>ENA-OYZX01001339-OYZX01001339.1-human-gut-metagenome-genome-assembly--contig:-NODE-1339-length-10851-cov-6.243609_pt1 | contig 10851 bp, 6 predicted proteins | sample MGYA00243296_ERZ653489 | MGnify/ENA primary metagenome ERZ653489 (study PRJEB26926, sample SAMN06165098) | human gut metagenome | biome: ENVO:00009003; feature: ENVO:2100002; material: ENVO:00002003... | reverse complement strand
TCATCCCCGCCCGTTAAAAAAACCAAAAGTTCAGGATATTTATGTTTCATAGCCATTATGTAACCCGAAATTTCATATTCCATACCTTTCAGCACCCCAGCGCGGATGGCAGTCTCAGTATCCTTTCCCATCGGGAGTTCACGCCCTTCACGCCGCACCAGCGGCAAACGTCCGGTAAACTGGTGAAGTGCACGAAAACGCATTTGCAAACCGGGTGAAATATTCCCGCCGTGATAGCGTCCTTCAGCATCCACAAATTCGTACGTAATGCATGTGCCGGCATCAATCACCAAGATATTTCTGCCAGGAAACTGTTCGTTAGCAGCTACTACAGCCGCCATACGGTCATAGCCCAATGTCTGAGGAGTCTCATACAGATTTTCCACCGGTAGTGGAGTCTTTTCATTCAGCCAGAGTACCGGTATAGGAAGTAATGCTAACTGCGCCAACACCTGTTCGCTCAAGTCTATTACGGTTGCAACAATCGCCTTTTCAAAGTGATATTTATGATAAATATCTTTCAGATGCTCCAAATTCTGTTTGGAGTCATATACCACTTCCAAAAGTGAAAAGCCGTCAAAGACAGCTACTTTTGCTACCGTATTTCCAATATCAATAACGAGATTCACTGAATACTGATTATTTTTCCGAGCGCAAAGATACTATTTTAATTGAATTGGTTTTCTTTTTTCTATCAATATTCGTCATTAGCGTAAAGGAAGTCGAATGTAGCTTGATTATACTCAAATATTTCTTCTGGTTTAAAAAATCTTTTCAACTCCACTTCTGCTGCTTCAAGCGAATCGGAGGCATGCACTATATTCTCCTGGAAACTCATGCTGTAATCTCCACGAATAGTACCGGGAGCAGCCTTCCTGCCGTTGGTGGGACCTGTCAGTGTTCTTACAGCTCCAATCGCATCCACTCCCTCAAAACAACACACAATGACCGGGCATGCCACCATTGAATCCTTCACACGCTGAAAGAACGGCTTTGCACTTAAGTGAGCATAATGCTCATTGAGTATTTCATCCGTCAGCTGCACCATCTTCATACCGGCTAAACGTAAGCCTTTGCGTTCAAATCTATTTGTGATCTCACCTACCAACCCTCTTTGCAGGGTGCATGGTTTCAAAATGACCAGTGTTTTCTCCATCATAATAGTCGATTCTTTTTTAAAGTTATAAAACAACTCTTTCCAAAAATACTACTTTTCCATGAAATACGATCTTCGTTGGGTCTTTTTTATGTAAATCAGGGAAAAAGGGATAAATTAAGTAATACGAATCAGGAGTTGAATTGATTCATATCTTTTCGGTTTTGAGGGAAAGTTAACTTGTCAACTTTCCCGTTTTAATATTTTAGAAGAGGATACAATAAAAAGTTAGCATTATTTTACTCCCACTACTATCACTTTGAAGATAAATTATTAATAATAAAAACATTAAGTATGAGTGAGAGTAACTTTTAAGAGTAAGAGTAAGGGCGTTACTCTCACTTTGTCTCGTCCTATAAACAAGGCATTCACCTGCTTTACATCAGGGATTATTTCGCTTATCCTTAGGAACAATCAGCTGTCAACCTTGGTCAACAGGCTTATCAACCAAGATTGATGAGCTCGTCAACCATCGTTGATAAGCCTGTTGACCAAGGTTGACAGCCAATGAAGCTTACTATAAAAAAATACCACAATAAGTATGCTGGATTAAGACAACCACTCATCATCCCTCCCAATCACCTGAATTTCCGGTCTGATATTGAGTCAGCAGAAAAGAGATAAATCTCTATAAAAAATGCTTAAGAAATAAAGGAATGCCTCGTCAGCCAAAGATAAACTAAAGAAATTGCTGTAAGAATGAAAAAGATTACAGTCTTTTTGCCTAATTTTGCAGCATGAAACGAAAACTACTCATTTCCGTATATTTCATACTTTGTTCTCTTTGCCCGCACATAGCCACTGCCCAAGAACAAACGCCGCGGGAAAAGATAACCGATTCGATCCGCATCAGCCTGCTGACCTGCGCCTCGGGTGGAGAAATATATTCTCTTTTCGGGCATACTGCCATCCGCTACGAAAACTTTACCCGGAATATCGACGCTGTTTTCAACTATGGCATGTTCAATTTCAATGCTCCCAACTTCATTCTCCGCTTCGCTTTAGGAGAGACAGACTACCAGTTAGGAGCTACCAATTACGAGCACTTTGTAGCCGAATACAACTACCTGGGACGGGACGTATGGCAACAAACACTGAACCTTACTCCGGACGAAAAGGAACATTTGTTTAATCTGCTTCAGGAAAACTATCGCCCGGAAAACCGTGAGTATCGTTACAACTTCTTCTACGACAACTGCGCCACCCGACCGCGCGACCAAATAGAGAAAGCCATCGACGGTTCTCTGCAATATGCTGACAATATGACCGACAATAACACGGGAGTTTCTTTCCGTGATTTACTGCATAAATACAGTGAGGGGCATCCCTGGTCACGTTTTGGCATGGATATGTGCATGGGTAGCGAAGCTGACAAGCCTATCAACCGAAGACTGATGATGTTCGTCCCTTTCTATGTACAAGAGTACTTCAATACAGCCCAAATCATAGACAAAGAGGGAAAAGCACGCCCGCTGATATCCTCTGAAGAGAAAATAGTAGAAACCGGACTGACAGCTGCCGACCACCGCTCCAGTGGTATTACCCCGATGCAATCGGCCTTGCTGCTGTTCATCCTGGTAACTGCCGCCACTATCTACGGTATCCGACGCCGGAAAACCCTCTGGGGACTGGATTTAATCTTGTTCTTCTGTGCCGGAATAGCCGGATGCATCCTTGCTTTCCTGGCCTTATTCTCCCAGCATCCGGCAGTAAGCCCCAACTATTTACTGTTTGTATTCCACCCGTTGCACCTATTTTGTCTCCCGTGGATGATAAATAAGGTGAGAAAACGACAAAAAAGTCGGTACATGGTACTTAATTTCATCGTTTTAACACTTTTTATACTGCTTTGGGCGATAATACCGCAAAGATTTGACTTAGCTGTATTACCTTTGGCACTTTGTTTGCTAGTACGTTCAGCAAGCAATCTTATTTTGACATCGAAAAAGAGATAAATGAAAAAGGGACTGATAACTTCCATACTCGCATTAACTTTCACCGGTCTGCAAGCCCAACCGCTGCCTGCCACTCCTAAATTAGTGGTAACGTTGACGATTGACCAGCTGCGCACCGACTACATGGAAGCATTCTCTTCCCTGTACGGAGAAAAAGGGTTCAAAAGACTGATGCGCGAAGGCAAGGTTTTCTATCAAACCGAGTTTCCCTTCAGCGGAACAGACCGCGCCTCTGCCATTGCCGCCATTTACAGCGGTACGACGCCCTCAATGAACGGCATCATCTCCCAGCAATGGATGAATGCAAATACATTGCGCCCGATGAACTGTGTGGACGACCCCGCTTTTATGGGAAACTTCACCGACGAGAGCTCCTCTCCTTCCCAATTACTGACTTCCACCATAGCCGATGAACTGAAAGTAGCTACCCGCAACAAAGGTATGGTATATGCCATTGCCCCCTCGCGCGATGCAGCTATCCTTGCCGCCGGACACTCCGGAAACGGTGCGTTCTGGTTGAATGAAAACACCGGTAAGTGGTGCAGTACTACATATTACAGCGAATTCCCATGGTGGGTGAGCCAATACAATGAACGGCAATCACCCGATTTTCGCATCCGCGATATGGTGTGGGAACCGATACATCCTATAAATAGATATACGTTCCTGCCCGAATGGCGGGATCAACCCTTTAAATATAAGTTCGACAGCGAACGGATCAATAAATTCCGCCGGCTGATTACCAGTCCCTTCATCAATGATGAGGTAAACTTACTCACAGAGGAACTTCTGGAAAAGAGTACGATTGCCAAAGATGAGATACCGGACTTGCTGGCACTGACTTATTACGCAGGAAACTACAACCATAAGAGCACACAGGAGTGTGCCATGGAAATGCAGGATACTTATGTACGCTTGGACCGCAGCATCGGCTTCCTACTCGACCTCATCGACCGCAAAGTAGGCTTGCACAATGTCATTTTCTGCATTGCATCTACGGGATATGCCGACCCGGAAGCACCTGATTTGGGCCTGTACCGCATCCCGGGTGGGGAATTCTACCTGAACCGCTGCGCTACCTTGCTGAATATGTATCTCATGGCTACGTATGGCGAAGGACAATACGTAGAAACCTACTATAACCAGCAGATTTATCTTAACCATAAGTTAATAGAGAATAAGCAACTGAATTTAGCGGAGATACAAAATAAATCCGCCGACTTCCTGATACAGTTCAGCGGAGTGAATGAGGCTTATTCCGCCCATCGCTTATTATTAGGCCCCTGGTCGCCCCAGATTGAACTGGCACGCAACGGTTTCCATCGTAAACGTTCAGGTGACCTGCTGATAGACGTGTTGCCCGGCTGGACTATCGTGGAAGAAAATGTCACAGATAGCCGCGTAGTACGTCATGCAGATGTGCCTGCTCCACTCATCTTTCTGGGTGGTGGTATAAAACCCGAAACCATACGGGTTCCTGTCAATATTACCCGCATAGCCCCTACCCTGTCAAGTACGATGCGCATCCGCGCCCCGAACGCTTGTACAGCTATTCCACTGAACTTTTAAGCTGAAAACACATCTTACTTGGTAAATCAAGTGACATGTTAACGAAGTGAATCGAAAGTTGAGTGTTTTACTCAAAAAACAATTCGTAAACTTCTCGTAAATCAGCATTTTAATGTAACTTTGTACCCGCATTTAAGGTAAAGTTACGCCTGAACTAATTAAGTAAATAATAATAAAAACAAATATATAATGGGATTTAATGAATTTTTAAGCTCGATTTTCGGCAATAAATCCGCACGCGACATGAAAGAAATTCAGCCGTGGGTGGAAAAAATCAAAGCCGCTTACCCGGAAGTTGCCAAACTCGATAACGACGCCCTACGCGCCAAGACGGAAGAACTGAAAACCTACATCCACAATTCGGCTACAGAGCAACGCGCTAAGGTAGAAGAACTAAAGGCAGGTATTGAAGCTATTGAACTGGAAAACCGTGAAGAGGTTTTCGCACAGATAGACAAACTGGAGAAAGAAATACTGGAATGCTACGAAAAAGCACTCGATGAAGTACTGCCTGTAGCTTTCTCCATCGTAAAAGAAACAGCAAAGCGCTTCTCTGAAAACGAAGAAATTGTAGTGACAGCTACTGAATTCGACCGTCATCTGGCTGCTACGAAGGACTTCGTACGTATTGAGGATGATAAGGCTATCTATCAGAATCACTGGTTGGCCGGTGGTGCGGAAGTTACCTGGAACATGGTACACTACGATGTACAGTTATTCGGTGGTGTGGTATTGCACAAAGGTAAGATCGCCGAAATGGCAACGGGCGAAGGTAAGACATTGGTGGCTACCCTCCCGGTATTCCTGAATGCATTGACCGGAAACGGTGTGCATGTAGTAACTGTGAATGACTACCTGTCTAAACGTGACTCCGAGTGGATGGGGCCTCTTTACATGTTCCACGGTTTAAGTGTGGATTGTATCGACAAGCATCAACCGAACTCTGACGCACGTCGCAAAGCTTATATGGCAGATATCACATTCGGTACGAACAATGAATTCGGTTTCGACTACCTGCGTGATAACATGGCTATCAGCCCGAAGGACCTTGTACAACGTCGGCACAATTATGCCATCGTCGATGAGGTGGACTCCGTATTGATTGACGATGCCCGTACACCGTTGATCATTTCAGGCCCTGTACCTAAAGGTGAAGATCAGTTGTTCGAACAGCTCCGCCCACTGGTGGAACGTCTGGTAGAAGCACAGAAGAAACTGGCTACCCAATACTTGGCCGATGCCAAACGCCTCATTGCTTCCAATGACAAAAAAGAACAGGAAGAAGGTTTCCTTGCCTTGTTCCGCAGCCATAAGGCTTTGCCGAAGAACAAGCCTCTGATCAAATATCTGAGTGAACAGGGGATCAAAGCAGGCATGCTGAAGACCGAGGAAATCTACATGGAACAGAATAACAAACGTATGCACGAAGCAACCGACCCGTTGTACTTCGTCATCGAGGAAAAACTGAACAGCGTAGATTTGACAGATAAAGGTGTGGATCTGATTACCGGAAATTCGGAAGACCCTACTCTCTTCGTATTGCCTGATATAGCCGCACAACTGTCTGAACTGGAAAACGAAACCAACTTGACAGATGAGGAACGTCTGGCCAAGAAAGATGAGTTGCTGACAAATTATGCTATCAAATCCGAACGGGTTCATACCATCAACCAACTGTTGAAGGCTTATACCATGTTCGAGAAGGACGATGAATACGTTGTGATTGACGGTCAGGTGAAAATTGTAGACGAGCAGACAGGCCGTATCATGGAAGGTCGCCGCTACTCCGACGGTCTGCACCAGGCTATCGAAGCCAAGGAAAACGTAAAAGTGGAAGCTGCCACACAGACATTCGCCACCATTACGTTGCAGAATTACTTCCGTATGTACCACAAGCTCTCGGGTATGACCGGTACTGCCGAAACGGAAGCAGGCGAACTTTGGGACATCTACAAACTGGATGTAGTCGTTATCCCGACCAACCGCCCCATTGCCCGCAACGATATGAACGACCGCGTTTACAAGACCAAACGCGAAAAATATAAAGCCGTTATCGAAGAGATTGAGAAAATGGTGGCAGCCGGACGTCCTGTCCTGGTGGGTACTACTTCCGTTGAAATCTCCGAAATGCTGAGCAAGATGCTGACTATGCGCCATATCGAGCACAGCGTACTGAATGCGAAGCTGCACCAAAAGGAAGCCGACATCGTAGCCAAGGCCGGTTTGAGTTGCGCCGTAACCATTGCCACTAATATGGCGGGTCGTGGTACGGACATCAAGCTGAGCCCGGAAGTAAAAGCTGCGGGCGGTCTTGCCATTATCGGTACGGAGCGTCACGAATCGCGCCGTGTAGACCGCCAGTTGCGTGGTCGTGCCGGACGTCAGGGTGACCCCGGTTCATCCGTATTCTTCGTCTCTTTGGAAGACGACCTGATGCGTCTGTTCTCTTCCGACCGTATTGCCGGCGTTATGGACAAGCTCGGTTTCAAGGAAGGCGAAATGATTGAGCACAGCATGATTTCAAAGTCTATTGAACGTGCACAGAAGAAAGTGGAAGAAAACAACTTCGGTATCCGTAAACGCCTGCTGGAATACGACGATGTGATGAACAAACAGCGTACCGTAGTCTACACCAAACGCCGCCACGCTTTGATGGGCGAACGTATCGGTATGGACATTGTGAACATGATTTGGGACCGTTGTGTCAATGCGATCGAAGCTCCTACCTATGAAGACTGCAAGATGGATCTTCTCCAGACACTTGCCATGGAAACTCCGTTCACGGAAGAGGAGTTCCGCAACGAGAAAAAGGAGAAACTTGCCGATAAGGCTTTCGATGCTGCCATGGAACTTTTCAAACGCAAAACCGAACGTATGGCACAAATCGCTTATCCGGTTATCAAGCAGGTATACGAGAATCAAGGACACATGTACGAAAACATCCTGATTCCCATTACAGACGGCAAGCGCATGTATAACATCTCCTGCAACCTGAAAGCCGCTTATGAAAGCGAATGCAAGGAAGTAGTGAAAGCGTTTGAGAAGTCTATCCTGCTGCATGTCATCGATGAAGCATGGAAAGAGAACCTGCGCGAACTGGATGACTTGAAACACTCCGTACAGAATGCCAGCTACGAACAGAAAGACCCGCTGTTGATTTACAAGCTGGAGTCTGTAAACCTGTTCGATACAATGGTAGACAAGATAAACAATCAGACAGTTTCCATCCTGATGCGCGGACAAATCCCGGTACAGGAACCGCAGGAAGTTCGTCAGGCAGCTCCCGAACAACGTCAGGATTTAAGCAAATATCGCGAGCAAAAGCAAGACCTGACCGACCCGAACCAGCAAGCCGCCGCCCAGCAGGATACGCGTGAACAGCAGAAACGCGAACCTATCCGCGTAGAAAAGACAGTGGGACGTAACGACCCTTGTCCTTGCGGAAGCGGTAAGAAGTACAAGAACTGTCACGGAAAGAATGCATAAAATAGCAATTAGGGGTTAGTGATTAAGGGTTCATTGAGTACCAATCTTAATCACTAACCACTAATCGCTAATCGCTAATCACTATAATAAGAGCCTCGAACGGTTAAAAACTGTTCGAGGCTTTTATTTATTCAAGTAAAAGATTACTTTTGTTTTTCAGAACTAAGAATAAAAGACTATGACTAAATACTCTTATTACCTGTTACTGTCTTGTTTGATGTTTTTGGCGGGTTGCCAAACCGTCGAACCGCTTGCCATAGATTATATGTTACCGGCGGATGTAAGTTTCCCACCGAGTTTGAAACGGGTAGCCATTGTCAATAACATGCCTGAAGTTCCGGACAACAAGCCTATTCTTGCCAAAGAGAAGAAAAAAGACGATTTTGAGATAGCCAGCAAAACAGATTATTACAACGGCAATGCCGCCATTGCCACGGAATCCCTTGCCGAAGCCCTTGCCCACGAGAACTACTTCAACGAAGTGGTTATCTGCGATTCGGCCTTACGTGCCCACGATGTCACTCCCCGCGAAGGAGCGCTGTCACAAGAAGAAACAAACCGGTTGGTGCATGACTTGGACGTAGATTTCCTCATCGCATTGGAAAACGTACAGATACGCTCTGTCCGCAAAATAAAGTACATGCGCGACTGGGGCATTTATTACGGCACGGTAGATGCCCGGATATATCCTACTGTCAGGATTTACCTGCCCAACCGCAGTACCCCTATGGCTACAATCAACGCTAACGACAGCATTTTCTGGGAAGAAACCGGAAACGGTCCCTTTGTACAAGGCAACCTCATCAGTGAAGAAGAACTGATAAAACAAGCTTCTGATTTTGCCGGAACCATACCGGTAAAAAAACTGCTGCCGTATTGGAAAACCGCCAACCGCTATCTGTTCTGCGGCGGTTCCGTAAACATGCGCGATGCCGCCGTATATGCCCGGGACAAGCAATGGAACACAGCTATCGGGCTATGGAAGCAGACCTATGCCACCCAAAAAGGAAAGAAAAAGATGCAGGCAGCCTATAACCTTGCTGTCGGCTATGAAATGCAGGACAGTATTGCCGCCGCTCTCGACTGGGCGTTGAAAGCGCAAGCCGAAGCACGTATCGTAGACGGCGTGGATAAAAAAGATTTGACTCACCTTGGCAAAGCGGATATCCCCTACTACGTCCTTACAACACTTTACGCCACCGAATTAAAGGAGCGGAAAGAAGGCTTATCGCGCCTAAATATGCAAATGCAACGATTTAATAATGATTTTTAGTCAAATACTGTAAATGTAATTGTTTTTTTTATACCTTTGAACATCCATTAAGTAAAGAAAAGCAATTATGAAACTCAGTCAACCGGCATTATCTCTTCTCGAAGAAACTATCAAACAGGCAATCGGCAAGTACGCTTGCGGTTGTGAGCAGACAGTCGTTACGGATATCCATCTGCAAGCCAACCAAAGTTCGGGCGAATTTTCCATATTCGACGATGATGACAAAGAACTCGCCAGTACCACCATAGAAGAATGGATGACATACGAAGGCGATGATTTCTACGAAAACATGGAACGCATCCTGAGCAATCTGCTCTGCAACCTCAAGAACCGGGGTGCTTTTGACAAGCTGACCATCATGAAGCCTTTCTCTTTCGTATTGGTAGATGACGACAAGGAAACCATAGCCGAACTCTTGTTGCTGGACGATGACACCCTGCTGGTAAACGAAGAGCTGCTGAAGGGATTGGATGAGGAGTTGGATGCTTTCCTAAAAGACTTACTGGAGAAATAACGAATCATATACGAATCGTACAACGTACATAAAAAAGGTCCGGACTTTATTGAGTCCGGACCTTTCTTTTATATCGGAGATACTGTCTTACGCTTTCTTCAAAGCGGCAATACTTTCTCTCAGTGAGCTGATGATACTCTCCGCGTCCGCCTGTTTCTTGCGTTCCATTTCGATAACGGCAGCAGGAGCATTATTCACGAACTTCTCGTTACTCAGTTTCTTCAGAACGCCTTGCAGGAAGCCTTCCTTATGCTTCAATTCAGCTTCCATACGGGCTATTTCGGCTTCCACATCAATCATGTTGCCCAAAGGAACGGCAAATTCCGTTGTACCTACCATGAAAGCGGCAGCACCGTCGGCCTTAGCCTCAACTGCGGTTACGGCAGAAAGGTTGCACATCTTGATAATGACAGCATCGAAAGCAGCCACCGGGTTTTCACCGACAACCTGTAATTCCAACGGTTCTTTTTGGGCGATGTTCTTCTGCAAACGGATAGAACGTACATTACTGATAACCTCTTTCACCACCTCGAACTGCTGTACAAAAGCCTCGTCCACTTCCGTCGACATGGAGATAGGGCTTACCATAAGGCTTTCCCCGTCCTTACGGTCGACGATGTGCTGCCACAACTCTTCGGTGATGAACGGCATGAACGGGTGCAACAGATGCAACAGATTATCGAAGAAACCGATAGTCGTGTCGTACACCTTCTTGTTGATAGGCTGTCCGTAAGCAGGCTTAATCATCTCCAGATACCAGGAAGAGAACTCATCCCAGAAGAGCTTGTATACCGCCATCAATGCTTCGCTCAAACGATACTTGCCGAACAGGTCTGCCAATTCGGCAGCCTGTCTCTTATACACATCTCCGAGCCCACGAGCCATGCGCAGATCTCGT
>ENA-OYZX01001310-OYZX01001310.1-human-gut-metagenome-genome-assembly--contig:-NODE-1310-length-11070-cov-5.709305_pt1 | contig 11070 bp, 10 predicted proteins | sample MGYA00243296_ERZ653489 | MGnify/ENA primary metagenome ERZ653489 (study PRJEB26926, sample SAMN06165098) | human gut metagenome | biome: ENVO:00009003; feature: ENVO:2100002; material: ENVO:00002003... | reverse complement strand
ACGAGATCTGCGCATGTCTCGTGGGCTCGGAGATGTGTATAAGAGACAGAGCTGAATGGATATGAAAAAACTGCTCAGGGGCGGCTTTGTCGTCACGCCCCGCGGCTCCCGCCGCGCGGACGTCCTGCTCGACGGCGAGAAGATCGCGCAGGTCGGCCACATCTCCCCCGCTGAGGCAAAAAGCGCCGAGGTGACGGACGTTTCCGGCTGCTACCTTTTCCCCGGCTTCATCGACGCGCACACGCACTTTGATCTCGACGTGTGCAACACGACCACCGCCGACGATTTCGCGTCCGGCACCCGCAGCGCCATCCGCGGCGGCACGACCACCATCATCGACTTCGCCTGCCCGAACAAGGGCGAGACGCTTGCCTACGGTCTTGATCTCTGGCACAAAAAGGCCGACGGCAAATGCTCGTGCGACTACGGCTTCCACATGACCATCGACGACTGGAACGAGGGCATCGAGGGCGAGCTGGACGATATGTTCGCCGCTGGCATCACGTCCTTCAAGATGTACCTCACCTACCCCGCCATGATGATCGGCGACGGCGCGGTGTATTCCGCGCTCAAGGCGCTGAAAAAGCGCGGCGGCATCGCGGGCGTCCACTGCGAGAACGCCGGTGTGATCGACGCGCGCATCGCCGAGCTCAAGGCCGCGGGCCGCGCGGCGGACGTTTCCGCCCACCCCGAGGCGAGGCCCGACTATCTCGAGGCCGAGGCGGTCGCACGGCTGCTGCGCATCGCCGAGGCGGCGGACGCGCCGGTGGTCATCGTCCACCTGACCAACCGCGAGGCGCTCGACGAGGTCGCCTTTGCCCGCGCCCGCGGGCAGAGGGTCTATGTCGAGACCTGCCCGCAGTACCTTGCCCTCGACGACGGCGTGTACTACGACGCCAACTGGTCCATGGCCGCGCGCTATGTCTGCGCGCCGCCCATCCGCGCCGAGGAAAATCAGCGCGCGCTCTGGCGCGGTCTGCGCCGCGGCGAGATCCAGACCATCTCCACCGACCACTGCTCGTTCACCCTCGCGCAGAAGGACATGGGCCGCGAGGACTTCACGAAGATCCCCGGCGGTCTGCCCGGCGTGGAGACGCGCGGCGAGGTCGTCTACACCCGCGGCGTCGCCGCGGGCAGAATGACCGTCGCCGGAATGTGCCGCGCCCTGTGCGAAAATCCCGCGAAGCTCTATGGGCTCTATCCCCGCAAGGGCGTCATCGCCGCGGGCTCCGACGCGGACATCGTGGTCTACGATCCCAAGGCCAGCCACATCCTCTCCGCGCGCGACATGGTCACAAAGGCCGGCTACACGCCCTTTGAGGGTCTGCGCACCGAGGGCGGCATTGCTAAGGTCTACCTGCGCGGCAGCCTGATGGTCGAGGACGGCAGGATCGTCGGCGGCCCCGAGGGTCAATACCTCCGCCGCGGTCTCTGCACCCTCTGAGCAAAACAAGAGAAGAAAAGAGGAACGCTTCCATGAACCTTCGTACCATTCTGTTTTCGCAGTATCCCGCGCTGTTCCTGCTTGCGGTGCTGTTTCTGATCGCGCACCTGCGCGTGCGCAAGACCTCCGCGGTCAAGTCGGTGCTGTGGGTCATTCTCTTCGGCGTGGCGCTCGCCGCGTCGGTGGTGTGCTGCTTTCTCGGCATCCAGGCCGAGCTATGGACGCTCAAAACGCTCATCACCCTCGGCTTCTGGAGCTGGTTCGGCGTGGGTCTCGTGCTGCTCTTCCTCGTGCTGCGCGTCGTGCACGGCATGGAGAAGCGCTCCAGTCGGCGCAGGCTCGACAAGGCCATGAAGCAGGCGGAGAAGCAGAAGGAAGAGGAGGTCTCCCGCGCCCGCGCCGAGGGCGCCGCCGCCGAGCGCGAGCGCGCCGAGGCGGAGGCCGCCGCGCGGGCAGAGGAAGCCGCTCGGGAAGAAGCCGCCCGTGCCGCGGCGGAAGCGGCTGCCGCGCAGGAAACGCAGGACACTCCTGCCCCGGAAGCCGAAGAAAGTGAGGTCTGAATATGGCAGTAGAACATTCCGTCTCCAAGCGCGTGATCTATTTTGATATTCTTCGCGTTGTGGCGATCTTCGCTGTTGTCGCCGTTCACATTTCAGCGCAGCATTGGCTTGATGTCGATGTCAGCTCACGCGCATGGTTCGCCTTTAATCTGTACTGCACTACAGGCAAGTGGTCGGTTCCCATTTTCGTCATGATCAGCGGCGCGCTGTTTTTAGGCCGCGATACCACGATCCGCACCATACTGAAAAAGAATGTGTTGCGCATGGCCGGCGTATTCGTTTTCTGGTCGGGCTGCTACGCACTCATCAGCCTCATTTTTCGCCGCAGCCCGCTCTTTGATGTCTTTTCGCAATTCATCACAGGACATTATCACCTGTGGTTCCTCTACATGATCGTGGGATTGTATCTGCTCATCCCGCTGCTGCGTCCTATTGTTCAAAACGAAACGCTCACGCGGTACTTCCTCCTGTTGGCGCTTGTCTTCACCTTTCTTCTGCCTCAGCTTGCCCTGTTCTGCTCTTTTGTCTCGCCTCGGGTAAGCACGGTCATCACCACGGTAATCATGTACACTTACTGCTATTTTCCGCTCGGCCTTACCGTTTATTTTGTCGGCGGATACTATCTCAGCCGGAGGGAGTTCAGCCGCAGGGAGGAGATCATACTCTACTGCATCGGTGTCGCGGGGCTTCTTTTCTCTATATTCGCACCGGTCATTCACGCCAAGGCGCAGGGTGCGCCCAGTGGAATTTTTTATAACTATAATTCAATCAATGTCCTGTTCACCAGTGTTCCCATCTTCGTCTTTGCCAAGCAGCACCTGAATTTTCCGCACATAGGAGAACGGGCATACGCCATTCTCCGCAAGCTGTCCAAGTACAGCTTCGGTGTCTACCTTGTTCATCCGATGGTCATTGAGCTACTACAACATTTCGGCATCGACACCTTCTTCTGCAACGCCTTTTTCTCCGTGCCGCTGCTCGCGGTCTTTGTGTTCGCGGTCTCCACGGCGATCTCCGCGCTGCTGAGCCGGGTCCCCATCGTCAACAAATACTTCGTCTGAGCGCAAGAGGAGCGCGGGCCAACGGTCCGCGCTCCTGTGTTCGTTCACTTTTTTCTTGCTGCGACAAAGAGGTTCGGCGGCGCGGGAAACAGGTTTTCGGTCTCCAGCACCTCAAAGCCAGCCGCGGCGATGGACGCCTCCAGCGTGTGCATACGGTCAAACGACACATAGGGCATTTCCCCTGTGTGGCTGCGCCACCACTTGCGAACACCCTCGCGTGTGAGCCGCTCGCCCAGGCAGTCCGTCGCCGAGAGGAACATTCCCTCCGGCCGCAGCAGCTCACGGATGCGCGCGAGCACCTCCGCGCGGTTTTCGAGGTAGAGCAGCACATTGCAGGCGACCACCGCGTCAAAGCTGCCGGGCCGCAGGCTATCGTCAAAGAGATCCATGCACGAAACGCTGACATTGCCGACCCCCTGCTCTGCTATTTTTTCCTTCAGATGCCGCACCATCTCGTCCGAAATGTCAATGGCGCACACCTCGGCGGCCATCTGCGCGACCGGCAGCGTGACAAGTCCCGTGCCGCAGGCAAAATCCAGCACACGGTCGTTCGGCGTGAGATAGGGGCGGATGCACTCCGCCGTTTTGCGGTAGGCGTCCGCATACGCCGCTCCCGATTGCTCGTCATAATGCTGCGAGCGGCGGTTCCAAAACTCGCGCGGCGCTATTTTTTCTCTCATTTTGTTTTGATCCCGCGCTTGGCGAACTCCTCGACCAGCAGGTCAAGGTCGTTCGGCAGGCTCATCGGCTCGCCGCAGAACTTGATGGCGTTGGCAACATCCTTGAGGCCGTTGCCGGTGACGACGGAGACGACCGTGTCGTTCGCGCCGAACACGCCCTGCTCGCAGAGCTTCTTCACACCCGCCGTGCCGGTCACGCCCGCCGGCTCGCCGAACACGCCGCAGGTGGTGCCGAGCAGCTTCTGCGCCGCCATGATCTCCTCGTCGGTCACGTTGACCACGATGCCGTTGGACTCGCGGATCGCCATGAGCGCCTTGTCCGCGTTGCGCGGCACACCGACGGCGATGGAGTCGGCGAGGGTGTTCTCCTCCATCGGCTCCCAGGGCTTATTCTCTGCGATGGCGCGGTTGATGGGGTGGCAGCCCTCCGCCTGCGCGGAGATCAGGCGCGGCAGCTTGTCGATAAAGCCGATAGCGTAGAGGTCCTTGAGACCCTTCCACACGCCCGCGATGGTGCAGCCGTCGCCGACGGAGATGGCGAGGTAGTCGGGCATCTTCCAGCCGAGCTGCTCGGCGATCTCGAGCGAGACAGTCTTCTTGCCCTCGGAGAGGTAGGGGTTGATGGCGGCGTTGCGGTTGTACCAGCCCCACTTGTCGATGGCCTTCTTGGAAAGCTCGAAGGTCTCCTCATAGTTGCCCTGCACGGAAATGACGTTCGCACCGAAGGTCATCAGCTGCGCGACCTTGCCCTTGGGGGCGCGGGAGGGAACGAAGATGAAGGTCTTGAGACCCGCGGCGGCGGCGTTGCCTGCCAGCGACGAGGCCGCGTTGCCCGTGGACGAGCAGGCGATGATCTCCGCGCCCGCCTCCTTCGCCTTGGCGACCGCCATGGCGGAGGCACGGTCCTTGAGGGACGCGGTGGGGTTCTGGCCGTCGTCCTTCACCCACAGCTTCTTGAGGCCGAGGAGCTTCGCAAGACGGTCCTCCTCGTAGAGCGGGCTCCAGCCCACGCGCAGGGGCGTGTCGGGCGTGGTCTCCTCCACGGGCAGCAGCTCGCGGTAGCGCCACATCGTGTTCGGGCGGCTCTTGAGCTTTTCCTTGGTGAGATTGGCCTTGATGTAATCGTAATCGTAGATGATGTCGAGGATACCGCCGCACTCGCAGTTGGTGAGGTTGGGCACGGCCTCGTATTCCTTGCCGCACTTGACGCAGCGCGCGCATTTCACATTTTTCAGCATAATAATTTCTCCTAAAACGGAAGATTGAAAATGGTCTCGAATCCCGCAGCAAAAGCAATCGCTTCGTAACCCCGCCGCAGCAGCAGCTGAGGAGACATATACCCGCACAGGCGCAGATGCCGCTCAAAAGGGGATATCTCTTACCGTAAGAGATATCCCCTTTTGGAAACCCCAGAGAAGCGCAAGGGCTGCGCCCTTGACCTGCCATTGCCGGCCCCTATCTGCGGGGATGCTGCACACGCTGTGCAATGAAATTTTATTCAGCTTTCGATCCGGTCCGCTCCTCTTTCCGCTCAGCCGCTGCTGCGGTGGCGTTTCGGAGCAGGCTTTGTCTCTGCTTCTTAGAGCGCCTTGAGAAGGCCGGTGGCCTCGTTGAACTCGTTGATGAGCTCGTCGAGCTCGGCAGCCTGCGCGTGGACGGCGTCCCAGGTGCCCTTGGTGTCGTACCAGAGCGCGTTGAGGTCCTTGACGTCGCGGGCCTGCTGCTCGACCCAGGTGTAATACTTGAGGTTGTGGATGCGCTTGCGGTCGGTGTAGGTCAGCTCCATCAGGTTGTCGGTCTTGAGGCCGAGCATGTGGAGGTTGTGGTCGAGCTTGGCTTCCTCAACGTTGTACGCGCCGTGCATCTCGTTGAGCTCCTCAATGCGGCTGCCGTACATCGCGGCGGAGTCGGTCAGGACGGTGGCGAGGACGTCGTTCTCGGTCAGCTCATAATACTTCGCCATCTTGATGCAGCAAAGAACGTTCGCGATGCCGGAGATGCCGAGCCAGGTCAGCTTCTCGATCAGCTCGTCGGAGAGCTTGAGCTCCTCCTTGAGGTACTTCTGGCCTTCCTTGGTGTTGAACAGGCGCAGCAGGCGCTGGCTGTCCTCATCGTCGATAGCGATGGCCATGTCGGTGTTCTTCACGTTGTGGATCCAGGGAATGTGCTTGTCGCCGATGCCCTCGATGCGGTGGCCGCCGAAGCCGTTCTCGAGAATGGTGGGGCACTGCAGCGCCTCGCCCACGCCGAGCTTGAGGCCGGGATAACGCTCCTTGAGCAGGTCGCCCGCGCTCATGGTGCCGGCGGAGCCGGAGGTGAAGCAGGCGCCGGCAAAGTTCTGGCCGGGCTTCTTGACGGCTTCAAAGAGGTCCGCGAGGGCGTAGCCCGTGACGTTGTAGTGCCAGAGGGGATTGCCCATCTCCTCGAACTGGTTGAAGATCATCATGCTGGGATCCTGCTTGAGCTCCCAAGTCTTGTCGAAGATCTCCTTGACGTTGGACTCGCAGCCAGGGGTGGCGATGACCTGACCGGCGATCTTGCTCAGCCAGTCGAAGCGCTCCTTGCTCATCTCGGCGGGGAGAATGGCAACGGAATCAACGGCAAGCAGCTTGGAGTTGAACGCGCCGCCGCGGCAGTAGTTGCCCGTGGAGGGCCAAACGGCGTGGTGATAGTTGGCGTCGAACTGGCCGGTGACCAGACGCGGAGCGAGGCAGCCGAAGGACGCGCCGACCTTGTGGCAGCCGGTGGGGAACCACTTGCCCGCCATGGCGATGATGCGGCAGGGTACGCCCGAAAGCTCGCTGGGGATCTCTACATAGTTGGGGACCTCCTGAAAGAGGCCGCCGGACTCCTTGGCCTCGTTCTTCCAGGTGATGCGGAAGAGGTTGAGGGGGTTGACGTCCCACAGACCCACGTTTTTCAGCTTGGCCTGGATCTTCTCGGGAATGGTCTCGGGATGCTGCATCTGCGCGATGGTGGGGATGATGACGTTGTTTTCCTTGGCCTTCTGGATGTTATGCTCCAGTCCGACCTTGTTGATGCTCAGATCGATTTTACCCATTTTGCTTGTCCTCCTGTTGTTTGTCAATGTAAGAATAAAGTGTATATTTTGAAATTCCGAAGTATTTGGCGACCTTGTCGCCGGACTTGGTGACGAGGAATGCACCGCTCTGGCTCAAAAAGCCGATGGCGCGCATCTTGTCCTCCTTGTTCATCAGCGCCGCGGGCTTGCCCACGAGGGCGACCGACTGGGCGATGAGCTCGTCGAGCACGTCGTTGACGTTGATGATCTTCTCCGGCTCCGTCTGCGTGCTGTCGCCCGCGGCGGTCAGCTCGCGCACGGCGCTCTCGACCATCAGAAGCGAGGAGATGTCGTAGTTGATGCCGAGGATGGCCACGACCTTGCCGCCCTTGCCGCGAATGTACATCGTGGAGGACTTTAAGATCTTGCCGTCCGGCGTCTTGGTGAGATAGCTCAGGTGATCCATCGGCTGTGCATCCGCGTTGCGCACCTGCTCCATCGCGACATGGGATGCGCCGTCGCCGACCTTGCGGCCCGTGACGTGCCCGTTCTCGATGATGACGATGGAATGCTCGGGATGCTTGGCAGCCACGTCGTGGACCACGACCTCGCAGCTGCTGCCGAACTGGGCGGCGATGCCCTTGGCAATCTGCCGCAGAGTCTCCAGCTTTGACGCTTCTATAGTTTATCTCCTCCCTTACGCTGTTTTCACGCTTACATCATACCATAGATAAAAGAAAAAGCAATCATTTTTTCAAAAAAATTTTCAGATTTGCAAATTTTTTGTTTGACTTTGCCGAAGCTTATGCTATGATAGAGGCAGAGTAAAAGGAAATGAAAATTACAATAGACAAATCTGAATTTATGCACGGAGGTTTTCTCATGGATTTTGAAGCGATCAAAAAGGCTGCTCAAGGCTATCAGGCGGACATGACCCGTTTCCTGCGCGACATGATCGCCATTCCCAGCGAGAGCTGCGAGGAAAAGGGCGTCGCCAACCGCATTGCCGAGGAAATGAAGAAGCTTGGCTACGATAAGGTCGAGTTCGATAAGCTCGGCAACGTCATCGGCTGGATGGGCACGGGTGACAAGATCATCGCGCTTGACTCCCACATCGACACCGTCGGCATCGGCAACATCGAAAACTGGACCCACGACCCCTATCAGGGCTACGAGGACGAGAAGGTCATCTACGGCCGCGGCGGCTCCGACCAGGAGGGCGGCATGGCCTCCGCCACCTATGGCGCGAAGATCATGAAGGACCTCGGCCTCATCCCCGAGGGCTACAAGATCATGGTCGTCGGCTCCGTGCAGGAGGAGGACTGCGACGGTATGTGCTGGCAGTCCATCGTCAACGAATACTTCAAGGGTCCCGAGGACGCGCGCGACCAGATCGAGTTCGTCATCTCCACCGAGCCCACCGACGGCGGCATCTACCGCGGTCACCGCGGCCGCATGGAGATCCGCGTCGATATGCACGGCGTCTCCTGCCACGGCTCCGCGCCCGAGCGCGGCGACAACGCCATTCACAAGATGGCTGAGGTCCTGCTCAACGTCCGCGACCTCAACGAGAACGACGCCGGCGACGACAAGGAAGTCAAGGGCCTCGTGAAGATGCTCGACCCGAAGTACAATCCCGAGCACTGGGAGGATGCCCGCTTCCTCGGCCGCGGCACCTGCACCACCAGCCAGATCTTCTACACCTCTCCCTCCCGCTGCGCTGTTGCGGACTCCTGCTCCATCTCCATCGACCGCCGCATGACTGCGGGCGAGACCTACCAGTCCTGCCTGAAGGAGATCGAGGATCTGCCCGCCTGCAAGAAGTACGCCAAGGACGTCAAGGTGTCCATGTATATGTATGACCGTCCGTCCTGGACCGGCCACGTCTATGAGACCGAGGCCTTCTTCCCCACCTGGATCAACAAGGAGACCGCGCCCCACGTTCAGGCGCTCGTCGACGCGCACCACGCTCTCTGGGGCACCGAGCGCATCGGCGCGGACGAAAAGGCCATGTCCACCCGCACCGGCCGTCCTCTGACCGACAAGTGGACCTTCTCCACCAACGGCGTTTCCATCCAGGGCCGCTACGGCATCCCCTGCGTCGGCTTCGGCCCCGGCGCCGAGTCTCAGGCCCACGCCCCCAACGAGATCACCTGGAAGCAGGACCTCGTCACCTGCGCCGCGCTCTACGCCGCCGTTCCGGGTCTCTATCACCCCGAAAACAAGGACGGCTCCGCCACCAGCTTCCGTCAGGAGCTGACGGGCAACGACATCAAGTAAACCGCCAACAAGCGATACAAAAAAGATAAAGGAGAATCATCACCATGAGCAAGACTGTCGAACTGGCGCGTCACCTCGAAACGCTCCACATCAACAATATGTACAAGAACGACTTCTACTGGACCTGGGACAAGACCGACGAGGAGATCGACGCGGTCTTCACCGTGGCGGACGCCCTGCGCGACCTGCGCGAGCGCAACAAGAACACCAAGGTGTTCAACTCCGGCCTCGGCATCTCCATCTTCCGCGACAATTCCACCCGTACCCGCTTCTCCTTCGCCTCCGCCTGCAACCTCCTCGGTCTTGAGGAGCAGGTGCTCGACGAGAAGGTGAGCCAGATCGCCCACGGCGAGACCGTGCGCGAGACCGCCAACATGGTCTCCTTCATGGCTGACGTCATCGGCATCCGCGACGATATGTTCATCGGCGAGGGCCACAAGTATCAGAAGACCTTCATCGACGCGCTCGAAGAGGGCTACCGCGACGGTATCCTCGAGCAGCGCCCGACGCTCGTCAACCTCCAGTGCGACGTCGACCATCCCACCCAGTGCATGGCCGATATGCTCCACATCATCCACTACTTCGGCGGCGTGGAGAACCTCAAGGGCAAGAAGGTCGCCATGACCTGGGCCTATTCCCCCAGCTACGGCAAACCCCTGTCCGTCCCGCAGGGCGTCATCGGCCTGTTCACCCGCTTCGGCATGGATGTCACCCTCGCCCATCCCGAGGGCTATGAGGTCATGCCCGAGGTCGAGGAGATCGCCAAGAAGAACGCGGCGGCCACCGGCGGCAGCTTCAAGAAGTGCAACGACATGAAGGAAGCCTTCCGGGACGCCGACATCGTTTATCCCAAGTCCTGGGCTCCGTTCAAGGCCATGGAGGAGCGCACCAAGCTCTATCAGAAGGGCGACAAGGCCGGCATCGACGCGCTGGAGAAGAAGCTCCTCGCGCAGAATGCCGAGCACAAGGATTGGGCCTGCACCGAAGAGATGATGAAGCTCACGAAGGACGGCAAGGCGCTCTATCTGCACTGCCTGCCCGCCGACATCTCCGGTCTTTCCTGCCCCGAGGGCGAGGTCGACAACTCCGTGTTCGACCGCTACATTGTTCCTCTGTACAAGCAGGCCTCCTACAAGCCCTACATCATCGCCGCGATGATCTTCCTCGCACAGGTCAAGGACCCCGTCCGCGCTCTCATGGAGATGGACAAGTCCGATGCCGAGCGCAAGATGTTCTAAGAGACCGCGCATAACTGAAAAGGGCGGCTTCTGCCGCCCTTTTTCTTCGGCCGCTTCACTCAGGAAAGCGGTAAAATACAAGAAAAATCACGGGAAATGTCTCGCAGTCTCGTGCAGCATTGCCTATAATATAGGCGGAAAGCAATGGAAATTCGGCCATTGCGCCGACCGAACGGTTCAAATTTATTTTTTAAGGAGATATATCACCATGGGTAAACGCATCGTCATTGCGCTCGGCGGCAACGCGCTGGGCAACACCCCTTATGAGCAGCTCGCTCTCGTCACCGAGACCGCCAAGCCCATCGTCGACCTGATCGCGCAGGGCAACGAGGTCATCATCGCTCACGGCAACGGTCCCCAGGTCGGCATGATCAACCTCGGCATGGCCACCGCCGCCGAGGCCAAGGCCATCAAGTCCGATATGCCCTTCCCCGAGTGCGGCGCTATGAGCCAGGGCTATATCGGCTATCACCTCCAGAACGCCATCGGCAACGAGCTCGCCTCCCGCGGCATGGCCAAGGACGTCGCCACCGTCGTCACGCAGGTGCTCGTCGACGAGGCCGACCCCGCCTTCCAGCATCCCACCAAGCCCGTCGGCGCATTCTACGATAAGGAGACCGCCGACCGCATCGCCGCCGAGAAGGGCTACACCATGGTCGAGGACGCCGGCCGCGGCTACCGTCAGGTCGTTCCCTCCCCCAAGCCCATCGACGTTATCGAGAAGAACACCGTCAAGGCGCTCGTTGACCTGTCTCTTATACACATCTGACGCTGCCGACGAACTC
>ENA-OYZX01001307-OYZX01001307.1-human-gut-metagenome-genome-assembly--contig:-NODE-1307-length-11083-cov-4.463638_pt1 | contig 11083 bp, 7 predicted proteins | sample MGYA00243296_ERZ653489 | MGnify/ENA primary metagenome ERZ653489 (study PRJEB26926, sample SAMN06165098) | human gut metagenome | biome: ENVO:00009003; feature: ENVO:2100002; material: ENVO:00002003... | reverse complement strand
CCCTAGAGTTCGTCGGCAGCGTCAGATGTGTATAAGAGACAGGCCATATTTATGGTATAATGAATACCAGAGCGTTAACAAGTTTACATAATTGATAAATGTCGAATATCAATTATAAACGAAGTTCATAATATAATGAATTTATATGTACATATATTACAGACCCCTGTGAATTGACATTACAGCGCACCAATTAAAGCAAGTCAAAAAGCACCTGCATTGATGAAAATAAAAAGAAAGGCATTACCATAATGAGCGAAAACTTTACAATACAACAGCTTAACTTTAAATTGCGAAAAGCATTAAACGAACAAAAAATAACAGAGCTTACAGAAATACAGAGTCTCTGTATTCCACAAATAATAGAAGGGCATAATGTATCCGGTGGTGCAAAGACCGGTACCGGCAAGACACTTGCGTATCTTATACCTGTATATGAATATTTGTTGAAGTTGTCTCCGGAAGAGACTCATGATTTTGCATGTGTTATAGCCGTTCCTGCCAAGGAACTTGCATTCCAAATATCCAGACAGATTGACTTACTTTCAAAGAATCTTAGTTTTAACGCCAAGGCAGTGGTAGCGGTAGGTAATTTTAACATGCAGCGTATGGCAGAATCACTAAAAACCAAGCCAACATTCGTAATAGGAACACCTGCCAGACTCAAGGAGCTTATCTCCTTAAAGAAACTACCTGCACATAAGTGTAAATATCTTATATTCGACGAAGCAGACAAGCTTATAGATAAGGATAATATCCAGCTTAGCATTGATTTAAAGAAATGCTTTTACAGGGATGTACAGACTTTATTTTTTACAGCCACATTTGGTGAAAAGTATCAGAATAACCTTGATAAGACGGGACTTGATATTGTTAAAATATCTACCAGCCGTATTGTATCAACACCAGACACAATCAAGCATTATTATGTTGTGTGCATGCACAGGGATAAGAACGAGACTGTCCGCAAGGTTCTAAAGGCATCTAGTGCAGCTAAGGCAATTATTTTTGCCAATAAGCGCTACGATATTGATGAGATAACACAGAAGCTAAAGTATCATAATTATAAAGTCGAAGCCTTACATGCTGAGGGCAACAAGTTCCGCAATAAAAACATTGTTAAAGATTTCATGGATGGGAAGCTGCAATATGTAGTCGCATCAGATTATGCGGCTCGCGGAATGCATTTTGATGATGTAGATGTCATAATCAACATAAGCCTTCCTGAGGAATCCACCGAATACGTTCACCGCGCCGGTCGCTGTGGACGTAACGGAAAAAACGGCATGTGCATATCAATCATAACAGATGGCGAAACCAACAAGATCAAAAAATTCCAAAAGGATCTTGCAATCAATATGGTTGAAAGAAGCCTGTATCAGGGCAAGCTGGTTGCAAAAAAATAAAAAGCTGTCAAGGTTATACAAAGCAGTACCAAACACAAGGCACCAATATATAATAAAAACATAAAATGTGCCGTATATAGGAACATAGCTGATTATAGCTCTAAAATCCATAATATGGCACTATGTTTCTTTTTCGCATTCAACTATTCGTTAAACCTGAGTTTAGCGAATAGTTGTACAGCACTCCACCGACAATAAAATACACAGAAATCAGGTAAAAATATGGCAGAAAAGACATATCATGAACAGGAACGCAACAAATGTATTTTAGAGCTTAGAAGATTGCAGAGTGAACTGCCAAAGTTTCTAAAGGATTACTTTCGCGGCATAGAATATTCAACAGCCCCGCGGACACAGATTGCTTATGCAACCGACTTGAAGACATTCTTTGAGTATATTAAGGATACTAACTCCATGTACAAAAACACAGATATCCACGATATAGACCTTGGTATCTTAAGCAGGCTCAATGCACAGGATATTGAAGAATATCTGGATTATCTGAAGCTGTACACAAAAAACGGACATGAGCTCGCAAATGACGAACGTGCCATCAAGCGTAAGCTGTCAGCACTTCGCTCAATGTATCATTATTATCATAAGAACCGTATTATTAAGGAAAACCCTGTCACACAGGTTGACCTTCCAAAAATACATAAAAAACAGATTATACGTCTTGATGATGAAGAAGTCGGTGAATTACTCAATGTTGTCGAATCAGGTGAACATCTTACCAAAAAGCAGTCTGAATGTCACGATAAGCTTAAGGTGCGCGATACGGCTATATTAACCCTGCTTCTCGGAACAGGAATCCGTGTATCTGAGTGCGTCGGAATAAATCTTGATGATGTCGATTATATCAACGACAGAATAAAGATTGTCAGAAAAGGCGGTTATGAATCCTTCGTATACTACGGTGAGGAGGTCAGGCAGGCGCTTCTTGACTATATGGAGGAACGTGATGAGCTTGAACCTATGGAAGGACATGAAAACGCCCTTTTCCTCTCCTCACAGCGGCGCCGCATAACAGTCCGCAGCATTGAACTTCTCGTAAAAAAGTATGCCTCCACTGTCACCGGAAAGCACATTACACCGCATAAGCTCAGAAGCACATACGGAACCAATCTCTATAAGGAAACCGGAGACATCTATTTAGTAGCCGATGTTCTTGGACACAGCGATGTAAATACAACACGTAAGCACTACGCTGAACTTGAGGAGGACAGAAAAAAGAAGTTCAAGGATGCCGTCACCTTGCGGCATAAAGATAACCAGGATACTTGAGGCCAGGTATAATCCTAGCCTCAATGCTTCTGAAATAAGCCAATCCGTTAATCAACCTTCTGTAACTCAAGCTCCAGCATACCTATATTCCCATACACATCCGAGGCGCTGAAGCGGATACGTACTCTTCCATTCTCCTCTGAAAGCTCATACGTCAATGAACCATCAGCTAGTTTACATAAATCTGTTACCGTAACCATCCCCTTGATGTAGTCTGGATTTTCAATCTGTGCCTGATTTATTTCGGTTATTTCCCTGTTGAGTTCGATAACCGGTGGTGTTGTATCCATAACATGTAGATAACACCTTTTCTCTAAATATGTTCCATAGACATCCGCAGAGTAGAATTTTACCAGGTAATCGCCCGGAAGCAGAAATCCATTTATGTTCATTCCTGCAATCTGTGCCTCTTTATATGCGGACAAATCAACCCTTTCCATAAGATATTTTCCTATATCCTCACCCGATTCGTCCGTAAGCTTCACATCATTAAAAATCACTTTAATTAGTGTACTTCCTGTCTCTGAATCTAAGAGTGAATATGCAACCTGCCCGAACTCTGCAGTTTTATCAGAAACATTGTCTATCGCACCAAGCTTATATGGACTAAACACATAATTTGCCTCATTATCAGTAGGGTCACAGCCATATCCATCCGGAATCTCCGGTAGACTACCCGCTATAAAATATTTAGAATCCATTGTTGAGTTGATAACTGTGTACAAGTCATCATACGATTTTCCGTTTAAAAACTGCTGGTTATACAGCTCACTATCCTGATAGCTTTTACATATAATCACCTCAGCCGTTGATGGTACATTCTCATATATTTCCCTTGCACTTGCCACAGACAATGTAATTCCGCTGCAATCAGAATATTCATCAATTATACTGTCAATGCCTGCATTTATACCAGCACTCCCACCATTTATATCATCACTTTCTGCGTTAATACCGGCATTGCCCACATTTCCACCTGCATTTCCTGCGTTTTCATCCCCTCCTTTTATATTTGAATTATTATTTCTCTCATATTTCTTTATACTTTCATACGATTCCTTCACTATGGAATTATAATTATTGTTTTCCGTATAAAGTGCCGAATGAAATTCTATGCCATTAATCAGTGAATAATACTGAACATAATATTCTTCTTCGTTGTATGTCAACTCTTTCCAGAGCATCTTAGTCGATGCCGACATGGTCTCCTTTAAAACAACCCGATTCATGTTATTCAGGTACTTACTCACGCCACTTCCAATATTACACCCTGCCGCACCTGCAATATCAATAAGCTCACCATCCTGATTAAAGGTACAATATGCTATAGCTCCGTCGTCAACAAATATATATACCTTATATCCGGCAATTGTATCTAAAATATCTCCAGCTGCAGAGGTACCCTGTTGCTCCGTTCTATCTGCTACAAGTGTAGTCTCTTCTGCTATGTTATCCCCATTTGAATTATTATATCCCCGCAATATAATACTGGCAGCAATCAGACAAATTGCTGCCAGCATTACAACAACCAGAATATAATATACCTTATTATTCTTATTATTGCGTATACTCGTAAGGATACTTCTATTCTTCCTGTAATACATAAATCCCTTCACTTTCAAAATCAATACAAAAATTACTCATAATCGAGTCAGATTACGAATGAAATTTCAAATCTGATGCCCGGTTATATCCAACCTCCCAGTTCCGGCAAGTTATATAAATACCTCTCGGAACATGATAACAGAATACGGTGTTAACTAGATTGTACCACCGGCATACTCCTGCTTGGTCTTAATATACTGCTTAAGAAGTTCAACTGTTCCGTCAACGCCTAAAATACTGGAGTCAATACACAGGTCATAGCTCTTGGAATCTCCCCACTTCTTGCTTGAATAATAGTTATAATAATTGGCTCTCTTCTTATCAGTCTTTATGCAGAGATCCTTGGCCTTCTCATCTGTATATCCGTAAAGTCTCTTTATACGAGCTACCTTGGCATCCATCTGTGCTTTAATAAATACCTTTATAGTATTATCATGCTCCTCAAGGGCATAATCCGCACAACGTCCTACGATAATACAGCTCTCCGTATCGGCAAGCTTCTTAATAGCATCAAACTGCGCTAAAAATACCTTATGATTCAAAGGCATATCAATAAATGATGATGTTGAATAGCCCATAGAATATGTATCCATTACTAATGAATACAGGAAACTGTTAGTAGGCTTCTCATCATGATTATGAAAAAGCTCTTCGCACATACCACTTTCTTTTGAAGCCAATGCAAGCAGCTCCTTATCGTAACACTTAATCCCCATATCAGCGGCAAGCTTACGTCCTATCTCCCGTCCTGCACTTCCGTACTCGCGTCCTATTGTGATTACTAATGGTTTACTCATATGAACCGCTCCCTTCATGTATCTGTAAATTCGCAGATAACTCTTTTCTATGCTGTTCATTATACACCAATTTACAGATTATTTCCACCTTTTTTTGTACAAAATAAAGCACATCTGCAAAATACGTTTTTTCCATCCATTTATCTGATAGTATATATTGGAATTCTCAATACTTTTAGCAAAATTAATCCTTAGATAAAAAACAACCCAGAACCGGACTACAAATAAACTCCGGTTCTGAGCTGTTAATTCAACAATCAAATCTGCAATACGTTATTATCGGGTTAATATACCATATTTATAAAGTAAAGCGGACATTCACAATCCGCTTTCGCTACTTGCTCATGAACGCAGTCGCTTTGCGAACTGTCAGTGGGAGCTTTTAACTCACACTGACATAAGCATCCATCTTACCAACCGTTTAGTGCTCTACACACTTGAAGCGGGGGATTGCTTATTCTGCGTTCAATTTATTGAAGTACCGGAAATATATGGCAATGTGTGCGGTGATAAAAATTGCTTCAGTCTAAATGTGATAAAATTTCCGATGAGGGCAGAGAAAGCGTGGAATTTTTTGAAGGACAAGGCTTTTTATCAGTCCAAGTGTGAAAAAATTCCGATAAGGGCAGAGAAAACATGAGAATTCTTGAAAAAACAGTGCTTTTTCTCAGTCTAAAAGTGACAAAAATTCTAGGAAAGGCAGAGAAAGCATGGAATTTCTTGAAAGACAAGGCTTTTTCTCTGTCTAAATGTGACCAAAATTCCGACAAGGGCAGAGAAAACATAAAGAAGGTAAAGAACATGGCATTGATATATATAGTTGAAGATGACGACAACATAAGGGAGATTGAGAGCATAGCCCTCAGCAACAGCGGGCATGATGTGAGCGGGTTTGCATGCGGCAAGGATTTTAAGAAGGAGCTTGCAAAGAGAAAGCCGGACTTGATTTTACTGGATATCATGCTTCCGGATGAGGATGGCATAGAGATATTGAAGAAGCTGCGCGCTTCCGGCGAGACGAAGAAGATTCCGGTTATCCTTGTCACTGCGAAGTCAACCGAGCTTGACAAGGTGAAGGGACTTGATATCGGAGCGGATGACTATATAACCAAGCCATTCGGGGTTATGGAGCTGATATCAAGGGTGAGGGCGCTGATAAGAAGAAGCATGGACACCGGAGCTGACAAAAGTATCCGCGTGGGAAATATATTTCTTGACAGTGATAGACATATCGTGTATGTGGATGATGAACCGAAGGAGCTGACCTTCAAGGAGTATGAGCTGCTTCGCTGTCTTATGAACAACAGCGGCGTTGCCATGCATCGTGACAGAATAATGGAGCTGGTGTGGGGCGTGGATTTCGAGGGTGAGTCGAGAACCCTTGACATGCACATCAAGACGCTGAGGCAGAAGCTTGGAAGTGCGGGCGCAATGATTAAGACAGTCCGCAATGTGGGGTATGTATTAGAGCCATGAAAGAGAAGATATTAAGCCAGTTTTTGAGGATGACATTGTTCGCCATTGTGGTGACACTCTTTATGTCGGTTATGGTGTTCTATGAGCTTTTCAAAAAGCAGGTTTTTGATGATTTGAAAACCGACGCGGAGTTTGCAAGATATCTGATAAATGATTTTTCCGGTGAGGATGAGTTCGATGTGCGTGTCACCTGGATAGCCGGCGACGGAAGCGTGCTCTATGACAATGAGGCAGGTTCGCTTGAGAATCACTCAGACAGACCGGAGTATATTGAAGCGCTTAAGACCGGCGAGGGCAGATGTGTGCGGAATTCGGACACACTTTCGAGAAGAATTTTCTACTATGCGATGAAGCTTGAGGATGGCTCAGTCATCCGTATCGCCAAGGAAGCGAATAGTATATGGACCATATTCATGTCTGCAATTCCTATAATCATCGGTCTGTCACTTATCCTGTATGTGATGTGCTTTTTCCTGTCAAGGCATCTTACAAAGCGGATGGTGAAGCCTATAGAGGAGCTTGTAAACAACAGCGCGAATCCATCACTTGTGCCGGAGTACAAGGAGCTGATACCATTTGTTGGTGCGCTGAAGGAGCAGCGTGAGGATATTCTAAGGAGCGCCACAATGCGGCAGGAGTTCACCGCGAATGTATCGCATGAGCTGAAGACCCCCCTCACCGCGATATCGGGCTACGCCGAGCTGATAGAGAACGGCATGGTAAAGGGCGATGACAGCGTGCGTTTTGCCGGGGAAATCAGAAAGAATTCCACAAGACTTCTCTCACTTATAAATGACATCATCAACCTGTCGGAGCTTGATGACGGCGTGAAGTTAAATCTTGAGAGGATGGATTTATATGAGGCGGCGAAGAACTGCGTGAAGAACCTTGAAATCGCCGCCGCGAAGAACAATGTGAAGTTGATGCTCCTTGGAACCTCCGCCTATATAAATGCTGACAGGGCGATGATGGATGAGGTGCTCTACAACCTGTGTGACAACGCCATCCGCTACAATAACAAGGATAAGGGCGGAAATGTGATTGTCGATGTCAGCAACACTCTCGACGGCAAGGTGAAGCTCACCGTCAAGGATGACGGAATAGGCATAGGAAAGGAACACCAGGAGCGCATATTTGAGCGATTCTACCGCGTTGACAAGAGCCGTTCAAGAGAGAGCGGCGGAACCGGACTTGGACTTGCCATAGTCAAGCATATCCTCACAAGCCACGGCGCACAGCTTGAGCTTGAGAGCGAACTTGGAAAGGGGACATGTATCACGGTCACGTTTGAGGGGGCGAAGTAGCGCTTATTTCTTCTTCCTATACTGATTCGGACTGAACCCCGTAATCTCCTTGAACTGTCGGTTAAAGTGCTCCACATTCTCATAGCCGCAGCTCTCAGCGATGTGCGCGACAGAGTCGGGCGTCATGGTGAGCAGGTAGCAGGCACGCTCAATGCGGCTTCTTATTATATCCTGAATTACCGGGACGCCGAACAGCTCCTTATAAATATGTTGGAAATATGATACACTCATGGAGGCGGCTTCAGCCAGCTCACTCACCGTCTTTTTGGGCGAGTGCTGGCTGTATATGCCGTTTCTTATCTCATGGAAAAGCGGTCTGTGAACCTTCAGCTTGTCGGAGAGCTGTGTCTCAAGGTGGTAGGCATCGCTATATTTGTACAGTATGGTTTTAAGCTTCGCGTCAAGAATCTCCTCATGGTGTGAGCCGGTCTGGTGGAACTCCTGCCTTAGGTCGCGGATGAGCTGGCTTAGCTCCGTGTAGTCGGACAGAAGCGTGAGTCGGTTGAACGGGACATCGAGGCTTAGCATGAAATCACTTATTGAATTATCTACATAATTATCTGCATTACCGGCGGTACCGGCATTACTGTTGCTTGAGTTGTCTGTGTCGGCATTTGGACTATCATCGGAAGAATTTCTATTTATATCCTTGCGGATATTGTCATTCGAATCCTTGCATGTATTCTTATTTTTGCATGTAGTCTTATCATTTCGTGTATTCTCATCCTTGCATGTATTCTCATCCTTGCATGTATTCTCATCTGGAATATCGTCAAAGTTTATCCAGTCATTCACATATTCATTGTCATTGTAGTAATAAATAGGCGCATCCTTTGTGTATATTATAAAGGCGGGTGTGTTCACGTACTGTCTTATCAGCCCAGGGTGCCTTGCATTCCTGTCGAATGGCAGGTTGCCCTTTAGAAGTTCATCGGCGGTTGTTCTATTTTTATGCTCACCGCAGCAATATTGCTGGTATATTGTTTCCTCAGGAAATTCAAAGTACGCGTCACTTTTTACAAGGAGCATGAGATAATGCCCCATTCCGCCGGGACGTTCCATATTGATTCCATCAGGGTGGGTGTTGTTATAGCCCATATAGCGTATTTTTAACATGATGTATATTCCTCCATAAATATAGTTGATATGTGCACTTGCGATAACCGGACGTTGTGCAATTTTACCGGCAAATTCACGTTTCACAATTACCTTACCTGTGCAGTTAATAATAGAACACACAGAAAATATTTATCAAGATATCGTATGTGTCTAAGGGTATAGAGTACAGATGTTTCTAAATATACCCTTATAGGTCGGCGAAATAAGCATTCGAAAATGTATTTTGGGTATAAATAACTAAATACAATAAAAATACCCAAAAATAGTTTAAAATTAGTTCCTTTATGGGTATGGAATTAAAAAATGTAAAAAAAATACCCAAAACAGAGACTAAGTACATAAAAAATAGTCTTAATGTGGGTATAGAATGAAAAGCTCTCTCTTTTATACCCACATATAGTGAAGTTCACGATGAAGTCCGTATAGTCTGCTTCAAAAAGTAAAAAGCAGAAAAAATCAATTTTTTAACAGTATACATCATTGAGATTTGTTTGAAAAGTCATTATATTAGGTTGTACCTAAAGAGAACATATGTTGCTGTTGTGCGGTGTATATGGAATGTCCATATAAATATTTACATGAAGCATATATGAAAACGACTGCATTAGCAGCGAGTTTGGAGGACTTAAGAAAATGACGGCAATGAAATGGTTTTATTCGTACTTTAAAAAGTACCAGTGGAGAATGATTATCGGACTTGTCATGGTCACGATTACCTCCGTGCTTGCCATCGTAAATCCTAAGATAACAGGATTTATAGTGGATGACATCATAGGGGACGGAAGCAATATAAGGCTTGACCTGCTTCCGAGGTTTCTGCTTCTTATGATAGGCGTTACGCTGTTAAGGGCGGGACTGAGATTTATATTTTTATGGAATTTTGAGAACTGTTCACAGGGACTTCTCTACGATATGAGGGACGATGTGTACCGCAATCTGCTTGCAAAGGATTTCGCGTTCTATAACAGCCACAGGACTGGCGATCTGATGTCGAGGCAGACAGGAGATATGATGGCGATACGTCATTTTATGTCGTATGTGTGCTATTCAACCTATGAATGTATACTGCTGTTTTCGATATCGCTGTTTATGATGTTCACTGTCGACTGGAGAATCGCACTTGCCATGCTGGCGGTGCTTCCTTTTACACTCATCAACACGATAATCCAGTCTAAGAATGTAAAGCCTAAGTTCGGCAATGTAAGGGAGCGTTTTTCAAGCCTCAATGCATTTGCGCAGGAGAATATCAGCGGTAACAGAGTGGTCAAGGCATTTGCCAAGGAGGGCTATGAGATTTCAAAGTTCGACACGGAGAACACGGAGTATAGGGATTCGGAGCTTGCGGCATCAAAGATATGGGTGCGCCATGTGCCGATATTTGAGCTTCTTGCCAATCTCCTCACCTTTGTGCTTATGCTTGCGGGTGGTCTTATGGTTATAAACGGACAGATGACTCTTGGAAATATGGCGATGATTAATGGATATCTGTGGATGCTTGATGCACCTCTTCGTATGGCTGGCTGGCTGGTAAATGACTGGCAACGTTTTACAACATCGGTTGAGAAGATATATGCGACAATCGAGGTGGAGCCTGAGATAAAGAATCCTGTGACAGGACCGGTTGACGAGAATGTGAAGAAGCCTGAGGGCAGCGTTGAATTTAAAAATGTGTCATATAGTATTGATGGTGAACAGATACTTAAAAATATCAATTTCAAGGTTAAACCGGGTCAGAAGGTCGGAATTATCGGTGCGACCGGAGCAGGAAAGACATCGCTAATCAACCTTATGTGCCGCTTCTATGATGCTGACAGCGGCGAGGTGTTAGTCGGCGGCAGGAATGTCAAGGACATGGATTTAAGAGTATTGAGGCAGAGCATCGGAATGGCTATGCAGGACGTATTCCTCTTTTCGGACACAATCGAGGGAAATATAGCTTATGCGAAGCCGGACTGTCCTTTTGAGAGAGTTGAGTGGGCGGCAAAGATTGCGGATGCACATGATTTTATCATGCAGATGCCTGAGGGCTATGACACGATAGTGGGTGAACGGGGCGACGGACTGTCTGGTGGACAGAAGCAGCGAATATCAC
>ENA-OYZX01001305-OYZX01001305.1-human-gut-metagenome-genome-assembly--contig:-NODE-1305-length-11086-cov-5.108875_pt1 | contig 11086 bp, 10 predicted proteins | sample MGYA00243296_ERZ653489 | MGnify/ENA primary metagenome ERZ653489 (study PRJEB26926, sample SAMN06165098) | human gut metagenome | biome: ENVO:00009003; feature: ENVO:2100002; material: ENVO:00002003... | reverse complement strand
ATGTCTCGTGGGCTCGGAGATGTGTATAAGAGACAGATGTATCACTTCTTCCTAAATGTCAGTGTTATGGTCGTGCCGGTTCCCGGCTCACTGTCCAGGACCAGCGTTGCGTTGTGAAATTGCGCCCCGTGCTTGACGATGGAAAGGCCCAGCCCGGTGCCGCCCATCCGGCGGGAATGGCTTTTGTCCACCCGGTAGAACCGTTCGAAGATGCGGCTCTGCGCCTGGAGCGGAATGCCGATGCCGTTGTCCGCAATGACGATCTTTGCCTGTGTACCCACGTGTTCGATGGTGATGGAGACTGTGCCGCCGGGATTGTTGTACTTGATGGCGTTGTCGATGAGGTTGATGAAAAGCTCCCGCATATAGCCTTCGTTGCTGTGCAGCAGGAGACATCTGCCCTCCAGATGTACCTGTATCCTGTTCCGCTGGATCTGGGGTTCCAGAATTTGCAGGGCGTTTCCGGCAGCCGCCGCCAGGTCTACCGGCGTGTTCAGCATCTCGGTGTGTTCCTCGATCTCCGAGAGCCGGATGATGTCGTTGATGAGAAAGAGCAGGCGTTCGCTTTCCCGTTCGATCATGGCGCCGTATTTCGCCACGTCGTCCTCTTTGGTAATCATGCCGCTGCCGAACATCTCGCCGAATCCCTTGATGGTGGTCAGCGGCGTTTTCAGCTCGTGGGAGACGTTTGCGGTGAATTCCTGGCGCATCTTTTCCGCCTTGACGTTATAGGTCACGTCCACCAGCAGCACGATCGTCCCGAAGATGCCGCCCATTTCCACACGGGTGATGTACGCCCGGATGTAGCTGCCGTCGATCTTCAGCAGCTGGCGCACGGTGCAGCCCTTGTGAAGATCATCGTCAGCCGGCGGCATATCGTGCTGCGGCTCTGTTTTGGACTTCCGCAGCGCATCCAGAAATGCCTGGTTGTCGGTGAGGATGAAGATGGATTTGTTGTCCCAGTTTTCCTTTTCGATGCTGAGCAGTGCCGTTGCGGTGCGGTTCGCCAGCTGGATCTTGTCAGAATCGTCCAGGATGAGGATGCCCTCTACCATATGCTCCTGGATGAGTCCGATGATGTCCCGTTCGTGGTACAGTTCCTTCTGCATCCGGCTCATCTCCGTCTGGAGCTTTGCCTGGGCTTTCTGGTCTTTTTTGTGCTGGTGCTGTGCCTGCTGTTTCTGGTGCAGGTACAGAAAGATAAATACCGTCAGCAGCACCGCTGTCACTGCAGCGAATGCCCATCCGATCCATTCCATGATTAGCCTCCGATCTTATAGCCGTAACCCCGTACTGTGTGAATGAGATTGGAACATCCTGCGGCATCCAGCTTTTGCCGGAGCGTTTTCACGTGTGCATCCACGGTGCGTGTCTCGCCCTCATAGGAGAATCCCCAGACCTGTTCCAAAAGGCGGTCCCGGGAAATGGCAGTGCCACGGTTGCGCACCAGATAGGACAGCAGTTCGAATTCCTTATAGGTGAGGACGATCTCTGTTTCCAGATAGACCACCGTCCGCTGATCCAGGTCGATGGTCAGATCGTGGGCAGACAGCACGTGGCTCTCCGCTTTCTGTACCGTGTGGCTGCGCCGCAGCACCGCCTTGATCCGTGACAGCAGTTCCATGATGCCGAACGGCTTTGTGATGTAGTCGTCTGCGCCGTTTTCCAACCCGGTCACCTTGTCGATCTCGCTGGACTTCGCCGACAGCATAATGACCGGTATCTCTGCGGTAGCGTCGTTGCCCTTGAGCCGCTTTAAGATGGAGATGCCGTCCTCATCGGGGAGCATGATGTCCAGCAGGATCAGCGCCGGCTTGTCGTCCCGGAGCCGGTGAAAAAAGCTTTTTCCGTCCGGGAATCCCTCGGCGGTATAGCCGCCGGACTGCAAAGCGCAGGTGATAAGCTCCCGGATTCCCGTATCATCCTCTACACAAAATATATTTGCCAACTTACATTTCCTCTTTCTTTCCCTGTCGGATCTCCCGGCGCATTGCCGAAACAGCAACTTCGATGGCGTGCGTCATGTCGCCGGCGGCGTGTGCATTGTCCCGCACCACCGCCTGGCGCTCCTGGTTCCACAGCATTTGCAGGATAGTGGCACACTTCACCCGGCGTGTCGCCGCCACGATGAACAGCGCCGCCGATTCCATCTCCGATGCCAGCGCTCCGGCGGCTTTCCACGCCTGCCAGTTCTGGAGCAGGGTCTGTGCGGCAGGCATGGTCTCCGGGGAATGCTGCCCGTAGAAAGAGTCCTTGCACTGCACCACGCCGGTACAATAATCATATGCAAGCTCCTGTGCGGCGCAGACCAGATGCTGTGTCAGACCGAAGTCCGGGACAGCCGGAAATGCCAGGGGAACGTATTCCTGCGATGTTCCCTCCATGCGGATAGCACCGGTGGGGATGATGAGCGTTCCCGGAATCAGTTCCGGCTGCATTCCGCCGCAGGTGCCGATGCGCAGAAAGGTGTGTGCGCCCAGCGCCGCCAATTCTTCCATGGCGATGGCAGCAGACGGGCCGCCGATGCCGGTGGAGGTGACGCTCACTTTCGTGCCGTCCAGTGTGCCGGTCCATGTGGTGAACTCCCGGTTCTGCGCCGTCTTTACGGGATGTTCCAGATAAGAGGCGATCCACTCGGTGCGTCCGGGGTCGCCGGGGAGAAAGACATACTTTCCGATGTCCTCCGCTGTGCATTGAATGTGAAACTGACGTTCTGACATAAGCGGTTCCTTTCTGCGTGTGAAACAGGTTCTGGCGGGCGGGGGTTGTCTTTGTTGTGCAAATGTGTTCCCTTGAAAAGGCGCCCATAGGCTTGACTGAGGCGTAACACACCAACGGGCGAACACTGTTTGCATCTACAGAAGTATCACAAAACGGAAACCGTAGATGTGCAGAATCCCTGTCTCACCGTAGGGGCGAACATCGTTCGCCCGGGTCGACTCCTCTGCCCTGCCGGGCATCTCCTCTAAAAGAGGAGACATATTAAAAAGCCTTCCTTGAAAAGGGAGGTGGCACGAAGTGCCAGAGGGATTATCTACATTTACACTTCTTGACAAATTTCCAGAATTCTGTTATGATATACCCATGAACAACATTTTCAGCACCACCGCCTAAAATCTGTGCGGTGGCATCTTGATTCTGGAGGAAAGATCATGCAGCAATACCGCAACTGGCAGCCGCAGGAGCCGGAGCATCATTATGATATGAGAGCGCTGGTCTTTGGCGTAGTGTCGTTTCTGTTCTGTCAGCTGCCGGTCCTGTCCATTGTGACGGGCATCATCGCCCTGGTCTATGCGGCAAGGGCGAAAAAACGGCAGCGCTGTTACAGCCACGGCATGGTAACGGCAGGCATGATATTGGGTATTATCGGGATCTGTATGGGTGTATTGTCCAGTATTTACTGGGGCTTTAATTTTCTGCGGATTCTCTGGATGCTTTCAGAGAACAACCGGATGGTGCCTGCGCCGTCCAACCCGGAGTTTTTCAACGGTCCGGGAACGCCGGCGGCATTTTTCCCGTTATTCTGAGTCCAGGTAATCCAGGTCGGAATCTTCTGTTTCAGCGCCGTGATCGGGCTGCGTCTCAATGCCTTCCGGGTGTGCATCTTCCGGGAGCGGCTTTACGACAGCAAACCCGCTCTCGGCGTTTTCTTCTGCCTGTTCCCGGCAGACCGGATCTACGTGGAATGTGACCGCCTGCTTACGGTTTGCGATCTCGTTGACACGCTCTGTGCCGCCGTATTCCCCGTCGATCGTCCAGGACACCGGCTCGTCGTCCAGCGCAGTGACTTTCAGATGTGAGGTGCGGAAATAGTGGAGATACTGTTTCGCCAGCCCCAGCTGGATCTTGGAGAACGCCATGACCAGCTTGTGGAATTCCACCAGGTTGGAGGGCTTGTGGATCAGTGTGACCTCGAACAAGCCGTCGTCCCACCGCACATCGGACAGCGCCAGGAACTTCGCCACAGAGGAAGAGTTGGTTACCATGCCGTAGAGGAACTCGTCCTCGATCACGCCGCCGTCGTACTCAATGCGCATCCGGTACGCCCGGATCTTCGGCAGCTTGGAAATGGCGTTGAGCAGGTAAGCAGAGTGTCCCAGCAGGTTCTTGAACTGCTGCGGCGTTTCATAGGAGATCTCCGTGAATGCGCCGAATGCAGCTACATAGGTGAAGTATTTGTCGTTGAAGCTGCCCACATCGCAGCGGAGATCTTCGCCGTGGATGATGCAGTCTACGGCTGCCTCCGGTTCTTTGGGAATGCCCAGTCCACGGGCAAAATCGTTGGTTGAGCCGAAGGGAATATAGCCGATGGGGCATTGGGTCTCGCTTTGCATACAGCCCTGGATGACTTCGTTCAGTGTGCCGTCTCCGCCGGAGCAGACCAGGATGTCATAACAGCCGGCATCACACGCCTGTTTTGCGCACACAGTGGCATCGCCACGATCTTGTGTGGGATGTACTGTCACCTGAAATCCGGCAGCGGTGAACTTGTCGATAATCATTGCAAGATGCGACCCAACTGATGCTCTGCCGGAATGCAGATTGCAGATAAAATAGATCTGTTTCAACTGTGATACCTCCTTTTTTCAAAAAAAGATGTTGCCTTTAGTATACCACAAATTTTACAAAAATGCAAGCATTTTGATTTGTGAACGCCTTTGAAAAATACTGTAAAAAATAACGTGTTTCCTGCGTTTTTCGGTGCTTTTTGAATTTTTTTTGCTTGCAATTTTATGTGCACTATAGTATAATGAGAAAACGGTACACAGATCGTTGAAAGTGGAAAAAGGTATAAGGCAGCGCCGCACAACATTTTATTCATTGTTTCCCTTGTGCAGTGATGCCGCTAAAAGGAGCGTGGCAGTTGTTATGAGTAAAGCTCAGAATAAAGTAAAAGGATTTACGCTTGTTGAACTTTTGATTGCCTCTGTGATTATGGGGATTCTTGCTGCAATTTTGGTGCCCACTCTGCTGCAATATATTGAACGAAGCCATGAAACCATTGACATCACCAATGTGCGTGAGGCATATCTCGAAGTCAGAACGGCATCGATGATCGATGGAGCAGCAGGTGTGTCCAGAACGGTAAAGCTTGAGCAAAAACGAGATGACTGGCAGTCGTTCAATCCTGTAACGATTGCGGGGATCAAACACTATACCTGGGAAGGGGATACAGATCACTGGAAGGGTATTCCCACGGCGAACGGAGAGTGTGAGATCACCTATACGCCTTCGACCGGCATCGTTTTCTACTGGAAAGGGAAGAGCGAAACCAGTACAGTTACTGGTATTGACTTTAACGAAGATCTGCATAGTGCACTGAATAACACGAGTATATTGTCAGATTTGATCGCAAATAAATCTAATCGCTTTGAGATCGATTCTCAGTGTCCCAATTCTACAATGGTACCGAAAGTACAGGAGCAGATCGGAGAAAGCAGTCTGCTGAATTATGGTACATGGGCATATTTGGGAAGCCCGAAAGATGCTTCCGGAAGGTATCTGTTCTGGACTTCGGTAGATACTGAAGCAGTTGGTGCGGGGAAAAAGATCCCTGTGATCATCAGCAGGGCAGATGGTGGATTTTATATCTCTGAAACAACAACGGCAGAACGATCGAATAAGGGTAAAAATTATGTCGCGGTCGTAGATCATATTTATAATTCTGCCGGATTCAGACCATACACCAAAGGTGAACGGTATAATAGTCTGACGGAAGCGTATGCGGCATATGAAAAACTGGTTGCAGAAAAATATCCGGATTATAAGGATGCACTGCCGAAATAAAACAGATCGTTAGAGAATTGAATGGTATAAAAATCCGGACTTGACAAAACGGCAAAAATCCGGTATAATAAAAGTCCATGAGCAGACTGTGTGATAGCGCAGCAGGAATGCTGTGAGGAAAGTCCGAGCATCGCAGGACGGGATAGCTGCTAACGGCAGCCGGGGGCGACCCTAGAGCCAGTGCAACAGAGAGATACCGCCGCAGGTTTCCTGCGGTAAGGGTGGAAAGGTGCGGTAAGAGCGCACCAGAGTGCAGGAGACTGTACTGCTATGTAAACCTTATCCGATGCAACGTCTATTGGTACACGCTGCCGCAACATTGGTCCGGTGGGCAGCGGCGTAATGGCGGCTTGAGCTGTGAGGTGACTCACAGACCAGATAAATTATCACACACGACAGAACTCGGCTTACAGGTCTGGTCATGGAGACAGCGCAGCGTTAATACTGCGCTTTCTTTGTATTTGCAATACTTTTTCGAAAATCAATTTATCAAAAACAGCTGCATAGACTGTTCCGGGAGGGAGAGCCGATGCAGAAACCAAAAACGACAGAATGTCCGTATCCGGTGCGTGTGACCGCTCCGGAGAAAAATGCGGCGAGAGCGGAAAGCGACCGGGTGCGGTGCGGAAAAATGCTGCGCCGGCTGATGCAGCTTTCTGAGGAGAAAACGGGACGGGACTGTCCGGAAAAACGGAGGATTTGACATGGATGCAGAAACGATGCTCTGGTATGAAAAGCCAGCGGAAAATTTTGACCAGGCGCTTCCCATCGGAAACGGCAGGATCGGGGCAATGGTTTTCGGCGGCGCAGCAGACGAGGTGCTGAAACTGAATGAAGATTCCGTCTGGTCCGGCGGAAAGCGGAACCGGAACAACCCGGATGCCCGTGAGGGTCTGGAAGAGGTGCGAAAGCTGCTCCGGGAAGAGCGCATCCCCGAGGCGGAAAAGATCACTTTCGAAAAATTACAGGGCGTGACACCCAATTCTCGGCACTATATGCCGCTGGGTGACTTGAACCTGCACATGGATTTCACCGGAAAGGCAAAGCAGTATCAGCGCAGCCTGGATCTGGAACACGCTCTGGCAACCGTGCGCTTTACGGCAAACGATATCACCTATGTCCGTGAGGCGTTCGTCTCCGAACCGGATCGGGTGCTGGTACTGCATATTGCCGCAAGCGAACCCGGCATGGTGAACCTGCGTGCCACTCTGGACGGCAGAGACGATTACTACGACGACTGCCGCCCGTGTACCGACTATCCCAATATGCTGGTCTATGACGGCGGCACCGGCAGCCGAAACGGCATCTTCTTTGCGGCGGCGCTGACCGGATTTTCTGAAGGCGGCACCATCCGCACCGTAGGCGGTGCGCTGGAAGTGCAGGGTGCGAACGAAGTGACCCTGCTGCTGAGCGTCGGCACAAGCTTTTACCACGGGGAACAGTACGAGGATGCGGCAAAGATGGATGCCTCTTATGCGGCAGACTGCAGCTATGAGGAACTGCTGTACCGCCATCTGACGGAATACCAGGAAAAGTTCCGCCGGGTGCGCTTTACCCTGCCGGACAACAGCGAAGGCGGCAGCGAGCTGCCCACAGATGAACGGCTCATGCGGCTGCGTGGGGACGAGGGCGACCACAAGGAGTGCAAGCTCCAGATCCACGACAGCAAGCTGGCAGTGCTGTACTTCAATTACGGCAGATATCTGATGCTGTCCGCCAGCCGTCCGGGAACGCAGCCCATGAATCTCCAGGGTATCTGGAACCAGGATATGTGGCCGGCTTGGGGCTGCCGCTATACCATCAACATCAACACCCAGATGAACTACTGGCCGGCAGAGGTCTGCAATTTGTCGGAATGCCACCTGCCGCTGTTCGATCTGATTGAGCGGATGCGTGCGCCGGGACGGGAGACTGCCCAGGCGATGTACGGCTGCCGTGGCTTTGTCTGCCACCACAACACAGACATCTGGGGCGACACAGCACCCCAGGATCTGTGGATGCCGGCGACCATCTGGCCCATGGGTGCGGCTTGGCTGTGTCTGCACATTTTCGAACACTACCAGTTCACCCAGGACCTGGACTTCCTGGATCAGCACTATGAGGCAATGCGTGAGGCTGCCCTGTTCTTCGTGGACTATCTGACGGAGAACGAGGACGGCGAACTGGTGACTTGTCCGTCTGTCTCGCCGGAGAATACCTATAAAACCGAGAGCGGCGCAAAGGGCTGTCTGTGCAGCGGTCCGTTTATGGATACGGAAATTCTGACGGTGCTGTTCCGGAACGTGATCGAGAGCAGCAAGCTGCTAAACCGGGACGGGGACTTCGCCGCAGAGCTGGAAGGTCTGCTGAAAAAGCTGCCGCCGCTGAAGATCGGCAAGTACGGTCAGATCCAGGAGTGGGCGAAGGATTATGAAGAGGTGGAGATCGGTCACCGCCATATCTCGCACCTGTTTGCCCTCTATCCGGCAGACCTCATCACGCCGTATCACACGCCGGAACTGGGCAAGGCTGCCCGTGCCACACTGATCCGCCGGCTCATCCACGGCGGCGGTCATACGGGCTGGAGCCGTGCATGGATCATCAATCTGTGGGCGAGACTCCTGGACAGCCGGATGGCATACGAGAATTTGCAGCAGCTGCTGGCGTGGTCTACCAACCCGAATCTGCTGGACTCTCATCCGCCGTTCCAGATCGACGGCAACTTCGGCGGCACGGCTGCCATCGCAGAGTGCCTGCTGCAAAGTCATTCCGGCGAGATCAATCTGCTGCCGGCGCTGCCGGAATCCTGGCCGGAGGGCAGCATCAGCGGTCTGCGTGCAAGAGGCGGCTTTGAGGTGGATATGACCTGGCACGAGGGCAAGCTGGAATCCGCAGTGATCCGTTCGCTGAGCGGCAATGTCTGCACCGTCCGTGCCAACACGGTGACCAGCGTGTCCAGCGATGCCGGCGCATTGGATGCCAAGATGGACGGGGCTTTGCTCACATTCCCCACGGAAAAGGGCATGGCGTACCGTCTGAAAGCGTAAGCGCACAGAGAAAGCAAGCTCGAAACATTCATAGGAGAAACGCAAATCAATTTTATAACTGCCTCTCTTGAAAAGGCATCCGTAGGGTGTGTATTGTGCTGAGGATGCACAAAGTGCAGTCGGGATAATCCCCCTGTCAGCTAACGCTGACATCCCCCTTTTCAAGGGGGACTTTCTTAAAAATTGATTTGTATTCATAGGAGATGGAGCAATTTTGAGAAAAGAGCAGGCGTTTGCTCTGGCGGCAGCCGGTTTGCTGCTGACAGGGTGCGCAAAAATTGAACAGGAATCCCCGAAACTTTCCACGGACGTTGCCACCGGTACCACGGAGCTGGCAACGGAAGAGACCTCGGCTGCGGCGCAGCACCCGTCTGTTGCCCTGCAGGTGCCGGAGATCACCCGGCAGGATGTTTCCATGAAACTGGAGGCGGAGGATGCCGCTGTTCCCACAGGCTGTTCGGTGGCGATGATGCCCCGGCTGGGCTATTCCGGGACAGGCTACCTCAGCGGTCTGGATGCCAAAAACCAGAACAGCCTGGTGCTGGATGCCGACATCCCGGCGACCCAGCACTACGATATCACCGTGGTAGTGGGTGCAAGCGCAGCCTCTACCTGTAAGATCCTGGTGAACGGCGAGTCGGTCTATACCATGAAAACAGATGCCACGGATAATTTTATGCGTGTCAAGATACAGGGCATCTTCCTCAGCGCCGGCGCCTGTGAACTGTCTGTGGTTCCGGTGGACGGCATCGTGGATATCGACTGCGTGGAACTGGTGAACAACACCAGCCTGTATGACGGCACATCCGAGATCGCCGCAGCGCCGGTGAATGCCGCCGCCACGGAAAAGACGAAACAGCTATACCAGTTCTTACAGCAGAACTACGGGCAGAAGATCGTGACCGGGCAGTATGTCTCCGACAGCAGCGGCAAGGAACTGGACGAGATCTACAACATCACCGGAAAGTATCCGCTGATTCGCTTTGCCGATATGAACGCCTATTCGCCAAACGGCGGCGATGAGACAAAAGCCACCGCTGTGGCAGACAGCCTGGCGTGGGCGGAAGAAGGCGGCGTAGTGGGACTGTCCTGGCTGTGGAACGCACCCACCGGAACGGCAAGCTTTTATGAAAAGGACACCTCCTTTGACTTGAAAACGGCGGTAACGGATGCGGATGTTGCCGGCAAGTCGGAGGAGAAACTGTCAAAGATGGTCTCCAACGGCGAGATCACCCAGAACTGCTATGCGCTGATCTCGGACATCGACCGCATTTCTGCGGCGCTGAAACCTCTGGCAGATGCCGATGTACCGGTGCTGTGGCGTCCGCTCCCGGAGGCTGGCGGCGGCTGGTACTGGTGGGGCGCAGACGGGGCAGAGACCTATCAGTGGCTCTGGAATCTGATGTACACCCGGATGACGGAATATCACCATCTGAACAATCTGCTCTGGGTGTGGAACGGACAGAGCAGCAGCTTTCTGGTGGACAGCAGCCAGTATGACATTGCGTCCCTGGACTTGTACGTGGAAAAGGAGGAGACCTACGGCAGCCGCTATGAGCAGTACGTGGCGCTGCGGAACATGGTTTCCTCCGGCAAGCTGCTCGCTATCAGCGAATGCAGCAATCTCCCGGATATGAACGCCATGTTCCGGGACAATGCGGTGTGGTCGTTCTTCGGGCTTTGGTATGCGCCGTATCTGGGCGAGTATACCGACAACAACGCCCTGGTGGAATTCTACAATTCCGAGGCGGCGCTTACCCGGGAGGACTACACGCCTGCCGGATGACCCTCGATTTCATAACAGAATACTTGCAGAACAGAGCGTATCGGATGCAGATGCGCTCTTTTTTTATGCGAAGTCGTGGGAAAACTTTCGTTTCTTTGAAGATGGGCTGGAATTCGCTTTTTTTGCGGAAAAGGGTTGACAACGGCGGTGTAATTGTATATAATGAACATATGAACAATCGTTCAAACGAAATTGCATGGAGGAAACGAAAATGAAAAAGGTATTTAAGCTGAATGATCTGGACTGCGCAAACTGCGCCGCAAAGATGGAGGCTGCAATTCAGAAACTGGACGGCGTAAAGTCTGCAACCATCAGTTTCATGACCCAGAAATTGACGCTGGAGGCCGACGATGCGGATTTCGACAAGGTATTGAAGGCTGCACAGAAGTGCATCAGCAAGGTTGAGCCGGACTGCGAGATCATCGTAAAATAAAGGCAATACCGCACAAAGCCCGCCTGGCGGCTTTGCACGCAATCTGCTTGCTGA
>ENA-OYZX01001294-OYZX01001294.1-human-gut-metagenome-genome-assembly--contig:-NODE-1294-length-11144-cov-5.949590_pt1 | contig 11144 bp, 10 predicted proteins | sample MGYA00243296_ERZ653489 | MGnify/ENA primary metagenome ERZ653489 (study PRJEB26926, sample SAMN06165098) | human gut metagenome | biome: ENVO:00009003; feature: ENVO:2100002; material: ENVO:00002003... | reverse complement strand
TGCATAAATATAATACGTTATACATGCTAAGTTTATAGCACATGTTTTGACCCCAGCATCATATGTTTCGGATGTCAAAGCATGTCCTATACACTTAGAGATTAAAATGAGCATGTTTTGATACCCGAATCTTACATACAAAAAGGTACGAACAGTGAAGTGAGGTGACCCCTCAAAGCTTCATTCTGTTCGTACCTTTTACTTTTATCTACTTTATTACCTCAATTTATTTTTTCTCATCTTTACTCACTTCTGAGTGCCACAACCGGATCCTTCTTAGCCGCCATCTTAGCAGGGATAAGTCCCGCGATAAACGTGAGTGCCATGCTTATAAGCACAAGGATAAGTGCTGCCAGCCATGGAAGCCCGGCAACATTTGATATGCCGGAGAGGTTCTTAATTATGGCATTTATCGGAATAATCAGCAGCATGGTCACGATAATTCCCATAGCTCCCGACACGAAACCGACTATGAGCGTCTCCGCGTTGAATACCATCGAGATATCGTGCTTGGAAGCACCTATACTTCTTAAGATACCTATTTCCTTGGTTCTCTCGAGAACGGAGATGTATGTGATAATGCCAATCATTATTGAGGAAACCACGAGCGATATCGCAACAAACGCGATGAGCACATAAGAAATTGCGTTTATTATGGTACTTATCGATGACATCATAAGTCCGATATAATCTGTATAATTGATTACCGCTTCCTCTCTGCCCTCAGCACGGACAGCATCGTTGTACTCTGATATCTTATCGGATATCATATCCTTTGAGGCAAAGTCCACAGGATAAATCATAATGGAGCTTGGCTTTTCAAGGTCAGCCACGCCAAATGCCTCCATATTGCCATCATAGGTTGCAGATGAGGTTGCCGGCTGCATGTAGGATGCCATGAGCGTATCAAGCTCCTCCTGTGACAGCGAAGCAAGATATGCCTGCTGCTCAGGTGTAAGCGTCGTGATGTCGAAGGTGTTCTCCATCTCGACCTCCTCGCCATCCTTGGTAAAAGGCAATCCAGTGATTACATCCGTCTCAGGAGCTGCTGCCTGTTTCTTGACAATATCCGACGCGTTAATCTTATTGATTACATACTCCATAAGCGCACTCGTATAGCCCACAGAACCGCTCACGGCACCTGTCACAGCATCCGGATCCGGTCTTAAAATACCCACAACCTGAAGCTGGATTCCGTCTGCAATGGCAGCCCTATAGCTGTCCTCATCATCGCGCACATCGGTATAGCTGTCATTTTCCTCATTGTAGCTGTAGAAATCAGTATTTACAATGAGACGATATCTCAAGTCAAGAATATCCTCATAGGTATACTCTGTCTTATAGCTTACAATCTCCTCGCCCTTTGCAAGGCGTGTCATTGTATCAGCCACTTCATTCTGATCCTTAAGTCCAAGTGCATACAGCGCATAATCGCTGATTTCATTATTTTCGTCGACAATCAGAACAATCTCATTGTAAGCATCCGGCCATCTTCCTGCAATCACATCGTACTGTGACTCAAGGAGAGTCCGGTTACCGATAAGCTCACTCCACACATCCCATGAGCCTCCTCCCATCATTGATGAGTTCATCATCGAGGAACCTGACATTCCCGAAAGCTGTCCCATCCCTATGGTGTCAAGCACCGTACTTGGATTTACCTGGACTATTCCGTCTGAGGTGTCCTCCTTATATATATTGAGTGTGGTTGAATAACCATACTGAATGTCGCTCACAAGCTCATCAAAGCCGTTATTCCTGTCCTCGATGAATTTCTTAAAATCTGCAAGATTATTCACCTTAACCTGTGACATCATGGAATTTAACATCTCGCTTATAATGTTGTTGGAATAGATTTTTCCGTCCTCCTTCTCGGACGCTTCACCGACATGCTGCCCCATAAAGACACTCATCATGCTCGAATAGTCAACCTGCTCCTCCTCAATGGCTATTGGATATGAGGAAAGCGTATCCTCCTCAACCCTCTTTATATAGCTCTGGAAACCACTCGAAAGTGCAAGAATAAGTGCAATTCCTATGATACCGATACTGCCTGCAAACGCAGTAAGCAGCGTTCTTCCCTTCTTTGTCATAAGGTTATTGGCACTGAGGGACAATGCCGTCAAAAATGACATGGATGTGCCTTTCTTTTTCTTTACCCTCTTAGCCTTGTTATTCTCCGTAACCCTGCTGTCCGTCGGCTCATACGGCATGGTATCATCCGTAACCTTGCCATCTAAAAGCCTTACAATTCGTGATGAATATTTCTCTGCAAGCTCCGGATTATGAGTTACCATAATAATAAGCCTGTCCTTGGATATCTCCTTTAACAGCTCCATAATCTGGATACTCGTGGCTGAATCGAGTGCGCCCGTCGGTTCATCTGCAAGCAGTATGTCCGGATTGTTCACAAGCGCTCTCGCTATGGCAACTCTCTGCATCTGTCCGCCGGACATCTGGTTAGGCTTCTTATGTATCTGGTCGCCGAGACCTACCTTCTCAAGCACCTCAACGGCTCTTTTTCTTCTCTCCGCCTTAGAAACACCTGAGAGCGTCAGCGCAAGCTCTACATTGGACAGAACTGACTGGTGCGGTATAAGATTATAGCTCTGGAACACGAAGCCTATTGTGTGATTACGGTAGGTATCCCAGTCGGAATCCTTATACTTCGTGGTAGACCTTCCATTAATTATAAGGTCGCCGCTTGTGTACTGGTCAAGACCGCCTATGATATTTAACAACGTTGTCTTTCCACAGCCGGACTGTCCTAAAATCGACACGAACTCGCTGTCCCTGAAGGTGATGTCAATTCCCTTTAGTGCCTGCACGGTGGTGTCGCCGCTCACATAGTTCTTGACAATGTTTTTTAACTGAAGCATTCTTCTCTCCATTTCCGCAGACAATATTTTGAGTTAAAAATCAGGGCTTTTCTATAAAGCCGCTTTATGATATCTGCTGCACAATCAGCTCAGATTCTATCTGCTCTTTTACTCTGCCTGGTTACATAATGATAGCAAAAATCCGTCTGCCCTGTGTAACGGCAAACAGCTTTTTCTTATTTAACGTAACATACGCTGAAAAATATACACTTCATCACCTGTTAAGTCAAATTAACTTTTTATAAATTTCCGGTCTCCTGTCCCTGAAAAGTCCCCAACTGTCGCGCATATCGCGCACTGCATCGAGATCCGACTGCCCGTATACAATCTCCTCCTTATCCCTCGACGCCTGGCAGACAAGCTCACCTGTCTCATCCGTGACAAAGGACGATCCATAAAAAAGAAGTTCTGATTTCTGACCGCCGTTGTCCTTAGACGGTGCCACGCTCTCAAGCCCGTACCTGTTCGCGGCGACCACGGGCACGATATTGCAGGCGGCATGTCCCTGCATGCAGCGTCTCCAATGCGGCATGCTGTCACAGTCAAGTATCGGCTCGCTGCCTATAGCTGTCGGATAAAATAATAGCTCCGCCCCCTGTACCGCCATTCCCCTCGCAGTCTCCGGAAACCACTGGTCCCAGCATATCCCGACGCCAATTCTCGCGTATTTCGTATCCCACACCTTGAATCCGGTATCTCCAGGTGTGAAATAGAACTTTTCCTGATAGTAATGGTCATCCGGAATATGTGTCTTTCTATATACACCAAGTACGCTTCCGTCCGCATCTATCACGGCAACGGAATTATAGTACACATTTATATCCCTCTCATAGAAGCTTATCGGCAGCACAACCGCAAGCTCCTTTGCCACCTTCTGAAAATGCAGGACGGCATCGTTCTCCATAAGAGGCTTGGCAAGCTTATATGACTCGTAATTTCTCTCCTGACAAAAATACCAATTTTCAAAAAGCTCCGGAAGCAGGATAATCTGCGCTCCGTCCGCCGCAGCCTCCCTCACAAGACGCTCCGCCTTCTCAATATTTTCCTGCACACTTCCGGTGCAGGACATCTGTATTCCTGCGTATTTTACGGTTCTCATATTTCTCCTTTCTTAACTGCAGGGTGCTCTTCCTCTGCTGTCTGCATTACATTCATGTTTCTGCGTGCCACAATGTCAAAAATTCTCATGCAGGCAAGCTTGCATCGGACTTCTTATCCTTTGCCACTGATATCATAATATTACACCCTCTTATAAATAATCGGTTCATCATATCCGAAAGTTCTCTTTCCGTTAACCTCCATGCTTTCAGATACCTCCAGACAACTCTCGGAAAATCTTTCCCAAAGCTTGAAGATCATGACCGGCGAGAATCTGCTTATGCTGCCTCCCTCCCAGCTTCCAGCTCTTTCATGGTAAAGTGCCGGGGTAAACTTTTCAGATTTTTTCAATTCAGCGTAATCAACATTTCTCATAGAGGCATACGAAAATGTCCCTTTGTCTTCACCCTCCGGAATTTCATAGGAGGAAAGAAGTATCCCATCCTCAGTCTCCGTAATAAGGAAAAGATGTGGTGATGCATGACGTTTTCCATTGGTTTCATAATAACTTTCTTCAACAACAAATTTCCCATTGAAATCCTCAGGAAGATTTTTTATTTTGTCATTACAGACAGTATTTACATGCTCCGCATAAGGATATATTTTCCCCGCCGCCTGCATCATCCCAAACTGTTCCTTATTATCAAAATGTCCCGTCATCATGTCAACAAAATTATCAAGCTTTGTCATATTATTTGACCTCCAATCCCTCAAAATAACCTGCTCCGAATACTATTATTACAGCATCCGGCATACTCCCTGTATGCACCTATTCATTAACCTCCTGAGCCGGTATCTGCTGTGTTATACAATGAATATTTCCGCCGCCGACAATTACGTCGCGCGCGTACACCGGGACGATTTCCCTGTCCGGAAATACCTCCTTCAACACAGCGGCTGCCTTACCATCGTTAACATCGCCAAACTGCGGGAGAATAACCGCACCATTTGAGATATAGAAATTCACATAGGAAGCTGCAAGCCGCTCACCCGCACTTCTCTCATCCTCACCCGGCTCGAACTCAAATCCGGCAAGCTCCTCCTCGGTTATGCATACCGGCTTTTCAGGTATATAAAGCTTATGCACCTTGAAATGCCTTCCCTTTGCGTCCGTCTCGCTTTCTAAGACCTCCATGCATTTTTTGCTCATCTCATACTGTGGGTCGTCCTCCTTGTCCGTCCACGCGAGCACTACCTCACCCGGACGCACAAAAGCACATACATTATCGACATGCTCGTTAGTCTCATCCTGATATATCCCGCACGGAAGCCATACCACCTTTTCCACATTGCAGTACTGCTTCAGCTTTTCCTCAATCTGCGCCTTGCCAAGCTTCGGATTTCTTCCCGGACTGCACAGACAGCTCTCCGTAACCAGCATGGTTCCATCGCCGTCCGAATGTATCGAACCACCCTCCAGCACAAACGGCTCTGCATCATAGCAATCAAAGCCCGCATACTCAAGAAAGCGCTTTGCAACCAGATTATCCTTCGTCCAATCTGCATACAGCCCGTCATAATCACCGCCCCATGCGTTAAAGCTCCAGTTGATGCCTCTCACGATGCCGTCGGCATTTTTCACAAAGGTCGGTGCCACATCGCGCGCCCATGCATCATCGGACTCAAGCTCAACAACCTCTATTCCTTTCCCCGCACATGTAACCTGCTTTTCAAACATATGGTGCACTTCTTTATACTGTCGGGTTTCTGAAAAATCCGCCTCGGTATCCTTAGGATTTTTTTGCTCATGAGCTTCTTTTAGATGCTCATGAGCTTCCTTCAGATGCTCATATGCTTCCTTCAGGTGCTCATGAGCTTCCTTCAGATGCTCATGGTCGGCAAGCATATAGACATACTCACTCTGTGCAATTATTGCCGCAATCTTAGCGAATACCTTCTTCGCAGCCTTACCGCCGTATATCCATGAGCCGGGTCTTACTGGCCATATCATAATGCAGCCCTGATGTCTCTCAAACTCACCCGGCATTCTGAAATTGTCATCCCTTGGGGTACTGTTGAATATTCTCATTTGATTTTCCTCTTATTTCTATTTTTAAATTGTTTCCCCATTTTTCTTCAACCATCTGTTGGAGTATTTCCGAATAAAACAAATACCATTTTTACACCCATGCATACAGCAAGCATTGCTTGCTGTATTGCCACCAATAAATAGTTTGAAGATTCTATTTTCAAACTTATACTGCTGCATACTGCAAGCATCGCTTGCTGTACTGCCACCTCTCAAAGCGGCATCGGTGTCCGGGCAGCCAGAATAACCGCCAGAATTGCAGCAACAAATGCCACCACTCCTATGACTGCCAGCAGCTTTTTACTGAGCTTCTTCTTCGCTGCCTTGCATACCAGTGCGGTGCAAGCCACGCAGACAGCAGCAACTCCAAGTGCAATTCCCAGCGTTTCCCACAGCCACGATAATTCGTATAAGATTTCCATGTAATCACCTCTCCTTCTGTTGGTCAATTTGAATTTGTAAATTATAATTGTTTCTCTGCTGCTAAGATAATTCCTTCTTCTATCTCTACTTCCCTTGAAATCCTCCGTTTTCAGTTGCAACTTCATACTCTTCTTCGAGAAATGGCAGGTTCTCCCCAGTTGATGTGTATTCACAATGTAAAACATGATTGGTTCTCTGACTCCGCAGTGCCACATAACACTCGCCATATCGCATTACATGATATTGTCTTCCGCACCAGTTAAGACGTCGACCGACTGAAGTTAACGTTTCGAAGCTCAATCACTATTCAACCCTGCTTTCTTGCTGTCTACGCTTGTCAGATGCCGTTACCGGCATCATCCCAAGACTCGCTATTATCTGGTTGGCTAAACCTTGGATAAACCGGAATCCCACCGGCTTGACTACACACCCTTAGCTGGGCGCACAACTGGTGGAGAATAAATCTTAACCTGCAGAAATTATACCACTCAAATGTAAAGATTGGAGCCTACTTGTTGTAGCACTCCAATCTTCATTATTTTACTGTGAACTTCCTGTGAGATTTCTCACTCAATCCAAGCTACATGTGTAAATAGTCGTAGAAACCGCAGAAAATAGGCATTTTTTGGCAAAAATTATTGCATTGAAATCAGATATACGATAAAATATTAAGTGAGAGGTATCACTCAATATTACGCCCGAAAAGGAGAATGTCGTGTATTTAGATTGCCAAGTTGAAATCCCGAATGAACCAGGAAAAATTACCCGATTTAAGAAGGGGAAATCGATCTACATTCGGTATGCTGTCGGAAGGATTTATAATCCTGAAAAGAAGTACAATGTTCCAGATCATAAAACAATAGGAAAGCTTATTTCGGAGCCTACTAATAAAAAGTCAAGTACTTTTTGAAGAAATTTAAGAGTTGAAAAATAGGCACAAGAAATAAGCTACCCAAAACGGCTAGCTTAACGGAGGTGATAATCGTTTGATATTTAAGACTCTTAGATTTGAGATTGCTCTAAGTTGCGTAAGCACTCCTTAACCTTGCCATAGTAGATTCGTAAGAATTTATTGGCACCAGCGGTCATGTAAACAAGGTATGGTTTTCCTTCAGCGCGTTTTCTATCAAGGAACTGATAGACAGGTTCGTTTACAGACTTGTTTTGAAGGTATGTGGACATCACTTGAAAAAGGGTCTTCCTAAGCCTTGTAGAACCGTTCTTTGAAGCATGGTTGCTTCGTTGCTTGAATTGTCCAGATTCATTTACACCAGGATCAACACTGGCAAATGCAGTGATAGCTTCTCGATGTGTAAAACGAGATACATCCCCGATTTCAGCAATCAACTGAGGTCCATAGGTTTCACCAACACTGTACATGCTCATTACGGTTTCGTATTCGGGCAGTGTAGAAGCAAGCTCATTCATTTCTTTACGAATGATTTCGATGTGTTCCGATGCCAAACGCAACTGTTGAATGCTTTGCTGAATAAGGAGTTTGTAAGATTTTTCCTTTGGGAACACTGCAACAAGTTGTTTGGATTCCTCAAATAGTAAGGCTGGCTTATTTTTCTGGTAGTTATAATGATGCTTCTTGCAGAATGCTTCATAGCTTTCTGTAAAGGCTTTTAGCCCAATTTTGCGAACACAATCAACATGCCAAAAAGAACAGGCATAATCAACCCACTTTTCACTACCATCGTCTCTAGTGGGGCTGTCGAAGAGTTTGTTCACACCGGGATAAGTATTATCTAGGAGTGAAATAAGATTGGTTTTGGCAGCAACTTTCTGTTTCATGAAGAAAGTGAACTGCGAATTTAGTGTTTTAAGTTGTTCTCTTGTAGTATCCATACTTGAATATTCACGCAGTTCTGCCCAGTTGTCAAGAGCATACTTAGCGATTTTTCTCGCATCAGCGGGATCTGATTTTACTTTACGGAGTGTATTTTGTTTTTGACCCTTAATCAGTTTTGGATTGACGGCAGAGATAAAAATACCTGCTTCAGATAAAGATTTGACAACAGGCTCGTGATAACGGCCTGTACATTCAATGACGGCTCTGGTTTCACCCACCAGAGACTTGAGATAGGTAACAAGGGTGTTCAGCTCATCAGATGTATGTAGGACATCAAAGGGGTTGCGAATAACAACTCCTGCGGGCTGAATGATAGTGATGGTGCTTTTGAGTTTAGAAGCATCAATTCCGACTGCGTTGTACATAAAGGTTTCCTCCATTAGTTGAAATTGTATGGTATCCAGCATTCCTCATTGCTTATTCAATCTCCTGGGATCTCAATCGGACGTGCACATAGCAGTCCCACCTACATAAATCGAACGGCTGTAATGATAAGCTGGCTGACAGGCTTTCCTGCGGACGCCCAATGGTCCAAGGAGTAATAGGTCAGACCGATACTTATCTATCTTACAGCTTTAGCAACAAGAGGGAAACATCCTAACTGGCTGTTAGGTGGTGTATTCCCTACAACTTATATATTAGGAGGAGTAATGGTCTGTTGCATTGGCTATTTCTGATTGACCGAAAATGGTTATTTCTTTTCGACTCAACGTGGCTAATTCAACCCGACTCTAACAAGTTGTTTATACAGAAATGTTATCCACATTTTCCGGCACTTTGAAGGCCTTGGGCTGCTCTATTTCCAGTCCGGACATGAGCCAGTCGAATTGTTGCCAGGTAAGCGATTTTACCTCATCGGAATTCCTCGGCCAGCGGAAACGTCCCTGGGCTTCCATCCGCTTATATAGGAGCAGGAATCCGTCCCCTTCCCATAATAAGGCTTTCAGCCGATCACAGCGTTTGCCACAGAACAGATACAATGCTCGTTGTCTTGGATCCATGTGGAGCCGGTCTTGTACAATGGCACAGAGTCCATCGATTGATCGCCTCATATCAGTATAGCCACAGACGATGTAAATCTCATCTGCGACGGAAATATCACCTAACATGATAACTCCTTAAGGATATGAAGAGTTTGTCTAAGCAGAACAGGATCCGTCCCGTTGGGAATCTGAAGAACTGTACCGGCAATGGAAAGTTCCATTACCAGGCCTTGCATTGAAAGGGTTCCTTGATCCTGAGCAGCAGAAATCACGGTTTCGTTTGTGCCAAGCGGGGTTAGTTCAATCTTTACAATTTCCTGGCTGTGAGGGGCATGCCCGCTTATGGAATCAGAAATTTCAGTATATCCCTTTTGCCGAAGACGTCTCACCCAGTTGTAAAAGGTCCCTGGCTTGATATCATTCTGCAGGCACCATTCGTGGTCAATAAAACCGCTGGCGCGGCACTCCATAATCAATCGGTATTGTTCATCTGTTGGGATACGTGTTGCTCTCATAATCCAGCCTCCAAAAGTAGAGTAAAATGCTTGCGTTTTGCTAGTGCTAGCAATCCGAAAAGGAGAAAAACGCTTGCATTTCCTATTTGTATTATGAGGCTAGTGTACTGTATCATTGAAATTTAGTATATCTGCCACTTTAATTAAAAAGTGACAGATGATAGTGTCGGATACAGTGATATCAGTTTTTCCCGTGCATCCCCTGTTTGGAAATGCCACTGTATCTTAGCTGTATCCCGATTACGTTCCATTTCCCATGCTGATAACTCACATTTAAGTTTGTCAAGGGTGGATATTCGACGCGAAAGACATTGGCGTGTCATTACATTCAACTCAATTTCTGCCATGTCAAGCCAACTTCCATGTTTAGGCGTATAGTGGATTTCCAGTCGTTTTATGATCCTTCTTGCTTCTGATGATGGAAATGCTTTATAAAGTGAAGCAGCTTTATGGGTGTTTAGATTGTCCATTACCAGTATGATTTTCTTTGCATCTGGAAACATTTCATCTGACAGATATTTGATTTCCATTGCCCAGTCAATTGCAGTACGGTGTTCATGGACACTCACATGGTGTCTGCCGCCAAGCGGTTCAACAAAAGCAAATATGCTGCAGGTGCCATTCCTCTTATATTCGGAATCCGTTTTCTGGTTGTCACCCGGACGAACAGGCAGTGGCTGCCTTACATCATCCAAAAGCTGGTATGACTTTTCATCCATACAGACAACAGGGTACATCGGGTCATATGGGAGTTCATAAACATCAAGGACATCTTCCATGTAGGCTACAAAATCAGCATCTTCTTTTGACGGAATACACCAGTAATCATTCATGTGAGGTCGAAGTTTATTTTTTTTAAAGCCCTGCCGATGGTATCTTTACTGACTGGAACATCAAGTACAATTTTTGCCTGTTCTTCCAGCAGACGGAGTGTCCAGCGGGAATGTCCTTCCGGTGCAGGACTGCACGCAATTTCAATAATACGAGCCTCAGCACGCCCATCAAATTTTCTGCGTGCATTATCAGAATTGACATTCCGGTTCATTGTACGGATACCCTGGATGCCTTTTTCGGAATAAAGCTTTACAGTATTCATGATAGTAGCCATACATACACAATTTGTTTTGGCAGACTGTGCATGGGTAAGAACTTTACCGTGTGCCTCATCTAGATCAATGATAATCTGGCATCTGTTTCGTACAGTTTTGGTTGTTTGCTTTTTACGCATAACAGATTTTAGTTCCTTGAGTTCGTCATCCGTTAATGAAATATTATATTTTTTTGGTCTTGCCATCTAAAATCACCGCCGTTTCTTTTTAGTATATCATGAAACGGCTGTCTCTTATACACATCTGACGCTGC
>ENA-OYZX01001249-OYZX01001249.1-human-gut-metagenome-genome-assembly--contig:-NODE-1249-length-11393-cov-5.320691_pt1 | contig 11393 bp, 10 predicted proteins | sample MGYA00243296_ERZ653489 | MGnify/ENA primary metagenome ERZ653489 (study PRJEB26926, sample SAMN06165098) | human gut metagenome | biome: ENVO:00009003; feature: ENVO:2100002; material: ENVO:00002003... | reverse complement strand
ACTATATGCTCCGTAACGCATGACTGTCCTCCCTCGACGAGTTCTAACGCTTCTGTGGCAATGCTCCTGTCTATTTTCCCATAATATTTTTAAGTATCTCGATAAACAGTCTGTTGTTCTCCATCGTACTGACTGACACACGGCATATTCCCGGTGCGGATATCATTATTCCCGCTTCCATCAGCTTAGCCCGCACAAGCTGTGCGTCGATGTGAGGGTCAAACAGAATGAAGTTCGTCTGGGAATGATATACCTTGCAGCCTAATTTCTCCATCTCCGTCTCCAGGTAGGTCATTCCTTCGACGAGCTTTTTCTTAACCTCCTGATAATACTGCTGATCGGCAAGTGCCGCAATTGCTCCCGCCTGACCTGCCTTGCTTATCATCGCACTCGGACACTTCTCTATGGCAGCGATTAGCTCAGGCGCCGCGAGGGCATAGCCGACACGCACACCTGCCATGCCGTAATACTTTGAAAATGTCTTTAGAACTATAATCGGCTTATCAGGCAGCTCCTTTATGAGCGGATACATGCTCTGACAGTCCTCCGCCGTCGCAAACTCAAGATATGCCTCATCCATCAGCACAATCACATCATCTGGAACCTTCTTTATAAACTCGATGACCTTCTCCCTGCCAACATAGGTTCCTGTCGGGTTATTAGGATTACACACAACGATTATCTTCGTTTTCTTGGTTATCGCCTTGTAAAGACCTTCGAGGTCATAGGTCTTATCCTCATTTAACGGAACCACAACCGGAACTGCCTGCCGTATCTGCGCCATGTCTATAAATGCCGCAAAGGTCGGGCACATAAGCACCTCGTCACCCGGATTTAAAAATGCACAGCCTATCGTCTCGATAAGCGGGCTTGAGCCTGCCGAGGCTGCAACATTCGCAAAGTCAAGACCATAGAAATCCGCGATGGCTTTCTTTAGCGCCCCCTTCCCGAAATCCCCATAGAAGTTGGACTTTTCCGTCTCCTCCTTCATAATCTCAAGAGCCTTAGGTGACATTCCATAAGGGTGCTCGTTAAATCCCATTCTGATAAGTTTTGAAAAATCCACATTTGCCGTCACATTGCTCGCCCTGCGGCTTGCAGGCTTCTTTGCTGCGCTCTCGCTCATTAATTTTTCAATGTCCATAAATTTAATCCTCCCTATTCTGTAAGACTCTTTTTTGATATATTGATCAACCTTTTTGCGGGTATCTCCTCGCCGTCCGTAAGCCTTGATAATCTTCTCATCTCATGTAAATACATAAACGATACCACTATAAGCGAGCAGCCATCAGAGACAGAGTTGGCATAGAGTACACCCTTAAGTCCCATAAACTGCGGCATTATAAGCATAGCCGGGATGAGAAAAAGTCCATGCCTGGAAATTGACACAAAGGTCGCAACCTGTGGCTTTCCTATCGAACTGAAATACATGCTCACAAGCATCTGGAAGCCTCCGAAAAGTGCGAACATCTTGCAGGCTCTCATCGCCATCGCTCCATAGCTTATAAGAGCTTCATCTCCTTTTCCGAACAGGCTGCAGACGAACTCAGGGGCAAGCATCATCGCCGACCATATGACTATCGCGAACACACCTGCCATAGCCTGCGAACAGAGTGACGCTTTCTTTACCCTCGAATAATTTTTTGCCCCGTAGTTGTAGCTTATCAGCGGCGACACAGCCTGATTAATTCCCGATGTCATGGAGACTATGAAGCTGTCAACCGTGTTCACTATTGCGACCGCCGATATGCACAGCTCACCTCCGCCGATAAGTGAATACACCGGATCTAAATCTCCGTAATATTGAAGTGATTTGTTCAGAAGAATATTGGTGAACAACGACAGCATCTGAAATATGGATGGTGCAATTCCCATCTTAGCTATATAGGTCATCTGCTTTATATCGGCCACGCCAAAGCCCGCCCATCTTAGTGAGCTCTTTCCCGTAAGGAAGAACGCCGCACTGAACGCTGCCCCCATAAGCTGGCTCACTATCGTGGCGATGGCAGCTCCTGCGACACCCATTTTAAATACGATTATCAGGAGTGCATCGAGCACTATGTTAAAGAACGCACCAACGATATTTGCAAACATTGAGTACTTTGCCGCTCCCTCGGTTCTGATTATCGCCGCGAGCCCCTGGTTTAACATGTTAAAAACCTGGCCGCAGGTGACAAGCTTCAGATATATGACCGCATACCGGAAGGTTTCCGTCCCCCTCTTTGCACCGCACACTCCGACGAACGGTTCAGCAAATATGAAGAACAGCACCGACACTATAAGTGCCATTCCTATCGCCTGCATTATGATATTTGTAAAGAGCTTGTTGGCCTCCTCGTAATCCCTGCGCCCCATCGTGAGCGCTAAAAGAGAGGTGCCGCCGACCGTGATGAACAGCGAGAGAGCTATTATCACATTGTTGAACGGCGCCAGCACAGATATTCCTCCAAGTGCCGTGCGCCCAACGAAATTTCCGACAAATATCTGGTCGACCGTGCGGTAAAGATATGTAGTTAAGGTTCCAAGAAGCCCCGGCACCGCCATTGAGACAAGCAGTTGAAATATCGGTGCACTTCCCATTTTCAGTGTTCTCTCGTTTACCGCCATCAGCATCAGCCCTTTCCGTTTATCACGCTTGTCGGATGTCCTTCAATCCAATTTTTAAGATTTTCCGCCGCTATCCTCACCGTCCTGTAGCGCGCCTCCGCAGGAGCCCATGCCATGTGAGGCGTTATAATCGCATTCGGGCAGTCCATAAGCGGTATCCTGCCGGTAATCGGCTCATTGCACACAACATCAAGCCCTGCTGCATATATCTTTCCTGAATTCAACGCCTCGACTAAATCGTCCTCGACAATGATGTCGCCTCTCGCAGTGTTAATTAAGATTACACCATCCTTCATCTTAGCAATGACATTCTTGTCAATCATTCCTCTGGTCTCGTCAGTCGATGGACAATGTATTGATATTACATCGGCTCTGCCAAGGAGCTCATCAAGCGGAACCTGCTCGATAAAATCATACTCCGGACCCGTCTTTTTGTGGTGGTTGTAGGCTATAACCTTCATTCCAAAGCCTGCTGCCATCTTAGCCATGCACAGCCCGATTGCCCCAAGTCCGATAATTCCGATTGTTTTCTCATACAGCTCAATCTGTCTTATCTGCCTTGGAAGATTTCTTCCCATCATCACATTTTTGTGCTCGTCGCACGCCTCGCGGTACATATCGCTCAGCACATCAATTCTATGGCAGATATTCATAAGAAGCGCCATAGCATACTGCGCTATAGTCACGTTCCCATATACGGTATTGGTAAATGTGACCCCGTGTCTTTTGGCGCACTGCGCATCAATTTTTCCGAAGCCGTGGGCTGTCGTTGCGATATACTTGAGCTTTTTGTGCCTGTCAAAAAAATCGTCCGTGTAGAACTCATCTTTTATCCACACACCAATAAGCGCATCAGCGTCCCCGGCTATCTCCTCCATCTTCTCGTAATCAAAACCTTCCCTCACCACAAGCTCATCAACCTGCGGTATTTTCCCGATTTCTTCTCTCCATAGGGCGACGAGCTCATCTCTTGACGGATACCCGGTCGTCTCACCCTGACACACAACAACTTTCATATTGCCATTACTCCTTTCACCTCAAGCCTACGCCTCATTTATGCCCTGCATCGCGTCATATCCCGTCTCGCCGGTTCTCACTCTCACACAGTCTCTCACATCATAGATAAATATCTTGCCATCACCGATATGTCCTGTGTAGAGAACCTTTCTCGCTGTTGACACAACCGTCTCGACAGGAACCTTGGCAACAATTATCTCAACCTTCACCTTAGGAAGGAGCTGTATGTCTACCGGCACACCTCTGTAGTACTCTGTTGCACCCTTCTGGATACCACAGCCGAGAACCTGTGTAACCGTCATACCCGTAACGCCTATATCATTCATGGCATCCTTCAGCTCCTCGAACCTGGACTGTTTTAATATAATATCAATTCTTGTGAGCACACCCTTCCTTTCGGCAGCCCTGTAATCAGATGCAGCTGCGATGGGAATTGCCACATCCACCGGGACGTCTGTTGGCTTTTCAAGACCGCTGACCTGTGCAAATTCGCCTGTAAGCGAGTCTACCTGAACATTCGGAAGGAAGTCCGCATATGCATTTCCGAGTCCGTGCTCATTTGTGTCAAGTCCTTCAATCTCCTCACGCTTTGAAACGCGCAGTCCCACTGTCTTATCTACTACTTTAAACAGGATAAACGAAGCGATTATAACCCATATCATAACTGTTATCACGCCGAGAAGCTGGACTCCGAAAAATCCAAAGCCCTTTCCGTAGAACAAGCCCTCCGGCTCCGACAAAAGACCTGTCATGACGGTACCTATCATACCACATACGCCATGTACGCTTATGGCGCCCACCGGGTCATCAATCCTGCACCTTCTGTCTATGAACTCGACTGCGAGCACAATCGCAATACCGCACACCAGACCGATGAACGCCGCCCCTGCCGGGCTTACCACATCGCAGCCTGCGGTGATTCCTACAAGTCCGGCGAGTGCTCCGTTAAGCGTCATTGACACGTCCGGTTTTTTGTATCTTATCCATGTAAAAAACATGGTTGTCACACTCGCAGCCGCCGCGCTCAGGTTGGTATTCATAAATATTTTTCCCGCGAGCGCTATGTTATCGCCCTCCATGCTCACCGTGGAGCAGCCATTAAAACCGAACCAGCAGAACCAGAGAATGAACACACCGAGCGCACCTATCACGATATTGTGTCCCGGTATCGCCTTGGAATTGCCGTCCTTGTCATACTTGCCGATGCGCGCTCCGAGCATCTTAGCACCCACAAGTGCCGCAACACCGCCAACCATATGTACCGCAGTCGAACCTGCAAAATCATGGAAGCCAAGCTGTGCCAGCCAGCCGCCGCCCCATATCCAGTGCCCCGACATCGGATAGATAATAAGTGAAATCACCGCGCTGTAGATGCAGTATGCGGAAAATTTCGTTCTCTCTGCCATCGCTCCCGACACTATGGTAGCACTTGTAGCACAGAACACTGTCTGGAAAATAACATAGGTCCATATTGATACACCGTTTGGAAGAATACTGTCATAATTTCCCGTTATGAAAAAATCAAGTGTTCCTATAACTGTTCCGCTCCCGAACATTATTCCAAATCCCACGAACCAGTAGATTACCGTACCTATTGCCAGATCGAGAAGATTTTTCATAATGATGTTTCCTGAATTTTTGGCTCTTGTAAAGCCCGCCTCCACCATGGCAAAGCCCGCCTGCATGAAGAAAACCAGTGCCGCACCTATCAGCACCCATATTGTATTAACCGCTGATAATCCTGACATATCTTACACCTTCCTTCCCTTCTACTCCGCATTCGGATTGGTTATTCTCTTTAGAAATCTCTGTGTCGACGGGTGTTTCGGCGCAACCAGAATTTCCTCCGGCTTTCCCTCCTCGACAACGACTCCGCCCTCCATGAACACAACTCTCGAGGCGACCTCCCTGGCAAATGCAATCTCATGTGTGACTACAATCATCGTAATTCCTGTCTGTGCCACCGCCTTGATTGTGTTTAACACCTCGCCCACAAGCTCCGGGTCGAGCGCCGAGGTCGGCTCATCAAAGAGAATAACGTCCGGGTCAAGTATCAGCGCTCTCTCAATTCCGGCTCTCTGCTGCTGCCCTCCTGAAAGCTGTGCCGGATAGAAATCGCATCTTTCCTCAAGCCCTACTTTTTTCAATATTTCACGGCTCATCGCCTCGGCATCGGATTTCTTGAATTTCTTTACCGTGACAAGACCCTCCATGACATTCTCAAGTATTGTCTTGTTCGCAAAAAGATTGTAGTTTTGAAAAACCATCGCGGTCTTTCTTCTCAATTCTATAACCTGTGACTTTGAATGTTTCTTTGCGTCCACCTCAAAGCCGCTCACCGATATGCTTCCCTCATCAGCCGCATCAAGAAAATTTATTGTCCTTAGAAGTGTTGTCTTGCCTGAACCGGACGGTCCGAGAATTACCACAACCTCCCCTTTTCCGATGCTCATGTTGACACCCTTTAATATGTGATTGCTGCCGAAGGACTTCTGTATATTTTTAAGTTCAACCATCTCCGCCATAGTGCCGACCTCCTTTTTATTAAACAGATTTCTGAAACTCCATTTTGTTAAACATATTTCTGAAAATTTCTTTCCGGAGCTTAATTAAACACAGTATTTTGTCTGCACCGTCAAGCTGCCACAGCTCTGAACTTCTTCAGATTATTCTCCACAGTCCTGAATATCTTATTGAATATAAAACTGATAAGCTCATATATTATCGTGGTCATTATGTACGCCTCAATGAAGTTGAGTGCCGGCATCGCCAGGAGATTGGCCGTAGCCGTAATCTCGTAAACACCGACGTAGTAGGCAAGCGAGGTTCCCTTCACGAGCCCTAAGAAAAGTCCGCTCAGGTTAGGAAGTGCTATCGCCATCGCCTGAGGAAGGACAATCCTTACAAGTGCCTGTGTCTTTGTCATTCCCACGCTGTAGGCTGCCTCCATCTGCCCCTCATCGACCGCCGCGAGTGATGAACGGAATATCTCCGACGCATACGCCGACTGCTCAAGCACCAGAGCTATGATGGCATAAGCAACTGCAGGCACCGCATCGACATTTATCTCCCTGCCAATGCTTACACCATAGCTGTAGATGATATTCGGAAGTGCATAATAGGATATGTACAAAAGAATTATCATCGGCACACCTCGCAGAAACGAGACATACACCGCAAATATCTGTGAAAGCACCGGAACCTTATTTTTTCTTATAAGAGCAATTCCAAGTCCGAGCAGCCAGCCTATAGCCGCCGATGCAAAAGCCATGAGAAGTGTTATAGGTATGGCACCGAGAAGCTTCGGGATTGACTCTGCAATAAATCTGAAATTAATAATCATACGCTGTTCCCCATTTCCCGTTATTTTTTAGCTTGCCGCCTGTTTTCTGCCCCTGGTATACATTTTCTCAACAAGCTTTGTAAGCTTCTCAAGGATAAAGCACACCGCCCAGAATATAAGCCCTGTCGCTATATAAATTTCCAGTCTGTTGGTTCCATAGCTTGCCGAGCTTAGCGCCCTTGCCCTTCCAAGAATATCTATGACACCGATTGTGAATGCAAGTGAGGTCTCCTTAAAGAGCATTATGATGTTGTTTCCAAGCGTCGGAATAGCTACGCCTAACGCCTGCGGAAAAACAATCCTTCTGAATGCCGTAAACGGTTTCATTCCGACACTGTATGCTGCCTCCCTCTGTCCCTTGTTCACGGAAAGATACGCTGCCCTCATCATCTCAGCCATGTTTGCCGATGTGCTCAGTGCAAGACACGCAACTATGTAGGTGGTCTTGCTTATGCCGCTCATGTTGACCCCGAGTGCATTCATAAGCTGCGGAAGTCCAAGGTAAAGTAAAAATATAAGCACAAGTGTCGGGATACCCCGCATGAAGGATATCCACCCCTTCGTCACCGCCCTTGCCACCTTATTTTTGCTCAGTGCGCCGACCGCAACCAGCGCACCGATTATCAAAGAGAAGAACAGTGACAGAAGAAGTATCTCTATGGTCAGTGGAAAAGCCTTCATAACCTTTGGGATATAGCTTGGTATCGATGCCCAGTCATATTTATGTCCCATAATTCTCCACTCCTTTCCACCGCTTACTTTGCCGTGATTGAAACCATATCTGCATAGAGACCGAATACATCCTCGCCGTACCACTTTTCGGAAATCTTAGAGAGTGTTCCGTCTGCAATCATTTCCTTTAAAACAGCATCTATATCATCACATAACTGCTGCTCCGTCTTAGGAAACATAAGGTAGGTATCCTCGCACATCACAACGTCCGTGAGTGTAAGATTGTCAATTCCAAGCTCAGGAACGACGTTGTCGAAGGTTGCCTTGTATGTAAGCGATGCATCCACCTGTCCGTTGGATACCTTTAAAAATGTGTCTGCCGTTGACTGGTCAGATACAGCAACAATATTAAGCTCCTGACCCGGATGAGCATCATTGTATGCCATAAGCATCTGATACTCGTAAGCACTTGGGTTCTGCTCCATTGTCTTTCCTGCCATATCTGCCATGCTCGTTATTCCCGAATCAGCTTTGACTGCAAGGCTCATAGGTGACAGACAGTAATACTGGCTTGGGAAAAGATACTTCTCCTTTCTTGCATCAGACTGCACAAGCTGATGTGAAAGAAAATTGATTGAACCTGAATCAATCGAAACAATAAGTGTCGAAAAGTCCATCGCCTGAATTTCAAATTCATACTGTGGAAGTCTCGCATCGAGTTCATTAAGAACATCGATATCGTAACCTACCGAATTACCATTTTCATCCAGATAACAGAAAGGAGCAGCTCCGTTGCCTGTGCCAACCACGATATGTCTCACTCCGTCTGCCGATGCTGTCGAAGCATCCTTCTTGCTGCATGCCGTAACACCCATCACCATAATTCCCGCAAGTACAGCACAGCCTAATCTCTTTAACATATTCCTTCTCATACACAGTCCTCCTTCTTTTTCTCTTCTACATTTTCTTTTTCCTTCACAAAACAAAATATTTATGTTTTCCACAAAGCTTTTTAATTCCGCCTTTTTCCCTGACAGCGAAAAAGGCGCTTATCCTGATTGGATAAACGCCTTCGTTTATGTGTTCGTATTTTGTTTTGTTGTGGCTTATTATACAACTTCAAAATCAAAAGTCAATTCATTTTCAGAAAATATAAAAATTTTGTAAAATATGTAGAAATTCTTACTTTAACAAAGGTATTTTTGTATACCATGACAATGTTTTTTCATCAGAACTTAAAATAAATAAACGGATTGTAGGTTCCGCTTATTATTCTTAAGATACACAATGCAAGCAGCCCGAGCATGACAAACAAGTCAAGTGCCATGAACCAGGTTTTCTTCCTCACCCTGTCATACACTCCTGCAAGTGCCCTCGAGACAAAGCCCATTCCGGCAAATGCGACTGCGAATGCGATTATAAGCTCCATCGACATAAAGCCAAGGCACCGGTACACCCCCAAGCCCGCCGCTGCCGCTCCGGCACTCCCATTGTATCTGCCAAACATCGCAGCTATGTACTTCCCCGCATACACTATATTGTCCGACCGGAACAGAACCCAACCCAATATCACCATAAGCATGGTGTACACCCAGTTAACGGGCTTAACCGGATTTCCGACAAGCAGCTTTCCGAGAAAAAGTCTCTCGATAATCTGTAACAACGCATACAGCAGTCCCCACGCAAGGAACGTGAAATTAGCTCCGTGCCATATTCCCGTTAACAGAAACACGATGAATACATTTCTGTAGGTTTTTCCACTACCTTCCCTGCTGCCGCCGAGCGGAAAATACACATATTCCTTGAACCACGACGACAACGAGATATGCCATCTGCGCCAGAACTCCTGCACCGAAAGCGATGTGTATGGATAATTGAAATTTTCCTTAAATCTGAACCCAAACATTCTGCCAAGCCCTATCGCCATGTCCGAGTAGCCCGAGAAATCATAGTAAATCTGCATCGTGTACGAGAGCGCCCCAAGCCATGCCGTAAGGCTTCCCATCTGCTCAGGCTCCATAGCCCAGACAGCGTCAGCCGTAAGCGCAAACGTATTGGAAAGCAGCACCTTCTTCGCAAGCCCGCATATAAAACGTCTCTGACCCGACACGAAGAGCGGCGCGCTCTCCTTTCTCGTATCAATCTGCCTTGCCACATCACTGTACTTGACAATTGGTCCGGCGATAAGCTGAGGAAAGAAAGATACATACAGCGCAAATTTTAGGATATTTTTCTGAACCTGTGCCCTTCCTGAGTACACATCAATGACGTAGGACATCGCCTGAAAGGTAAAAAAGGATATTCCTATCGGGAGCACAATCTCCTTAATTCCAAGCGCTCCCGTCCCCTGCATGGAGAACATTGCCCCAAACGCCTGCCCGCAGCCCATTGCTCCCGAAAACATTCCAATCACGTTCTCGAGCACCACCACAAGCATATTAAAGTACTTAAACACAAAGAGCATCGCAAGATTTAACACTATTGCCAGCAACAGTATGCTCCTTGCGCGCCGCCTCTCCATCAGACGTCCTGCTGTATAGTTGAGTGCAATCGAAAGGAGCATGATGAGCAGATAATATATTCCGCCCCATGCATAGAATATGAGGCTTGCGATTAAAAGCCACACATTCTTAAGCGTATACCTAAGCCTTCCATCCGCCACCTTGGACAGAAGCATATTTACAATCAGAACCGTTGGCAGAAAAATCCACAAAAAACTCATTGAAGCAAACAGCATTTTTCTTACCCCGCGAAAAAGCGCGTCCCCGCCTTCTTGTCCTCGCTCACCTCATACAGAAGCTCCGGCTTATCGCCGTTAATTATCACCATATCTATTCCGTTCTCATTCGCGATTGATGCCGCCTTTAGCTTGGTCGCCATGCCACCCGTTCCGAGCTTGGAACCTGCGCCTCCCGCGAGTGCCCTTATCTCATCGGTTATTCCGTGAACCTCCTCGATAAGCTTCGCGTCCTCGTATTTATGTGGATCCTTATCATACAATCCGTCTATGTCGGACATAATCACAAGGGTATCCGCCTTCGCCACGGACGCCACTATTGCCGCGAGTGAGTCATTCTCGCCTACCTCAAGCTCAAGCTCATCTATCGCAACCGTATCATTCTCATTGACTATCGGAATTACACCAAGCTCAATAAGCTTAGCCATGGCATTCTCGACATTCCTTCTCCTGTCCTCAAGAAGAACATACTTCGTGAGCAGAAGCTGTGCAACCGTAACACCGTACTCAGAAAACTGCTTATCATACATATCCATTAGCTCACACTGTCCCACAGCGGCACATGCCTGCTTGCCGGGCGTATCCTTCGGGCGTTCCCTAAGCCCAATCTTACTCATTCCAAGTGCAATCGAACCGCTTGACACCAGTATCATCTGGTTTCCCGCGTTCTGAAGGTCTGCAATGGTCTTTACTATCTTCTCGACCCTCCTGATATTAAGATGCCCTGTCGCATAGGTCAGCGTTGATGTACCTACTTTTACTACAATTCTCTTTCCTGTCATGTCTCTTCTCCTGTTTCCTGGGACACCGGTGTCAGACCCCTGTCCCAAACAAAATGTTTTGGGACAGGGGTCTGACACCATGTCCCAAGCCTCTGCCCCAAAAAATGAAATTAGAACTGGCTGTTATATAGCTGTGAATAGAATCCACCCTTCGCAAGGAGGGTATCGTGGTTACCCTGCTCTATTACTGTCTCTTATACACATCTCCGAGCCCACGAGACATGCGCAGATCTCG
>ENA-OYZX01001241-OYZX01001241.1-human-gut-metagenome-genome-assembly--contig:-NODE-1241-length-11411-cov-5.399613_pt1 | contig 11411 bp, 8 predicted proteins | sample MGYA00243296_ERZ653489 | MGnify/ENA primary metagenome ERZ653489 (study PRJEB26926, sample SAMN06165098) | human gut metagenome | biome: ENVO:00009003; feature: ENVO:2100002; material: ENVO:00002003... | reverse complement strand
ATCTACACCCTAGAGTTCGTCGGCAGCGTCAGATGTGTATAAGAGACAGCTCCGGCATCCTCTGCCTGATCTATCTGTATAAAAAGTTTCACATCATGCGTTTCCAGCACGGCGAATGCAAGCCGGAGCTGAAACGCTGCGGACGGCTGCTCTCCATCGGTCTGCCCATGGCGCTGCAATTTTCCATCACCGCCATCGGCTCCATCATTTTGCAGACCTCCGTCAACAGCCTGGGGTCTCTGGCAGTTACCAGCGTCACAGCGGCGCAGAAGATCTGTGCCATTGTCATGGGACCTCTGGAATCTCTGGGTATCACCATGGCGACATTCTGCGGTCAGAACCTGGGTGCAAAAAAGTTCTACCGCATCCGGGACGGCATCCGTCTCAGTATGTATGTCTCCATGTGCTACTGCGCCTTCTGCATCGCCTTTCTCTGGATCCTGGGAAAATACACGGCGTATCTGTTCCTGGATCCGTCTGAGACTGAGGTCATCCGCCTGGCGGTGCAGTATATGCGCTGGAATGCCGTGTTCTATCCGGTACTCGGCGTTCTCTTTATCCTGCGCAATTCCCTCCAGGGCATGGGATACAGTCTCATGCCCATGATGGCTGGCGTCAGCGAGCTGGCCGCCCGTTCTCTGGTCTGCTTCGGCTTTGTCCCCACCTTCGGCTATATGGCTGCCATTATGGCAAGCCCGGTGGCATGGATCTTTGCCGATGTGCTGCTCATCACCGTCTACTTTGTGGATATGCGCAAACTCAAGCGCCGCCTTGTTCCTGCGGAGGCAGCCATGGCGGCTTAGCAAAAGCGTGATTACGCTGTTTTCAAGAAAGGATCGCTCTATGAAAAAAATGATCTCTCTGGTCAGTGCCGCTGTCATGACGGCATCGCTCCTGCTGCCGCAGACCCTGGCATTCTCCGCCGCTGCGCAGGAGGACGGCGATGCGCTGATCGATGCCGCATACAGTGAAAATGCACTGACAGCAACCGGCACGGAAAATACCCTGCCCTATCAGCTGCGCTTTGTTCCGGAACGGAACTTCGTCACCGCAGAAGAAGTGGCAGCCGGCGACGTTGTCATCCCGGCATCGGTCTACATCACCGGCAGCACCGCCAACACCTTCGGCTCTGCCATGGTGAAGTACAATGCCTATCACAACGGCGAAAAGACCGGCGATGTTTACTTCAAGGACATCACCACCGGCGACAACGCCCACAAAAATTCGGAGAAAAAGACCTATAACAGCAGTGTCGGCTCGTTCACCACAGACCAGGTCCCCTACTGTTTCGGCTCGCTGATCGGCAAGAACAACAACTATGCCAACAACTCCCCCATGTTCACCGCCAGAGAATACGCCTGTGACCCGATCTTCGGCTCTACACTCTACAGCGCCGGCAGCGGCAAGATCACATTCTCTGCTTCGTTCTATACCAGCGCAGAAGACCGTAAAAACGGCAAGGCAAAGACGACCAAGGACTTCCCCTGTGACGTCACCGTTGATGCAGACGGCAACGGCGTGTACTCCTACGAGTATATCGACCAGACTACTTTCCAGACCGTCACCAAGACCGCATCCATTCCCCGGTACAATCCGGACACCCCGGCGGGCGAACGGCTGCCGGACACCTGCAGCAGCGTGATGTGGGTGGCTGGTACTTCACAGTTGAAAGACGGCGCATCCTTCCTGGGCAACGCCTCTGACGAGTTCCCGCTGTTCCAGGTGAATGTGGTGATCCAGCAGGGTACCAAGCCCGGCGTGTATGACATCAAGTTCCTGGACCGCCAGTCTGCGGCATCCGGTGAGACGCCTTGCCAGCTGACCAGCAGCAGAAGCAAGGAATTCCCCACCGAATTGGTCGGCACTTCCATCGCCGTCGGCGTGGACAGCCTGGCAGTCACAGGTACCGAACAGGACGACGTGAAGTTCTACACCGATGATAACACCAAGGCGATCCGTGCCACAGACTTTGCGACAAAGATCACCGCAGATGTGACCTATGCGGATTCCACCACGGAAACTGGCGTGGACATCACCGGTCTGGTAGACTGCTACGGCGCAACCCCTAAGACCCTGTACGACAAGCAGGCACAGGACGGTTTCTTCATCTCTGAGAATATGCCCCTGTACTGCAACGGCAGCCTGCTGAAGTGGAAAGACACCGGCAATAACGTGACCCAGAACATTATGGTAGGCAAACGTGGCGACATCAACCACGACAGCAAGGTAGACAGCCAGGATCTGTTCTATCTCATGTACTATATCGCACTGAAGGGCGTGGGCAGCGATGATGCCAAGCTCTATGACGGCAAATCCTCTAACCAATACATGGAATCCTTCCTCATGTATCTGATGGACTTCGACACATGGGGCATGACCAGTGACGCAGCGCTGAACAGCACGGATATGTATTATCTGATGCTGTACATCGCAAACAAAGCGGTAGGCAACAACGTCACCTGGAATGCGTACGTGCAGTAATCACGCAGTTTTTAACTGCTTTAATTTAACTAAAAGGGTAATCCCCCTGTCAGCTTATGCTGACATCCCCCTTTTCAAGGGGGACTTTCTAAAAAATTGATTTGTGTGATTCACACAACAACCAAAAGGCGCTGACCCGTTCGCAATGGGTCAGCGCCTTTTTTTCGGGATCTCTCCCGTTTTTTTTCCGAAAAAGTAAAACTCCCGCCTGAGGGAGCAGACGGGAGTTTTAGTAAGGGGATTTTTATGAAAAAAATTTTTAAGAAAGGATATTTATATTATACCCCTGTCTACCCCCTCTGTCAAGAGAATCACATATAGTTTACAAATATTCTATATAATAAATACAATCAGATGCAACATTTTGCGCATGGAGATATTTGGCAGCCTTTTTCCCGGCGAACGCATTTCCAAAAGCATGGATTATTTGTCGGAATTAGAAGTGTTTTCCGGTAAATGTACATCCATCTGCGGATACGGAATGGAAATGCCCTTGGCATCGAACGCCTTTTTGACGCTTTCCAGCAGGCGATAGTGCAGCGGCCAGTAATCCTCGCTCTTCGTCCAGACCTGGAGCTGGAGCGTTACAGCGCTTTCGTCGTGGCTGAGTACCACAACCTTAGGTGCAGGCGCATCCAGCGACTCCGGCGCAGCCTTTACCTCGTCCAGCAGCACAGCACGGGCAGCGTCAATGTCATCCTCATAGCTGATGCCGAAGTTCAGATCCACCCGGCGTGTCTCCTTGTCGGTGTAGTTGATGATCTTTCCGCTGGCGACCACGCCGTTGGGGATGAACACCGTCTTGTTGTCCACGGTGACGATACGGGTATACAGGATGGTGATCGCCTCAACCTTGCCCATAACGCCGTCCGCCTCGATGGTGTCACCCTCTTTCAGCGGTTTCGAGAACAGGATGATAAAACCGCCTGCCAGGTTGGAAAGACTGTCTTTCAGCGCCAGACCTATTGCCACGCCGGCGGATGCAATAACCGCCACAATGGAATCCATGGGGACATCCAGGATGGAGAGGGCAATGACGATCAGCAGCACATAGAGAATGATCTTGGTGACCGACCGGATAAAGCTGGACATAATGCCGTCCATATTGGAGCGGTTGAACGCCCGTTTCAGAATGCGCATGATCTGCTTAATCAGAAACATTCCGATCAGCAGGAACAGTACCGCAAAAATGAGAGACGGCAGCTTGTCCAGAATGGGCTGGAAGATCTTGCTCAGAATGCTGGAGGTCTGCTTGACCTCCTCACCCACGGTGTCCACCACATCCTGCACTGAGGGAACAAGATCCGTAGTGCCCGTGGCAGTGTCCGCCCCAGCCGTCCAGAGCGCCGGAAAAATCGAGATGAGATCCATAAAAAATTACCTCCTGTGATAAAATCATCCAATATACGACTTATTATACCGTTTTTCGCAGAAAAGGTCAAGATGGTGCTGTGTAAAAAGAGGTTTGTCACTTTTTATCAAATTTATCCCTCCGTCTGCTCCTTACGGAGCATCCACCTCGTACTGAGCGGTCCCCTTTGTCACCTACGGTGACATTTCCCCACCCCGTGGGGAATCACCCTTTTCAAGGGAGGCTATTTAGAGGTGTAGGTTTGACTGAGGAATAGCGTATCAAAATATGAAATGTTATGTGTTTCTACCGTAGGGGCGAACATCGTTCGCCCGGGTTGACTCCTCTGCCCTGCCGGGCATCTCCTCTAGGAGAGGAGACGATTTGTAAAAGCCTCCTCTTATAGAGGAGGTGGCACGAAGTGCCGGAGGAGTAACACACCAACAAGCAACCCCACCCAACCCACACTGCAGCGAGGTGCAGCTTTATGTTAGATTATCGAATGGACACGTTTTTGTCCCTGTGTGAAACACAAAGTTATACCAAAACGGCGGAGCATCTCCATCTGACCCAGCCGTCTGTGACCCAGCACATCAAGTACCTGGAGCATTTCTACCAGTGTCCGCTGTTCCACTATGACGGAAAACGTGTGGAAATGACCGAGGCAGGGCAGTATCTCCGGGACAAGGTCATTCTCCAGCGTGCGCAGAATGTGGAGATCCGAAAGCGTCTCCAGACGCTCCAGGAGACGGCGGCGTTTGAGATCGGCATTACGCCGTCCGCTACGTTTTCCTTTGCGCTGCCCCGGCTCTGTGCCTATGCCAACCGGGAGAGCGAGCCGCATATCCAGATCCACGTTGGGAATACCCGGCGGTTGCTGAAACGGATGCAGAGCGGAATGCTGGACGCCATCATCATGGAAGGCGAACTGCCGGATATGCTGGTGGACTCGACGGAACTCTGCCGGGAAAACATCATCGCTGCCGCAAGCCCGGAACTGTCCGAACAGCTGTACGGCTGTTCCTGGGGAACGCTGCTGAAACAGCCGCTCATTGTGCTGGAGACTGGCTGCGGCATCCGGACACTGGTACAGCGCCATCTCAGCCGCAGCGGCATTTCCCTGTACGATTTCCGGGAAGTTATCGAGGTGGATTCCTTTATCGTGCTGAAAGAGCTGCTGCGCCAGGGGCGTGGCATCGCCTTTGTGCTGAAGCCCACCATCCAGCAGGATCGGGACGAAAACCGGTTGGGGTGCATTTATGTGGACACTCTGCCCATGTACGGCTCGCTCTATTTCGTCACCATGCGTGACCGTGCCGACAATGAACAGCTGTGGAAGATCCGGGACGACCTCCTGCGCAAGCCGCTTTCGGGAGAGTGAGAGGACGCTGTGGAAAAGGGCATCTGACCCTACAGAAGTATTACAAAACGAAAACCATACAAAATGTGCAAAATCCCCGTCCTACCGTAGGGGCGAACAATGTTCGCCCGGGTTGACTCCTCCGTCCTGCGGACACCTCCTCTAACAGAGGAGGCAAGTGGGTGTATATAGGCTCCTCTTTTAGAGGTGACTCCCCACGGGGTGGGGAGATGCCCAAAGGGCAAAGGGGACCGCTCAGTACGAGCTGGCAAGCCATAGGCTTGACTGAGGAGTAACAAAACACAACAAGAAAAGGGCTGCCCTGTTTTTGGGACAGCCCTTTTGTATTTGGCTCAGTTACGCAGCAGCCCGGCAGCCCGCAGGTTCGCCAGCAGTGCGTTGAACTGCTCCACGATGTCCTCCAGGCTCTGAGCATCTGCTATGGGGTCAGCCGGTGTCACCGTCCCGGCAGGACCAGTCGCACCCGTAGCACCAGTCGCACCCGTAGCACCAGTTGCGCCGGTAGGACCAGTTGCACCAACAGCCCCGTCAGCGCCTGTCGCACCAGTTGCACCGGTAGCGCCAACAGCCCCGTCAGCGCCCGTAGCGCCAGTTGCACCGGTAGGACCAGTCGCACCAACAGCACCGTCAGCGCCGGTTGCACCAGTCGGACCAGTTGCGCCAACAGCGCCGTCAGCACCGGTTGCACCCGTAGCGCCAGTTGCACCCGTAGCGCCGGTTGCGCCAGTCGCACCAACAGCACCAGCCGGACCGGTTGCACCCACCGGACCAGTCACGCCGGGCGGTCCCTGTAAGCAGCAGGGCATGGGCGGCGGCGCAGGAATGCAGCAGCGCTCCGGATCCAGGGGATTTGGATTTCCGCAATTGCAATATGCCATGTGGTATCGCTCCTTTCTTTGATCGTGGGAGAGGGACGGGGAAAGGCGGCGACTCCTCTGTAAGAGAAGGCAGGCGGCATCTGTCTGAACCTTGTTCGTCCGGGTTGACTCCTCTGCCCTGCCGGGCATCTCCTCTAAGAGAGGAGACGATACAGTCCCCCTTGAAAAGGGGGATGCCCGCTAGGGCAGGGGGATTATCCATTCGGCACTTCGTGTCATCCCAGCACAAGACACACTCTTTCAGCCGCCCGTTTTCCCCATCTTCTCCGCAAAATACTGCCGGTTGTATGCCACCGCCTTGTCGCCGTGGCGAAAGCTCCCGGCAAGTTCATTATATGCGGCGGCGGTGGAAATGTCACCCATCCGGTCGTAGCACACGCACAGCTGGATCGCCGGGAGATAGTCGCAGCACGCCTGCTGGCGGAATCCCTGGTGGGGCTGGTGTCCCGTTTCCATGGCGAGATGATACCAGAACGCCGCCGTCTGATACTGACCCTTTTCCAGAAAAATGCTGCCGATCTCACAGCACACCTCCGGCTGGGGAATGCCGTAGCGAAATGACCGGAACAGCCGTTCCCGGGCAGTGTCCGGATGCCCCAGCCGGCGGTAACAGCCGGCGCAGAGCAGACACGCTCCGATGCAGTCCGGCGCCCAGCCGCTGCCCTCTTCCAGAAAGCGCTCCAGAACCGGCAGCGCAGCCCGGTATGCCCCGTGGTCGCAAAGTTCTCTGGCGTAGTAATACTGCTCCCGTGGGGAAAACGACTCGCCACGCCGCAGCTTTTGCTGGTAGATGTGGAGATTCCGGTCGGGGTCGCCGGGGCGCAGTTTCCGGTGGGAGACTGCCGCATCGCCGTAGCGCAGCCTGCCGTGTGGAACGACTGCCTCATGGACAGCCCCGGTAAACTGATAGCCGCCGCTGCGCCGGAAGATCCGCTCCCGCTGGGAGACCATCTGGGGCGCTCCGGATTCGTCAAAGCTGAGCCAATAGGGGAGAAAGACCACGTCTGCGTCGGGATGCTCCAGGATGCGCCGGAGTTTCTCGTGGTTCTCGCCCTCGATCACATCGTCAGCGTCCAGCCACATCCAATAGTCGCCCACCGCCTGGGAGACGGCGAAGTTCCGGGCTGCCGAAAAGTCGTCGCACCAGGGAAAATCGTAGATCTTCGCCGCATATTCCGCCGCAGCCGCCTTGGTGCGGTCGGTCGAGCCGGTGTCCACCAGGATGATCTCATCCACCAGATCCGCCACCGAATCCAGACATCGTCCCAGCACGGATTCCTCGTTGCGTGCGATTATACAGAGACTTATCAAAGGCATGGTCGTTCCTCCTTTTGGTTGTGGGTATGTGGGTAAGGGAAAGGTTTTCCATTGTAGGTGCGAACATCATTCGCCCGGGCTGACTCCTCTGCCCTGTCGGGCATCTCCTCTAAAGAGGAGACGATTTGAGAAAGCCTCCTCTTTAGAGGAGGTGGCACGAAGTGCCGGAGGAGTGACGCACCACCGGGCGAACAATGTTCACCCTTACAGAATCATTTCACCACACCACATCATATGAAAAACCGCCGGTTTTGTTCCGTGGGATGCCGGGTGTCCGATGCCGGGAAATGCGCCGGATTTTCCAGAGAACTCCCAGAAACGGAAATTTTCTTTGGATATCGTGTAAATTCTTGTTCATAGTTGCACGCCGGCGTGCAACTTTTCCCCTCTGAGCGCCTATTTATAGAGGGACATTTTTTCTCTCGGGAAAAAACGCACGGAAAGGGACGTGGAAAATATGCAAAATAAACGGTATTATTGGCTGAAACTCAAGAACGATTTTTTCGAGGGAGACGAGATAAACTGGCTGGAAGAACAGGAAAACGGCGCAGTGTACATCCTCTTTTATCTGAAACTCTGCCTGCGGTCTCTGCGGTCGGACGGCGTACTCATGCGCCGGGTGGGGAAGATGGAGATTCCCTATGATACCAAAAAGCTGGCGGAGATCACGGGAACGCCGCTGCCGGCTGCCGAAACCGCCATGGCACTGCTAACAAGCGCCGGGCTGGTCGAGGTGCAGGAAAACGGTGCGCTGTTCATGCCGCAGATGGAAGATATGACGGGGTCGGAGACGGAACGTGCTGCAATCATGCGGAAATATCGGACTCCAAAGACAGAAAAGGAGAACCATTCGGAAGATTCTGACCGTGAAATTGAAGTTCAGTCATCGAATCACAATGTGATCACAATGTTACCGGAGCCAAATCACAATGTGATCACATCGTTACCGGAGACGGATCACATTGTAGATACAGAGATAGAGAAAGAGTTAGAGTCAGAGTTAGAGTCAGAGTTAGAGTCAGAGACAGAGCCAGAAAAAGAGTCAGATGCAGATACAGAGTCATTGTTATATCCAGAGAGAGACGGCGCTCCGGAAACAAGGACAACGACGGCTGCGCAGGCAGGGAAAGGGAATTTTTCCGGAAAGCGGCTGGATAAGGCGGCGCAGTGGGTGAAACCCGAACCGGAAGAGATCGCCGCATACTGTGCGGAACGGCAGAACGGCATCGACCCGGAACAGTTCTACGACTACTACGAGGCGAACGGTTGGCGTATGGGACAGAACCCTATGCGCAGCTGGAAAGCGGCAGTGCGTACCTGGGAACGAAAAAAGGCAGGCAGTTCCGGCGAAAACACGCCGGAACCAGCGCCGACGACAAAGCCTGTCGCCCCGGAAACACCGTCCTCGGTCTATGCGTCCTTTATCTGCAATCCTTGTTGAGCTGCGGAAATGGGTGTGGAAAATGGCGGCGTGTTCCTACCGTAGGGAATGACTCCTCAGTCAGCCTTACGGCTGCCAGCTCTTCTAAAAGGATAACCCCTCAGTCACCTACGGTGACAGCTCAGCACAAGGCACACCCTACGGGCGCCCTAAAGGGGAGCCTATATATGCCTCCTCTCATAGAGGAGGTGCCCGACAGGGCGGAGGAGTTGCCCCAACGGACAAACATCATAAGACCGCACAACAAAAAAAGGCTGCCCCGCTTATGGGACAGCCTGGTTGTGCTGCAATTTTTCAGATCACGCCTGATAACTCTCGTACCAGACCGTTTCCTCCAGTGGCTTGCGCTCGGTGTCATAGCGCTCCGGGGACTTCACTGCCTCCGGCTGGGGATAGCCCAGGCAGAGCAGGGCATCCGGCACGTAGTTGTCCGGCAGGTGGAATTCCTTCCGCAGGATCTCCGGATCAAAGCGCTCCACCCACAGGGAACCCAGACCCTGTTCGGTTGCGGCGAGCATCATATACGTGGTGACGATAGACGCATCGATCTCGTGGATGCAGTGGCTGTCAAAGCTGCGCACCCAGCAGTCCGTGGTGTCAGAGCAGATCATGAGGACTGCCTTTGCTGTATAGGCGTTGGTGTTGTGCATCGCCTGTGCCATCTTCGCCAGACCCTCCGGGGACTGTACGACCAGGATGCGCTGGGGCTGGTGGTTCTTGCCGGTGGGCGCCAGTCTGCCTGCCTCCAGGACTGCCTGGAGATGCTCCGGCGCAATGGGCTTGTCTGCATAGGCACGGACGGAGCAGCGTTTTTTTGCGAGTTCCGTAAAATTCATAGGGATCTGTCCTTTCTGGTGATTTGGCGGCGGTGGGTGATATGGTGACTCCTCAGTCAGCAGCTCCTCTAAAAGGATAACCCCTCAGTCACCTACGGTGACAGCTCAGCACAAGGCACACCCTACGGGCGCCCTAAAGGGGAGCCTATATGCCTCCTCTCATAGAGGAGGTGCCCGACAGGGCGGAGGAGTCATTTAGCCCTACTGGTTCGCTTTACACACCACCCAGCCGCCTTCCCGGAAATTATAACACAAAATGTGCAGAAAATCAATCCCTTTTCGTTTAACATAACGTATTTTTCTTTGTTAACAATCCGAAAAGCACCGAAACTGCGTGATATTTCCGGAGTTAACAAAGGCACACGCCGAGGAGTTAACATTTAACCCAGATTTCACATTGCTGCGATAACAGACTTTACATAGGCTTGGTATAATAACATTGTTCATTGGAACAAGGATAAAAAAAGCGAAACACGGTTCACAACGAACCGGCGAAGGGACACCATGGTGTCCGGAAATGGAGTATCTATTATGAAAAAGATGACAAAGATCGCAGCAGCAGTCGCTGCACTGGGCGTAATGGCAAGCAGTCTCACCGGATGCGGCGGCGGTGCATCCGGCGCAATCTCCGTAATCACCCGTGAGGACGGCTCCGGCACAAGAGGTGCATTCACCGAGCTGTGCGGCATCGTGGCAGACGACAAGGACAACACCGTCTCCAGCGCTGAGGTCACCAACAGCACCGCAGTTATGCTGACCACAGTAGCCGGCAATGCTGCATCCATCGGCTATGTTTCCGTTGGTTCGCTGAATGATTCCGTCAAGGCGCTGGAAGTAGACGGCGTAGCACCCAGCGTGGACACGGTGGCAGACGGCAGCTATTCCATCTCCCGTCCGTTCAACCTGGTCACCAGAGACGGCGAGGAGCTGAGCGACGCTGCACAGGATTTCTTCAACTATATCATGAGTACCGATGCCGCTGACGTTATCAGCAAAGAGGGCTATGTGGCACAGGGTACAGAAAGCTACACTTCCAACGGCGCAAAGGGCAGCGTTGTGGTAGCCGGTTCTTCTTCCGTCACACCGGTCATGACCAAGCTGAAAGAGGCTTATGCCGACATAAACCCGGATGTCAGCGTAGACGTACAGCAGAGCGACTCCACCACCGGCGTGACTTCCACCCAGGAGGGCGTCTGCGATATCGGCATGGCATCCCGTGAACTGAAAGACACTGAGACCGGCGTAAAGAGTACTGTTCTGGCAATGGACGGCATCGCTGTGATCGTCAACAAGGACAACAGCCTGGACGCTATCACCAAGGATCAGATCAAGCAGGTTTACACCGGTGAGATCACAGAGTGGTCTGCGCTGGAGTCGAAGTAAAACACAGGGTACGGCATCTATCCCTACAAATGTATTTGGAATCGTTTCATAGGATGGTGTAGGGGTCGATGCCCACATCGACCCGAAATATTCCGGTAACGTACCAACGGGCGAACATCGTTCGACCGGGCTGACTCTTCTGCCCTGTCGGGCATCTCCTCTAAAGAGGAGACGATTTGAGAAAGCCTCCTCGTATAGAGGAGGTGGCACGAAGTGCCGGAGGAGTGACACACCAACGGGCAAACCATGTTCGCCCCTACAGGGACGTTTCTAATCATTGAATCCCCCTGTCAGCTTACGCTGACATCCCAGCACAAGGCACACCCTGCGGGCGCCTTTTCAA
>ENA-OYZX01001240-OYZX01001240.1-human-gut-metagenome-genome-assembly--contig:-NODE-1240-length-11413-cov-14.171509_pt1 | contig 11413 bp, 8 predicted proteins | sample MGYA00243296_ERZ653489 | MGnify/ENA primary metagenome ERZ653489 (study PRJEB26926, sample SAMN06165098) | human gut metagenome | biome: ENVO:00009003; feature: ENVO:2100002; material: ENVO:00002003... | reverse complement strand
CGAGATGCGCCAGAAGTTCATAGTTATGTTCTACCGTCTTACCGAAACCGAAACCGGGATCAAGAATAATGTCCTTCATACCCAGATCACGTAATTGCTGCACCTTCTGTGCAAAATATAAGAAGACCTCTTTCAAAACATTGTCATAGTGCGGATGTTTCTGCATATTCTGTGGGGTTCCCTGCATATGCATCATAATATAAGGCACATTCAGTTCAGCCACTGTACGAAACATATCCGTATCCATCTCTCCGGCAGCAATATCATTGATGATTGCCACTCCATATTCTTCCACACACATCCGTGCCACATCTGCCCTGAAAGTATCAACAGAAATAACAGCTCCGAGGTGTGTCTTACGCAAGATTTCCAATCCCATACGCAAACGTTCCATTTCTTCATGAGGAGAAACATTCTCCGCATTCGGCCGGGAAGAATATGCACCGATATCTATAATTCCAGCACCTTCATCCAAGATCTGCTGTGCTCGCGCAGTTATCTCAGCCTCAGTCTGCATACGCGAACCGGCATAGAAAGAATCAGGAGTAATATTTAATATTCCCATGACACAGGGAACGGACAGGTCGAGCAAAGAACCGTTAACGTTAATATATTTAGAGGATAATGTTTCCATGGATAATCCTTTTTCGTTTATACTTTGCAAATGTAACCAAAAAAGATTATCGTAAATACATTAAATACAAAAAAACAAGTTAACTTTGCTCAGGATTAACAACCAATAGATAGAAGTAGTAAACTATGGAAGCATGCAGAACGACTGGACTGGTCTCTCTTTTTCTACTACTTTTCTGGTTGCTTATTCCCGGACATATCCACGGGCAACAGACAAGCGAACAAGAAAAGTATCATGTTGACAGTACATTATTTGTATATTATCAACATTGTAAGGCAGAAATAAAATCTCCTTCTGTCATGCAGATGCTCGATACGTTATTCCTTATGGCCAAAGAAAAAGGAGATTTGCGTATGCAGGCAGTCGCCATATCCAGCAAAACAGATCATTTCTATTTTGGCCCGTCCTTTGAAGGCCAAGAGGACAGCCTGATATTGTATACCAATGCCATCAAAGACTTTGCCCGGAAAACCAATCAACCTCAATATTATTATTTTGCCTGGGCCAACCGCCTCATAACTTACTACACAAAACAGAAGAAATTAAACCTGGCCCTCTATGAGGCCAACAAGATGCAACAAGAGTCGGAAAGCCGGGAAGAAATCGATGGTATGCAGAATTGCTACCAAGCACTGTTGCGCATCTATCAGAGTAAAGAACTCTACAAACAAGCCACTTTATATGCGCAAAAACTGATAGACCTCATATTAAAATACAACCTGAATAAATATAATATGACAAATAAATATCTTGAATTAAGTAACTGCTACCTCCGTACCAACGAACCTGCAAAGGCTTGGAAGGCTCTTGAAGAAAGTAAATTGTATATAGGTAATGAACTAAACCAAGGAGCTTATTTATGCGGACTACTTCGTTATTATATTCACACCAAAGATATGGTCAAAGCCCGGGAAACACTAAAAGAAACCACACAACTTTTCAGCAAGAATACCGAACTGCGTATTAAGCGTGCTACTAATCTACTGGAAATTGAAACCAATTACTACATAGAAACCGGCGAATACGATAAAGCCCTGGGGATATTCCAACAAGCCTTTGAAAAGCTGAGCCAAAACGGATTTATCACCCCAACACTATACCGCACACGTGGGGCTATCTATACTGCTAAAAAGGACTATCAGAAAGCGATTGAGAGTTATGAAAAAGCTTTTGAACTCAGTGATTCACTGAATAGTGCCCAGGAAGACATAGCTGTAGGAGAGTTCGCAACCATTTTGGGAATGGAACATCTTAATTTAGAAAATAAGGAGTTAATACAGAAAAATCAGGAAATACAATTGGAAACACGCCGGCATATCATCATTCTATTATGTATCATAGTAGTAATTGTCGGTATTATGTTTTTTCGCGAAACCCGACTGAATAAAGTTCTGCGGCGTGCCAAAGATGCAGAACAGAGCGCCAGCCGCATGAAAACAGAATTCATACAGAATATGAGCCATGAGATACGTACCCCACTCAATTCCATAGTTGGTTTCTCGCAAATACTCAGTAGCAAGATTTCTGAAGAAGACGAAGAATCAAAAGAATATACAACTATCATCGAGCAAGGCAGTAATCATCTGCTTCAATTAGTAGACGACGTATTGGAATTATCCAGTCTTGATAGTGGCACTACCATCCCTATCGACACAAAGAGTGAACTAAATGAGCTTTGTCTACAATGGATGGAACGCGCAAAACGCCTGGTTAAACCCGGAGTCATTCTTTCTTATCAACCTGAACAGAACGAACTCTATCTGTATACAAACCCAGCACGTCTTGGACAGGTAGTATTACAATTACTGCACAACGCAGCAAAATTTACAGAAGAAGGTGGTATTACACTTAGTTGGCGCATTCTTCCCAAACAAAAGCAAATCATGATTTGCATCACCGACACCGGCATTGGCATTCCCCAGGATAAACAAGAATTTGTGTTCGAACGATTCGCCAAATTAGATACATTTTCAAAAGGTACCGGATTAGGACTTGCCCTCAGCCGTCTCATTATGGAAAGAATGGGTGGTAATCTTGTACTTGATGCCCAATATACGGATGGGTGTCGCTTTATGCTGACTTTACCTATATAATAGTTTCCAGAAAGTTCCATAAAAACTTTTTATTCCAACAAAGAAAGGCTAAATTTGCAAAAAGAGTTTTACCACATTAGTAATGAACACAAAAAAGCCGTTTTTTCCTATTTTCATCATTTTGTATTGTCTCGGCACTTTATACAGTTCTCCAATGCAAGGACAGCAAAGAGACACACAAAAAGAATACAACGTAGATAGCACATTATATGCTTACTATATGCGTTGCAAAGCCGAAGTGAGTTCTCCTATCACCGTGCAAATGTCAGATACACTTTTCCTTATGGCCGAAGAAAAAGGAGACCAACGCATGCAGGCCGTGGCATTATGCAATAAACTGGATTTCTATTATTACCAAAATAGCCAACCAGACAGTATCAATCATTATGTAGAAGTAGTTAAAAACTTTGCGAAGAAAACCAATCAGCCTAAATATTACTATTTTGTTTGGAGTATGAGACTCATCAATTACTACATCAAGCAATACCAATATAACATAGCCTTATACGAGGCTAACAAAATGATGAAAGAGGCAGAACAAGAGAAATACATGAATGGCATAGCCAATGCCTACAATGTCTTAGGTTCTATCTATCACCTCAAAAGATTATTCAACCTGTCTATCGACAACAAAAAGAAGGAAATAGAAATCATTCTACAATACGATCTGGATAAGTACAATCTATCTACCTCCTACTCAGGATTAACAAACCTTTACTGCGAATTGGGGGAAGCAGATAAAGCGCTCGAGAATCTCAACAAAAGTGCCTCCTGTCTTTATAGTAGTACGCAAGAGTTCTACTATCATGTGCGTGCAGCCCAATATTACCTTTTTATTGAAGACTATTCCCAATCCTGGAAAAACCTGCAAAAAGCCAAAGAATTATTTCTCTCAAAGAAAGAGGTACAGAAAAACGTAGAAGAATATTATGAAGTCCTACAAAAATACTACACAGAAACAAAGCAATTCAAAAAAGCATTAGAAACCCTGGATTATATAATTGCTACATTCAACCCGAACGGAAGGTACAAAGTAGAAGCTATGCGTAGACGCGCATCTATATATTATGAAATGGGGGACAATTCCAAATCGGCACAATACTATCAGGAATATTACGCTTTAAATGATTCAATTCAGATAACAAATGAAGATATTGCCGCAGGAGAATTTGCCGCCATGCTGGGAGTAGAACGCCTGAATCTCGAAAAAAGCGAGCTGCAACAACAAATACAACAGCGCGATCTGGTAAACAAACAACGTATCATTATTTTCCTAATCGTCCTGTTGAGTCTTGGATTCATTATTTTCTATCGTGAGCATCTGCTCAACAGCCGATTACGCATCTCTCAGAAACAGCTTAGCGAAAAGAACAAAGAACTGATTCGTTCACAAGTAGAACTGAAACATGCTAAAGAACAAGCAGAAGAAGGTAGCCGCATGAAATCGGAATTCATACAAAATATGAGCCATGAGATACGTACGCCACTCAATTCCATCGTAGGTTTCTCACAAATACTTAGCAGCTACTACGGTGACAATGAGGACACCAAGGAGTACGCCCATATCATTGAACAAAATAGCACTAACCTGCTGCAACTGATCAATGATGTTCTCGACCTTTCTTATCTGGATGGAGAACAAAACATCCCTGCGGAAACCATTGCAGACATTACAGGTGTTTGTCAAACTTGCATAGATCAGACATATTCCCATCTGAAACCTAATGTGCAACTCATATTTACTCCCGAACGGGAAAATTTCTCCATGCAGACTAATCCCGAACGCATTTCACAGGTTCTAATGAGTCTTTTGCAAAATGCAGCAAAGTTCACAACACATGGCAGTATTTCTCTTTCCTATCACATTCGTGAAGAAGAAAAGATGATTCTTTTTAGCGTAACCGATACAGGTATAGGCATCCCGATAGAGAAACAAGAATCTGTCTTCGAACGTTTCAACAAACTAGATACGTTTATGCCCGGCACCGGATTAGGTTTATCCATTAGTCGCCTGATTGTAGAGAAGATGGGAGGTAGTCTCACCATTGATTCAACTTATACCACAGGTTCCCGTTTTATTTTGATTTTACCTTTGAAAGAATAAAAACATTTTCATTGTAAATGTATCACTGTAGCGGAGAATACCTATCTTTGCAACGTTTTATACAACAGAAAATAACAACGTTTCAAAAAGGAGATAGTTATGGATATCACCGCCCTATACAAGATATTTCTGGAATGTACCAGTGTAACTACGGACAGCCGCAACTGCCCTGAAGGTTCTTTATTCATCGCACTAAAAGGTGACAATTTCAATGGAAATGCTTTTGCAGCCAAAGCGTTAGAATCGGGAAGTGCCTATGTTATAATAGATGAAGCCGAATATGCACTCGCCGGAGATTCACACTACATATTAGTTAACAACTGTCTGCATACCTTACAGGAACTAGCCAACTATCACCGCCGTCAAATAGGTACACGTATTATCGGCATCACGGGGACTAATGGAAAAACAACTACCAAAGAACTAATGGCCGCTGTTCTTTCTAAAAAATACAATGTACTTTATACACAAGGAAATCTGAATAATCATATCGGTGTTCCCCTTACTTTACTACGACTAAGAGCAGAGCACGATCTCGGCATCATAGAAATGGGAGCCAGCCACCCGGGTGACATCAAAGAATTAGTGGACATTACCGAACCGGAATACGGAATCATCACGAATGTAGGAAAAGCACATCTGGAAGGTTTCGGTTCTTTCGAAGGGGTCATCAAGACTAAAGGCGAACTGTATGACTATCTTCGCGAACGTAAAAACTCTACTATCTTCATCCACCACGATAATTTATATCTGAGGAATATGGCTCGGGGATTGAACCTGATTTCTTATGGAAGTGCGGATGAATTATACGTCAACGGACACGTTACGGGCAATTCTCCCTATCTGATTTTTGAATGGAGAGCAGGCAAAGACGGTGAATCTCATGAAGTAAAAACACAGCTAATCGGTGAATATAATTTTGCCAATGCACTTGCTGCCGTTACTATCGGTCACTTCTTTGAGGTAGCATCGGAGAAAATAGATGCAGCACTACGAGAATATACCCCGCAGAACAACCGTTCACAACTGAAGCAGACAGCAGACAATACACTGATTATCGATGCATACAATGCTAATCCAACTAGCATGCAAGCCTCAATCAGCAACTTCCGTAATATGGAAGTTGAAAATAAAATGCTGATATTGGGGGATATGAGGGAATTGGGAAAGGATGGTCCGAAAGAACATCAGAAAATTGCAGACTTCTTGGCAGAATGTGGTTTCAAGGATGTAATGCTGGTAGGAGAGCAATTCGCCGCCGCAAAGCATAACTTCCCGACTTACCCGGATGCCCCGGCAGTCATCGAAGTTTTACAGAAAAGCAAACCTCATGGAAAAACGATCCTAATCAAAGGGTCGAACGGGATTAAACTGAGTACGGTGATTGATTATTTATAGTCAATCACCATTATTGTTTCTTTGCCATTCGCGGACGTAATACAAAATATCCTATCAGCGAAGCAATCAGCGCTCCTGTTGTATTTGCAGCAAAGTCAAGCCAATCGCCTCCACGATAAGTAGTGCAGTATTCCTGCAACAATTCTACCATTCCACTAAATAATACCGGACAGACAAACGCTCCTACCCATGCATGCCACAATGGAGAATCTCCTTTTTGGTGCGCCCGCAGGAACTCCAGCCACAACATACCAGACATCCCTAAATACATACAAACATGTACGATTTTATCAATATTAGGAATATTGCTCAAATCGGTGGTAGGCGGTTTAAAGAACGACAAATAGATTACCGTCAGTATAATCAGTAATGATACCGGATATTTCTTAATATAGTATAGCATATCTCAATTTATGAACGATTTGTGCGCAAAAGTACAGAACATTTTCTATATTTGCATGTTCTAGTAGAGAATAATAACGAAATGAAAGAAAAATCTACTTTTTTATGACTAAAAATGACAGAGCCAATTTTGGGAGCAAATTAGGTGTCATACTTGCTTCGGCAGGTTCCGCGGTTGGTCTGGGTAATATCTGGCGATTTCCCTATGAGACAGGTAATCACGGCGGTGCTGCGTTTATTCTCATCTACTTAGCATGTGTACTTATATTGGGAATTCCTATCATGGTATCCGAGTTTCTTATCGGACGTCATTCACGCGCCAACACTGCCGGTGCTTATCAAAAACTGGCACCGGGTACGCACTGGCGTTGGGTAGGTCGTATGGGAGTATTGGCAGGTTTTCTGATCTTGAGCTACTATTCCGTAGTGGCTGGCTGGACACTGGAATTCATTGGTGAAGCTGTTACCGATAACTTTGCCGGAAAAACAGCAGCCGATTATATTAACACATTTAATTCCTTCTCTTCTAATCCCTGGCGCCCCGTTATTTGGCTGGTACTCTTTCTTCTTTCCACCCACTTCATCATCGTGAAAGGGGTGGAAAAAGGTATTGAAAAGTCTGCCAAAATTATGATGCCGATGTTGTTTATTCTGTTAATCATACTGGCAGGTTGTTCCATTGCATTACCTGGCTCTGGTGCCGGTCTGGAATTTCTTCTAAAACCGGAATGGGATAAGGTAACTACCAACGTATTCCTAAGTGCCATGGGACAGGCCTTCTTCTCCCTGAGTCTGGGAATGGGATGCCTTTGCACCTATGCATCGTATTTCAAAAAAGACACGAATCTGACTAAAACTGCTTTCAGTGTCAGTATTATCGATACATTTGTAGCTATATTGGCAGGACTTATCATCTTTCCTGCTGCATTTTCGGTGGGTATTCAGCCGGATGCCGGTCCGAGTCTTATCTTCATTACACTACCCAATGTATTCCAACAGGCATTTAGCGGAGTACCTTTATTAGCTTATATATTTTCAGTCATGTTCTATATTCTTCTGGCAGTTGCAGCACTGACTTCCACCATCTCTATGCACGAAGTGGTGACGGCTTATCTGCACGAGGAATTCCACCTGAGCCGGAAACGCGCGGCAAGCTTCGTAACGGGCGGTTGTATATTTTTGGGAACCTTATGTTCTCTTTCATTGGGAGTAGGTAAAGGATATACTCTGTTCGGCTTGAATTTATTCGACATGTTCGACTTTGTCACAGCTAAGATCATGTTACCGTTAGGTGGTCTGTGCATTTCCATCTTTACCGGCTGGTATCTGAATAAAAAGATTGTCTGGGAAGAAGTCAGCAATAACGGAACACTGAAAGTAACGTTCTACAAATTGCTGATTTTCATATTGAAGTTTATAGCTCCGATAGCAATTTCACTCATCTTTATTAAGGAATTGGGATTCTTGAAATTGTAGGAGATGCAGAATCTATTTAAAGATTTCTTTTACTTTTCCCGGGGAGAAAAGCGAGGTATCCTGATGCTCATAGCAACTATCTGTATCGTTTTTCTCGCCGGGTATCTTATATCCGCCTGGCAACGAAGAGATCAGACCTCTCTGGATGACAAGCTTATACAAGCTATCGCCCAACAGGAATATGAAGAATTCATAGCCTCACTGGAAGAAAAAGAGCAATCCGGTGAAAAGCAATATACGAGTTATAAGCCAAAGAAGGTAGAAAGCATTCCCGTCATCTTGGCTTCTTTCAATCCCAATACGGCAGACTCCATAACATTCCGACACTTAGGACTACCAGCATGGATGACAAAGAATATCCTGCACTATCGGGCAAAGGGTGGCAAATTCCGTAAAACGGAAGATTTTAAAAAGATATATGGAATGACAGAAGATCAATACTCTGTTCTGTCACCTTACATACATATCCCACCGGAAGATACAGTACGTCATACACCACAACTGTATATTACAGAAACTGTACCAGTGGAATATATAAAATATAAAACCGGCACTATTCTTGATCTTAATCGCGCCGACACCACCGAATTAAAAAAGGTTCCGGGTATCGGAAGCGGCATTGCCCGCCTGATTGTGGGTTATCGGCAACGCCTTGGCGGATTCTACCAAATAGAACAATTAAAGGATATCAATCTGGATACCCAACAACTGCAAGCCTGGTTTAGTATCGACCTGACAAATGTTCACCGCATAAACTTGAACCACACTGGCATAGACAGATTACGCTCCCACCCTTACATCAACTTCTATCAAGCCAAAGCCATTGTAGAATACCGCAAGAAAAAAGGCTCGTTAACGAGCCTTAAACCTTTCTCCCTTTACGAGGAATTTACAAAAGCTGATCTGGAAAGAATCAGCCACTATGTCTGCTTTGAGTGATAGCCTTAAAATTACTTCTCCAAAACTCCTGACCGGATAGCAGCATCACGTTCATTCTTCAAGCGTTCCTTCTCCTGTTTATATTGATTTTTAAGGGACCTCACCTTGTCTTTTTTGACATCTTTAGATAAAGAACTATTTTCAATAGTCTCTTTATCTTTTTCAAACTTCGCTTCCAATTGATCGAGTCTATTATCGTAATCATCTTTCATGATGCCGCGCAAGCCTTCACCATTATTCATACTTCCATAATGCGTTTCCCATGCTTTGATTTGATTTTCTGACAAGATAGCCCTAATGGCAGCTTTGTGTTCAAGAGCCAACGCCCTCTTCTTTTGCCCCTTTTCATATCCAGGAAGGTTACTCCGTCCAATAGCTCTAAACTTAGGTCCCACTTCTTTATTTAGCTTTTTGATTTTTGCAATTTGATCGGCTGACAGGTTCAACACCTTATCCGATTCGATTCGTTTAAAGGAATCGAAATTTACATCCTGCGCATAAGCGAATGACACAAATGCAGATGCAACTAAAGCAAGAATTACTTTTTTCATAATGCAATCTATATAAATTATAAAAATCAGGGCTAAGATATAACAAAATGTTATAATCTCCATCCATCTTATATAGAAACAGATTTAAAAGGCGTTTGTTTTTCTAAATAAAAAATAGCAATTGATGCAACTTTACCAGACTCTACTTCGTCTAATCAATAGAAAACAATCTGAAAAAGGACAGGCCAGTCTGAAATTAGAAATTAAAATAAAAAAATCACAATGAAAAGATTATTAATAGCCATACTAATAGTCAGTATGGTACAGGGAGTATTTGCTCAAAAAATAGAGATAAAAGGTACTATACGCAATGCAACAGACAATGAAGCCACAGAATTTGTAAACGTAGTACTACAAACCACCGACTCTGTCTTTGTAAATGGTGTGTCTACCAACAATAACGGAAGCTTCATCTTCAATAAAGTAGAAGCTGGAAATTACCGATTGGTTCTTTCTTGTGTTGGATACAACACACAATACATCACATTGAATGGAGTAAAACGTAATACAGATCTGGGAGATATTCTTCTGGAAGATGCCTCAGTAGCCTTGGAGGGTGTAATCATCAATGGTTCCAATCAAATCAACCGTCCCGACCGGAAACTGGTATTCCCTTCCGAACGCCAGATGAAAGTCTCCACCAATGGGGTCAATCTGTTACAAGAACTGATGCTCCCACGTATCCAGGTCAATCCGATGAATAACGAAATCGGAATATCCGGTGGGGGTGAACTACAAATACGTATCAACGGAGTCAAGGCAGATATCAATGAGATAAAAGCTCTGCGCCCCGCCGATATCATCCGTATAGAATATCATGACAATCCCGGCTTACGTTATGGCAATGCGGAAATCGTACTCGATTACATTGTTCGCCGCCCCGATACGGGAGGAAGCTTCGGCACCGATCTCAGTCAGGGAATCAATGCAATGTGGGGAAGCTACAACGTATTCGGTAAAGTCAATCATAAAAAATCAGAATTCGGTCTTTCTTACCACATGGGCCCCCGCGATTTCTACGGTATGTATCGGGATAATGAAGAAACATTCCGCTTAGCAGATGGAAATACCACTCAGCGCGTAGAAAAGGGAGAACCCAGCCATGCCATGTTGTTTATGCAAAATCTGAATGTCAGTTACAGCCTTCAGGCATCCAAGAATTCTCTCTTCAGTGCCACATTCCGCCTGCGTGGAAACAATCAACCCAATTGGGATTACCAAGGAGTGCTCTATAATGTGAATGATGAAACAGATATGGTAAATATGATAGACCGCACCAAGAATAGCTGGACTCGCCCCTCTTTAGACCTCTACTATCAGCAAAACCTAAAAAAGAAGCAGACGTTGGTATTCAATCTGGTAGGAACTTACAACCGGGAGAAGTCGCACCGTATCTATCAGGAAAGCCTACACAACGAAATGTTGACTGACATTAATAACAATATATTGGGTGACAAATACTCCTTAATTGGAGAAGCCATTTACGAAAAGCAGTTCTCAAAAGGAAACGCATTGAGTTTTGGTTTAAAGCACACCCAGTCCTATTCTAACAACGAATACAGAAACGGCCATAATTATGATACCCGGATGAACCAAGGAAACAGTTACATATTCAGTGAATACCGTGGTAAGATAAACAAATTGGATTATAGATTAGGAATCAGTCTAACCCGTTTCTATTACAACCAAAGCGGGAATGATGATTCTTCTAAAAAGTACAATGTAAACCCGAAAGCTACATTGCATTACACTTTTTCCGAGAACTCATACCTCCGTTGGAAAGCCGAAGTATTCAATGCAACTCCTTCATTGAGTA
>ENA-OYZX01001236-OYZX01001236.1-human-gut-metagenome-genome-assembly--contig:-NODE-1236-length-11471-cov-5.057989_pt1 | contig 11471 bp, 10 predicted proteins | sample MGYA00243296_ERZ653489 | MGnify/ENA primary metagenome ERZ653489 (study PRJEB26926, sample SAMN06165098) | human gut metagenome | biome: ENVO:00009003; feature: ENVO:2100002; material: ENVO:00002003... | reverse complement strand
GGTGTCCAGGACACGGGCGCCGCTGTCCAGTTGGCCCAGGTTTTTCGTCAGGTCAGCGTCTACCCGGCGGAAAAAGGTGCGGGCCTCCTCCACATTCTTCCGGGCGGCGCAGATGGTGATGTACTTGTCCTGCACCAGGTTATTGCTGCCCGCGGCTTTATCCATAAGGACGGCGTTATACTCCCGGCGGTATAGATTAAGGCCGTCCCCCTGCTCCCGCATGAGGACGGTCTTGTGGAAGTCGGTGCTGTTGAGGCGGCGGTTGTTGATGGTGATTTTAGTGGTGGCGTCAGTGGGCAGGCTGTTGAGGACGGCACAGTAAGAGCTGAACATCTCCTTTTGATCCTCATAGGAGGCCAGGGTGTAGTTGATATCCGCAAAGCGCCAGGTCTGGCTGAATTTGCCGTTGACCTGCCAAATGCCGTCCCGGTAGACGCGCTGGATGGGGATGGTCTGCTGGACGCTGCGGGGGATTTTGAAGGCGGTGCGCTCACTGCGATTGGCGGCGGCAAGGGTTTTAAGCATGGTGGAACGCCCCCTTCCCCGTCAGGGCCGCATGACGCGCACGCCAGCAAACAGTTTCCGAGGCTTTGAAGTAAAATTGAGTATTCATAGTACCTCCTGGGAAAATAAGTAGGTGGATAGAAAAAGGTCGAAATCTGCCTCAAATTGAGGCAGGTTTCGGCCTGTGATCGCCACGGCGGGCGGCGTCAACGGGTTTGATCGTCATAGGGAGCCCCTTTTTGAGAGAGAGCCGCGCAGTAGATGTTTTCCGCCCGGAATACCCTGGGGGCGGCGCACAGGACCTGGGACTTGAGGACTGCCCAAAGGAACTGCCCAAGGGTCAGGCCGTTGTACTGGAAGAAGCCGGCCACGGCAAAGGGGGCGGCGGAGAGGATGCAGACCCAACTGGCGGTTTCCTTGCCCAGGACCGGCCCCAGGGCCAGGTAGACGGCCACAGCCGCGCCCACGGCCAGGGCGGAGCATAGGAGCTGCCGCAGGGTCAGGCCGAACAGGACTGTTTCCTTGTGTAAGCGTACTTCTTTTGGAATTTTGATCTCCATGCTGTTTTCCTCCTGGTTCCTTGTCCGCACTTACCGTTCATGGCTGTGCCGGGCCTTTGATTTTTTCTCTTTTGACTTTGGCTTGGGCAGCTCCTCCCGCCAGGGCCGGTCCAATTCTAGCATATCCTCCAGACCGGAGATCAGGCCGTCAAAGTCCTCACTGGGCCCCAGCAGATCGGCTAAAAGGTAGACCGTCTGCCTATCCTGCCCATAGTCCTCCGCCATCGCATCCAGATACTCCCTGCGGTTGGCATAGCCGTTTTCCTCGTAAATACTCATAGAAAATCACTCCTGTTACGTTTTTTCAATCATGCCGGAAACCGATTTTTTGACAAGATTTTTGAGGTATGAGATAATATAAATACCAAAATATAGGAGGTTTTCGGCATGAAATTTGTTATTCAGATCGGTGTGCTGCTTCTGGCCCTGTCCCTGCTCCTGCTGGCGTTCAAACTGCTGGTGAAGTCCCGGCTCCTGCCGCTCCTGATCTGGTGCGGCCTGGGGTGGAAGTTATACCCCCATTGGAGCGCGGCGCATCCATTCATCTTCTATGGGGTGCTGGCGGCGCTGGCCCTGGTCACGGCGTTCTCCTGGCTGGGCCCCTGGCTGGAACGCAGGCGGGAGGAAAAGCGGTTTGAAAGCCATGTGCGGTCGGAAGCGGCCCGCGCCCGGGCGGAGGGGCGCACCATCAGCGGCTTCAAAGTAGAAAACGGGGTCCCAGTCACGATCTGGCGGGACTGAACAGGCGGCGGGCTCCGGCCCGCCGCTTTTACATTTCATTTCCCAGGTATGAGTCGAAAGATATCGTATTCGTGACCTCATTACCCCATACATCCCAACCAGGGGGATGCTGTCGGGCAAACAGTTCTATCCGAGGGACATCACCCATCAAGGCTTCTATTCTGCGCCTTGCCTCGTCCGGCTTCTTACTATGCTCCTCTATTTTGGTGAGGATGACTTGATGGACATTTCGGGCCTGCCGCTTTGGATGGCCCCGTGTCGCCAGCAGACACAGTTCCGCATTGGCCCTGGTCCAGTACCCCATGCCTGTAAAAACTGTATCCGCTTTACGGTTTAACTTGATCCACACAAAAGCCGCAGTTTTGAAGGTGAAGCCCCATGCCTCCATCACGCTCCATGCTTCGCGGAGCATAGGAAAAGTTATCCACAAGAACAGGGCGCAATCCTTATCTGCCAGTTGAGAAACTGGTAGGGCTTTGATCTCATCTATGCTCATAGTTGGATAGTGTGCTTCAGCAGAACGGCCTGCACCTTTTTTGCTCCATACCTTGTAATGCCAGGGCGGGTCCGCATAAATCACTTGATATTTTTTCATAGCCCGAACATCTCCCTCACAATACGCTCCGCGCCTTTGACCAGGCCCACCAGCACCAGCATATTGAAGATGGTTTCACCAACATACTGCCAGGACATGGTGACAGCAGGCAGAGATGTGTCCAGTACCGGGCCGCTGGTGGAGGCAAATGCGGAAAAGATCATGCAGGCCAGGACGATGACCACGCCCTCCATGCACACGCCGATGTACGACTTGATAAAGGCTTTTCCGGCGAAACTGGTCCCCTCCCCGGCAAAGGAGGCCAGGGGCAGCGGGGCCAGGGCGGTGTAGAGTAGGGTAGGCGCCCGGCGCCTTACCGCATTTCGGCGGCAGGTTTCCAAACGCCCCCCTCCAAACCGGACTTACACCTCTCGATGTATCCGGCTTTCCAGGTATCAATCTAGTTTTCCGGCATGCAGTTTGACATGGCAGTCGTGGCAGAGCGCCAGCGTTTTGCGTTTGCGCGCAATCATGTGGCGTTCCCATTCCACTTTGCCGGATAGGTCTTTCAGCTTTCGGACGTGGTGAATTTCAATTTCCACGTCTGTCGCTCCGCACCACTCACATTGACCGTTTTGCAACCGCTGAACAAGGCTGGTATAGTTCCTGTTTTCATTGGCGCGTCCGATAAGGTCTGGGTCACGGGCATCTATGTGGGTATCACGCCGCATGCCCTGGTGGTAAAATGCCACCGATTTTTCACCGGTTTTGCCTTGATAGACTACTACAAATTCCTTGTCCCTCGTATACTTCCGGATAATTTTCCGCATGCTTACCCGATATTTTCCGGCGAAGGTCTTATACATGCTGAATTTCATCACATAGAGAAAGCTGTTTAACACGGTTGCATTGTGAGCAATGCGATAATAGTTGTACAATCCTCTGACTTCTGCGTTGTATTGGTTGAGGATTTCCAGGTCATCCAGCCGTAAAAGGCCGGGCCTGCGGACTGGCTCCCAGATTTCCTTGTTGCCATTGGCCTTATCATAGTGTATTTTCAACGCGCCGTAGGCTAACAGACGCTTTACCCATTTCTCCTTTGGAACATAGAGCTTGACGCGCCCGGTGTAGGAGCGTTTGGTATAGCCCCCCTTGGTGCGTGTGCTGTTCTGCTCCGTGCTGGTGGTGATGTCGAAGCTGAGGAAGTGCGCGAAGTCGTTTCCGTGCGTGATAAGCGTCTTTTCTTGCGACAACTCCAAATGAAGCTGCTCTTGAATAAACGTCCCTACGTCGGCTTTTACTTGCCGTGCGTCGTCCTTGCTCCCAATCACGCCAATTAGAAAATCGTCCGCGTACCGGACATAAACCAGCCGTTTATAGGTGTCGTCCATCGGGTCGCCATACGGTGTTTCTCGCAGATATTGGTCTATGGCTTTGATTTGCTCCATGACTGCCGCCTTTTGCTCCTGGGTGATTTTACTTTCATTCCGTTTCAGCCATTCCTGTTTGCCCCGGCGTTGATCCAGCGGCTTTTTATACGCCGGATTGATACGCCGTTTTTCTCCTTGTCGGAACGTTTCGGCATACTGTGCCACGAACATATCCAACTCATTAAGGTAGATGTTTGCAAGAAGTGGGCTGATGATGGAGCCTTGCGGTGTGCCGGAGTAGGCATTGTGGTAGACCCAATCCTCCATGTAGCCTGCTTTCAGAAACTTCCAGATAAGCCCTATGAAATGCTCATCCTGGATGCGCCTGCGCAGAATATTGACCAAAACGTGGTGGTCAACATGGTCAAAGCATCCTTTTATGTCGCCCTCGACAAACCACTTGACCCCAGTAAAATTCTTCTGCACATATTGGAGCGCCGTGTGGCAGCTCCGCTTTGGACGGAAGCCGTGGGATGTGTTTAGGAATGTAGGCTCGTAGATACTTTCCAGAATCATACGAACCACTTCCTGCACCAGTTTATCGTCAAAAGATGGAATACCGAGGGGACGCTTCTTCCCATTGGCTTTGGGGATATAAGTCCGGCGGGCCGGGGCGGGTTGGTAACTATAATTTTTCAATCTGGCAATCAGCGCGTTGATACGCTTCATGCCCATTCCGTCCACAGTCTTGCCGTCTGTTCCGGCGGTCATGTTACCTTGCTTCGCTTGAATTCGCTGATATGCCAGCAGATAAAAGTCGGGATTGTACAGATTGCGATAGAGCCGCTGATATTGATAATTGCTGTTGCATGCCTTGGAGCTAAGACTTCCCAATACATTTTGGGGACTTCTCATGGTGTCTCACACACCTTTCCTTTTATGAATTGGTGGATACCCTGCCGCCCTTCGCCATGTACAAGGCTTTCCCTTGCTCGGACTACTATGGCGGCTCCGTTGCCCTGTCGGATATTCAGGCCCTGCGGCCATAGCCTTTATTTGGCGTTCCGATTTAGGCAATCCCCGGTTAGACAAATGGGAATGGCATGATGTGATGTCGGAGTGGGTTTTCGTCCTTTTCCGCTGATTGCGGCTGGCTGTCATGGGTATCTCGCAAATCGTGTCTACATGTCACCATTTGCCATGACATACGGCGAGTTCAGCTATCCTACACCGTCGGCTCCAGTATGCCGCCTCGGACTGCCCTTCAAGCAGTTTAGCTTTGTTCCTCGTTCACATCGTTTCATCTTGCCGCGCAGTCGTGGTTAGATAGCTTCCCAACTTGCGACGTTGCCAGCATGCTACACTCCCCGTCGGGTTTCCCCTACGGATAAGCTGGCTGATGATAGGCTTTTTTTCACCTGCCTTTCTGGATTACCTTTTCCTACCGCCATGCCACCGGCGGAATTCCCACTTGCCCGCGTGCTGTTTTGGTTTATGCCACAGCACTTCCGGGCGCACAGTAGAGGCGGAAAAACCGGCCATAGACAGTCATAATGAGGATAAAGGACAGGACTGTGATAAACAGACTGCCGAGAAACGTGACCAGCCACAAAGGGATGCTCTGGAGAAACCCAACGGACTCGATGGTGTCTACCATCTCCTGGGGGACGGTCACACCGGCGGAAGCCATGCCGCCCATATCGTCCATCACAGACTGGACGATGCCGCCGCAGATGGAGAAAATGACAGTCATTATTTCCATGGCGGAGCCAACCGCCACCTTTGCCGCCACAAAGCGGATCAAGTGGCGCAGGGCAAATTCCGGGCGCTGGAAGTCCCGGAAACTGGCCGCGGACTGGAATACGCTCATAGCAAAGAACAGAACCAGCAGGCCGTAGCCCACCGCTTTCAGCCCGTCGTTGATGCCGACAATGACTGTCCAGATATCGCCTCCCCGGAACTCCTGCGGCGTGGTGGTAATGAGGCTCCATATCTCCGAGAGTTTGTCATTCCAGGTATTGAACGCCGATTGCAGATTACCGACGATCCAGTTGTCACTCAAAAGGACACCTCCTCAAAAAAGGCAGAAAGAGAGTGTCCCTTGCTTGATTGTTCCACCCCCTTTCTGAATTACGGAATATTGAAAATATGAGATATTATGGTAATGCAAGGCAAACAGGGGGCGCGTATGAGGCCGCAGTCTCGAAACCTGCCTCAATTTGAGGCAGATTTCGACAAACTTCATTATGCCTGTATCTAAAGCAGGGCGGGCCGTTCCATGCGGCCCGCCCTGCTTCCTGTCACGCCACGCCGATGGCGGACAAAATCTCTTTTGCGAAAGCGATAATAAGTCCGCCAAAGACACAGAGGATGCCCTGTGTGCGCTGGGAGGCGTCGTGGGACTGGACAGACATACCCAGTTGGACAATGCCCCAGCCCAGGACCATCACGCCGATGGCTTTGATACAGGAGAAGATAAAGTCACTGAGGTTATTGACAATGCTGAGGGGGTCACTGTCCGCGGCAAAGGCAGGGACTGCCAGGGCCGCGCAGAGGGCGGCGGTCAGAGCGGCGGAGAAATAGAGGCGCCGGACCTGTCTGGTCCGGCGCTGGTTCAGGGTATCGGGGGTTTGGATGTTCCGTTTCATAAAAGCATCGTCCTTTCTTTTACTCGAAAATTTCAAAGTCGTCCAGGCTCTCAAAGGGCGGCAGGTCATCCAGGGTATAGGACAGGCCGGGGCGGTGGACGTAGGGCGGCGCGCCACCGTCCTCCGTTTCCTTGATGTTGGGGTGGGCCATCAGGTCGTACTTATCATCAATGACCGGGGGCTCGCCCCGGATCAGGACGATGGCCTTGCCGTTGTCCAGCATCCGCACCTCGTCCGGCGTCATCAGTTCCCGGCCCATAAGTTGGGTGCTGGTGGACATACTGCCGTTCCGCCCCCGGCCCATGCTGGTGGTCCGGTAGGTCAGGGACTGCTTGCCCAACAGTTCAGACACATACTTGTGGCTCTCCTTCTCATTCCCGCCCAAGTACAGAAAGCAATCCGCGTTCCCGATGATCCCCTCCCAACTGTCTTTGAACAGCGCCTTGAGTTGGCTGATGTTCTGGAGTATAATGGTAGACATGACATTTCTGGAACGCATGGTACTTTGCAGGCGCTCGTAGCCGTCAGGGAGCGAAACGTTCGCAAATTCATCGAAAAGGAAACGAACAGGGACTTTTAATGCCCCTTTTTGTACCTTATCCGCCTGGAAGTACAATTCCTGAAAGGCTTGCGTATAAAGCATACCTACCAGGAAATTAAGGGAATTGTCGTTGCTGTCCGGGATGATGCAGAAGATGGCCTGCTTCCGGTCCCCCAGCCTCTCCAGTTCCAGGTCGTCCCGGCTGGTGAGGCGCTGGATCTCCGGGAGAGTGAACACAGACAGACGGACGGCGGCGCTCACCAAGATGCTCTTGGCGGTCTTGCCGGCGGCCTGCTTGAAAATGTGGTATTCCCGGACCGCGATGTGGTCGGGTTCTTCCTCCTCCAGGGCCTCGAACAGCAGGTCCAGCGGGGATTGGTACTCCTCGTCCTCCTCCTTCGCGCCTCCGAACTCGATCATGGTCAGGAGCATCTCCATATTCTGTTCCTCGGGCGGGGCCTCATGGAGCAGATAGAGCATAAGAGCGGAGAACAGGGCAGTTTCCGATTTCTCCCAAAATGGATCGTTTGAACGGGCGTTCTTGGGGGTGGTGTTCTTGATAAAGTTGTCGATGAGGCGGAACACATCGGCGTCCTTTCGGATATACCGGAATGGGTTGTAGCAGTCGGAGTGTTCCGGGTCCACCAGGTCAAAGACACGGATCGCGTAGCCCTTTTGCAGGAGCAGGGGGACGGAGGCCCTGGCCACCTCTCCTTTCGGATCAGTCACCAGGTAAGAGGTGTTTGCAAGGTAGATATTGGGCTTGATGACAAAGCGGGTCTTGCCCGCGCCGCTGCCACCGATGATGATTTGCAGGAGATTGCGGCGGTGCTTCCTTCCGTCCAGCCCCATTTGCAGGTGTTTGGTGAGTATCACGTTGTTGTCCGGGTTTTTATCCCGGTACTTCCTGTTGAGCTGCCGGACGTTCCCCCAGCGTGCGGAGCCGTGTTCCTCGCCGGGCCGCCGGTTTTCGCTGGCAGAGAAATAGAGCGCGGCGGCAAGGCCGTAGACGGCCAGCCCGATCAACAGGAATTTCAGGGTGTGGGGCGTCCAGCGGATGGCGAAGGGGTGTTCCATCAGAGCGGGAAAAACCGCCATCAGGTCAATGAGGTTCATGCCCTCCTCATAGCCGGAGGCCAGCAGCGCGGCCAGCCAGAGGACAGGGAGGACCAGCAGCGCCCAGGGCAGGACGCCGCCCCGGTTGTTCTGTCCCATGGCTGTCACCTCTCCCGGCCGTGAGGCCGCCCACGCTGGGGTGGCTTCTTTTCCGGCGCAGGGAAGCCCATCGCCCGGAGAAAGGCGGTGCGATTGGCCCGCACTTCTTCAGCGGTTGCCCCGTCTTGCGTGATGGTAGCCTGGTCCAGGCAGCGGATATTCTTGACCTGGCACCGCCCGGCGCAGCACCCATCCAGGGTCGAAAGCAAAAAATTAACGCTGTCCATGGCGCAGTCCGTGAAATTGCACCGGGCCAGCCTTGCCTGCTGGAAAGAGAGCCAGGCCATGCCGCAGTCATAAAAATGCGTGTCGGCCAGCGTCGCGTGAAAGAACGTCGTGTGGTCGATGGCGCAGGAGTGAAATTCCGAATTGAACAGGCTGGCCCCGTCAAAGCGGGCGTCATAGATACGGCATACGGCAAAGGTACAGTTGTTGAAGCGTGAGAAATTACAGTCGGCATGGTCCGGCAGACAGGAGAGCGTCACCTGGTCAAAATAACTCTCCCGGAAAAAGTCCGGGGGAAAACCCGCTTTTGCCGCCCAGTCATAGATCTGCTGGTTTATGACCTTGAGAGGCCGGGCCGGGTCCAGGTCCATGGTCTTGTACTTGTACTGCTTGGCGCTGCTTTTGGTATAGGGTGTCTCCAGCCGGGCCTTTCTCGCCTGGAAGTCCCGGACATTCTGGCGAAGCGCCTGGACACGGGCGGCGTATTCGCCGCCCAGCGCCCTCTCCGCCCAATTCAGCAGGGGCTCCAGAGGCATATCGTTCCGCCCCTGGAGATGGTCATTGATATTCCGTATCATCCGGGCCCGTCTGCTGCCGTTGTACTGGATGGGGTCAATGTCCTCCAGACAGTCAAAAATCCGCCTGCTGATCCCCAGCCCGGTTTGGGCCGCTTTATCACCACTCATGGCGTCCTCCTTTATAAAATAAGGTAGGGCGTCGAAATCTGCCTCAAATTGAGGCAGGTTTCGACGCCCTTTGCGGGTCGATCAGTAGCCGGTGCGGGGCAGGGGCTCCGGCTTGCCGTAAACAGTTGTTACCCAGCGGGTGACAGCCTGGACCCACTGGCCGTTATAGACGCCGCCAGCGTCCGCCACATTCACAAACGAACTGCCCGCAGCCAGGCCGTTGACGGAAGTACAGTAGAGGACCGGGGCCTCCACCTGGGCGAAGCCCGCGGTGGCCTGACCGAATACGAACATAATCTCGGTCACGCGCTCATTTGCGGCAAGGCCCAGGGCCACGGGGGACGCGGCCAGGGTGTAGGTCCGGCTGGTGGAGAGGTTATCCGCCAGGGTGCGGTAATCCCCGGTCCCGTTGACCTTGTAAACGATCTTGTAGACGCCGGGGAAGTTCCAGGTGCCTGTCACCACCTGCTCCAACCGTACCTGGGCGGGCAGGGTGTCCCGGAAATAGAAACTGTCCAGCCGGACATTGGACGTATTGGAAATGCCGGAGAAGGTGTAGCGGACCGGCTGGCCGCTGACCACTTCTTTCGGACCGGTTTTGGTGATAGACACGCCGGTGGTCAGGCTCTTGTTGGTCACCTCAAACCGCACGATCTGGCCCTCATGCTCCAGGTAGGCGGTCAGGACTTGCTCATTGACGCCGTAGTTGGACGGGGCCTTGACCTCCCGGATGGTATAGCGTGAGAGGGGTAACTGCTTGGACACGGCCAGGCCCCGGCTGTCGCTCCGAATGGTGTCCACCAGATTGCCCGCTTTATCGTAGATTTCAAATACCGCCCCTTCCAGCAGCGTCCCGGCGGGGAGGCCGGTGGTGGGGTTGTAGTCGGCGGACTTCTTGACGATCTGGATTTGGCCTGTGATGGGGGTATTCTCCCATTCAACCTCCGTTACCTCGCCCGCCTTGACATAGACGGTGCGCTCCTGGGTGTCCGGGATATATCCCTCATTCTCTAATTCACGGAGATAGTAGCGGCCACTCTCCGTCAGGTCCTCGAACCAGGCATAGCCCCGGTCATCCGTGGTCTGCTGGTCGATAGGGTTGTGGCCGCTGTCGTAGAGGATGAAGGACACGCCGGGTATGCCCTCGCCGTCCGCGGTGGAAATTTTATGGAGCAAAATCCCGGAGAGGGGCGCGTTGGTCACAGTGAGCTTGGTGGTCTCCCCATTCTCTACGGTGAAATAGTGGGGCGCGCTGTCCAGCTTGAAGCCCTCGGCGCTCTCGGTTTCCACGGCGTAGTAACTGCCATCCTCCAGGGACACAAAGACGCTGCCGCTCTTTCCAGTGGTCACGGTGTCAATGAGGGCGTCATCTGACACCCTGCGGATCTCAAAGGTGGTGTTGGGGATGCGCTCCGTCTTGTCCGCCGAACTGACCTTGATAAGTTCCACACCGCCCACGGCGTTGTTATAAAACCGCAGTGTCTGCGTGTCGTTGGGGTTGATGGTGACAGTCTGGCTCTGGCTGTCCGGGTCGATGGTATAGCCCTCCACGCTCTCCAATTCAGTCACTACCACTGTGCCGGTGATCCCGGACAGGATGATTTTTCCTGTGGAGTCGGTGTAGTAAAGGCCGTTGCTGGACAGGGTGCCGCCAGCGGCGTCCACATACTGGCCGTTGGCGTATTTGACCTCGAACTTGACGCCCTCCAGGGGGACTTCCGTGGAGCCGTTGCGTCCCCACTTCTCAATGACCAGATTGCCCAGGGGTTTATTCCGAAATTCCAGAGTGACGGTCTGGCCCTCCTTCACCTGGACCGTCTGGGGGGTATCATCCAGCAGGTAGCCGTCCTTGGCCCTGGTTTCCTTTATCACCAGCGTGGTTCCCGGCTCCACACCTTCTACCAGGAAGGAGCCTGTGCTGTCTGTCACGAATTTGCCGTTGCTGTCTCCCACCACGGCTCCGTCGGCCGTAGTCACAAAGAACTCAACGTCACTCAAAGGAGCGCCGTCGCTGGCTGATACCTTTTTCACCAAAACGGCTCCCTTGGGCGCGTTGGAGAAATAGAGGGTCACGATGTCTTGGTCCACGCCGGAGATATAGAAGGACTGGGGGGCGGCGTCAATGACATGGCCGCTGTCGCTCTCCAGCTCCTTGCAGATGTAGTAGCCCCTCTTGAGTCCCGTGACGGTGAAGGAACCGTTGGCGGAGGTCACATAGGTGCCCACCACCGTGCCGTCAACGCCGCTTGTCTCACCGCCCAAATAGCGCAGTTGGAACAGACAGCCGGAAATTCCGGTCCCGGTCACGCTGTCTTGCTTGTAGACCACCAGGGCCGACAGGGGCGTGTTGGATATGGTGACAGTCTTGTTTTCGCCGCCCTTGACATAGACCTCCGTCTGTCTCTTATACACATCTCCGAGCCCACGAGACATGCGCAGATCTCGT
>ENA-OYZX01001212-OYZX01001212.1-human-gut-metagenome-genome-assembly--contig:-NODE-1212-length-11682-cov-3.535478_pt1 | contig 11682 bp, 8 predicted proteins | sample MGYA00243296_ERZ653489 | MGnify/ENA primary metagenome ERZ653489 (study PRJEB26926, sample SAMN06165098) | human gut metagenome | biome: ENVO:00009003; feature: ENVO:2100002; material: ENVO:00002003... | reverse complement strand
GAGTTCGTCGGCAGCGTCAGATGTGTATAAGAGACAGCTGCGACCCTGTGATACAAGGGCCGGGCTGTTGTCCTTCGGTTCTGGTTGTCGTGTTCGTATTCATGGTGTTGTCCGGTTTTATTCTTCTTCGACGATGCGTACGGCCCCTTTGTCGGCCGAGCTGACCAGCTTGGCATAGGCCCTTAGCGACGCGGGTATGCGGCGGTCGCGTGCCGCGGGGCGGAAATGCTGCTGTGCGGCCATGCGCGCGGCGATTTCCTCGTCGCCGGCCATGAGGCGGATCGAGCGCCGCGGGATGTCGATCTCGATCTCGTCGCCCGTGCGGATGACGGCGATCTCCCCGCCCGAAGCCGCTTCGGGCGAAACGTGACCGATCGACAACCCCGACGTTCCGCCCGAGAAGCGGCCGTCGGTAATCAGCGCGCAGGCTTTGTCGAGGTGCTTGGATTTGAGGTACGACGTGGGGTAGAGCATCTCCTGCATGCCGGGACCTCCCTTGGGGCCTTCGTAGCGGATGACGACCGCCTCGCCCGCCTGCACTTCGTCGCCGAGAATGCCCTCGATAGCCTGTTCCTGCGATTCGTAGACCCGTGCGCGGCCGCGGAAAACGTGCAGCGACTCATCGACGCCCGCCGTCTTGACGATGCAGCCGTTGCGGGCGATGTTGCCCGTCAGCACGGCCAGTCCCCCGTCGCGGGAGTAGGCGTGTTCGACGTCGCGGATACAGCCCGTCGTGCGGTTTGCGTCGGGGGCGTCGTAATAGGAGTGCTGCGCCCCCAGTTCGCGGCTGTAAAGCCCCGCAGGGGCGCTCAGCCAGCGGCGCAGGGCCGCGTCGGTCAGCGTCTCGCTGCGCAGGTCGCAGGCGTCGATTGCTTCGCGGAGCGTCCGCCCGTCGATGCGCGGGACCGAGGTGTCGAGCAGGCTGGCGCGCGCCAGTTCGCCCAGAATGGAGAGGATGCCGCCTGCGCGGTTGACGTCCTGTATGTGATACTGCGAGTTGGGAGCCACCTTGCAGAGCACCGGAACCCGACGCGAAAGGCGGTCGATGTCCTGCATCGTGAAATCCACGCCGGCTTCGCGGGCCACGGCCAGCAGGTGGAGCACCGTGTTGGTCGAGCCGCCCATGGCGATGTCGAGCGACATGGCGTTCTCGAAGGAGGCTTTGGTCGCGACCGAACGCGGGAGCACCGATTCGTCGCCCAGAAAATAGTAGCGTTCGGCGTTGCGGACGATCAGCGCCGCGGCGTCTTCGAACAGCCGGCGTCGGTTGGCGTGCGTGGCGACGATCGTGCCGTTGCCCGGCAGCGAGAGTCCCAGCGCTTCGGTCAGGCAGTTCATCGAATTGGCCGTGAACATGCCCGAACACGAGCCGCAGCCGGGGCAGGCGCAGCGTTCGACGCGCGCGATCTGCTCGTCGCTGCAGGCTTCGTCGGCCGCCATGACCATCGCGTCGATCAGGTCGATGTCCCTCCCGTCGAATTTGCCCGCCTCCATCGGCCCTCCCGACACGAAGACCGTCGGGATGTTGAGCCGCATGGCGGCCATCAGCATTCCGGGGGTGATTTTGTCGCAGTTCGAGATGCAGACCAGCGCATCGACCTTGTGGGCGTTGGCCATGTATTCGACGCTGTCGGCGATGATCTCGCGCGAGGGCAGCGAGTAGAGCATGCCGTCGTGGCCCATGGCGATGCCGTCGTCTACGGCGATGGTGTTGAATTCCGCGGCGAAACATCCGCAGGCTTCGATGCGCTGCTTGACATACTGCCCGATTTCGTGCAGGTGGACGTGTCCCGGCACCAGCTGGGTGAACGAATTGGCGATGCCGACGACCGGCCGCCCGAACTGTTCTTCGCGCATGCCGTTGGCGCGCCAGAGGCTTCTGGCGCCGGCCATGCGGCGGCCCGTCGTCGTGACGGCGCTTCTGAGTGTGTGTTTCATCTTCTCTCGTTTTTCGGCATGTCCGCTTCCGGCGGCGGGGCCGGATGTCAAAAAAGCCTTTCTCCGTCGGAGAAAGGCTTTTTTATAATCTTTCGAATATACGCATCACCTTTCTCCCGTTATCCTGTAGTGACGACGAGCAGCAGATTAATGACGTTATTGTTCGAATGATTCAGAGCGGTCATGGCCGGATTTCTGTGTTTGTTCCGTTTCAAAGATAAGTATATAAAATCAGACGTACAAATAAATTCCTAAAGAAATTTAATAATGTGATATTCCGGAAGCAGATCGCGCTCTCAGGTTTTTATTTTCAGGTCTTGCATGCTGTTTGCTTACAATTTGAAATCGCTATTTTTGGCTTTAAAACCGGTTTTAGGCCGATTTGCAAGAGTTCCATGCTCCGGAAGCTCTGAAATGTCTTACTGTTTTTATGTTATTATAGGTGTGTCCGGCCTTTTTGTGCTATTTGTTCCGAGTGAAAACCCTTCCTGATTATTCGGCGGGCATCTTACGAATCGTTACCTGATTTGGATATTAAATTTTTTTGTTTTATATTTGTCCCTGATGGATATGAAACGGAATCATACGATGTTCGGAGAGTGCGGGAACGCCTGCGCTCCGACCACGTATGCCGCCCTCTCCGTTATCTTCACGACTGCCGCTACTACAACCCCTATGGGGGTTTAGTTTGTTTTTTCCGTCAGAAGCATCTCCGTATGCACACCCGGCCGAGGCTGCCGGGGCGGAAACCCGGATTTTCAGTCAAAGGCAGTTTAACTCAAAGAAGATTTACCATGAAACATATCAAGGTTTTCGCCCCCGGAACGGTGGCGAATCTGGGCTGCGGTTTCGACATCATGGGCCTGACGCTCGACGGCGTGGGCGACCGGATCGAGGTCGCCGCCGAAGCGGGTGCGAGCGGGCTTGCGATCCGCAACGAGAGCGGGAAGAGACTCCCCGAAGATCCCGAAGACAACGTCATAACCCCGGCCGTCGCAGCCATGCTCGAAGCGTACGGGAAGCCCGTGCGGGTCGAAATCACGATCCTCGAAAAGATAGCGCCCGGAAGCGGCATCGGATCGAGCGCCGCCTCGTCGGCCGCAGCCGTCTACGGGCTGAACGAACTGCTGGGCCGCCCCTTTGCGGCGGAACGGCTGGTGGAGTTCGCCATGATGGGCGAAGCGCTGATCGGCGGTACGCCCCATGCCGACAACGTCGGGCCGGCCTTGCTGGGCGGCGTGGTGCTGATCCGCGGATACGGGCCGCTGGACATCATCCGCCTGCCGGTGCCCGACGACTTTTTCTACGCCGTGGTGCATCCCGACATCGTGGTCGGCACCAAGGAGGCGCGCGAGGTGCTGCCCCGCGAGATTCCGATGGCGCATGCTGTCACGCAGTGGGGCAACGTCGGCGGACTTGTCGCCGGACTGGCGCTGGGCGACGTGGCGCTGATCGGCCGCTCGATGCACGACGTCGTCGCGGAGCCTTACCGCAAGGGGTTCATTCCCGGTTACGACCGTTTGAAGGAGGGGGTGCTCTCCGAAGGTGCTCTGGCCATGAACATCGCCGGATCGGGACCTTCGGTCTTTGCGCTGGCCGCCGAAGGGTCGGTGTCGGAACGGGTCGCCGAGCGGATGAAGAGCCACTTCGCCGGGCTGGGAATCGGCTGCAACATCTATGCGGGCCGCGTGTCGAACTGCGGGGCGCGAATCGAAGACTAAGAAAAGACGAAAACCATGAAATACTACAGCACGAGAGACAAAGCACATGCACGGCCCTGTTCTCTGCGCGAAGCCGTCGAGGCGGGGCTGGCGCCCGACGGGGGACTGTTCGTCCCCGAACGTATTCCGCAGGCTGATATGGCGGTCGCGGAGCGGCTGGCCGGGGAGTCCTATGCCGCATTGGCGGGGTATCTGGCCGCACTGTTCTTCGGCGAGGATATCGACGCCGGGATTCTGCAGCGGGAGATCGGCCGCATCTACGATTTTCAGGTTCCCCTGCGTCCGGTCGGCAGCCGCTATACGCTGGAGCTGTTCCACGGCCCGACGTTCGCGTTCAAGGACTTCGGCGCCGGATTCATGGGCCGCATGGTCGGCCTGCTGGGCGGCGCGGACGAAAAGCTGGTGATTCTGACGGCGACGTCGGGCGACACGGGCAGTGCCGTGGCGCACGGTTTTTACGACGTGCCGGGCGTCGAGGTGGTGCTGCTCTATCCCGAAGGGAAGATCAGCCGCCTGCAGGAGTGTCAGATGACCGCGCTCGGAGGCAATATCCATCCGCTGCGCGTGGCCGGAACTTTCGACGACTGCCAGCGGCTGGTCAAGGAACTCTTTGCGGACAGCTCTTTCAGGGCCGCGCACCGCGTATCGTCGGCCAATTCGATCAACCTGCTGCGGTGGATTCCGCAGGCGTTCTATTACTTCTACGGGTATTTCCGGTGGCGGCAGGCGTCGGGCGGCGAAAATCCGGTGGTCGTGGTGCCGAGCGGCAACTACGGCAACCTCTCGGCCGGCATGCTGGCTCGCCGCATGGGGCTGCCTCTCGGCGGATTCGTCGCGGCGTCGAACGCCAACGACGTGGTGCCCGAATTCCTGCGGACGGGCGATTACCGTCCGCGGCCGTCGGTGCGGACGCCGGCCAATGCGATGGACGTCGGAGCGCCGAGCAACTTCGAGCGGATGATGTGGCTGTGCGGCGGCGATGCGGACGCCCTGCGCGGCGAATTGCAGGGGTTCCGGTGCGACGACGCCATGATCCGCCGTACGATCGACGGGCTGTACCGGAATTACGGTTATCTATCCGATCCGCACAGCGCCGTGGGCTATGCGGCTTCCGTGGCCTGCGGCAGGCCGGGGTTTTACCTTTCGACGGCCCATCCGGCCAAGTTCGGCGAGGTCATTTCGCCCGTGACCGGGGCGAAGGTGCCGCTGCCCCCGCGCCTTGCGGAGCTGGTGAAGCGTCCACGGGTTTCGGAGCCGATGGCGGTGGATCTTGGGACGCTGGAAGAGTACGTCGCCGGAGTGTGAGATTCGCGGCGGTCCCCGCTGGTGTTTCGGTGCCGATGACGGGCGAATGACATGCCGGTGATTTGCCGATGACGGTTCTACGGCAGGCGGATAGCGGGCGGCGCGATGGCGGAATCCGTCCCTTTCCGGAACTGTCCGCTGCAGCGAGACCGTGTTCCGGAACTGCGCGGCAGGGACTGGCGATGTCCGGTTACGGCCGGGCCGGTTTGGAGCCGAGCCGACTCCCGGCCCCGAAACGGCGGGAAGAATGGAATTGAAAAAGGGTTGCAACGCGGCGGTTGCAGCCCTTTTTTTGTGCGGGATTTCCGGGTTGCGTGCGGAATTCCCTTTTTGTGTGCGTGACTCTCCTTTTGCGTGCGGGGTTCCCGGCTAAATATGCGCAGCGATGAAATCCCCGACCTCGGAGGTCGAATAGCGCCGTTCGCCCTGTGCGGCGAGGTCTTCGGTGACGATCCCTTCGGTGAGCGCCCGGTTTACGGCGTCGCGGACGGCGCTCCCTTCGGCGGTCAGCCCCAGATGTTCGAGCAGCATGGCGGCCGAGAGGATCGCAGCCATCGGGTTGGCGATGTTTTTGCCTGCGGCCTGCGGATAGGAGCCGTGGATCGGCTCGAAAAGCGCGACTTCGGACCCCACGCTGGCCGACGGAAGCATGCCCAGCGACCCGCTGATGACGCTGGCTTCGTCGGTGAGGATGTCGCCGAACATGTTTTCGGTGACGATCACGTCGAAATGGGTCGGCTGGCGGATGATCTGCATCGCGGCGTTGTCCACGAACATGAAGTCCAGCTCCACTTCGGGGTATTGGGGTGCGAGCTGCTGGGCGATCTCGCGCCAGAAGCGCGAGGTTTCGAGGACGTTGGCCTTGTCGACTACCGTCAGGTGACGGCGGCGGCTCATGGCCAGCCGGAACGCCACGTGCAGCACGCGCTCGATCTCCTGCCGCGAGTAGGTGCAGGTGTCCACGGCCCGGTCGCCCCCTTCGTCGCGGCCCTGCGGCCGTCCGAAATAGATGCCGCCCGTCAGTTCGCGGACGCAGACGAAGTCGGTGCCCCGCACCACCTCGGCCTTGAGCGGCGAGCGGTCGGCCAGCGTGTCGAAGAGCGCGATGGGGCGCAGGTTGGCGAACAGTCCCAGCGACTTGCGCATGCGCAGCAGCCCCTGTTCGGGGCGTACCGGCGCTTTGGGGTCGTTGTCGTATTTGGGGTCGCCGATGGCGCCGAACAGCACGGCGTCGGCTTCGCGGCAGATTTTGTGCGTCTCCTCCGGGTAGGGATCCCCCGTGGCGTCGATGGCGCAGGCGCCCACCAGCGCTTCGCGGTAGGTGAAGTTGTGCGCATACTTCCGGGCGACGTGGTCCAGCGCCTTGACGGCTTGCGCGATGATCTCAGGACCGATGCCGTCGCCGGCTAAAAGGGCTATGTTAACATTCATGGTCGTTATAGTTTGTTTCGATTATGTTCAGCATTTTGATCGTCGCCTTGATAGCGGCTTCGGTCTGGTCGGCATCCAGACCGCGCGTTTTGAATACCTTGCCGCCCATTTCCCACGTGATGATGGTCTGCACGAAGGCGTCGGTGCGGCCGCCGGGCGGGATCGAGACGGTGTAGTTGCGCAGCATCGGGAACTCGCGGCCGAGCTGGTGCTTGTAGATCTGCCTGAGCGCCCGCATGAAGGCGTCGTACTGGCCGTCGCCGGCCGAGGTCTGCTCGTACTCCCGTCCGTTGATCTCGATCTTGAGCGAAGCCGCGGGATGCAGCCCCTGCGCCAGCGAAAGGCTGTAGTTGAGGATGCGGACCGGATTTTCGGCCAGATCGTAACGCAGTACGTCGGCAATGATGTAGGGCAGGTCCTCGGCGGTCACCAGCTCCTTCTTGTCGCTCAGCTCCACGACCCGTTCGGTCACCTTGCGCATCGAGGCTTCGTCGAGGTCGATGCCCAGCGTTTCGAGGTTCTTCATGATGTTGGCCTTGCCCGAAGTCTTGCCGAGGGCGTATTCGCGGACGCGGCCGAACCGTTCGGGAAGCAGTTCGTTGAAGTAGAGGTTGTTCTTGTTGTCGCCGTCGGCGTGGATGCCGGCGCACTGCGTGAAGACGCTTTCGCCGACGATCGGGCGGTTGGCGGGAATGCGGATGCCGGTGTAGGTCTCGACCATGCGGCTGACGTGGTTGATCTTCGTCTCGTCGATGCCGGTGGCGCGGTGCAGGCGGTCGTGCAGGACGGCGACCGTACTCGACAGCGGTGCGTTCCCGGCCCGCTCGCCCAGCCCGTTTACCGTGACGTGGACCCCGTGGAATCCGGCTTTCACGGCCGCGGCGGTATTGGCGACGGCCAGATCGTAGTCGTTGTGGGCGTGGAAGTCGAAGCGCAGGCGGGGATAGCGCCGCACCAGATCGCCGCAGAACCGTTCGGTGGCGTAGGGATCGAGCACGCCCAGCGTGTCGGGGCACATGAAACGCTGCACGGGGGCGTCGGCCAGTGCGTCGAGCATGGCGTAGACGTACTCCGGCGAATGCTGCATGCCGTTGGACCAGTCTTCCAGATAGATGTTTACCCGCATGCCCCGCGCGACGGCCTTGTCGATCGTAGCGCGGATGTCGCCGAGGTGCTCTTCGGGCGTGCGGCGGAGCTGCTCGCGGCAGTGCTTGAGCGACCCTTTGGTCAGCAGGTTCACAACGCGGCATCCGGCGTCGCCGAGCCAGTCGAGGGATATGCCGCCGTCGATGAATCCCAGCGCCTCGATGCGGTCCGAATAGCCTTTGGAGGCGGCCCACTCGGCGATGCGCCGCACGGCCTCCTGCTCGCCCTGCGAGACCCGCGCCGAAGCGATCTCGATGCGGCTGACGCGCAGTTCCTCCAGCAGCAGCCGGGCGATGGAGAGCTTTTCGCGGGCGTTGAACGAAACGCCCGACGTCTGCTCGCCGTCGCGCAGCGTGGTATCCATTATTTCGACCGGGGGAAGCATCGTCGCGGGGCTATTTTCGGGCGGCTTCGAACCGTCGGATCTGGTCGGAGATGCTGCACAGGTAATCCACGTCGTCGTAGCCGTTCTGCAGGCAGCGTTTCTTGTAGGCGTCGATCTCGAACCGCTCGCTGCGGCCCGTGGCTTCGGCGGTCAGCGTTTGCCCCTCCAGATCGACCGTGAAACGGGCCGCGGGATCGTCGGCTATGGCGGCGAAGATCGCCGCGAGGAAGTTGTCGCTCACCGTGATCGGCAGCAGACCGTTGTTGAGGGCGTTGTTGCGGAAGATGTCGGCGAAGAAACTCGACACCACGACGCGGAAGCCGTAGTCGGCGATGGCCCATGCGGCGTGTTCGCGCGAACTGCCGCACCCGAAGTTGCGGCCTGCGACCAGTATGCGGCCCCCGTAGCGGCTGTCGTTGAGCGGGAACGAAGCGACCTTCCGACCCTCGGCGTCGTAACGCCAGTCGCGGAAGAGGTTGTCGCCGAAGCCTTTGCGCTCGGTGGCTTTGAGAAAGCGCGCCGGGATGATCTGGTCGGTATCTATGTTTTCCGTGCGGACAGGCACCGCCCCCGACGTGAAAGTTTCGAATTTGGGTATGGACATTTTTCTTGACTTTTACATTTCAAACACCTTGCGCGGGTCTTCGATGCGCCCGCAGACAGCAGCGGCGGCGGCCACCGCGATGCCCGAAAGCATCGTCCGTGCGCCCGGACCCTGACGCCCTTCGAAATTGCGGTTCGAGGTCGAAACACAGTATTTGCCCGCCGGAATCTTGTCGGCGTTCATCGCCAGACAGGCCGAACAGCCCGGCTGGCGGAGTTCGAATCCCGCGTCGGCCAGAATCCGGTCCAGTCCCTCGGCCCTTGCGGCGGCTTCGACGCCTTTCGAGCCGGGGACGATCCACGCCGTTATGTTGTCGGCCTTGCGGCGGCCTTCGACCAGCCGTGCGAAGAGGCGCAGGTCCTCGATGCGGCCGTTGGTGCAGCTGCCGACGAAGACGTAATCGACGGGTTTGCCCTGCAGCGTTTCGCCGGATTCGAATCCCATGTATTTCAACGCCTTGTCGTCGGCGTCGGCGGGAATCGCCGCATCGACGGCCATCCCCATGCCGGGGTTGGTGCCGTAGGTGATCATCGGGACGATGTCGGCGGCGTCGAAGCGGTATTCCTTGTCGAAAACCGCGTCGGCATCGCTGTAAAGTTCGCGCCAGCGGGCCGCGGCCCGGTCGAAAGCGGCGCCCTGCGGCGCGCGTTCGCGGCCGCGGAGGTAGTCGAACGTGGTCTGGTCGGGGGCGATCATGCCGCCCCGCGCCCCGCATTCGATGCTCATGTTGCAGACGGTCATGCGCCCCTCCATCGAGAGGGAGCGGATCGCTTCGCCGGCGAATTCGATGAAATAGCCCGTGCCGCCCGAGGCGGTGAGTTGCGAGATGATGTAGAGCACGACATCCTTGGCTTCGACGCCCGGGCGCAGTGTCCCGTCGACCGTGATGCGCATGCTCCGCGGCTTGGACTGGATGATGCACTGGCTGGCGAAGACCATCTCGACCTCTGAGGTGCCGACGCCGAATGCCACGGCGCCCAGTGCCCCGTGCGTCGAGGTGTGGCTGTCGCCGCAGACGATGGTCATGCCCGGCTGTGTGAATCCCAGTTCGGGGCCGATGATGTGCACGATGCCCTGGCGCGGGTTTCCCACGCCGAAATGTTCGATGCCGAATTTGGCGCAGTTGGCCTCCAGCGCCTCGACCTGGCGCCGCGATTCGGTCTCGGCGATCGGCAGGTGCTGGTCGACGGTCGGGATGTTGTGGTCGGCCGTGGCGGTGATTTGTGCCGGGCGTGCCACGCCGATGCCGCGCCGTTCGAGTCCGGCGAAAGCCACGGGCGACGTCACCTCGTGGATGTACTGGCGGTCGATGTAGAGCACCGAGCGTCCGCCGTCTTCGGTGCGCACGGTGTGCGCATCCCATATCTTGTCCAGAAGTGTCCTGCCCATCTTACTCCTCCTTTTCCTTGCGTTCGGTTACGTTCAGTACGCGCAGCGCGTCGAGGAACGCCTCGATCGACGCCCGTGTGGTGTCGGTGTGTGCGGCGAAGCCGTGGACGGTGCGGCTGCCGCACTGTACCTGTACGTGTACGCGCCCCACGTCGTTCGAACCGCTGGTGATGGCCTGCATGAGGAACTCCGTGAGCACGACCTTCTCGTTGATGAGGGTCTTGATGGCCGAAACGGCCGCATCCACCGGACCGTTGCCCGTGGCGATGGCCATGCGCTCGTGGTCGCCGAACTTCAGCACCACGGTCGCCGTCGGGACGAGCGTGCCGGTGGTCACCTGCAGGAATTTGAGAGACAGGGACTGTTGTTTCATGCGGTCGATGTCGCCCACCAGATACAGCAGGTCGTAATCGTGGATCTCCTTCTTCCTGTCGGCCAGTTCGAGGAACTTGGCGTAGGTGTCGTCCAGCTCTTCCTGCGTGAGGTTGTAGCCGAGCAGTTCGAGCCGGTGCACGAGCGCCGCGCGGCCGCTGCGGGCCGTCAGGGCGATGACCGACTGGTTGAGCCCGACGTCCTGCGGGTCGATGATCTCGTAGGTCTGGCGGTCTTTCAGCACGCCGTCCTGATGGATGCCCGACGAGTGGGCGAAGGCGTTGCGGCCGACGATCGCCTTGTTGGGCTGTACGGGCATGTTCATCAGGCTCGACACGAGGTGCGAAGCCTTGGTGATGAGCTGTGCGTCGATGTTCGTATCGACGTTCAGCTCTTTGTGGCAGCGCAAGGTCATCACCACCTCTTCGAGCGAGGTGTTGCCCGCGCGTTCGCCGATGCCGTTGATCGTCACCTCGGCCTGCCGCGCGCCGTTGAGGATGCCGCTCAGGGTGTTGGCCGTAGCCATGCCCAGATCGTTGTGGCAGTGGGTCGAGATGATCGCCCGGTCGATGTTGGAGACGTGATCGACGAGGTATTTGATCTTCGCGCCGTACTCGCCGGGCAGGCAGTAGCCCGTGGTGTCGGGAATGTTGACCACCGTGGCGCCGGCCGCGATGACCGCTTCGATCACGCGGGCGAGGTATTCCGGATCGGCGCGCCCGGCGTCTTCGGCGTAGAACTCGACGTCCTCGACGTAGCGCTTGGCGTATTTCATCGCCTCGACGGCCGATTCGATGATCTTTTCGGGCGTCGAGCGCAGTTTGTCGTAGATATGCTGGGGCGATACGCCGATTCCGGTGTGTATGCGCTTGTGCTTGGCCAGCCGCAGGGCGTCGGCGGCGACGTCGATGTCTTTTTTCACGGCGCGGGTCAGCGCACAAATCGTCGGGGCCGAAACGGCCTTCGAAATTTCAAGTACGGAGTTGAAGTCTCCGGGGCTGGAAATCGGGAATCCCGCTTCGATGATGTCCACGCCGAGACTTTCGAGGAGTTTGGCGACTTCGATCTTCTCGGTGGTGTTCAACTGACAGCCCGGCACCTGCTCGCCGTCGCGGAGCGTGGTGTCGAAAATAAAAAGTTTTTCGCACATAATAGGACTTGATCTAACTAACCTTGGTAACAAATATATTAAAAATATTTCCGAATCCCTTCATTCTGCGCAAGTTTCGTTTGCCGCGCCGCCCGTGCCGGAGTGCGTTCGGGCGGGGTTTTCATTACAGATTCGGCGCCGGGGGAGAGCATCCGGCGAAAGTCCGGCGGCTTTGGGCCGGGAGCGCTTACGGATCTGTCTCTTATACACATCTGACGCTGTCTCTTATACACATCTGACG
>ENA-OYZX01001211-OYZX01001211.1-human-gut-metagenome-genome-assembly--contig:-NODE-1211-length-11688-cov-4.096966_pt1 | contig 11688 bp, 9 predicted proteins | sample MGYA00243296_ERZ653489 | MGnify/ENA primary metagenome ERZ653489 (study PRJEB26926, sample SAMN06165098) | human gut metagenome | biome: ENVO:00009003; feature: ENVO:2100002; material: ENVO:00002003... | reverse complement strand
CAAATCTGATTCTGGCTGACAGACCCTGTCTGGCAGCTTGAGTAAGTGCGCCTTTCCGGGCAAAAATTCAGAGGTTATCCACAGTTTTTATTTGGCACCTATTGCATAATGCGGATTTTGGTATTTATGCGGTGTTGCCTTAAGTTTACCGCCGCTGCTGCTTGCGCATCCGGTAATCCGACGGCGTGCAGCCGATGGCTTTGCGGAAGGTCTCTGTAAAGTAGCTGGAACCGCTGAATCCGCACTGCATGGCAATCTCCGTCACGCTCAGATCCGGGTTTGCGAGAAGTTCCACGCTCTTGGAGATCCGGTATTCCGTCAGATAAGCGTTGGGTGTCTGGTTGAGGTATTCCTTGAAGATGGAACAGCAGCTGCTGCGGCAGACGTATCCGGCAGCGGCAATGTCCTGCAAAGCAATCTTGCTGCTGTACTTCTGCTGGATGAATCCCACCATCTTGTGCATTGCCTCCAGGCGCTTGCTGTCGTTCGGCTCCCACGGCTCAGCGTTATTCTGCATTAAGTTCCACAGGGCGTGGCAGATTCGGTAGATGCAGCCGAAAAGCTGGAGCGGATAGCCGTTCTGCTGATTGCTGGCACACTGGAACATCTCACTCACCAGCGTGATAACTGTTTTTTCTGCGGCGATCTCCGGGTGGAGAATGAGATACGGCGGCGCATGGTGGATGATGTCCTCCAGCAAATCTTTGGTCGTGGGATTGGTGGCAAGGGACGGTGAAAACAGGGTGCAGTCATAGACGGAATCGCTGGGTTTTTCCCAGAAACCGTAGTGCATCTGCCCGGAGTTGACAAAAATCATCTGTCCCGGCATCAGCTTGCACTGTTCGCCGTTGACGCTGTACCACATGGGTGCATTTTTCACGTAGATAAACTCAAACTCGGTGTGCCAGTGGTTGACGATGGAAAGCGAGGGATAGTCCTCCTGAGAGGAACGGGATGCCTTGATGGGCAGATCGGGTACGTTGTATTGGATGATCTCAGACTTGTTGTCTGTCAGTTCCAGGGTATACATAGAGGACTCCTTTTCTTTGTGTTATGCGGCTGTCTGTGCCATGGTTTCTGGTTCAACAGGTGCAGTTTCCTGTCGGGTCAGATTCTTGACCCAGCGGTATTTCCGGTAGTTCTTGAGGACTGCCGGGAGCTTGATGATCTCATCGACGTTGATAAGAATGTATACGGTCAGTACCGGGAGTTTCAGCACAAATGCAGCGATCAGACCGATGGGAACGGTAACGCACCACATGGTGATGCCGTCGCAGATAAAGCCGAATTTCGAGTCACCGCCGGCTGCGAAGATACCGGAAATCACCGTCATGTTAATGGATTTGCCGACTACATAATAGGAGCATACCACCAGCATGACACGGAGGTATTCTTTTGCAGTGTCGGTCAGCGTGGAGAACATAGGGGTAAAGGGGATAACGCCCAGAATAATCACGCCGGCAACTGCGCCTGCAAAAATGGAAGTCTTGGAAAGCTTTCTGCCGTATTCCTTTGCCTTTTCCAGTTCGCCCTGTCCCAGGAGACTGCCCACCATAATGCCGCTTGCGGTAGCGATGCCGGTGCAGAAGCAGATTACCAGGTTCTTGACGATGTTTGCAATGGAGTTTGCGGCTGCGGCGTCGCTGCCCATGTGTCCCATGATGACGGAGTACATGGTAAAGCCCAGTCCCCACATCAGCTCATCGCCCAGGATCGGAGCGGTGTACTTCCAGAAGTCACGGAGCAGTACCTTGTCCGGGTGGATGGTCCAGCCAAGGCGGATCTTGATGCTGTCCTTTTTCAGCATCACTGCAAGCGCCCATGCCAGTTCGATCACCTTTGCGATAACCGTTGCAACGGCAGCGCCGGCGATGCCCATTTCCGGAAAGAAACCGATGCCGAAGATGAAAGCGGCATTCAGAATGATGTTGATGATGACGGAAACGGAACTGATGACAGCGCTCAGTACGGCTTTTCCGCAGTTTTTCAGAATGCACAGGTAGATCTGCGAAATGCTGAGCAGCAGATAGGACACGCCGACTACCCGAAGATAAACAGCGCCGTCCTGGATGAGAACCGGATCAGAGGCGAATGCACGCATCAGCAGTTCCGGGAAAAATGTTGCGCCGATGGTAAAGGGAAGGGAGAGCAGCACGGAAAATGCCAGACCGATGCCCAGCGTCTTTTCCACTGCCTTTTTGTTCTGAATGCCCCAGTACTGAGCGGCAAAGATCGAAACGCCGGCAGTAATGGCAAACAAAAACAGGGAATATACGAATTGCACCTGTCCTGCCAGGGATACTGCCGAGAGGGCATCCTGGTTGACAAAGCCCAGCATAAATGCGTCTGACGCATTGACAAGCGCCATCATCAGCTGCTGCAGGGAAATCGGGATCATGAGGTGCAGCAGCTTTTTGCGGAATTCCGCACGAGTGTTTTGTGTTGCCATAGTGATAGTCTCCTTATCTATTTTTATATTTCAGGACGTTTATTTTATCCTGATGCCGAATGATATTATAAGATAAAGAAATCGCTATTTCTATAACATTCATAGGAATCACTATAACAATCGTACAAAACTATATAGAAATCAAACCTGCTTGCAGAAACTGTGGTATCGTTTTCAAAATCGTGCATAATTTGTACGATTTTGATGATGTCCCTATTATAAGTCCTTTGGATTCCATTGTCAAGGAAAAGAATTCGGCGGAACTGTTGATATCGTTTTGACGCAAAAATAAATCCACATAAAATGTGTGTCCGGATGGCTTGAACAAAACGTCCGGATGTGGTATAATATAAAATACATTCAAATATATTCAAAATTGATCCGGAAAGGAGACCTTGCCATGCCACAGCCTGTTCCACGCATTATGCTCAGCGCCGCAGGGAGCGGTGCTGGAAAAACCACAATGACTGCGGCACTGCTGTCTGCCCTCTGTTCCCGTGGGCTGCAGGTGCAGGGCTGGAAGTGTGGTCCCGACTATATTGATCCCATGTTTCACAGTCATATCACCGGCAGACCGGCGTATCACGCCGATCCTTTTTTTCTGTCAGAACAGCCGATGGCGGAGCTGGTCTCCCGGGTGAGTGCCGATGCGGACTGTGCCGTCTTTGAGGGCGCAATGGGTTTTTATGACGGCATCGGACAGACCGACCAGGCGAGCGCCTATACCGTTTCCCAGTGGCTGAAAATCCCGGTGCTGCTGGTGGTGAATCCCAAGGGAATGGGCTGTTCTGCAGCGGCGCTTTGTCACGGGTTTCAGACATTCCGCACACCGAATTCCATCTGCGGCATTCTGCTCAACGATATCCGCAGCGGAATGTACAATTATTACCGGGAACTGCTGGAACGGGAGACCGGACTCCCTGTGCTGGGCTATCTGCCTCATCTGCCGGAAGTGCAGCTGGAAAGCCGTCATCTGGGACTGATGACGGCCGGGGAAGTGGAACAGCTGGACGAAAAGATACGCCTGCTGGGAGAAACCGCCGCAGAGACCCTGGAACTTTCCCGTATCATGGAACTGGCGAAAACAGCGCCGCCGCTGCCGGATGTGCCGCCGTATACGACGAAACCAAAGCTGTTTCGGCTTGGCGTGGCACAGGATAAGGCGTTCTGCTTTACCTATGCGGAAAATCTGGAACTGCTGGAACAATGCGGCGCAGAACTGGTATATTTCTCACCGCTGACAGGCGCAAAGCTGCCGGAAAACCTGGACGGTTTGTATTTCTGCGGCGGCTATCCGGAACTGTACCTGCCCAGGCTCAGCGGCAATACTGCCTTTTTGGAGAGCCTGCGGCGGCTCGCCGGCACTGGTATCCCGATTCTGGGAGAGTGCGGCGGATTCCTGTACCTGCAGCGGTCTATGACCGGAAAAGACGGCAAGTCCTATCCGCTGGCCGGACTTCTGCCGGGAACATCCCGTCTGGGCGAACGCCTTTGCCGTTTTGGTTATGTAACGCTGACGGCACAGCAGGACACGATCCTGGGCAAGGCAGGAACGAAAATCCGGGCGCATGAATTCCACTATGCGGACAGTACGGAAAACGGCAGTGCATTTCTGGCACAGCGCCCGAACGGAAGAACCTGGCAGGCAGTGCAGACAAAGGCGCAGATCATCGCCGGATTTCCGCACCTGTATTTTCCGTCAAATCCGGAAGTGCCGCAGCATTTTGCAGATGCCTGTAAGGCGTACCGAAAGGAGCGGTTGTCATGCTGATTTTGGTTACCGGCGGCGCAGGCAGCGGAAAGTCTCAGTTTGCCGAGCGTCTCAGCATGGCACTGAAACAAGAGCCGTTTCGCTATATCGCCACCATGCAGATCTGGGATGCAGAGTGCAGGGCAAGAGTTGCCAAACATCGGCAGCAGCGTGCCGGAAAAGGATTCCGGACGCTGGAGATTCCGTCCCACCTGGCAGAACAGGCGGAAACGCTTTCTCCCGGCGGTACGGCACTGCTGGAATGTCTCAGCAATCTGCTTGCCAACGAACAGTTTGGCGAGGGTGCAGATGACCCGGCGCAGACTGTTCTGGACGGCATTGCTGCACTGTATCAAAAGGTGCAGCACCTGGTGATCGTCACGAACGAAGTATTTTCCGATGGTACGCCGGAAGATGCGTCCATGCGGCAGTATCTGCAATATCTGGGACGCATCAACTGCAGGATCGCAGCACAGGCGGATGTTGTGATCGAATGCTGTGCCGGTTGTCCGCTGATTTGGAAAGGAGAAGAACAATATGATAAAATCCTGGATGGAATCCCTGCTGATCGCACTTTCCATGTATAGCGCACTTCCGGTGAAGTGTCTGAACTGGACGGAAAAGAACCTGCGCAATGCCATGGTGTTTTTTCCGCTGGTGGGATTGCTGTGCGGTGTGGGTTTGTTTGTGGTATGGACGGTCTGTGAACTGCTGCACGTGGGCGCAGTGCTGTTCGGCGTTCTGGCAGTGCTGAGCGGCGTGCTGATTACCGGCGGCATTCATCTGGACGGATTCTGTGATACGGCGGATGCGCTGTATTCCAGACGGCCCCAGGAAGAAAAACTGCGCATTCTGAAAGACCCCAACTGCGGACCGTTTGCCGTGTTCAGCGTAGTTCTGGCACTGCTGGTCAGCTTTGGCGCATATGTGCAGATCTACCAGACCCAGAACCGCAGTTTTGTCTGGCTGCTGACAGGGGTATTTGTCTTGTCACGTTGTCTCAGCGGCTTGTCCGTTACGGCACTGCCCATTGCGCAGTCCAGCTCACTGGCGAAAACCTTTGGCGAAAGCGCCGGAAAACACGTGCGTGTTATTCTCGTCATTGTGTACGGCGTTGTGGGACTGCTGACTGTTCTGTTCTGGGATTGGCTGGCGGTCGTTCTGGCGTGGATCGGGCTGTTCGCTTTCTTCGGCTGTTCGCATATGGCGAAGAAACAGTTCGGCGGCATTACCGGCGATCTGGCAGGCTTTTTCCTGGTGCTGTGTGAGACGGTCTGCCTGCTGGGTGCGGCACTGCTGGGAGGTGTCCTGGCATGAGACTGATCCTGGGCGGCTATGCCAACGGCAGGACAGCCTATGCCATGCAAAAGTATCAGCTGACGGCGCAGGACTGCTTTGATGCGTCGCAGCAGCCCTTGATAGACTGGCAGGGACAGCGGCTGATTCTGCACGTGGAATCTTTGGCGGCACGCTGGCTGACCGAGGAAAAAGATCCGGGAGAGGAAATTCAGCCCTGGCTGGAAAAATGGAAAGACGCTGTGGTCATCAGCCAGGAAGTGGGCTGCGGACTTGTGCCGGTCGAACCGGAACAGCGCCGGTTTCGTGAGGCAGTGGGACGTTTGAACTGTCTGCTGGCAGAATCTGCGGAGACTGTGGAGCGTGTCTGCTGCGGCTTGGAAATGCGATTGAAGTAGGAGGAAAAAGTCTGTGTGGATCTTGTGCAGTACAGCGCTGGGATTTTTGCTGGATCTCTGTTTCGGAGATCCCCGGTGGCTGCCGCATCCGGTCGTGCTGATCGGAAAAAGCATTTCTCGCCTGGAACGGTTTCTGCGCCGGAAGTTTCCCCAGACTCCGGAAGGGGAACGCCGTGCCGGGGCGATTCTGGCGGCAGCCATTCCGCTGGGAAGTCTGTTGCTCTCTCTGGGCATTCTGCTTTTGGCGTACCGCATTTCGTTCTGGCTCTGGTTTGTGCTGCACACATTCTGGGCGTATCAGATTCTTGCGGCACGCTGTCTGGAACGGGAAAGCGACAAGGTGTACCGCCTTCTTGCGGATGGCGATCTGCCCGGTGCAAGAGTGCAGCTTTCCTACCTGGTGGGACGTGATACCACTCAGCTGACGGCGGAAGAGGTCGCAAAGGCCTGTGTGGAGACTGTAGCGGAAAACACATCTGACGGCGTGACTGCGCCGCTGCTGTATCTGATGATCGGCGGTGTGCCGCTGGGATTTTGCTATAAGGCAATCAACACGCTGGATTCTATGGTGGGTTACCGCAATGCAAAATATCTTCACTTGGGCAGGGCATCTGCAAAGCTGGATGATGCGGCGAACTGGCTGCCGTCCCGTATCTGCGGACTGCTGCTGACGGTTTCTGCCTTTTTGCTGCGCCTGGACGGGAAAAACGCCTGGCGTATATTTCGCCGTGACCGGAGAAACCATCTGTCTCCCAACTCTGCGCAGACAGAATCCGCCGCAGCCGGTGCGCTGGGAATCCAGCTGGGCGGAACGCATATCTATTTCGGCGACGTGGTGGAAAAGCCCACCATCGGCGATGCGGTTCGTTTGGCAGAACCAGAGGACATTCGCCGCACCAATGGGATGATGTTTGCGGCGTCTGGTTTGTCGCTTTTGGGATTTGGTCTGCTGCGGTTTGCCGCAGTGCTGCTGTTTCGATGAGGAGGTGTGCCTATGCCCCGGCATGGCGGTGATATTTACAGCTTTCAAAAGCAGGAGAAACCGTTGCTGGATTTTTCTGCCAATATTAACCCGCTTGGCGTGCCGGATGTGGTGCGCAGTGCGATCGTGAATGCGGTGGATTTCCTGGTGCATTATCCAGACCCGGCACAGCGCAGACTGCGGCAGGCTCTGGCAGAATTTCACGGCAAAACCCCGGAACAGATCGTCTGCGGAAACGGCGGCGCAGATGTGATCTTCCGCACGGTTCGTGCTGTGTCGCCGAGCCACGCACTGATTCCCGTGCCGGCATTTTCGGAATATGCGGCGGCGCTTGCTGAAATCGGATGCCGTGTTACCTACTGGAAAATGCCGTTTCCGTATCAGCTTGACGAGACGATTCTGAAAGCGCTGGAATGCGGCTCTTATGATTTTCTGGCGCTCTGCAATCCCAACAATCCCACGGGAACGGGAATTGCACCGGAACTGCTGGAACGCATTCTGTGCCTTGCCGCAGAAAAACACATCTTTGTGCTGCTGGACGAATGCTTTTGCGATATGGCAGAAACAGAGCCGGGAATCCGTTCCATGCTGCCCTGTCTGGAACAGTATCCGCACGTTTTGGTGCTGAAATCGCTGACAAAGCTGTATGCCATTCCGGGACTGCGTCTGGGCTACGGACTCTGTGCGGATACAGAGCTTGTGGAAAAGATCCGGCAGACCGGGCAGCCCTGGCCGGTAAATACGTTGGCGGAAGAGGCTGGAATCGCAGCACTGCACGCAGAAGAATACCGGGAAAAATCGCTTTCGTTTTTGCAGGACGAGCGCTGGCGGCTGTACGATGAACTGGGAAAGCTGGGATTTCGGGTATGGAAACCCAGCGCCAACTTTGTCTTTTTCCGGGCAGAGGGATGCCCCGATCTGGACGAGCGGCTGATACCGTACGGCATTTTGCTGCGGCACTGTGATAACTATGTAGGACTGGGCGTCGACGATTACCGTGCGGCAGTTCGCCTGCCGGAAGAAAATGCGTATCTGCTGCGTTGTCTGCGGCAGGTTATGGAGGAGGTTTTATTGTGGTGGCAAAATCGCTGATGGTGCTGGGGACCATGTCCTCTGCCGGAAAAAGCTTTATCACTGCCGGGCTGTGCCGCATCTTTCGGCAGGACGGCTGGAAAACCGTGCCGTTTAAGTCCCAGAACATGGCACTCAATTCGTACATCACACAGGACGGCAAGGAGATGGGACGGGCGCAGGTCATGCAGGCAGAGGCGGCAGGCGTTCAGCCGGATGCCCGGATGAATCCCATTCTGCTGAAACCCACCAGCGACAGCGGCTCACAAGTCATTGTCAACGGAGAAATTTACGGAACGATGCGTGCGCAGGAGTACTACACGAAAAAGCAGGAACTCGTTCCGCATATCCTGCGTGCCTACCGCTCACTTGCAGAAGAAAATGATATTATTGTGCTGGAGGGCGCAGGAAGTCCGGCGGAGATCAATTTGAAATCGGTGGATATCGTGAATCTGGGCATGGCGGAGTTTTCCGATTCTCCGGCAATTCTGGTGGGAGACATTGACCGTGGCGGCGTGTTTGCGGCGCTCTACGGAACGATTATGCTCCTGGACGAGGCGGAGCGCCGCCGCATCCGTGGCGTTGTTATCAACAAGTTTCGTGGTGATGTGGAGATTCTGAAACCGGGGCTGAAGATGCTGGAAGATCTGACTGGCATCCCGGTTCTCGGCGTTGTACCGTATCTGCCGCTGGAACTGGATGATGAGGACAGCCTTTCAGAACGGCTGATGCAGAAAAAAGCAGACGAAAGCGCACTTTTGGATGTGGCTGTGATTCGTCTGCCCCGTATCTCGAACTTCACCGATTTTGAGGCGCTGGAACAGGTGGACGGCGTTTCGGTTCGCTATGTGCCAAAGCGCAGCGAACTGGGAATGCCGGATGTGATCCTGCTTCCGGGAACCAAAAGCACCATGGCAGATCTCCGGTGGCTGCGGCAGAGCGGTCTGGAGGCGGCAATTCTCAAGTGTCATGAAAAAGGCATCTTTCTCATGGGCATCTGCGGTGGATTTCAGATGCTGGGGCAGACGCTTTCTGACCCGGAACACGCCGAAGATGGCGGCACACTGCGTGGCATGGGCTTGCTGGAGACCGAAACGGTCTTTCGGTCTCAGAAACAGCGCAGCCAGACAGCCGGCGTGATTTCCGGCGTTTCCGGAATGCTGGAATCCCTTTCCGGTTGTCCGGTCACCGGCTATGAGATCCACATGGGCGAAACAGTCTGCACCGGAAACGGTGTGCCTTTTGTGCATTTGCAGGACGGCAGAGCTGACGGCTGTGTCAGTGCGGACGGGACAGTCTGCGGCACATACCTCCACGGCATTTTTGATGCGCCGGAATTTTCGGCAAAGCTGGTGCAGCTGCTGTTGGAGAAAAAGGGCATCTCCGGGACAGCTGTTCCGCAGCTGGACTTTGCTGCCCGGAAAGAGCAGGAGTACGACAAGCTGGCAGATCTGCTCCGAAAAAACCTGGACATGGAGCAAATCTACGCCATCCTGGAACAATGGGGAAAACCGGAATGAAACGGCTGCGGGAAGGATACACCACAGGCGCCTGTGCTGCCGGCGCAAGCCTGGCATCTGTGCTGTGGCAGGCCACGGGCAGCTGTCCGGAATGGGTGGAACTGGTAGTGCCTGCCGGAAAAAAACTGCGTCTGGCGATACAGCCCGGTGCGGCGTACACCTGCGGCGTGAGAAAAGACGGCGGCGATGACCCGGATGAGACCAACGGCTGTCTGGTAAATGCCGCTGTGCAGATTCTGCCGGAGGACGGCGCTGTGCAGTTCCGTGCCGGAGACGGCGTGGGCGTTGTGACCCGAAAAGGGCTGAAACTTCCGCCGGGTGAGCCGGCGATCAATCCTGTGCCGAGAGAGATGATCGAAAAGGCTGTGCGCTCTGTGATCGGCGCAAAGGGTGCGGTGGTGACGGTTTCCGTACCGGACGGAGAACGCATTGCACAAAAAACGTTTAACGGACGGCTGGGCATCGAAGGCGGTATCTCCATTCTGGGGACAACCGGCATTGTGCGCCCTATGAGCGAAGAGGCTGTCCGGGAGTCGCTGTCGCTGGAACTTTCCATGTGCCGGGCAGAGTATGGAAAGGTGTGTGCCTTTGTGACGGGATACGCCGGAGAATCTTGGCTGAGGCGGCAGTATCCGGATGCCGGACCGATCGTCCTTTGCAGCAATTATCTGGGCTTTCTGCTGGACTGTGCCGAGAAAATGGGCTTTACCGGCGTGCTGCTGGCAGGCAGACCGGGCAAGCTGGTAAAACCGGCGGCAGATATCATGTACCTGCACAGCCACACCGCCGGCGGACAGCGTGAGGTGCTTTGCACCCATGCGGCGCTTGCCGGAGCAGACCAGATGCAGGTGCGGCAGCTGTATCAGTGCAACACCACACGGGAAATGACAGAACTGCTGCGGCAGTTCCCATTCGGCGAACAGGTGTGGCAGTCCGTGGCGGAAAGCGTCTGTGAAAACTGTATGCGGCGCACACATGGCAGGGTGCAGGTGGGACTGATCCTTCTGGATGATTCCGACCGTATCCTGGCAGAGAGCAGCCGGGCGGCGCAAATACGAAAGGAGTGGTTGGCGTGCAGCATGAACTGATCTTGGCAGGCGGCGGCAGCGGCACAGCGGATTATCTGCTGCCGGCGGCAAAAAAAGCGCTGGAGTCGGCGGACTGTGTAATTGCATCGGAGCGGTTTCTGTCACTGCTGGAAGTCAAAAAGGCGAGACCGATGGGAAACATTTCCCGGCTGCTGCAGGAACTCCCCGAACTGCTGGAAACCGAACGCATCGGCATTGTGGTGTCCGGTGATCCGCTGCTGTACAGTCTGTGCCGCACGATTCAAAACCGATATCCGGAACTGGAAATGCAGGTGATTCCAGGCGTTGGTTCATTACAGCTGCTGGGTGCGGCGTTCGGGCTGACCATGGAGCAGGCAGAGATTCGCAGCATCCACGGACGGGAATGCAGTCCGGGGACGATTGCTTATGCCGTGTCGGAACACGCTGAGACATTTTTCTTCTGTTCCGGGACGCAGGGGCCACGGGAAATTGCCCAGTCGCTTTTGGCATATGGGCTGGCGGATACGGAGATCTTTGTCGGCGCCGATCTGACCTATCCCACCCAGCAGCTCTGGCACGGCACGCCGGAACAGGCGGCACAGCGTCCGAATCCGAAACTCTGTGTGGCGGCGGTGCGCAATCCGCACCCGAAACCGACGGCACGCCTGGGACTGCTCCCGGACAGTGCGTTTCTGCGGAATCGTTCGCCGATGACCAAAGAGGAAGTCCGGGCGGTGGTGCTGTCCAAGCTGCGGCTGAAACCGGATGCGGTGGTCTGGGATCTGGGTGCCGGAACGGGGAGTGTATCCATCGAATGCGCCCGGATGTGTCCCTTTGGGACGGTGTATGCCGTGGAATATAAGCCGGCGGCGCTGGAAATCCTGGAAAAGAACAAAGCATTCCTTCAGACGGAAAATTTGCAGATCATTCCCGGCAGAGCGGAAGAGCAGATCGGCAGTCTGCCTGTGCCGGACTGTGTCTTTCTGGGCGGCAGTGACGGCGCAGCACCGGAACTGATAGAGCATCTGTGCCAATTGAAACAGCCGGTGCGTCTTGTGGCAAGCGCAGTGACCCTGGAAACCCAGGCGGAACTGTTTCCGCTGCTGCAAAAGCTGCCGCAGTTTGAGGTGATACAGCTGGCAGTCAGCTGCGGCAGACCGGTGGGGAATTATC
>ENA-OYZX01001210-OYZX01001210.1-human-gut-metagenome-genome-assembly--contig:-NODE-1210-length-11698-cov-4.895731_pt1 | contig 11698 bp, 7 predicted proteins | sample MGYA00243296_ERZ653489 | MGnify/ENA primary metagenome ERZ653489 (study PRJEB26926, sample SAMN06165098) | human gut metagenome | biome: ENVO:00009003; feature: ENVO:2100002; material: ENVO:00002003... | reverse complement strand
GATCTGCGCATGTCTCGTGGGCTCGGAGATGTGTATAAGAGACAGAGTGTACAGCTTGCAGTTGCAAAATATATGGAAAACCATGATGACATTCGTAAGATTCATGAAAAAGTATGTTTCCAATTGAACGACACACATCCGACTGTTGCGGTAGCAGAGTTGATGCGTATATTGATGGACCAGTATAGTTTGGAATGGGATGAGGCATGGGCAATCACTAAGAAGACCTGCGCATATACAAACCATACAATTATGTCAGAAGCACTTGAAAAATGGCCGTTAGAGCTGTTCTCACGTCTTCTCCCTAGAATTTATCAGATCGTTGAAGAGATCAACCGTCGTTTTATTTTAGAAATCCAGTCTGCATATCCGGGAGACTACGGTAAAGTAGAACGCATGGCTATCATTTATGATGGACAGGTTAAGATGGCACACTTGGCAATTGTAGGAAGTTTCTCTGTTAATGGTGTTGCCAGATTACATACAGAAATCTTAAAAAATCAGGAATTAAAAGACTTCTATCTTATGATGCCTGAGAAATTTAACAATAAGACCAATGGAATTACACAGCGTCGTTTCCTTCTTCATGGAAATCCGTTGCTGGCTGATTGGGTTACGAAGAAGATCGGTGATGAGTGGATCACAGATCTGTCTCATATTAATAATCTTGCCGTATATGCAGAGGATGAATTAAGCCGTAAGGAATTCATGAACATTAAGTATCAGAATAAGGTACGTCTTGCAGAGTATATCAAGAAACATAATGGAGTTGAGGTTAATCCACGTTCGATTTTTGATGTACAGGTTAAGAGACTGCATGAGTATAAGAGACAGTTATTAAATATTTTGCATGTAATGTATCTGTACAATGAGTTAAAGAAAAATCCGGATAAGGATTTCTACCCACGTACATTTATCTTTGGTGCTAAGGCGTCTGCAGGTTATCATGTCGCAAAACAGATCATTAAATTGATCAATAGTGTTGCGGATGTGGTAAATAATGATAAGAGTATTCATGATAAGATCAAAGTGGTATTTATCGAAAATTATCGTGTATCGAATGCAGAGATCATTTTCGCAGCTGCAGATGTATCTGAGCAGATTTCCACTGCCAGTAAAGAGGCATCAGGTACCGGTAATATGAAGTTTATGTTAAATGGTGCATTGACACTGGGAACTATGGATGGAGCGAACGTAGAGATTGTCGAGGAAGTTGGAGAGGAAAATGCATTTATCTTTGGTCTGTCCTCAGACGAGGTTATTGCATATGAGCACAACAATGAGTACAATCCAAGAGAAATCTACAACATGGATTCAGACATCCGTGCCGTGCTGACACAGTTAGTTGATGGTACGTATGCACCGGGTAATCCGGAAGAGTTCCGTGATATTTACAATTCTTTGCTCGATGGCAACGGCGGACGTCCGGATATGTACTTTATTTTGAAGGATTTCCGTTCCTATGCGGAGGCACAGCAGCGTGTAGAGGCAGCTTACAGAAATGAAGATGCATGGGCTAAGTCTGCGCTTCTCAATACAGCTAAGAGTGGTAAATTCTCTTCCGACCGTACGATTGAAGAGTATGCAACAGAGTTATGGCACTTGGAGAAAGTTACGGTAGAGTTACCGGAATAATCATATAATTAGAACGTAAGGTATTGCCAGAGGAAAAAAGGATATTTCGTCTGGCAATACTCATATGAATATTAACTACATAAAGGAGGTTAGGACTATGAGCATGTTGGACAGACAGGTTAAAATACCGGCAAAAGCAAATCGAAAGATCGAGTTGAAGGCATATCCTGGTCACTTTGCAACCAATCACTCACACATCAACTATTACCTTGATATCACACCGATAAAGTGTCGCCACACAGAAGCGCAGCTGGTAGCGAAAGAATTTGTGCGGGAATATAAACATACGAAAGCGGTAGATACCATCGTGTGCATGGATGGCTGTGAAGTTATAGGAGCATATTTGGCAGAAGAGCTTACAGACGCAGGGATCATGTCCATGAATACACATGAATGTGTGAATATTGTTACTCCCGAGATCAATACGAGTGGACAGATCATATTTCGCGATAATGTTGAAGCTATGCTTACCAACAAGCATGTCGTACTACTGTTAGCAAGTGCGACTACCGGACAGACAGTTGAGCAGAGCATACAGGCAATTCGATATTATGGCGGTAATGTGCAGGGGGTATCGGCGATCTTTACAGCTGTAGATGAGGTTGAAGGTATTCCGGTTCATTCAATCTACCATGTAGATGATGTTGGCAGTTACAAGAATTATCTGCCAAGTGAATGCCCATACTGCAAAGAGAAACGTAAACTGGATGCTATCGTAAACAGTTATGGATATTCGAAAATTTAACACAATATAGCAGAGAAGTCACCCGATGCAGTGGATGGCTGCGGGCGACTACCACGGAATCTAAACCGGCACGTGATAGTGCCGGTTTTTTCTTTCAGTGATAGGAGAATGCTATATTTAAAAAGTACGGAGAAAGGATAGGAAAAAAGGATGCCTGTTACAGATTTTTTGGAAAGAAATGCAAAACTATATCCGAATGAAGTTGCGTTGGTGGAATTGAATCCGGATGAAAAAGATACAAGGAGAACGAGTTGGAAAGAGTATGAATTGATCCAGCCATCTCGTTTCGAACCGTATCGACGTGAAATTACTTGGGGGGTATTTAACGAAAAGGCAAACCGTTTTGCAAACCTGCTGCTTAGTCGAGGAATAAAAAAGGGCGATAAAGTAGCAATTCTGATGTATAATTGCTTGGAATGGCTGCCTATTTATTTTGGAGTGCTCAAATCAGGAGCAATAGCAGTGCCGTTTAACTTTCGCTATGATGCAGAGGAGATCTTATATTGTGCAGAGCTTGCCGAAGTGGATATAATCGTATTCGGGCCTGCGTTTATCGGACGGATCGAGGCAAATGCAGAAAAACTGAGTAAAGGAAGACTATTGATCTATGTTGGGGACGGCTGTCCGGACTTTGCAGAGAGTTATCATGAACTTGTTGCGGATTGTTCCAGTAAAACACCTGATATCCCGCTGACAGAAGATGATTATGGAGCAATCTACTTTTCTTCGGGAACAACAGGTTTTCCAAAGGCGATCTTACACAAACATCAGAGCTTGACGCAGGCCGCTGAAATGGAACAAAAACATCATAGTACAGGCAGAGATGACGTATTTTTGTGTATTCCGCCATTATATCATACCGGAGCCAAGTTCCATTGGATGGGAAGTTTGGTTGCAGGCAGCAAGGCGGTGCTATTAAAAGGAACGAAGCCGGATACGATCTTATCTGCCGTTTCTAGCGAAAAGTGTACGATTGTCTGGCTGTTAGTACCATGGGCTCAGGATATCTTGGATGCGCTGGATCGTGGAGATCTGAAGCTGGAAGATTATGAGTTATCGCAGTGGCGCTTGATGCATATTGGTGCTCAGCCGGTGCCACCTTCCTTGATCAAACGTTGGAAAGAATATTTTCCGAATCATGCATATGATACCAATTACGGTTTGTCCGAGTCGACAGGACCGGGTTGTGTGCATCTTGGTGTTGAAAATATACATAAAGTCGGTGCAATCGGTGTGCCGGGATATCGATGGCAGTGCAAAATTGTTGATGAGCAGGGCGTAGAAGTGAAGCAGGGAGAAGTCGGAGAACTATGTGTAAAGGGTCCGGGTGTCATGACCTGTTATTATCACAATGAGAAAGCAACTGCAGAAACCTTAAAAGATGGCTGGTTGTATACCGGAGACATGGCAATGCAGGATGAGGATGGTTTTTATTTCTTGGTCGACCGTAAAAAAGATGTTATCGTTAGTGGCGGTGAGAATATTTATCCGGTACAGATTGAGGATTTCATGCGCAGACACGATAAGATCAAGGATGTAGCAGTAATCGGTCTTCCGGATCGTCGATTAGGGGAGAAGACTGCAGCGATCATTGAAGTAAAGGATGGTATGAGCTGCACAGAGGAGGAAATCGAAGAATTCTGTATGGAATTGCCGCGATATAAGCGACCAAAGGAAATTATCTTTAGTGAGATCCCGCGAAATGCAACCGGGAAGATTGAGAAACCAAAACTACGTAAAATGTATGGCGCGGATCGCCTGGTAGCACAGGAAAATCAAGCATAAAATAACCAGTATACGCTGTAACAATGCTTAGGAAACTAAGCATAAAACAAATAGCATACGTCGTTATAATGTTTAGAAAACGACCAAATACAAACACGCATAAAAGCAAGGGCATATCACAGTTGATATGCCCTATTACTTATATTCTCACATTGTTTTTATAAAATGCAGCTAGCAGCTATAACTGCAATAATTTCTTTGCATTATCTCCAAGAATTTTTGTTATGCTTTCTTCTGGAATATTGCAATTTTTTATAGCATTGATAGAGTCTAGCTGATCGCTCCAAGGACTATCGCTGCCCATGACAATGCGGTCAGCGCCATGTTTTTGTATCATTACCGTGAACAGATCCATGGACAATGGCGCGCCCTCGTGGGGTGCTGAAGTCGTTGAAAAAGCAGTATCTAAATATACATCTCGTCCAATGATGTGATCCATAACCTGATCCCAACATCCCCAGCCGCCCATATGTGCCAGAACCATGCGGGACGGTTTGATTTCGTCTAGCATATTGCATATGTGTACAGGAAGGGATTGTTCTTCTCCCGGAAAACCAATGTCGTATCCGGCATGTGTAATGGTGACCAAACCGTATTCTTCCGCACAGTCAATGATGCGCAAAAATCGGATATCATCAATCGCCACACCTTGATACACCGGATGGATCTTGATCCCCTTACAGCCATGGCCTGCAAGAAATTGAATGATTTCCCGGTAATTGTCATTATCCGGATGAATGCCGCCGAACGATAACAGTCCGGTTTCCTTGGTGTGTTCGTTGGTTTCCACTGCGACACGATTCACCGTTTCGAATTGATGCGGATTTGTAACCACAGGAAGAATAATAGACAGATCAACACCGCTTTTATCCATGGATGCACGGAGTGACGCCTCAACACCACGTACGTGTGCACGCATCTTTGCTTTTTGTTCCAGACTTGCAATAGCCCGACTGGCGATTTTTTCTGGAAATATATGTGTATGAAAATCAATAATCATAACAATCCTTCTTTCTGTCATATAATAACTGCTATTGAGAGCATTTTCCATAACCATTAATTTCATGGTAAATCAATAAGTATCTAGTTGCCAGTATAGCATTTCCCATAACCATTAATTTTATGGTAAATCAATAAGTATCTGGTTGCCAGTATAGCATTTCCCGTAGCCGTCAACTTTATTATTCATCCATTAATATCCCACTGCCATTATTTACCTAACGCAGTTTTTTGGGATACTGTATTCTCCTTGTCATAACAAGCAAACGTACTGTCTACCATTGCTTTGTCCGGTTTCGGAGTAAACAGACTGACAACCGGCACGATCACAAGTCCGGCCAACATCGCGATAGCACCACAGTTGATCGGTGACTGCATAATTACAGGGAAAGATTCTCTGCAGAAAATATTAGCGATCATCAATACGGAGCTAAAAATAAAGCAGACAAAACAGGACGCTTTGGTGACCCATTTTACGTACAGAGAGTACATAAATGGTGCTAAGAAAGAACCGGCAAGAGCACCCCAAGACACGCCCATCAACTGCGCAATGAATGTTACGGAGCTCTTATACTGGATCAAAGCTAAGACTGAAGATATTGCGATAAATACCACGATCAAAACGCGGATCAGTAATACCTGTTTCTTTTCACTCATGTTTTTCAAAAAATTATCTTTGATAAAATCAATCGTCAACGTAGAGCTGGACGCAATAACGAGCGAAGATAATGTTGACATCGAAGCAGACAACACTAAGATCACGACTAAGGCGATCAGCACGGATGGCAGCCCGGATAACATGGTTGGGATAATAGAGTCAAAGCCATTTGCCTCCACGTCGATCTGATCCGAGAACAGACGGCCAAATCCACCGAGAAAATAACTTCCACCGGCAACGATCATGGCAAAGATTGTTGAAATAATGGTGCCTGTCTTGATCGAGGACTCATCTTTGATGGCATAAAATTTTTGTACCATCTGTGGCAGCCCCCAGGTACCGAGCGATGTCAAAATAACCACAAACAAAAGACCAAGCGGATCAGGACCAAAGAAAGAGGCGAAAATGCCGGGTGCTTTGGAAACTTCCGGATCGCTTATCTGAGCCAGACCATTCAAGGAAGCCATAAATCCGCCTTTGCTCATCAACACCGCAGCGATGACCGCAACAATGCCGACCAACATTATGATACCCTGAATGAAATCATTGATCGCTGTTGCCATATATCCGCCTGCAATAACATAAATTGCGGTAAGTACAGCCATAATGATGATACATACGGAATAGTCAATATCAAAAGCCATACCAAACAAACGTGATAATCCATTATAAAGAGATGCTGTATAAGGGATCAGGAAAATAAAAATAATGACGGAAGCAGCAATCTTTAGGGCGCGGCTGTTAAAACGTTCTCCAAAAAACTGTGGCATTGTTGCCGAGTCTAAGTGCTGTGTCATTATTCGGGTGCGTCGACCAAGGACAACCCATGCTAACAGCGAGCCGATCAGCGCATTTCCAATACCGGCCCAAGTCGCTGCAATACCATATTTCCAACCAAATTGTCCGGCATAGCCGACAAAGACAACGGCAGAAAAATATGAGGTTCCATAGGCAAAAGCAGTCAGCCAGGGACCAACGGAACGACCACCTAATACAAAACCATTGACATCAGTAGTGTGTTTCCTGCAATACAGCCCGATACCGATCAGGACTGCAAAGTAAAGGATTAAAATTGCTAATTTCATACTTCTTCTCCATTTCTTTAGAATAGTTTATCTGCTGCGTATACATGCTCATATTCACATATAATAGCTTATTTGCTGTGTATACAAACTCATGTTCACAAAAGCATCTATGCAAAAACAGCAACTCCATCATACCATAGGTTGCAAAGCACGCACAATGATTATATCGTTTAATTTTAGGATCGTATCATGTTGTGGCAGAATGGAAAGATCATTGCGCAGGAACAAATGAAAATTGCGTAAGGAAATAGCAAATCTTATCCGATATATTAAATAGCCGAAATATTACATAATGCGATTGGACATTGTGATGCCGTGCAAGATGTGAGACGTTGGCGCAGATGACTCAGAGTGACATACAGTAAATGGAGGTAATGTATGAATCAGGTAGTGACAAATAGTGGTGCAGCAGCACAGTATTATGATGTGGCAAAGACAATGCAGAATAAGAAAGCAGCAAAGGCAGAGAATAATGCAGCCACTGCAAAAAAAAGCAGCAGTACAGCGGCAGATAAGACGAATACATATGATAATCTTTCGACTAAAGCGAAAGCGTTGTTAGACGAGCTGAAAGATAAATATACCAATATGGATTTTTTTGTGGCAGATTTTAGCAGTGATGAGGAAGCACAGTCGATCATGTCTGCAGGAACTAAAGATTTTTCGGCGTTGTTTACCGGCGATGAACTGGAAAAGATGGCAAACGATGAGAGCTACAAGCAGGAAAGGCTCGACATGATCAATGATGCACTTGAGAAATTCAAGCAGCTTAAAGAACAGCTTGCCAACAAAGAGACAGAAGATGGTCAGAACGGCGCATCTTATGACGATATTGTGAAAGTAGGCATTGCTTTTCATGATGATGGTACAGTGTCATACTTTGCGGAACTGGAGAAGTCTACAGCAAAGCAGAAAGAGCGCATAGAAGATGCAAAGGATGCCAAAGCAGAAGAGAAGAAGAAAGCCGCCAAAAAGGAAAAAGCTGCCGATCAGAAAGAGACCGTGAAGAAAAAGACAAAAGTACAGGCATCATCCTACGAGGAGCTATTAGATAAATTACAGAAGGTTGACTGGAATACGGTGAAAGAAGAGGCCACCCGGTCTGTTGGACAGAAATTTGATCTTTCCGTATAGGAGCAAATTGTCCTGAAAATGGGACATAAATAGGAGAGAATTATCCTGAAAATGGGACATAATAATAAAGGAAACTAGAACGATGACCTTGAATCAATTAAAGTATATTGTGGAATTGTCCAAAGACAGTTCGATCAATGAAGCTGCCAAAAAACTGTTCATTTCGCAGCCGAGCCTGACTGCATCTTTGAAGTCGTTAGAACAGGAAGTTGGATTCGAAATTTTCTCGCGAACAAAGAGCGGCATATCTCTTACCGTCAAGGGACGTGAGTTTTTGGGCTATGCAAAGTCAGTGATCGAGCAATATGACATTTTGGATGCTAAATATATATCACACAAAAATATCAAGCGTACTTTTCATGTCTCTATGCAGCATTACACGTTTGCGGTGAATGCGTTTGTATCAGTGATCGATCAGTATGGCATGGAAGAGTATGAGTTTGAGATCCATGAGACGAAGACGCATGAAGTCATTGAAAACGTCAAAAATCAGATCAGTGAAATAGGTGTGCTCTATTTGAATGCTTATAATCAGGCAGTGTTGCAGAAGATTTTTCGGGAGTCCGGGCTGGTATTTACACCATTGTTTGAATGTGGAATTTATGCCTACATGAGTAAAAACAATCCGCTTGCGGGTAAGTCAAGCGTCACTATGGAAGAGCTGAATGATTATCCGTGTCTTGCCTTTGCACAAGGAGAAAGTAATTCGTTTTATTATGCGGAAGAAGTACTGAGCACCTATGCTTACAAGCAGTTGGTGCGTGCTAATGATAGAGCGACCATGCTTAATCTGATGGTTGGAATCAATGGTTATACATTATGTTCCGGTATTATTTGTGAGGAACTGAACGGTTCTGCGTTTTGTGCAGTTAAATTGGAGACAGACGAGAAAATGACCATTGGCTATATCGCGCGCAAAGCGTCAGTTATGAGTGAAATGGGTAATAAATTCCTTGAAGAGTTAAGCAAATACAAGGATAAGGTATTGGCGTAAATATAATAAAGGCGAGTAAGTATAACAAGTACCGCATAAGTATAATAATGCCGCATAAGCATAACAGTACTGCGTAAATATAATAATGCTGCGTAAGTATAACAGTATCGCATAAATATAATAATGTTGCGTAAATATAACGTGTTATAGAAAAAAACTATAACACGTTATATTTTTTGGAGATTATACAAAGATCGAAAAGAGTAGTATGATTCGAATATAGATAATTCCTATAGAGATAGTAGGAGAAAGGAGCAGCGCTTATGAGTAAAAGAAACTGGATCAAGGCATTTGCACCGTTAGATCGGCAGAGACTTCTCCAGACGGCAGCAGAATCGGTCAATTGGATCGAACAATATGGCCATGTAGATGGTGATGTGGAGAGCTGGGATGTCATGCCGGGCAAACAAGTGGAAAAGGATGCCTTACTTTTAGATGATGCGAGTCTGTATGCGGGCGCAGCAGGAATTGCATTATTATATTTGAAATATTATGTCGCGACAGAGCAAGAGAAATACTTACGCAAGGCGGAGGCAGGTATCCGTTATGTGATCCGTAAATATCGTGGCAAAGAGGATTTTGCGACGGAAGTACCATTTTTGCAGGGGGCCTACATCGGTTATTTGAATGGTCCGGCGGGAGGTGCCTATGTTGCAAAGGAACTCTATAAAATTACAGGAGAGGAACGTTATAAGCAGTTTGCGCTGACAGTTGCCGATGATGCGATCGAGGCAGCAAAAGACGAGCAGGGAGCACTTACTTGGTATGGGTTTTACGGCATATTAGGCGAAGGTGGTTTGATCCTATTTCTGCTCGACGTTTATAATACGTTCGGCGGTGATAAATATCTGGATGCCGCGGCAAAAGCAGCAAAATATATTGCAGACCACAAGGAAGATGCACCGCAGGGTGGATACCGCTGGTACGTAATGGATACAGAGACTTTTCCGACAATTGGCAAAGCGGGTGGCTATTTCCCGGGATTTGAATATGGTGCTGCAGGCTGTGGTTATATTTTGGCAAGCGTATATGAGCAGACGCATCAGGAAGAATATTTAGACATTGCAAAGAAAGCGGCACAGTATATTCAAAATATTGCAGACTACTCCGAAGATGGCGAGGCAGCTTTGGTTAAGTATAACGATACGTATCTGACAGACCTGTATTATCTGGGAGTATGTCAGGGACCGATCGGCACCTCAAGATTGTTTTACAAACTGTATCGGATTACCGGAGACGAATCGTATAAAGATTTTGTCATTAAGTTGACCAATGGTCTGTTGGCAGCCGGTGCGCCAACGAAACATTCGGACGGTTATTGGAGAACGAATTGCTATTGCTGTGGTGCAGCGGGAATGTTAGAACATTTTCTGCATGTACATAAGCTGACAGGTAATTCGGTATATCTGGATGCAGCCTATGAGGCGGCTGAGGCGATCATTGGTGAATCGACCTATCAGCACAAAGTGCGCAATTGGTATACGTCTTGGAACCGGCATGAACCGGACCGATCAGAGGCGTATGTGGGACTGTATCACGGAAGTGGCGGCTGCGCGGCATCGTTGTTGGCGTTGGCGCAGTACATAGAAGATAAGACATATTTACCGGGATACCTAGAAGATCCTTATCAAGATCTGTATGTATCGTAAATTGCAAAAAAGAAAGGAACGAGAATAGTTATGGCAAAGATTGTAAAAAATATTGAAGAATTAGTAGGACGCACACCGTTATTTGAGTTTGAAAAGTTTGAGGAAAAACACGATATCAAAGCACATTTGCTGGGAAAATTGGAGTATTTTAATCCATCGGGTTCCATCAAGGACCGCGCCGCTCTTAACATGATCAAAAAGGCAGAGGAAGATGGTATTCTTCACCCGGGAGATACGATCGTAGAAAACACCTCTGGAAATACCGGAATTGGGTTGGCTGCATTTTCTGCAAGCCGTGGTTACAAGCTGACGGTATTTTTGGAGCCGGGCCAGTCCGAAGAACGCCAAAAGATGCTGCGTGCATATGGCGCTGACTTAAAGAGCATGTTTGATGTGCCGGGCGTGCCGGAAGCCTTTGCGAACGGAACATTCACAACAGGATTTTATCAGGAAGCGATCCAGAAATATTGCGATGCTCAGCCAACGCATCATTATTTCATTAACCAGTTGGCCAATGAGGCCAATCCGGGAGTTCATTATGCGACAACCGGACCGGAGATCTGGGAAGATACAGATGGCAAAGTAGATATTTTAGTAGCAACCAGTGGAACTGCAGGAACAATTACCGGACTTACTAAATATTTCCGTGAAAAAAATCCGGATGTTAAAATTGTTGCCGTACAGGCAGATCCGACCTCAAGACCTGGTGGTTCCGAAGATCCGCAGACCATTGACGGCATTGCGCCATTTGGCGATCCGGGTTTCCCGGATGCTGCAAAGGCACCATTTATTGTCGGATTTGATTACGATGAATATATTGATGTCAAAGGCGAAGATGCGTATGCTCTTGGCCGCGAAATTGCACAGACGGATGGTGTGTTTTTGGGACAGTCTGCCGGTGCAGCACTGCACGCAGCAACTATTGTTGCCCAAAGACCGGAAAATGCCGGCAAAAATATTGTTGTTATTTTGGCAGATAACGGAATGAAATATTTAAGCACCAATATGTCTGTC
>ENA-OYZX01001201-OYZX01001201.1-human-gut-metagenome-genome-assembly--contig:-NODE-1201-length-11744-cov-6.731885_pt1 | contig 11744 bp, 10 predicted proteins | sample MGYA00243296_ERZ653489 | MGnify/ENA primary metagenome ERZ653489 (study PRJEB26926, sample SAMN06165098) | human gut metagenome | biome: ENVO:00009003; feature: ENVO:2100002; material: ENVO:00002003... | reverse complement strand
AGATCTGCGCATGTCTCGTGGGCTCGGAGATGTGTATAAGAGACAGGTTTTATTCAAAATGGTTATAACTATACAGCATTAGCACGAGAAATCAACGAACAGCCATTTGAAATTAGGGCAATACACAAAAGGCCAAGAACTAATGATGATAGGATTGAATTGATAGGGCAATTCGTAAGCCAGAATACTCCAGTTGTAATCTCGACAGAATTCAATGATGGTGCACATGCTTTATTGGCCATAGGAATAGAAAGCGATGAGAATGACGTCATAACTAAAATTTTCTGTCTAGATCCAGGAGCTCCATCTCCAAAAGTATCTCCGTGGAATTGTTTTATTGATGTGTCAAAAGAAGGCAAATCGCAATATCCATTCTATTATGTAACTGAAGTAAATACTTATAAAGTTACATTAGATGACATGTTTATAGTAGAACATAAAAATTTTGAATAGGAAATATGGCAAAAAAGAATACAACAGAGCAGACACTTACAAAAAAAGTCTGGAATATGGCAGATGTACTGGCAGCAGCCGGTGTCGGTTTTACAGACTATATAACTCAGCTTACCTATCTCCTTTTCTTGAAAATGGATGATGAAAACGCAGAATTATTTGGAGAATCTGCAATTCCAAATGGTTATCAATGGAAGGATTTAAAGTCTCTTGATGGATTTGATTTGGTCAAACAATACGAGGAAACTTTAAAGCACCTAAGTAGTCAGGACAATCTGATTGGTACCATCTATACAAAAGCCCATAATAAGATAGAAATGCCTGTTCATCTTAAAAAAGTCATTACCATGATTGATGAGGAACAATGGCTGATCATGGATGGAGACGTGAAAGGTGCTATCTACGAAAGTATCCTTGAAAAGAATGGACAGGACAAGAAAAGTGGTGCTGGTCAGTATTTTACTCCACGCCCGCTCATCAAAGCAATGGTAGATTGCATAGCTCCACAAATTGGAGAAACAGTTTGTGACCCGGCCTGCGGCACCGGAGGTTTTCTCTTGACTGCATATGATTACATGAAAGAACAGTCTGCCAGTAAGGAAAAACGTGATTTCTTGCGTAACAAGGCACTGCATGGCGTAGATAACACACCATTGGTCGTAACGCTTGCTTCCATGAACCTATATTTGCATGGTGTAGGAACAGACCGGAGTCCGATTGTTTGCGAGGATTCTTTGGAGAAAGAGCCATCCTCCCTTGTAGATGTAATACTTGCCAATCCTCCTTTCGGTACTCGTCCAGCAGGTTCTGTGGATATTAACCGCCCGGATTTCTATGTAGAAACGAAGAACAATCAGTTGAACTTTCTTCAACACATGATGCTGATGCTCAAAACCGGAGGTCGTGCAGCCGTAGTATTACCAGACAATGTTCTTTTTGAAGGTGGTGCTGGAGAAACAATTCGCAAGAAGTTACTCTCAGACTTCAACTTACATACGATACTCCGTTTGCCTACAGGTATTTTCTATGCACAAGGCGTAAAAGCAAATGTATTGTTCTTTTCCAAAGGTCAACCGACAAAAGAGATTTGGTTCTATGATTATCGTACTGATATCAAACATACGCTTGCTACTAATAAATTAGAGAGACATCATTTGGATGATTTTGTTACATGTTATAATGCAGGAAATTTAGAAGGACGCAAAGAGACATATGATGCAGACAACAATCCTCAAGGGCGTTGGCGTAAATATCCGGTAGATGATATTCTCACCCGTGACAAGACAAGCCTTGATATAACCTGGATAAAACAAGGAGGAGAGCCTGATGACCGCTCCTTGGCTGAATTGATGGCTGATATAAAAGAGAAAAGTAAAACTATTAGTTTAGCAGTAGCAGAACTTGAGAAGCTGCTTGCAAACATAAATGAAGATTAAGCGTATGAAGGATAACGACATCGCAATATCAACAGAACAACAATTCGGAGAAATCATAGATATTATTCTCCAACATAAAAGTAATGCTTCAAGAGCCGTTAATGAAGAGTTGCTACTCACAGCATGGCATGTAGGTGGATATGTATCTGCTAAACTGAAGAGCAAAGAATGGGGAAGTAAGGTTGTTTCTCAATTATCCGAACACATACGTTCTCAACGTCCTGACATCAAAGGATATAGCAAAAGAAGCATATACAATATGGTAATGTTTTATGATGAGTATTCATCAGAAACGTTCATAGCAACAATAAGAAAATATTTGACCACTGAATTTGTGCAGATGCCGTCTGCACAAATTGCTGCGAGCAATAATATATCGGAAACGTCTGTAATTTTACAGCCGATGGTTACACACACCCAATCAACATCTGGGCAAATGCCCAGAATATTGGAACTAACTACATTGTCCAATCATATAGAAATTCTTTGTCGCTGCAAGAGCAATGAAGAACGCATATTTTATATCCTCTATGCCAATAAGGAACATCTTTCTTATAAAGAAATGCAGCGTTGCATTTCCAATCAGACTTATACGGCTTTATTAGGAAGCAAGGACAATATGTCAAAAGGATTACTGGAAAGATATCCTAATGCGCCAGTCATGTTCAAAGACACCCTGTTCGTAGATTTTCTAAATCTGCCGAAAAAGCATAGCGAAACAAAACTAAGGAACGGTCTGGTAGAACACATGAAACAGTTTATTCTTGAACTGGGAAAAGACTTTATATTCATGGATCAGGAATACCGCCTTAATATTGGTACATCTACATTCAAGGCCGATTTACTGTTCTTTCATCGCGGCTTACAGGCATTGGTTGCTGTAGAGTTAAAAAAGACAAAGTTTCATCCTCGTGACCTTGGACAGTTAGAATTTTATCTGGAAGCACTCGACCGCGATGTAAAACGCTCCAACGAAAATCCGTCTATCGGTATTATTCTCTGTCCTGAAGCAGACCGGGTAGTAGTAGAGTACGCTATGAGTCGCAGCATGAGTCCTACCATGATTGCTGAATACAAACGCATACTCATTCCTCAAGAACGCATGCAGCAGCAATTGAATGAGTTCTGCAATCTATTCTTAAATAAAGACTGATTCAAAAAAATCAGATGGAAAAACTTTAAATAACCAATCTCTAAATTAAATAGAATCTGTATGGCAAAAGAAATAGAACCGAAACTACAAACTATTGGAGCTTATCTGAAAAAAACAGACATTTTTCGTATTCCTGAATATCAAAGAGCATATTCTTGGAATATATCAAATTGCGATAAGTTGTGGCAAGATATCGAATCTTATATAGATCAAGACGCTGAAGATCCGTATTTTTTTGGAACAATCATTATTGATTGTTCAATGAAAGGTTACCTGAATCTAATAGATGGGCAACAAAGAACGACAACGTTTCTACTCCTTCTCAAAGCCATGCATTTGAGAATAACTGAAATTCTAAACAATATGGCTGACACCGAAGAGGCTGCAGGACTTAGGAGAAGTTTACAGCAAAGTTTGGATTCAATATTTGAAATTTTATATCGGGCAGATGTGAGAAAACAGATAGAAATTGAGAAAAACTGGGATAAAGCCAAAGGAGTGCAAATCATAGAAAATGTATCCATCAACGAACTTCATAAAAATGAATTGAAAAATATAATCGAAGCCAAGACTTTTGCTGATGCAGAAAAAATGGTTTATAAGTTTCCTCGAAAACAAAAAGACAATAAATACACCAATTTTTTCCGTAATTTTAAATCATTCTATGAGCGTTTGCTCGTTTATCAAGAATCAAATCTTGATGTATTGGCCAATGGCTTCCTAAATAAGTGTCAGATCATAGAAATTAAAAGTTGGCAGATTGAGCAAGCTATAACGATGTTTAATTCACTGAATTCAACTGGCATGCCTTTGTCTGATGCAGATATCATATCTGCACACCTTTTTTCTCATGCACCCAATAAAGCGAACTTTAAAGAAATTTGGGAGCCTATAATACATAAAGCTGACGAATTAAGCCAAAAGAGAATCGTCAATATTGATAGTGTGCTTCAACAATTTATGTATATAAATCGTTCCAAAGAACATCAATATGAGGAAGGCCAGCTGACAACGCCAGGTGTAAGAAAATACTATACAGTCCTGTATCCAGAGCTTTTAGAAGATCCTATCAAAATATGCAATAATTTCAGCAAAATTTTAAGGATATGGGACAAGATCCAAGGGTTTCCAATTACAAAACTACTGTTGAAGTTTAATGAAAACTTCAAATTGTTTCTTATTTCTTACCTTTATAGAATTCCTGAGGAAAAAATATCAGAGCGTGATATCACGCCAATCATGGAATGCTTGCTTCGGTTGTTCGCACTTCTTGAAGTTGGAGATTTTGGTTTCTCCTCACGTTATTTCAAAACATTCCTTTTCAATGAAAATTTTAAATTAGTTGATCCAAATTATTCGATAGACAAAATTATCGAAGATTTCGATTCCCATATTAATTCTGTTTGGAAAGAAGAAGATGTAATTGCAGACCTTAAAGAATACGATAAAAATATTTTGGTTTACCTTAATGAATATATTTATGCTAGGGAACATAAATTACATTTTGACTTTGTCCAAGATAAAGTCAATGTAGAGCACATTATGCCTGCAAGTGGGCATAACATAGACGCTATTCGTGCTGATGCCCAGATGACATTAGAGGAATTTGATGATATGGTCAACCTTCTAGGAAACAAAATTTTATTGGAGGAAGATATCAATAAGTATATTGGGAGGGATTGGTTTAAAACAAAGAAAGGAACACTTGTGCAAGACAAAAAAGGATATGTTGGAAGTAGTTTTGGTATAGCAACATCCTTGTCTTCATATCCATCTGATTCATGGGGAAAGAATGATATCGAATTTGCAAATCGGAAAGCAGCCGATAGAATCTGTAATTTTATATTTAACAAACCGCAAGAAATTAAAGAGTAGTGGATACCAAAATATTACGTCAAAAAATACTAGATCTTGCCATTCGCGGCAAACTCGTACCGCAGGATCCAAATGATGAGCCTGCATCAATTCTGCTCGAACGAATCAAGGCTGAAAAAGAACGACTGATAAAGGAAGGCAAAATCAAGCGGAGCAAGAAGTCTGCAAAGACTTCTGATACGCCCCATTATGAGAATGTACCATTTGAAATTCCAAGTTTGTGGGAGTGGACAACCATAAATGATATTTCTAAATCCATTTTGTACGGTGTAAGTGAATCCGCAAAGACTAATGGGAAATACAGGCTTTTACGCATTACGGACATTCAAAACAACAGTGTACAATGGGATTCTGTTCCATATACAGATTTCGATGAAAATAAAGCAAAATCATATCTACTAAGCGATGGCGATATTTTGTTTGCTAGAACCGGCGCAACTGTTGGTAAGTCATATTTGGTACAAGGATTGACAGAAGGAGCTATTTATGCTTCATATTTGATTCGAGTCCAGACTTATGATGCAGTATTGCCTCAATACCTCAAGTTCTATTTTGAGTCAGGTTATTATTGGGAACAAATAGAACAAGGATCTGTTGGAGTGGGACAGCCCAATGTAAATGGAACCATATTAGGTAATTTACATGTTCCTATACCACCATTACACGAACAGTTCAGAATTGTTTCTGAACTTTCAAAATGGATGGGTATAATTGATATTATTGAAAATAGTCAAACCGATCTACAGGCTCTCATCAAGCAAACCAAAAGCAAGATACTAGACCTCGCCATACATGGAAAGCTAGTACCACAAGACCCTAATGACGAGCCTGCTTCTGAATTGATCAAACATATCAATCCAAAAGCTGAAATCACTTGTGATAACGGACAGTATAGGAATATTCCTAAAAATTGGTGTGCCTGCAAATTGGTTGATATATGTTCTTTCTTGTCAAGAGGAAAATCACCCAAATACTCGGAAGACGATAAAACATACCCAGTATTTGCTCAAAAATGTAATCTAAAAGATGGTGACGTATCATTAGAGCAAGCAAGATTTTTAGATCCTTCTACTATCAACAAGTGGAATGAAGTTTACAAATTACAAACTGGGGATATCCTTGTAAATTCAACGGGTACTGGCACTGTTGGAAGAACAAGATTGTTTAATACAAATTGCTTGGGCAACTATCCATTTGTAGTTCCTGATTCACATGTTTCTGTCGTAAGAGTGTTAAAAAGTATTTGTCCTCAGTATATTTATGCTTATATATCTTCTGATTCTATACAACAGTATATGGAAAAGAATCTTGCAGGAAGTACAAACCAAAAAGAATTATATATTGGGGTTTTAGAAAATATGCAAATCTTCTTACCTCCTCTTGCAGAACAGCAACGTATCGTTGCAAGAATAGAAGAGTTATTTTCAACTCTTGACAACATTCAAAAAGCCTTAGAAGCGTAGGAAAATACGCTTCTAAGATCTTATGCTACCAATTTACAACCTTGTCAACAATCTTTTGTTGTTCGCTAGCTGTACGCCGCAGATAGATGCGAGTAGTTTCAATACTTTCATGCCCCATAAGGTCGGCAAGTAATGCAAGGTCGTTGAAACGGTCAAGAAAGTTCTTGGCAAAGCGGTGGCGGAAAGAATGAGGATAAACAACATCACGGTTCAGTCCATACTTATCGGCAAAATGTTTAAGTTGCTGGGCAATACCTCGTGTTGTAATGCGTTGTCCGAAACGATTGAGAAAAAGATAACCGCTTGTAACACCTTTCGTTTTCAACCATTGCAAAGCCTCGCTTCGCAAGTTTTTGGGGATGTATAAACGACGCACCTTACCACCTTTACTATAAAGGTCTAGATAACCCACCTTCACATGTTCAACCTTTATGTGCAACAGTTCACTTACCCGTGCACCTGTCGCCGCCATAAACCATACCACGAAATACCAATCTTCATAACCATCGACCTTTAACTGTGCTTTCAGAAACTTGTAGTCGGCATCGCTGATAACATTCTCTAAGAAGTTCTTTTGCTGCACTTTGACAAACTTTACCTTCAGTCTATCATGCTTGGAAAATTCCAAATACTTATTAATACCCTGTAGCCGAAGGTTTACGGTTTGAGGCTTAAAGTTTTCAACCAAGTATCCTTTGTATGCCAACAGGTTTTTCTTGTTCACTTCCCCATAGTGACTGAAAAAGTAGTTCACCGTCCATACATACGAAGCCACTGTGTTCTTTGCCAAGTTTGTTTTGGCAAGATAGTCATTAAATTTTGTTATCATATCAGTTTTTGTTTTTGATGAATACGATAACAATATAAAGCGCAACCTAACGGACATTATACGAACTTGCCTATTGGGTGGGTAGTAGCTCCAATGCAAATGCTATGTTCTTTGACGGATGGAGAAAAACTTGATGGTAAAGAAATGCCAAACCTTGACGTAAAATATCTAAGAGGAGAACGGGACTTTAAGACCTTGACAAATGGACGATATGTAGTAGCCAATAGCCTATTGATTTTAGTTGATGGCGAAAACTCTGGAGAAGTGTTCAGAACGCAGATTGAAGGTTATCAAGGTAGCACATTCAAGCAACTACATATCAATAAAAACATGTTTGCAGAATATATCTTACATGTTATAAATCTACATCGTAAAGCATTGCGAGAGAATAAAGTAGGTTCGGCAATACCTCACCTGGATAAAAAACTATTTAAGGCAATAGAAGTACCTGTACCTCCTTATAAGGAACAAGTAAGAATCGTTGCTGCAATAAATTCAATGTATAGCAGACTGGATACAATAATGGAGATTTTATAAGTTCTCCATTATTGCGTCAAGTTTTTTAAACGCCATCTTTACAATATTGATTATACGCTTTTGTTCTTCTTTTGGTGGTATTGGTATGCAAAGTTTAGAGTATTCTGAAATCCAATAACGTTTATGAGTATCGCCAATAAGTCGTTTTATGCTCATAAACATAGCAACATATTCAATTTCTATATCGTCTGTCACTTTTAGGATTTTCATGGCAGATGATTTTACCTTAAAGGGAAAATCAACAAGTTTGGAATCTGTGGTAAAGTCATCAAAAATGATACAAGGCGTATTCTGATAAATACCTTCTGTCTCATTAGTGTATCCTATAATAAAAGACTTCCCGGCAGTTAAAACAGGAGTCAAATAGCTGTCATTATAATCAGTTGAATTGACAATATAGGCTTGAGGTTGTTCGTATTTAACTATGTCTTCTAAAAGACATTTGCACCATCCCACAGGTAACTGCGTATAATGTCCGTTATCACAAGGTGTGAAGTCAGGATTTATGCGTTTCAATAGCTTGATAGCTGGTTCTTCGTTCGGGTCTTGTGATACGAGTTTACCGTGAATGGCGATGTCAAGAACTTTGCTCTTGGTTTGCTTGATTATGGTTTGTAAGTCTAATTTTTCCTTTTCTATTTGGTCTAGTAAAGCAAACCAATGTTCAATCTCGGTAACTATGCGTTGCTGTTCAGTTAAAGGTGGCAAAGGAAAATACATCTGTTCTAAATTGTATTTTGGCAAACCTTCACGACCACTACCCGTAATCTTCATAGATTTAGTAAAGTATGAAGATAAAACTAACGCATGGAAATATTCAGGTTCAACTAAAACAGAACGCATAATACAAACGTGTTGACTGACATTGCCACAATTAAAATCAGCAGGAACTACGGCACATCTTCCCAATGAACCTCCAGTAATATTCAACAACAAGTCGTTAGCAAGAACTTCCGTACCTTTCATCTTCTGATGAACTTCTTCGGAAATATACTTGATGTCATCATAAACAAGCCTGTCATTATATACATTTTGCGATCGGAAAAAAGGAATCCCTTTCACAGAATAGTTACTTCCTCTTGGTGTACTACCGGAACCTATCTTTGAGCATATTTCTTCAATTGTTGTCCACACCCAATTATCGGGTATTTCAAACGGCACGTTCCCATAATGGGGCGTATGTAATGTAAATTTTAATCATAATAAAAATAAGGTGCGCTATAAATATTCGATACGGCACAGCTTGATAAATTATCTTCTTCGGTAACTATGTTTATTTTTCATTGACACCTCTAATGCGGTTTTTATACATCGTCGTTTATACGCCTCTTCCTCCTCATCTGGCCTTCTTCCGTCCCAGCGGAGGTCTGAATCGGAGTTACCACCACCTCCGCCGGATGAAACAGCGACAGGTTGCCCACCAATCAAAGCATCAGCGATAGAAAAGATTCGTTCCCGCAAAGAAGGCTCAGCCAGCTGGTCAAGAAACGTCTGCATTTGTTCAGTCTGATTATCGTTGAGATCCGTCAGTCGTGCATACTCCTGTTGTAGCCATTTAAGCTCCCGATAGTCCAGCAACGTATTATTCCGCACCACTTGTATTTGTCGTTCGGCATCCTTACGATACAGTTCTTCAATCTGACGGACAATCTTTACGAATCGGCTGGCGATAGACCTGTTCTGCTCCTCAATCCATTTGTCAACACCGAATATCGGAGGTTTACTAGTGATTCGTGGTGGCTCAAAATCTATCTTGTGATTGCGGAAAGGTTGAGCCACTCTACCGACACGGTCTATATTCTTTGTCATCTGCTCCAGTTCCTGCTCCTTTTCTTGAAGCTTACATGCCTTGTCTTCAAGTTTTGACTGGTATTCGGAAATCTGTTTTTGTATCCTGGTCTTTTGAATTTCATATTCCTGAAGAGCGATTTTGCCGGAAGCCAGAGACTTCTCAATTTCTTCAAGTTGGGATTGAGACCTGAATATCTGTGCTTCCAATCTCCGTGTCATAGTCTGCAGCCCTTTGACTGCTTTCTCCGCCTGTTTCGCATCTTTGGACAGTTTCCGGATATAATCGCGTTTACTAAGATGGTTGACGTTCCGACCTTCGATACTGTCACCACGTTCCAGCCCGTACTTGCTCCCTACCTCTTCATATAGAGAGGTGTGCATTTTCCGAAGAATATGGCCATACTCATAACAGCTCTTGCCAAACTTAGCCGACCACATGACGCATTCGCGTCCGCTTTTGGCTCGTTGTCCGACAGGAACAATCAAGGCATGGATATGCGGGCTGCTCTCATCAAGATGAACTTGGAAGCCGATTATGTTTCCCTGTCCGTACCGTTTGGCGCACCAGTCATAGACATCTTTTGCCCATTGTTCGATTTCCGGACATCGCTGGAGATGGCTGTTGTCTGCACCCTTATCCAGATTTACGGTTTGGGTTCCAAATGCCATTTCAAGTGTACGGTCATGATTGCCTCCGAAGATAAATTTCGCACAACAGTTTGGTTGAATTTTGCTGTCCGGCTTGAAAGGTTTCCAGCCCAGCTCAGTCAACCGTTCCTTCAAACGTACTTCAAGCGATTTCTCTTGATAACCTAACGGATGAACTTTCCCATCGGGCCCAATCTCGAAATTCAGTTTCATTCGGGTCTTGTCATAGTGATTGGTCGGATCCTGATTCTTTCTGTCAATCTTGTCGTCATTCCAATGCCTTTCGTTTTCATTCGCCTCTGCTGTGCCGAATGACTTCCCGGCTTCAACATGCATGGCCTGTTTAATATCTGTGTTCATATAGGGTATACTTTTGATAAATGATTAATATTTGAGCTTGCTCTTGTGCCAGTCCGCTCTGCGGGACAATGACCGGATTTTATTGCCGCCAGGCAAAAAGTCCTTATTGTGTTAAGGACTTTCTATAAATCCTCGGAACAAGTTCCTTTACTATTCAATAAGTTCCAGATCCAGTTCATCAATGAGCAACTGCAATGCTGGATTACGTTGTATCATCTGATGGAGTATCTGCCTCTTTGATGGTGAATACAGAAAGAAGTCTGCAATGTCCAATCCTTGGCTGCGTTGCTCTTCATCGGATGTACATTCCAAGACATTGGACACAACAACCCGTTTGCATATTCCTGACAACAAAGCAGACTTTTCTTTCCATTGTTCGGTTGCTCCTAAATCAGGGATGAGAGTAACCTCCCTGCCTTTGAGGGCCTGCATAGCTTCACTGTTGAAACAACCGTTCTTTCCACCTGTTGCCAGCCATATATAATCGGGAATAAAATGGCTCATTACAACAACGGTCTTTTCACTTTCCACCAGCATTACCGGAGACGATGAGTTAATAAGAAGATGTTCTCCAAACAGACATTGCTTCAAATGGAAATCCTGCAACTTCAACTCGGAATGTGCCCAGCTGACAAAAGCCTGAGGCTCTTTAACCCGATGGCCTGTCTCAGCATTATAGCACATTACCTTGCCAGTTCTTACCTGCCCATTTATATCTGTCTGCCAGAAAACTGTTGCGCCTCCCCATTTTGAAGATGTCCCTATGCGATACATTTCAAACAATCTGCTTGCCTCATTTTCACCAAATACATGACAGAAATACTGATATAAGGGGTTGATTGAATAATGTGACAGACTCCTTAACACATAAGATGAAGGAATATATGAAGGGACGATACAAGACGGAGTTTTATCTGCCGTCTTATAAGGGGCAGAAAGAAATGACTTGCCGCGTCCCTCATCCATTTCCAATACATCAGGATTATCCTTGAAGTATTCCTTAGGTGTATAGTGGTAGCTACAACTGTTTTCATGATCACACTTGCCGACATTACCGGGAAAGCTAATGCTGCCTTGTTCATCAATATACCTGACAAAACACCGGCTTTTACCACAGTTCGGACAAGTAGTCTTGCTTCCAGGGCGGTATTTCTGTAAATGGAATCTGTATTCACTCATGGTCCTCTGATTTTAGTGTG
>ENA-OYZX01001195-OYZX01001195.1-human-gut-metagenome-genome-assembly--contig:-NODE-1195-length-11770-cov-5.624669_pt1 | contig 11770 bp, 11 predicted proteins | sample MGYA00243296_ERZ653489 | MGnify/ENA primary metagenome ERZ653489 (study PRJEB26926, sample SAMN06165098) | human gut metagenome | biome: ENVO:00009003; feature: ENVO:2100002; material: ENVO:00002003... | reverse complement strand
TGCGCATGTCTCGTGGGCTCGGAGATGTGTATAAGAGACAGCCACCAGACCTTGCGCTTGGCCCCAAAGGTCACATCACGGGGCGTCAGCGTTCCATTGGCAGCGGCGTCCCACTCCCCAGCCAAATCGGGAAAGCGGCTGGCCAGATCATTTATTCCCGGAACGACAACGCGGTTGGTGCAGACCGGGCAGCCGCAGCCGCTTACACGGGAGCGGACCTCCGCCTGCCACTCATGGCCCTGACTGCACCGCCACCAGACCTTCTTTTCACTTCCGGGCAAAACCTGTTCCGGCGTCAGGGGCAGGTTTTTGGTGGGGTGCCATTGAGCCAGCAGAGCCGGGTCATGTTGCCTTGCACAGTAATCGTATAAAGAAAGGTTCAAGGTTCACCCCCTCTTTTCGCGCCCGGCCGGTCAGACTGCGGACAGCCCGGTGATCAGCGCGGCTCTGGCCTGCTCCGCGTCGGCGCGGGGCTGTGCCCCGATGAGGTATTCCAGCGCGTCGTTCCACTCCCGCAGTTCGGCGGCGTCGGGCGGCACCCGCTCCAAAGCGCGGACCAGCCGCGCCCGGCGCAGCCCATCCAAATGCTTCAGATCGGACAGGTATGTGCAGTCCGCCTGGATGGACAGCGCCTCCAGCAGGTCGATTTTGAAGATCATGGTCTATCACCCCCTCCCGGCCAGCCACCCGGCCTCCTGATCTTCTTCCGCCAGCAGTCTGGCGTAGGTGGTACGCATCCATTCGTCCGCCTGCCGCTGGTACTCCGCAAAGGTGCTCTGGTAAAGGCGCTTCAAGCTCCGGGGATTGGCCTTGCCCGGCTCCAGCCCGGCGGCCTCCCCCAGCCGGGAGATCATGCAGGTGACCGCCGTGCGGCGGAGCGGTTCCCCAGCGGCGGTGCGAAAGACAGGCCCGGAGCGCACCCCCTCCCGCATGGCGTAGTCCAGCAGCTCCCTCCGCAGCCCGGCGGGCAGGGCCACCGTCTGGCTATACAGCTTCCGCTCTGTCCTGACCTCGCCGCGGTCCACCGCCTCGCGGGTCAGCCCGTTCAGGCTCTGCACCGACAGCCCCGCCGAGGCGATGGTTTTCACCAGCAGGTACAGGGTGATGTTCTCCTGCCGCTTGGCCTCCTGCAAGAGCCGTATGTACTCCTCCCGCGTCAACTCCGCCGCGTCCGCCTGGGTCCGCTCCAGCTTCGCGTGCCACTGGAGGTCCCGCCGTCCCAGAAAGTCCAGCAGGCCGTTTACCGCGGACAGGCGGGTGCAGGCCGTGGAGGAGGAATAGCCCTGCTCCAAAAGAAGGGTGTTCCATTGGGAGAGGGTGTCGCGGGAGACCTGCTTGCCCTCCGGGAGAAATTCATAGAATTGCAGGATGGCGGAGCGGTACTGCCGGATGGTGTCCCCGGCGCACCCGCTTTCCGCGTGGGCGTCAAGGAAACGCTGGATCTGCTTTTCCGTCAAGCAGAAGGACGCCCTGCGCCCGCCGCCTGCCTGCCGCGCCGCCGGGGTTTCATCCCGCGTCCGGGGGGACTGCGCTCCCATTTCGCATCTTTCCTTTCTGTTCAGAATTAACATTCCGCATACTGCCCCGGCGCGTTTTGCGCGGTGGGACGGCCTTGCGGGGAAACAGAAGCGGCCCGCTGCCCATCTTGAAGGGGCAAAGGGCCGCACGAAGGAAAGCCGCAAAAAATTCTACCTTTGCGGCTGACCTTTTCATGCCCAAAAGTTGGGAAGCGCCTTGCATTTCAGGCATGGGAGTGATATAATTTCGCCATGGTATGTAGTTCTGCGGACAGAGCCGGCAGTTTGTTTGGGGCGGAATGTTAATTCAGTTCCCGGCGTGTTTCACCCGGCGCCTGCGCTGTCCATGCGGAATGTTAACTCTGTCTACGACACCAGCCCCAGCCGGTCCAACTGGCGTTGGTGCTCCGCGCCGGAGGTCAGGAGATAGATACGGGTCGTTTCGATGGAGCTGTGTCCCAGTACATCCGCCAGCTTCGCAATATCCCGGTAGGCCCGGTAGTAGGCCGTGGCGAACAGGTGCCGCAGATTGTGGGGGAACACCCTGGACGGCGCTACCCCGGCATAGACGCACAGCCGTTTCATTTCCGCCCATATCTGCCGCCGTGACAGGCTTTTGCCGTTTCCCGTGAGAAAAATCTCTCCGGAAACGGTTTTGTTTTTCTTGGCGTACTTCAAGAGCTTCCGGGCCAGCTTGGTGGGAATGAGGATCACCCGGACTTTCCCTTTCAGAGAGATTTCCGCCCGACCCCGCTGAACGGCCTCTACGGTGAGATAGCGGAGTTCGCTCACCCGGACGCCGGTAGCGCAGATCGTCTCCATCACCAGCGCCAGCCGTTCCCTGCCCAGCTCCCGCGCCACGGCGATCAGCCGGTCATAGTCCAGGCGGGAAAGCTCACGGGCCGGGTCCCGGAACAGCCGCCGCTGCACCTTGACGAACCGCGCCCGGCAGCCCTCCCAGCCGAGAAAACGAAACAGGCCATTGAGGGCGGACAGGGCCGCGTTCACCGTGGAGGGGGAGCGGCGCTCCGCCAGCAGCCGCTCCTTCCAGCCGGTCACGGCCTCCCTTGTCACCGGCCTGCCGTCCAGCCAAAGGGCAAAGGCCCGCACATCTCGCAAATATTTTTCCAGTGTGGCCGGAGTCCGTTCCTCCTGCTTCAAATAGCGGCCATAGGCCGTAATGTGTTCCGCCGTAATGATATGGTCGTTCATGGCGATACCTCCCGTTCAAAGTATGGAAATATTGTACCCTGCGGTTGGTCTACCATGCAGAAAACAAAAAACCGCCCCCCGCCGTTCCTAAGAACAGCAGGGGGCGATAATCTGCCTCAATTTGAGGCAGATTTCGACAAATAGCGCCTGGAAGATGTCGCCCGGAAACGGGAGCGCGAAACCTATCGAAACTTACCTCAATTTGAGGTAAGATACTGCGCCTACGGAGTATAGCTGATAGGCGTTCCTGTTACGCCTGCTCCCTAATCTTTTCCAGTATGTCTAGTTCTTTCATCAGTTTTTTGTGTCCCTTGGGGGAAGCTGCTCAATTTCTTGCTTGAGCCGTCTTAAATTTTCTTCCCGGTTTGCGACAGCCTTTTGTTGTAATTCTATTAAATGCTTCACCGGAACATACCCGGCCAAAAATATAATAATCTCCGTCAGGGCTTTTTCTGTTTCACATTTGATCTCCTCCCTTATTTGCTTTTTCGGATGCGGAAGATGGCCGGCTCTTTAACTCAAAGATCAATTCTATGGAAAAGTTGCGTAGCAGGGTGGCGTTGCTCAATTTGATGAAATTGATAGGGACCCCGTACCGTTTGAAGCGGCGGTCCGCCGCGATCCTCTGGAGGCTCCGTTGGTATATTTCATGCAGGTACTTTTTCACTTCGCTTCGCAGATCCTCCCAGGAAGGACACAGATATCGGGAGAGGCCAACGGTCACACGGATGCGGTCGAAGGTCGAATCGTCCTGATTTTCCGGGACGCGCTCATATTCAGGCCGTCCTATGATCTGCACCAGCCGGTCAAAAGGGGTCTGTTCCTGCGGCGCGTGACGCACGATCTTCGTTTCGAGGAAAATATAGACGCACTCCTCCAGCGTCATGCCAACCTTAAACTGGGAAGCCGCTTTGGACCAGACCCGCATATCAAAACAGGTTTCGTATCTAACTTTGAAAAGGTGGAAATCCAACCGCGTATCATACGGAAATAACTGGGACCCCTTATCCAGGGAATAAATCTCCTTTTCATCGAAATAATAGGTGTCCCCTGAAATCTGGCGGATGGGCGTCCCGATTATGCCATGCCCAATCAAGAACTCCTTTGTCATAGCGACCAACTTCGTATCGGGAATGTCTTTCAGATATTCGTCCATGATTGGTATTAGGAAGTTTTCGACATTCCGCGCCAGGCTCGTATAACTCTGGAACTGGCTGGCCGCCCGCTTCCACGTTCCCTCGTCAATGAAAGAGGGAACCCACAACGGCTCCGGCACCAATGTCTGACTTCTCTGCCCGGTTACATATATCTCCCCACAGTTGTCTTTGCACGTCAAGGTCAGACTATACCCATCTTTCCGGGGCTTGCTGAAAAGCGTTTTCCCCACAATGCCGTCAGCAATTAACTGCCGGGTGATTGTCTTTGACGTGATGCTCCAGGCGCAGCCCCTTCCTGTTTCTTTGTCTATCACCATACTAAAATCTCCTGAACCCTAAATGTATAGGAAAAACGAAGTCATCAAAAAATAGGCTCATATCATTAAGAATGACTGTTTTACCGTACTTTGTTCTCTTAAAGTGACCGACCATCGTATAAAATGAACCCCATAGGGGGGTGATGGGATGGAAGTATATGACTTCGGATTAAGATTGAGGAAACTTCGGGAGTCCAAACATTTATCCCAGACAGACGTAGCCGCACGTCTGAACGTAGGCCGCTCCACAATCAGCGGCTATGAAAGCAATACGATCACCCCCAGCCTGGAGCAGTTCGCTCGGATGGCGGTGTTATACAATACCTCTCTGGATTATATGATGGGGCTCGATGACCGCACTTGTTTTTATTTGGATGGCCTGACAAAAGAGCAGCAGGAGGCTATCCTGGATGTTGTGGACCGATTGAAAAAGTGCTTTTTGCAGGAAAAACAATAGTGGGCGTGGGGTCACAGGCAGCCGGGCGGCTCTCTGTGGCCTCTTTTTATGGCGCTTCCGTCCAGCAAAGCGGCGTCACCCGTTCATCAGCCGCCCGGACAGGTAGTATTGGTGGGTGTAGAAGTCCAGGGAAAGGGTAAAATCGCCGGGCTCCTGGGGCAGGATGAACGAATGGAACCGATCACACAGGCAGAACAGTTCAGCAACGCGCTGTGTCAATTCCGTGGGATAGGAGGCACAGTACAAGTGCAGGTCAACTTGGATAAAATAAGATTTCTCCCAGATATCCATGTCGATCCCGTATGCTTCGGACAGTTCTTTCGCCAGCGCGACAAATCGCCTGGCGCCCTTGATCCGCTCCGGCATCAGGATATAGACGCTCTCCTCCTGGAGCTGGCGCCAAAACTCGTTGAATGACTGCTTTGCCGCCTCCCGTTCTTCTTTGGTCTGCGATCTGTTTATCAACTCCATGATTTCCGGGGCCTGCGGATAGCGCCTGGAATAGATTTTTTCCTTCCTTTCAGACATAGCATCCTCCTCTGATTGGCGGCTGGTTCCCGCTGCTGTGCGGGGATATACGCGCCCCTTCTTAACTTGAAAAATATCTTACCTCAAATTGAGGCAGATTTCGACAGGATTTCTAAGTTGGGCAGAAAGTACAAAGACCTGACAGCCTGCTCGTATATCCACACCAGATAGTCGATATTTTCATTATAGCCAGTTGAAATAGATATATCAAGAATAACAGCCGATTAAATCGGACGTTACGGCCACCTGTGCATAGTACAATCGAACAGGAAAGAGGTGGGACCGTCATGGAACAGTCTGAATTTAGCAAACGGCTGGTAGAACTTCGTATGAACAAGGGCGTGTCCGCACGGGATATGAGCCTGTCCATCGGCCAAAGCCCCGGGTATATCAATAATATCGAGAACGGAGCCAACTTCCCCTCCATGGCCGCTTTCTTCTTTATCTGTGACTATCTGGAAATCACGCCAAAAGAGTTTTTTGATACAGATATCACCGCCCCGACAAAGGCGCGGGAGTTAATGGAAGCGGTCAGGGGCCTAAATGTTGAACAGATGGACAGCCTGATCTCGATTGCGAAAAACTTGAAGCGATGACTGCCAGGAGCGCCCCCTGCCGCTGTTGAGAAGCGCGGGGGGCGCTCTCTTATCCCGCGTCAAGATTGATCCGACGGTCAAAAGCCGCTCCAGACTTCCTCCGCATGGTATGGGAACACCTGTTTATCGCGGCAGTCCTCCGGCTCCAGGTCCCGCAGCCGTTTCCGGGACTTGGAGAGGAACAGTCTGCTTTTCATGGGCGGCCTGGCCTGGCGGCTCTCCACCAGTTCGTCGATCCGGCGGGCGCAGGCGTAGCAGGACGGCTCATGAGCCTGGATGTGCAGATAAAAGTAGTTGGTATGGAATGGGCAGAATAGGCAGCAGGAGGCCCGGGTATGGATGCCTAGCACGTCCCGGTTGTAGGCGTAGCACATGGGGCGCGTCCAGCCCATTTCCACCAGGGGGTAGCGATTTTCAAACAAAGTTAATTTGCTTGGCTTTGCCCGGTGGCGCTCCTCAAACATGATGCCCATGTGCATCTGGTGGGCGTGGAACTCCAGTTTCAAGGTGCGCTCATAGGGCTTGTAGCCCAAAAGGTCCCGGCGCACAAATCGCTCAATAACCTTGATCTTATAGTCATAGGTACACTGGCGCGGCATTTTCCCCTTTTTCCCGTCCTCTCCCAGTGTCCAGAACGGGATGCTGGCGATCCGGCTCGTCCCGAATTTGGAGAGGAAGTCCCCGTACAGGTCTGTGTCCAGCGTGTAAAAGGGTATTCCTGCCTGGGCGCAGAGCCGGCGGGCAAAGTCAGCCTGCTCATAGACCCAGGCAGGCTCCGCGCACAGGTCGCAGAAGATCACGGCGTCGTAGACGGGGACATGGGGCCAGACGGGATAGCCCCGCCGGGCGTTCTCACAGGCCATGCCTACCAGGGATGTGCTGGGCATCCCTGCGCCGTAACTCAAAATGTTCAGCGGCTTCCATAACTCCATCGTATCACCTCCCGGCAAAACACTACCACGCCTGGAGCAAAGACGCAAAAAATCGCCCCCCGCCGTTCCTGAGAACAGCAGGGGGCGATAATCTGCCTCAAATTGAGGCAGATTTCGACAAAATCTATCCCCCGTAAAAGACGGGCCTGGCTACACTGGTAAAGCCGGAAATGCCGGTAATAACGACATTGTTGGCGCCGCTGGCACAGTGGATCACCAGGAGGCCGCCGCTCTCGTCCCTGCCGCAGACGATCCCAACGTGTTCATCGCCGGGGTAAAACACCAGGTCCCCCGGCTGGGCCTCGTCCCAGGAGATGGGGTCGCAGTAGGTGTGCTGGGCATGGGCCCCTCCGCCATGGCCGATCACATATTCCCCGGCGGACATATTGTAGAATACCCAGTCCACATATAGCGATAGGTAACCCTTTGATACAATCTCCAGGTTTTCCCCCGCTCCACACCGTGCGTGAACCTTTCAGCTCACACGGCGTTCCATCGTAAGTTGAAATGAAAATCACTAATGAAAATTACAACCGCTCTTTGTAAGATGTATAGGGTTGAAATTCCGGCAGTTGTAGCCATCTGCGAAGTCTGTTTAACGTTCTCAGCTGTTTGCTGTCTGGTTTCAGTGTCAGCATATAATGTGCAATCGTATCTAGCCGTGTTGCATGGAGCAAGCGATGGACTTCATCAGTCACTAACACCAGATTTTCGTACTTGTCATCTCCGCCGAAGTGCCTTGGAATGCGGTGATGGCAGTGCATATGCCCCAATTCCAATGGCTGCTTGGTTACATAGCAGCGCCCCATTTGCCCGCAGTAGAGCGATAAGCGATTATCATTGTACTCAACACTTCTATCTTCGATGGGGTTTCTCATCATTTCTCTCAGAATTGAAATGTTGACGCATGAGAGGCTTTTATGGATTTCGGCTCGCCCTTCTGGGGTATAACGATTGACCTTCTTCGGCTTGAACATGGGGCTTTTGTGTTTGAGATACCCTATCGGTATCAGTGCCCGTCCATATACATACCGAAGCATTTTGCTGTTTCCGTACCGTTCCGCAATATAGCTGGGGAGTTTATCCCCCGATTTTTGTGTGTATCTTCGCAGGCGTGCATTTAGTTCGTGTTTGACCAGAAAGGCTATTCTGCGCATATCCAGAGTTATATTTGTTGCGATACGGTAGTAATTGTGGATGCCCAGCACATAGGCGTTATAGGCATCTACGGCACGACTCCCAGCATTTGTATCCGCCGGGTGTGCCATTGCTCTGGTATGCTGTTGAACCTTTGATTTCATTGCCTGATATGCCTTATCCGTCATTCCAGAGTAGACTGTGTACCCTGGTGACCCATTGGCCTTTTTCCCTTTTTGACGCACTCTGATTTTGATGCCCAGAAATTCTGTGTAGTGCCTTTTTAAGTTCACTATCCCAGACTTTTCTGGACTGATGTCCAGTCCAAGTCGTGCTTTCAACCATTGCTGTGTGGCGGCAAATAGTTTTACTGCATCACTGCGCTTGCGGCAGAAGATTTTGAAATCATCAGCGTACCGGACAATCCAGCATTCTTTCAACCGTGTGCTTTGCAATGCACGATAGGCCTTTCCTCTGCTTTCTGTCCCATTGGGCGCAATGGTGACCGCATATGGATGGCGTGTAGGCATGGTTTCCCATTGGCTGGCAATCCACCAATCCAATTCATTCAGTACTACATTTGCCAACAACGGCGAGATAATACCGCCTTGCGGCGTCCCTCGCTCTGGAAAGCCGATTTCTGCCACCTCTGCCTTTAGCATAGCTGACAGAATGGAAAGCAGGGCTTTATCCCGGATACCCATTTGCCAAAGCTGTTTCAGCAGTTTCCCATGCTGGACATTGTCAAAGAAACCTTTTATATCAATGTCCACCACGAAATGCAGACCGCTGCGTTGTACAAATTTATAGGCCTGTGCGATAGCGTGTTCTGCACTTCTGCATGGGCGAAAGCCGTTGTTCCGCTCATGGAATTTCGCCTCACAGATCGGTTCCATCACCTGAAGGATACATTGCTGTATCAATCTGTCCATGATGGTCGGGATACCCAGTGGTCTTGTCTTGCCATTGGCCTTTGGGATTTCCACACGTCTTACTGGTTGTGGGATATAGTGTTTTAATCTGGCGCGTATATAGGTTATCAGGCTATTTTCCTGCCATTTAGACAGGTCACGAATTGTCTTCCCATCCACGCCGGGTGTATGACTTCCTGTGTTTTTCTTGATATTGCGGTATGCCAACATGATGTTTTCCCCCGAGAGGATAATCGGCATCAATTTTCTGAACACTTTATTCGCTTTGCTTTGTGTATATAAAGTGTCCTGTACACCCTGAAAATCATAATACTCAGCGTTTCGGATCTTCTGCACTTTCTGTTCCTTGGTTGCGGTTGGCAAAGTCGGCATCCTCCTCTTTTCCGAGAAGTGGCCTTTCTTAGTCATACTCGAACCTTTGCATTTTTCATTTTGATTTGTTCTTTCAATCTACGACTAATGCCTATCCCTCCACCGCTTATTATCACGGTTTCATCGGTACTGTGGCATCGCTCTCAGTTAGATAAAGGCGGGTTATACCTTGCGGCTTTCCCTCGCCAACATTTCATCGCACGCAAATGCTCCATGCTCTAACCTTTCCACGTTCCGATATTCCTATCTTTTCATAGCGTCTTTAGGTGTGTCCTTTAAGCCTGTACGCTTGGCCGTGCCTGTAACACGGCAGGGTGTTTTATCCCGGAGTAACCTTACTCCACCCCACGTACCCCGCACTTGGCGGTCATGGCATTTCTACCATGTCTGCATCTAGACCCGTACACTCGGACATTCGTCGGCAGGTCGTGAACCTGCATTCTCACCGTGGACGCTTTATAGACCCCCGGCCTATAACCTACACACGCCACCTCTGGCGCGCTTTCCTCGCTCTGGGAAATTTCCAGCGTTAGGGTAGCTCTCAGCCGTCTTTAGCGGGCTTTACACGGTTTGGCGTTTGCGCACCGCTCCGCATACCGCGAGCTTAGGGGAGCGTTTCAGGGCGTTACCCCGTCATTCCACTTCTTGGAATATCAGTTCTATGAAACTTTATCTGGCTCCTTTCAATCCATTTTTTTGTTTCACGCCTAACCTTTTCAGTTAGGAACGTGTCGCACATCCCGAACAATCCAGGCCGTAGGGCCGGTAGGTGCCGGTGGTGGAACTGCCCGCCGCTGTGACTTTGGTAAGTTGTCCCCACCGGCTGTCCCAGCCCAGGACCAGGGATTTCCCGCCCCAAAAATATCCAACCTTACCGTAGAGGGTCAGGGCAGTTTCCACCACGGCCCGCCGCTCCGGGGACAGGTCCGCGGGCAGGGCATCCAGCACCGCCCGGGCGTCCGCGTTGGAGATGGACAGGCTCCCAGCCAGGGCGGAGAGTGCCGCCCGGTCTGCCAGCAATTCATCCAGGGCGGAATTTTGGTAGTCCGTAAAGGCATAGGCCGTCCGCATCTCATCAGCGGTTTTGGCGGAAATGGTGATGTGCAGGATGTACTCCGTCCACCCCTCGCTGCCCTCGCCGCCTGGATGGTCAATGGTTTCCACCCATGACGATATCGCCGTCATATCCCAAAATACGGCGGTCAGTTTTGCCACCCGGTCCGGGTCCAGGGTAGCCACGTCCACGCCGTCATCGGCCCCGGCATAGCGGGCGGCAAACACAGCCAGAACCTCCGGCCAGTCCGCCGCCTGGCCCTGGATCACGATATCGTCATAGCCATCGGTTTGCAGTTGTTCCAGTTGCGCGTTATAGGCGACATTGACCGTATTGACTGCCTCAGCCACGGAAAGAGTGCCGGGCGCGTTGCGCTCCTGGGCAAAAAACAGGCCAAAGGGGGAGTTGGCCACCGCAGCGATCACTATAATAATGACCAGAGCCACCAAAAGGACGCCGCCGCCCAGCAGGGCGGCAAGGGAGTGGACCAGGGCGGACGCTGCGCGGATGACGACGGCAGGAAGTTTTTTCGCCAGGGCAAAGACGCCCTTGCCGGCTTTCTGGACGGTTTGGACAGTCTGCTGCCCCACGCGCTGTCTGGTGGGGCCGCCCGCCAAACGTGGGACGGCTGGCCCCGGTGGGGCTGCGGGCCGCGCTGGTGAGCCCGGCCTGGGCCCGCCCCGGTTTCCGGAGCGGGTCTTAAATTCGTGGCGGACGCGCTTTCCGGGAGCGCCGCCCTGTTTGGGCGCTGCCCCCCTTCGTGTGTTCTGGCGGACTGCTTTGCCGGAGGCGTGCTGCGCGGCCCCCTGGCCTCCGCTGCTCCCAGCCTGGTGTGACGCGGCAGAGCCGCGCCGACGGTTGTTCAAGGGGAAAGGGTCGGGTGGTGATCCGCCCCTGTCGGAACGGCTGGGGGCCGGTGGTGTGCCGGCAGCCTGCCGGGGTCCCGGCCCTGTGGGGGTGTCCGGCCCGTTGCCGCCGGGCCTCTCCCTGGTCCCGGGCCGCTCCTTTGGACTGGGCTCCCGCCTGGGCCTTGGGGCGGCGCTGCTGCCGGCCTGTCCGCCTTCCCGCTTCCTCTGTTCCACGGCTTTCCGCTCCTTGGGCTGGTTGGCCCTGGGAGGCTGTTCCTCTGTCCGGGCCGCATCCGCCGGGGCGTCCGGTCCTGCCTCCTGGTCTGTGGGGGCCTCCTCTTTTTTGGGGTCCCCTGGCTTCCGGGCCCGCCTGGTGGGGGCGGCTGTCCCGGCCAGTTCCTCCACAGCCCAGCGCCCGGCCTGCTCCACCCGCTCCTCGGCGTAGCCGTTCCTAGGCTCTGTCTCCTCCGTGGGCTGTTTCCGCTCCCGGATGGTTTTCTCCTTCATCTGCCGCGCCGCCTGCCTGGGGAGCGCGGCGCCGGGGGACCGGGCCTTTCCGCGCTTGCCCGGTCCTGGCTTTTCCTTAAATTCCGGCATGATGCCTCACCTCCAGAACTTACCTCAAATTGAGGCAGATTTCGACAATCTCCTTACTTGTCCCCCTGTCTCTTATACACATCTCCGAGCCCACGAGACATGCGCAGATCTCGT
>ENA-OYZX01001188-OYZX01001188.1-human-gut-metagenome-genome-assembly--contig:-NODE-1188-length-11855-cov-4.377288_pt1 | contig 11855 bp, 6 predicted proteins | sample MGYA00243296_ERZ653489 | MGnify/ENA primary metagenome ERZ653489 (study PRJEB26926, sample SAMN06165098) | human gut metagenome | biome: ENVO:00009003; feature: ENVO:2100002; material: ENVO:00002003... | reverse complement strand
CGAGATCTGCGCATGTCTCGTGGGCTCGGAGATGTGTATAAGAGACAGTTACATAACTGCTCTCCACATAGTTGTAATAGGGTTTGAATATCGATCCGCTCGCTTTCTCCCTCACCGCAATGACGACAGCAAAGCATTTCAGGATGTCTCCGTCTGCGCACTAGAGCCCGTTGACAATGACCGCATTTCGTAATTCCATGGAAGATATGACGTTTCTTTGACGTTGTGGAATACTGACGCCCGGCAACTGCATGAAACAATTCTTCGGATACGATCGGCTCATGTCCGTTTTTACGGACACAATACTGTTCTTTTGGCACAACGACCGTGCGTCGGATCTGGTCAATATGATTTTCATAACGATGCCATACATGACAACCGGTGTAAACCGGATTATGCACAAGATACCATACTCTTGCAGCCTCCATACCTACTATTTTCCCCGCATTTTTGTAAGTCATTCCCTCCGCGATCTGCTCAAATAAAAACCGAAGGACTTTTGCTTCCTCCGGTTGTATTTTTAAGCTTCCGTTTACTTTTCGATATCCATATGGCACTTTAGCGGACACATAATCCCCTCTCTCGTTTTTAGCCCAAAGTGCACCTTTTACTTTCCTGGAAATATCATGACAATAATATTCATAAAACAGTTCTCGAAAGGAAATGTCCAGTCCTCCACAAAATCCGGCGGACTTATAATCATCACTATCATATCCGTCTCCTAATGAAACCAACCGTACCTGACATTCCGGCATTACCTGTTCACGCAGTCTTGCCAATACTAAATATTCTCTGGACAAACGAGAAAAATCCTTAACCACAAGCACTTTCACACGTCCCATCAACACTGCCGCCAACAATCTTTCATATGCCGGCCGTCGTTGAGTCATGCCACTGTACCCTTCGTCTTTATATTCGATTATCGTATATTTATTTGTTGGATTATTTTTATTATCTGTCAGATAATTTTTTTGTGGAACATTTTCCTCTTCCTGTAGAAATTGTTGGTCATGCAGCCAATTTAAGATCATTTTTTTCTGATGCTCAATACTGCCTTCTTTGGAACCGGTTCGATCCTGTTTAGAAATGCGCAAATACATCGCAATCTGTCTGTCTCCTGCATCCAAATTTTCCATCTCTATTCATCCATATACGGCAGCTCGATCATGACGGTTACACTCGTACCATGCTGAATATCCGTTTCTACATCAATACTGCCCCGCATCATTTTTACTATACTATTCACGATTTTTAATCCTAGACCACATCCCGGAATATGCGCCTTTTTCGCACGTTCCGAGCGGCAGAACGGTTCGTACAGATATTCCATAAATTCAGGCTCTATCCCCATTCCGTTATCCTTTACTTCCATAACGTAACAGGATTTCCCCTCCTGTGCCGCACGTTCTGTCAGGGTAACAGTGATCATTCCCTGCTCCGGGGTGAATTTCACGCTATTCTCCATCAGATACTGCAATATCTGCTGTATTCTTCCCCTGTCACCAACAACTTTTTTATGTACCAGTCCGTCACTTATGATCTTGACCTGCTGTCGTTTCGCCGTACTTTCCGCCTGTAATTGTGCAGCAACATATTCTATCATTTCTGTCATATCAAACAATTGATCTGCCAATGTTACTTTGCCGAGTTCGATCTGGCTCATATCCAATACTTTGTCCAATATATTCAATAATTCATCGCCGTAGTCTGCAATCTTTTCCAGATATTGTTCCAGTTTATCCGGTTCCTCCAAATGAATATACATAAGAGATAACATCCCCGCTATTGCATTCATAGGCGTCCTGATTTCGTGGGAAATATTCGCATATAATTCACTTTTGAAACGTTCTGTCAACATTTGCTTGGAAATATCATTGACGATGCAGGCACAGTATCCAGGACCTGCAGAAAAACATTGTACACGAATGTATCTGCCATATTCTTCTGAAATATCCTCTATCTCACTTTTATGATTTTCATACGCTGCATTATAAAATATACGCAACCACCGCGGATTCATATTTTGAAATAGCATAGGACACTGTTCTTCTATTGTTCGTCCCTCTTCAACACGAACCAGATTCATCAAAGCTTGATTGAAAAATACCGGAGTATATGAGAAAGGCTTTCCACCTTCATCCAGATCAACACGGACAATACAGAAAGCCTGACTGCTGTTGGCAAAAATATTAATATCAAATTCTTGCACTGAGTGTCCTCCTTTATTGATCCATGTATTAATGATCATCTATTTCATTAGAATACTCTGTGACAAGGATAAAGTCAACAACCCGTTGCAAATAATCCATTTTATTCGACATTTTTCAACGCTTCGTCCATTGGGATCTTCTGTATCTTATGATATTGTGTCGCTGCAACAACTGCATAAGAAACCATGATCATAACAAACATTTTCGGATAAATATCCGGTGAATAATATAAGGTAAGCCAGCCGTTAAATTGCATCATGATTGCTTTATAGATCACGGTCATAAATAACGTTGCTATGGCAAAACCAACCAGAGCACTGAGAGCTACGACCCAGCTGGTCGCTAACAGGTACAGCCTTGCGATCTCCTTATTTTCATAACCGAGAATTTTAACCATCGAAATGGACGTGGTATTCCGTTCCAAGATCAATTTGGTGAGCAGATAGATCAGGAGTACCGCCAACAATATCGCAAATACATTGATCATTTGAAACATAGCTCCCATGGAAACATCCAACTGTCTGGATAACTTTGTCATATCGTCAACAGTAATGCAGCTATCCACATATTTTTCATCAATATCGGTCAATTTGCGATCCGACAAATACCCGGTAAAATATTTACTTTCTTCCGGTGTGGAAAGCTGCGCCAACAGCACTTCCGGATAACTCATCGCAAGCTGCATCATATCCACTTCTTCATCAAACGTATCACGGTACTTGTCAATGTCCATAAATACGGACAGACCCGCTGCATAGGCGACGGTTTCCTTTACACGGAAACGATACTTTTTACCGGAATATTCATCCTGCAATTGTAAGGTATCTCCCTTTTTCACACCGTATTTTTCTGCAAAACTATCCGAGATCATAACTCCATCTTCGGGCAGTCTATGCTTAAAGTATTTGCTGTTTTGTTCTAATCCCATAATGCTGATCGACTCATCTTTGGAACCTTTATATATCAGAGAGGTCATGCAATATTTTTCTGCCTGATCATCTGAAGTCCGTACGGGCGCTTTCAAAACATATTGATAATCCGCAAGCATTCCGTTTACCACTTCATTTTTGTAATGAGACAATAGCGGAATCATCATCATACCAAACAACAGCAGAAGACTGGCAAATAACATTCCGGCAAACAACGTAATGTAACTGGAACGGTTTTGTGTGATCACACGAATACGGAAACGGTTAAAAAACGACCACTTCGGCAAACGCATCGCTTTCTTTTTCTTTTTGCGGTCAAGGTCTCGGCGCAGGAAACGCAACGGAGATAATTGCAATTTACTCTGCAGTGACAGCACGTTCACGATCAGCATAATGATCAGCGGAACCACTGTCGTGATAACGAACGCCTTTGCATTCCAAATCGTCACATAAGTCGGCAGACTGTAACTGCCGTAATACATATCTGCTACTATGCCCTTAAAATACGTGTATCCAAGTACATTTCCAAGTGCACAGGCAAGAAACGTGACAGTCATCGGAACCGCTAAGTAATGACGCATCAGTTCTCCTTTGGTGTATCCGGAGGCGCGTAATGTACCGATGACTGCGGACTCCCGTGTGATCGTATGACGGATCGTTACCGAAAAGACGAACGCCATAATAGCGATCAGTATATACAATAACGCGATCATCATTCCCATATCACCACCGATATCATCACTTGCAAAATGAATCGCCTGATTAGCGTATGCCGGTAATGCTAAGGAAATCGTAACACCTGCCTGAAATGTTTTTTCGGCCAATGCATTAATAAAATCTTCCGACTGTTTCTGCTCCTGTTTCTTATCTTTTGGTGCCGTATTATATTTCCAGTCATACTGATAATTTTCATGCTCTTTAGCGAGAGAATCATAGCCTTGCTTTGTCATAACCGCCACACCAAACTTGGTCGCGTCAAACATCATATCACTGTTATCCGAAAAAAGAGCACTATAATCCGACAAGGCAACATAGCCGCTTACTTTCTTTTTCCTGTTACCAATGCAGATCGTGTCTCCAACGTCAATATCATTATTATCTGCATACATGCGGTCTACAGCGATCTCATCCTTACCCTTTGGCATACTTCCCTTCATCACGCAGATAAGATTGACCTTCTCCCGCTCTGCAAACACGCGGATCGATCCGTCACTCTTCCCATCATTATCCGTATCGACAGCTTCTTCCTTATAGAAATCCTTGTATATTTTGACATCTTCCTGTTCCAATTTGCGCTGCAAAGATGCTGAGATCTCATCCTTTACAACAAAATGTCCATCTTCAATATTATATTTATCATAACTTTCTTCACTTGCCTGCAGCATACTGCTGTTTGCTACAAAATATCCGGATGTAAATCCGATCGTCAACATCATAAACAGGAAAATCACCATGTATTTTCCCATTTCTCCTTTAAGCTCTCTTGGCAAACGCCTGTTTAATGGATTTTTCATCTCGTCCCACCTCTCTTACCAATCAAGCTCTTCTGCCGGAATCTTTATTTCGTTATGATAATCCTTGCGGATCTGCCCATCTTTAAAACGGATCACACGGTCTGCCATCTGCTTGATCGCATCGTTATGAGTAACCATAATGATCGTATTGCCGTATTTCTGATTGACATCCTCTAATAATTTGAGGATTTCCTTAGACGTTTTATAATCAAGGGCACCTGTCGGCTCATCACAAAGAAGGATATCCGGGTTTTTCACAATCGCTCGGCCAATTGCCGTTCTCTGCTGCTGACCACCGGAAAGCTGATTTGGCACTTTATGACGATGCTCATACAACCCCAATGTCCTTAAAAGATCATCAATATCTAACGGCGAGTCACTCAAATAAGCTCCCACTTCTATATTTTCCTTGACATTCAGATTCGGGATCAGATTATACATTTGGAACACATAACCCAAGTGTTTACGCCGATATGATGTCAATACTTTCTCGGACATGTCTGCAGTTCGCTCTCCGTCAATAGCAACATATCCTGCATCCGCATTATCGATCCCGCCTATAATATTGAGCAAAGTGGACTTTCCGGATCCGGAAGGTCCGAGCAATACACAGATTTCTCCACGCTCTACTTCAAAAGAAATCCCTTTTAATACCTCTGTTCGATTTTCTCCCTCGCCAAATCCCTTTCTCAGATCATGAATTTCCAAAAACATATTCGTTTACCATACCTTTCTTCTATACAGCACCAGTCACACAAAACCTCCCTGATATACCGAGATCATATATTGCTTATGACCTCTTCATATTGTTTGACCGGTAAGACTCAAGCCAGTTAGTTTTCACTAACCATACTATAGAATAACGGTTTTCCTAAAAAAAGTACAGACGCTTATTGATGTTTTTTCTCAATAAGCGTCTGCTGCTTAAAATATATTGACTCAAACTTCCCTTACCTTTTTAGGAATGCATATCAATATATGCAAGGATCTGTTCTACGAAACTCAGTCCCATTCGATAGAACACATACAAAATGGTAAGCGCCAACAGCATCACAAGCACTCGGTACAATACATAGGCTCGGGCGAAGGTTTTCTTTTCTTCCGGCGTCCGCTTACGAACAGCCAGTACAACCATATACCAGAATCCAAAAATCGGAATATGCATCCAGCAAAAAGTCTGAAACCACTGACCGATCCTGCCCCATTTCTGAAGTTTCTCGATCTGTTCTTCCTGTTTATCCGATTCTTGCACCTGTTCCGTCGTCTTGTCTACAGCTGTCTCCTTATATCCGGTATGCCCTGCAGAAACGACTGTCTCCTTATCATTTTCCTGTGGTGTCTGTGCTTTTGTGGCTGCATCTGTCTCTTTGTCTTTGTTTCTCTTTGCAAAGAAACCGGTACGACCTTCTTCCTTCTTGGTCGTTTCCGGCAACGGATCCGGATCGACAAAGACGAGATCCGCAAAGGATTCTGCATCCATAATATCTGCGACTTCTTGTTCCAACTGATGTTGGATCTGCTTTGTCTGTGACATGGATTCTTTCGCAGGTGTATTTGTCGTCCGCATCTGCTGTATCTGCTGCCCGGACAGAGCCTTTCCACTACCGTTAGAATTTGCTGTCTGAGTTGTCGCCTGCTGCGCTGCTCTCTGTGGCTGTGCTTTCTGGCCCGCCTGTGATCGTGCGGCTGCTGTCTGATCCGGCCGATGTTGTCTCTGTACCCCGGCAAGCTGTTTTGCCGCCGCACGCAATTCCTGCTCTCTTCTATCTTCTGCCATATATGTCCTCTTTTCTTCCGATTTCCAATTTCTACTGTGCACCAGCCTGAGCCGTTACTGTCGGCATTGGTGTTGCTGTCGCTTGTGGTATACTTGTGGTTCCCGGAGTATGGTGATTATTCTGTGCATCATATTCCGCTTTCGTTGGCAACATATATAATTCGGTACGGTAAGTCTGGTATTTGCTGTTTAAGCTTGCATATTCTGAATATCCCCTGCATGCCTCTACCGCACTCTTGGCTTTTTCTAACAGAGTCGCCATGTTGTCCGGCTGATAATCATAGCCACGTAATGCCTTCAATCTTGTATTAGCAAGCGCAACCCTGGTTTTGCGAAGCTGTTTATTTCTTGCATTCTTTGACGCCGTTTTCTTTTCACGGGCCAGTTCTGCATTAGACTCCTTCTGCTGCTCTTCATATGCTTTCACAACATCTTTCCACTTTACAGTCTCGTCTTTCAGCGAATCATATTTGTTCTTCGCACGCGTCGCATATGATTTGCGGATATCATCATCCTCAATTGAAGAGATCATATCACGAAGCTCCTGATAACTGGTTTCTAACGTATAGTAATCTGCCATACTCTGAATTGTCAGCTTTTCAAATGTTTCCAGCTTACGACGAACTTTTTTCTCATAGGATGCCTCTTCCAAGTTGTCCGCATACGCTGCCTTTGCTTTCAGGATCGTTATCGAGAAGAAGTCTCTGCCCGATGTACGCTTCAGATCCGTGCTTTCTGTTCCTTTGATCATATTTCCCTTGCCGTCATACTTTGCAAGACAAATACCCGATGGTGCCGCAAAATCCTGTGGCTTCTTATTTTTATGAATCTGATTCATGAAGTTCTTCCAAATGCCTCCCGGAACAGATGCGCCATATACGCCCGGCATAGCTCTCGGCGTGTCATAGCCGGCCCATACTACAGTTGTATAATATTTGGTATATCCACAGAACCATACATCTTTGCTGGAGTTGGTCGTTCCGGTCTTACCGGCTGCGATCTGACCATTGTCTAATTTGAGAGAGCGTCCGGTACCATACGGCTCATTCAAAACACCTTTCAATACATCTGTCATCATCCAAGCCGCATCTTCAGTATATACCTGTGTCGTATCATTAGAGCTCTTATATACCGTTCCGTCTGATACATGTTCTATTTTTTGAATACAGGTTTTTTCACTATAGCTTCCGTTGTTGGCAAGTGTTGAAAATCCCTTTGCCATATCAACTACGCGGACACCTTCGGTAAATCCGCCGAGCGATAATGATAAATTGTCATTATCCACATAACTCAAATTATGAAAATGCATTTTATCTAAGAAAGACATACCATATTTCGGTGTGATCTTTTCTAATACCTGCCATGCAATCGTATTGATCGAACGCTGTACCGCCTCACGCAAATGCAGACTGCCACGATAACCGCCGCCGGCATTCTTCGGTCCGTTCCCGATCGGCTGGTCATTTACAACAGTAGAAGGAGAATAGGCTCCTGTTTCAAAGGCAGGCGTATAATCGATCAATGGTTTGATCGAACTACCGGACTGTCGTGCTGATAAATAAGCACGGTTATAGGAATCCTTCGTGCCACGACCACCGACGATCGCCACAACATAATTGGTGGAGTTATCTACACAGACCGCTGCTCCCTGCAGTGCATACTTTGTCTTGTCCGAGTTTTTCTCTTTGCTGTAGGCAAGTCCCTTATCAACGGCTTTTTGCAGCTTTTTCTGCTTTTTCATATCAATTGACGTATAAAGTTTGTATCCACCCTCACGGATGTCGTTGGTCTTCTGGCTGTACAGATTGCTGTATTTCTCGTTGTAACTTTCGTAGTCCTCTTTGTCATTAAAGGTATACTGGAATTTGAAATCTTCCTTTTCCATCAATGCCAGTGCAGCACAATGGATCGCATAACTCACCACATAACTTTCATTCGTACCGTCTTTGGTCAACTGCTGGATCTTGATCTTCTTTTTGACAGAACTGTCATACTGTTTCTGTGTGATCACCTGTTCATCATACATCTTTTTGAGTACTTCGTTCCGTTTCTTTAATGCTGCTTCCGGCTTATTCACCGGATCATAGGCAGATGGATTATTGGACAGACCGATCAGAATTGCTGCCTCATACGGCTCGAGATCTGCTGCTGATTTCCCAAAATAATATTCACTCGCTGCCCCTACACCATAACAGCGGTTCCCGTAATAATTACTATTACAGTAAAATTCCATGATCTTGTCTTTGGTGAACTTTTGTTCCACCGTTGGTGCCAGCATAATTTCGATCATTTTACGTGTATAACTCTTTTCCTGTGTCAATAAATTGTTTTTGATCACCTGCTGTGTGATCGTACTACCGCCCTGCTTGATGTCTCCGCCATTTTTGACTAACGCAACGCCGGCACGCATCGTTGCAAGCAGATCCACACCGCCGTGTGTCTTAAAACGCTTATCTTCCACAGCGATATAACCATTATACAAATATGGAGAAATACTTTTGATCTCCGTGTATTTATATCTTCCTGCGTTTACAGAACCGACCAGTTTACCATCTTTGTCGTAAACAACGGTATCTTCTTTCATCACGAAGTCATCTTCGCTCATATTGACTAACTTGTCGAATACCGTCTCTCTGGCTTCGGTAAACATCGGCAAAAACTTCACATACAGGCATAATCCCACAATACCCGCAATTACCAATACCGTCGCAAAAATGCCGATGATCGTCCCCGCTATATTGGAAACAACTCCTAAATAACTTCCTAAAGTCTTTCCGATTATGCCCAACACATCACCGGTTCCACCGATATATTTCTTTAGTTGCTTCATAAATTTCCTTGCCTTTCCAAGTATATTCTTTACTCTGCTGTCTCGGTCTGCTGTCTCGGTCTGCAGTATCGTCTTTCCATTCAGATCACAAGACAGTCCATCCTATGCTATCCGAATTTTAGGACAGAGCATGACAAGAAACATTATACTTGCTTTTATGCAATAATTCAAGTTGACACGCTCACTATCGTCATATAAAATAGAACAGAACGCAAACATATGTTTCTATTGAAAGGAATGTAAAAATTATTATGACAACGATGCACCATTTTGGATTTATTGGTTTCGGATTAATTGGCGGCTCCGTAGCACATGCACTGCGCGAACAGTATCCGGACAGTGAACTTATGGCATACAATTACTATATTACCAAACCACACCCGCGCCTCGAATTGGCTGCAATGGATGGGATTTTAGACAAGATCACAACAGATCTCGCTGATTTTGCTGACTGTGACTGTATTTTTCTATGCGCACCTGTCATCAAAAATATCGCCTATTTGGATAAGTTGCTTCCCTATCTTTCCAAAGACTGTCTGCTGACAGACGTTGGCAGTGTCAAAAGCGATATTCTTGCTGCAGTCAAAGAACATGGTCTCTGTGAGCAGTTTGTAGGCGGGCACCCAATGACCGGCTCTGAAAAGACCGGTTATGAACATTCTGAATCTGCATTTTTCCGTGATAAATACTATATTTTAACACCGTTTGCAGAGAGCAGACCGGAATATGTTGCATGGATGGAACAATTCATTCACGACATCGGATCACACTGTATTTTGCTCGACCCGGATTATCACGATGCCGTAGTAGCCGGTATCAGCCACGGTCCACATGTAATATCTGCGGCACTGGTCAATGCGGTTGCTGCCCTTGATGAAGACGGTACCTACGGCACACTGGCGGCAGGAGGATTTCACACAACGACGCGAATCTCTTCCTCTTCTCCGGAAATGTGGCAGAATATCTGTCTGACCAACTCCGACAAAATATGCAGTTTTTTAGACAAATATATAGAAACTTTGACCGCTGCCAAACAACAGATCGCTGACGGCGACAAAGATGGACTAATGCATTTTTTTGAAGCGGCAAAAAATTACCGCGATCATATTCGATTCTAAAGAAAGGCTTGGTGACGAATGAACGTATTAGAAGGATTAAATCCTGAGCAGGAGCAAGCAGTTAAACATTTTAAGGGACCACTTCTGATCTTAGCAGGTGCAGGGTCCGGCAAAACCCGTGTATTGACACACCGTATCGCCTATTTGATCGAGGAATATGGCGTCAACCCTTGGAACATCCTTGCCATTACCTTTACCAATAAAGCTGCCGGAGAAATGCGTGAGCGAGTTGATAATATTGTTACTTCCGGTGCAGAATACATATGGGTCAGCACTTTCCACTCCGCATGTGTGCGCATACTGCGCCGCCATATTGAAGCTCTCGGTTATTCGAGAAGTTTCACGATCTATGACGCAGACGACCAACGAACATTAATGCGGGATATTTTGAAATATCTGCAGTTAGACCCCAAAAAGTTCAAAGAACGTAGTGTACTCGGTGCTATCTCATCTGCCAAAGATGAGATGATCACTCCGGAAGAATATGAACGCCGTGCAGCCGGTGACTATCTCAAAGAAATATATGCCAGAGCTTATCGGGAATACGAAAAACGTCTTCGCGACTCAAATGCATTGGATTTCGATGATCTCATCGTAAAGACTATTCAGCTATTGCAGGATAACCCGGAAATCCTGGACTATTACCAAAACCGTTTCCGCTATATTATGGTCGATGAGTATCAGGATACTAACACAGCTCAATTTGAGCTTGTACGCCTGTTGGCTGACTCTACCGGAGAAGATGGCAGACGCGAGCAGAATCTGTGCGTTGTCGGTGACGATGACCAGTCTATCTACAAATTCCGTGGTGCCAATATATATAATATCCTGAACTTTGAGACCGAATATCCTGACGCTAAAGTGATCAAGCTGGAGAAAAACTATCGAAGCACCCAAAATATTTTGGATGCGGCAAACGCTGTGATCAGTCATAACTCCATGCGTAAGGATAAAGCGCTTTGGACAGACCAGGAAAAAGGTGATCCGATCTATTTTGCGCAATATGGTAATGAATACGAAGAAGCGGAGGCTGTTACCGACGGTATCTCTTACGCTGTACAGACCAGCGAAGCAGACTACAAGGACTTTGCCATTTTGTATCGTACGAATGCACAGTCTCGTGTATTGGAGGAAAAACTGGTGACGGCCAATATCCCATATCGTATTGTCGGTGCGGTAAACTTCTACCAACGCCGTGAGATCAAGGATCTGTTGGCATATTTGCGCACGGTGGAAAACGGTTTAGATGATATTTCCGTAAAACGAATCATCAATGTGCCAAAACGCGGCATTGGTCTTACAACGATCGACCGGGTAGCCGACTATGCACTCACGCACGAGACCAGTTTTTACGGTGCTTTGCAAAACTACGAATACATTGACGGCATCAAACGCAGCGCCGGCAAGCTGGGCAGTTTTGTCAGTCTGATCGAATCGTTCAAGCGGCATTTAGCATCTCCCGAGTATAGCTTGGAAG
>ENA-OYZX01001179-OYZX01001179.1-human-gut-metagenome-genome-assembly--contig:-NODE-1179-length-11905-cov-5.889367_pt1 | contig 11905 bp, 9 predicted proteins | sample MGYA00243296_ERZ653489 | MGnify/ENA primary metagenome ERZ653489 (study PRJEB26926, sample SAMN06165098) | human gut metagenome | biome: ENVO:00009003; feature: ENVO:2100002; material: ENVO:00002003... | reverse complement strand
GCAGCGTCAGATGTGTATAAGAGACAGTTTGCACGGTGTTGCCATAGGTATTTCTTTTTCCCCTATTCCTCTTCCAGCTGTTCCTCCAGGAATGCCCGGACAGCTGCGTTGATCTCACCGAACCGATAGCCCTGGCGCACCAGTGCCGCCTTGCCCTTTTCAATGGTGCGGCGGTCGTCCGGGTCGAGAAAATACTTCCGGTATTTTCCCTCCACCAGTTCCATCAGGATCTCGCCGGTGACTTCGTCCTCATACGGTTCCAGCGCCTCGGTGATATGCTCTTCCAGCAGTCCCCGGCGGCGCATCTCCTGAAACGCCCGGCGCATCCCGAACCGCTTTACGGCAACGTAATGATGCGCCAGCTGTTCCGCATAGGCACGGTCGTTGATCTGCCCGTATTTCGCCAGGCGATCCACCGTGGCGAAACACACCGCCTGGGGATACTTCGGCTCCAGCTTGCGGAACATTTCCTGATAGCTGTAGCCCCGGTTGTCCAGCAGAAAGCAGGCGTACTGGTATGCCTTCCGGGAAAGCTCTGCGGTCTGCACCTGTTCCCACTGCTGCGGTGTCAGCGTCATGCCCTTTCGGAGGCCGCACCGCTGCACCACGGAAACATGGAGAAAGAACAGCTCTCCCGAATCGTCCAGTTCGATCTTCCAGGTATTGCCCTTATGGGCGCTGAGTGTGGTAATGGTCATCTGCCGTCACCTTATGCCGGATCGAATTCCTCGAAGTCGTCCTCGGCACTGATGTCCAGGCTCTCGCCCTCTTCCAGAGAGTTAAACTCGCCGTCGCCCTCTACCTCAACGATATCGCCGGGTTCAGCGTCCTCTCCGCCGGCTGCCTTTGCCGCAGCCTCTTCCAGCTTGGACTTCTTCTTTTTCTTCTTGGACGTTGCCATCAGCTCGTCCTTATGTTCCATGATCTTGTCCTCGATCTCCTTCATCAGATCGGGGTTCTCTTCCAGAGTCTTCTTGGCATTTTCTCTGCCCTGTCCCAGCTTCTGATCCTCATAGCTGAACCATGCGCCGCCTTTTTTCACGATGCCCAGTTCCACCGCCACGTCGATGACCTCGCCGGTGCGGGAGATGCCCTGTCCATAGAGGATGTCAAATTCTGCCTCACGGAACGGCGGCGCCACCTTATTCTTGTTGATCTTCACCTTAGTGCGGTTACCGATCTGGCTGCTGCCGTCCTTGATGGGTTCGCCACGGCGCACTTCCATGCGGACAGAGGCGTAGAACTTCAGCGCACGGCCGCCGGGCGTTGTCTCCGGGTTGCCGTACATAACGCCGATCTTTTCCCGGACCTGGTTGATGAAGATTGCCACGCACTTGGACTTGGAGATGACGGCAGTCAGCTTTCGCATTGCCTGGGACATCAGTCTCGCCAGCTGTCCCACGTGGCTGTCACCCATTTCGCCGTCGATCTCCGCTTTGGTGGTGAGAGCTGCCACAGAGTCCACGACCAGCACGTCGATGGCACCGGAGCGCACCAGCGCCTCGGCGATTTCCAGCGCCTGCTCACCGCTGTCCGGCTGGGACACCAGCAGGCTGTCGATGTTGACGCCCAGCGCCTCGGCATAGGTGGGGTCGAGGGCGTGTTCCACGTCGATGAATGCCACTTCGCCGCCCATCTTCTGCGCCTCGGCAATGATGTGCAGGGCAACGGTGGTCTTACCGGAGCTTTCCGGACCGTACAGCTCCACGATACGTCCCCGTGGCACGCCGCCGATGCCCAGCGCCATGTCCAGCATCATCGAGCCGGTAGGGATCGCCTCTACATTGAGGTTCGCCTTATTCTCGCCCAGACGCATGATCGCACCTGTGCCGTATACCTTTGTAATATGTGCAATGGCACTCTGGAGTGCCTTTTTCTTTTCTTCCTCGGTGGTGGGGATGTCCAGCACCACTTTCTTTTTCAGATCTGCTTTTGCCATAAAATATCGTCCTTTATCTGGTATGGATGTATCAACTTACCGGGCATTTGCGGGCGAGCCATATTCGTCTGGGACTCCGACCGCACTGTGTGCCGCCTTCCTCTGTAAGAGAAGGCTATATTTCAGCTTTCTGCCCCAGCACCACTCGTCCAATGCCTGTGAGGTCGGGGACGGTGTGTACCTGGGCATAGCCGTTTTTCCGAAAGATCTGTTCCACATCTGCCGCCTGTCCTGCGCCTACCTCATACACCAGCCAGCCGCCCGGCAGGAGCGCCGGTTTCCAGAGCATGGTCAGCTTTCGGTAGAAGTCCAGCCCGTCCGTGCCGCCGAACAAGGCGGTCTCCGGTTCGTGGGCGACTTCCGGCTGAAGCTGTTCCATATCAGCTGCGGTGAGGTAAGGCGGATTACAGGTGATGATGTGATACTGCTGTTCCAGCAGCGCCGCCGGCGGACACAGCACATCGCCGGCACAGCATTGCAGCTGGGGTGCGTGGCGGTGCAGATTCTGCCGCAGATACGGCAGGGCATCCGGCGACAGTTCCAGCACTGCCCCGGTGACATCCGGCAGATGCGCCGATACCGCCGCCGGGATACAGCCCGAACCGCTGCAAAGATCCAGCAGACAGGTAGACGGCGCACCCTTTCGCAGTTCCAGCACCGTTTCCACCAGGGTCTCCGTATCCTGCCGTGGGATGAGGACGCCCTCGCCCACCCGAAATTCCAGCCCGAAAAATTCCCATGTGCCGCAGAGATACTGGAGCGGCTCATGGTCACAGCGGCGTGCGGTCAGTTCCGCCAGGCGCTGCTGCTGGGTTTCGGTCAGAGGCTGTTCCGGGAGCGGTGCGCCATAGGGCAGTTCCAGCACCGTTTCCACCAGGATGCGGCTCTCGAACTGCGCCGATTCCAGTCCGGCGTTTTCCAGCCGCCGTCGGGTCTCCTGCACGGCGGCACGGGGCATGTTTACCACTTGTCGTCCTCCATGTCCTCCGGGATGCAGGGTTTCAGCGCAGCGATGGCGCACTCGATCTGGGAGGCATCCGGTTCACGGGTGGTGATGCGCTGGATCTGAAGTCCCGGCCAGGAAAGCGCCCGGGTCAGCCAGTTGTTGCTCCGTCCGGCGATGCGGATGAACTCATAGGAGATGCCCACCACCACCGGCAGCAGGAGAATGCTGACGATCATCCGGGGAACGACCTGGTAGATCGGCACAATGCACATCACCAGGATGCTGACGATCAGCGTGATAAAGATAAAGCTGGTGCCGCAGCGGGGGTGGAAACGAGTGTGTTTCTTCACGTTCTCCACGGTCAGCTCTTCCCCTGCCTCATAGCAGGCGATGGTCTTATGCTCTGCGCCGTGGTATTCATAGGTACGGCGGATATCCTTCATCATGCCGGTACACGCCATATACCCCAGGAAAATAGCGATCTTGATGATGCCCTCCAGCAGCGACCGCACAAAGCGGCTGTTGTCCGGGATGGCGGTGTGGGCGATGAGCTGTCCGATGAGGAACTTCGGCAGGAACACAAACAGACCGATGGCGACTGCAATGCCCACCACCATGCCGATGGACATGATGATGCCGAAAAGCTTGTCTCCAAGCTTTTCATCCAGCCACTTTTCAAAGCGGTTCATCTCCTCGGTGTCCTCTTCGTCCTCATCCTCCGGCACCTGTTTTTCCGCCGACTTGGTCAGGCAGCGGTAGCCGTCCTTCATGGACAGCACAAAGTTAAAGCTGCCCCGAAGAAACGGGCATTTCCGGTACCAGGGCATATTCTTGCCGTTGTTTTCTTTCCAGGTCTCCACGTCGATCTCGCCGTTGGGGAGACGGCACGCCATAGCGCCGGTGTCAGCGCCTTTCATCATAACGCCCTCGATCAGCGCCTGTCCGCCGATCTTGGTCATATGTTTCGGGTTTTCTCTGGGTTGTTTTGCCATGTGTTGTCCTTTCTTCTGGATAAACAAGAACGCCTCCGGTGCATCATAGCCCGAAAGGTTCTGTTTGCATTATGTTGCGGCACTGCTGCGGCGCTGCGCCTCTACCGGGAGGGTGATGGTCACGTTGGTTCCCACGTTCAGTTCGCTGGTGATATCCAGTCTGCCGCCGTGCATGGTGATGATCTCATCTGCCACAGCAAGCCCGATGCCCGATCCACGCCGGGTATGGTTCGCCTTGAAAAACTTGGTCTTGACACGAGGCAGGTCAGCGGCGCTGATGCCCACGCCGTTATCGGTGATAGTCACCTGAATCATGTTTCCCACTTCCTCGGCGCTCACCGTGATGGTGCTGCCAGGGTTGGAATACTTGATGGCGTTGTCAATGACGTTGATGAACACCTGCCGGATGCGGTTCTTGTCGCCGTAGACGAAGGGCAGCATTTCCGGCTCCTGGTAGATGATATGGATATTCTCCCGCTTTGCCTTTTCCGTATAGATCAGCACCGCATCGCCCAGCTCCGCCAGCACATCCATAGTGGCGCACTGGAGCGAGAACCGTCCGCTCTGCATCCGGGAAAAGTCCAGCAGCTCCTCCACCATTTCCGACAGGCGCTCGGTCTCGTTCACGATGACGTGGACGCCACGCTGTACGGTGTCCGGGTCTGCCTCCATGCACATGGTCTCCGCCCAGCCCTTGATGGCGGTGAGCGGCGTGCGCAGTTCGTGGGAAACGGAAGAGATAAACTCGTTTTTCATGTTCTCCGTATTGGAGAGTTCGTCCGCCATCTGGTTGATGGACACGCAGAGATCGCCGATCTCGTCGCTGCTGTTCTCGCTGATGCGGACAGAAAAGTCCCCTTTGGCGTACTGCTTTGTGGTGGCGTTGATCTGCTTGATGGGTCGGACGATGGAGCGGATGAAATAGAGTCCCGTCACCACCAGCAGCAGCAGCACTCCGGCACAGACTGCCGAAACGCCGAAGATATAGGCGTTTACGGTCTCCTGGATCTGATCCAGAGATGCCACCACCCGGATGGCGTTATACTCCGTGTTCATGTCGGAGATATCCACGGAGAGCGCCATGATGGTCTCGCCGCCCTGCTTGCCCACCCAATAGCCGTCGCCGCCGTCCATGGCAGATTCATAGTCGGGCATGGCTGCGCCCTCTTCCGGAGTGAACCCGGAGGACGTGAGCGCCACTCTGCCACGGGAACTGATCGCCATAAGTTCCATCTTGTCCTTGTCGGAGAAGTTCTCGATGGTGCTGCGCATTTCCGAGGAAAAGTTGATGTCGGCGTCCTGGGAATAGCGGCTGAGGACACCGGTCACGGAGGTGAGCTTGGTGTTCAGATACTGCTGGGATGCGCTGTAGTAATAGTTCTGCATGATGTAGATGAATGCAAAATCCAGCACCGTCAGCACCAGGGCGATGATCCCCAGGTTATTGATGACCCAGCGGCGTGTGATCGAGCCTCCGGCACGTTTTTTTGTGCCATGTCTGCGTTTATTTGTCATTCCACTTATATCCATAGCCCCAGATGGTCGTAATGTAATGCGGCTTGCTGGGTTCTTCTTCGATCTTCATGCGGATGCGGCGGATATTCACGTCCACGATCTTGTCGTCGCCGAAATAGCCGTCGCCCCAGATATGGTTCAGAATGCTGGCACGATCCAGCGCTGTGTTCTGGTTGTTGAGGAAATACTCCATGATCTGATATTCCACCTGGGTCAGATCAATGAGCTTGCCGTTTTTCGTCACGGTCCGGCTCTTGAGATTGAGGGTGAACGGGCCGCTTTCGATAACGGGCGACTGTTCATCCTTGATAAAACTCATGCAGACACGGCGATAGATGGCGTCCACTCTGGCGGTCAGCTCAGAGGGCGAAAAGGGCTTTGTGATATAGTCGTCTGCGCCGAACATCAGTCCGCTGACCTTGTCCATTTCCTGGGTCCTCGCCGTCAGCATGATAATGCCAATGGTAGAGCTTTTTTCCCGGAGCTTTTTGCAGACGGTAAAGCCGTCGATGCCGGGCATCATGATATCCAGCAGCACGATGTCGAAATTTCCGTGTTCCTCTTCAAACACACGGAGTGCGTCCTCGCCGCATCCCACATCGCACACGTCATAGCCGGCACGCTTGAGGTTAATGACGACAAAGTCCCGGATGACATCTTCATCTTCACACACTAAAATACGTTTCATTCTTACACCTCTGTTTGAGAGACTGTTTGTTATCTTAATTCACATTCTGAAAGACGGATAGAGTTGGTTTTTGAAGGGGCAGATTATCCCCCTGTCCCTTCGGGACATCCCCCTTTTCAAGGGGGACATATTAACTTATGGAAGGCTTATCCCTTCTACTATAAAAGAACAGGGGATAAGGTTTCTTCTGTAGGGGCGAACATCGTTCTCCCGTCACGCCTCCTGCGATATTTCCTTTCATACAGGGCGAATCGACTCCTCTGCCCTGTCGGGCATCTCCTCTGGAAGAGGAGACTTTTCTCTTGGCTCCTCTTATAGAGGAGCTGGCAAGCCGTAGGCTTGACTGAGGAGTTTCGGGCGAACAATGTTCGCCCCTACGGTTGAGAGGATAACGTATACGTTGCCGTATGGTTTTCCATTTCCGATATAGGGTTCCTCTGTTAAATTTATCCCTCCGACACAGAAAAAATCCTCACTGCACAAAGGAAAACCGCACCATCAGTTCCTGCCAGGGCTGTGCCAGGCTGTCGTCTGTCTCTGCCGGTTTCATATAATACGATGCCTTGCCACGGGTGTGGAGCAGACGATACCCTTCGGTCTCCCGTTCTTCCTGGGATTCGGTATCCTGTGCCACGCTGTAGCGCAGCAGCTCTGTCATATGGTCGTTGATCTCGCCGTCATAGCGGCAGAACACGATGTCCCCGGTGAGGGTGTCGTTCACTGCCGTCACCGTGTCGTACCAGGACAGGGGCAGCAGGAACACACAGCCGTCATTCAGACTGAAATAGCCCCGTTCCTTTTCGGTCAGCTGTTCCCCGGAGACGCTGAGCCACCGGGTGAGCCGCACCTGCTCTGAGGCATCGGCTGCATAGCCGGGAAACGGTTCCTGCACCGGAATCTCCACCACGCCGTCCCCGTCCAGATCCATGGACAGATAGCCCACCGAACGGTTGGTCTTTGCCACGGTGTCGCCGTCCGCCAGCACATACGCCAGCGTATCGCTCTGGACGTGAAGGATCTCCGTCTGCAAGGACGAAGGTCCGGTGGCGCCGTCGATATAGATACCGGTGGTGCCGTCAGACAGCGTGCCGTACAGCACCTGGCTGAAATCCGTGAAGCCGGTGCGCAGATCCAGCTTGCCGTTGTCCTTGATGCTGCCGTCCTGCAGGCGGTACATTGCCGCAGAGGAGGACGCATTTTCGGTAAGCTTTCCCAGCACCAGCAGTTCCTGCGCCTGGTCGCCGTCCAAATCTGCCACGTCGAACATGGTATAGGCGGCGGTGAACAGCTGTTCCACCTGGCTGTCGCCGTAGCGGTAGACCGTCAGCGATTTATCCGACTGGTCTACGCCGCTGTAGCCCACGAAGATCTGGTTCTGGGTCTCGTCGCCCATGGCGGAGACCACGATGCGTTCCACTTCCGTGCCGTCCGCCGGACGGTCGCAGACTGACATCCACTTTCCTTTCACCTGGTCCAGGACGCTGAGCCGCAGTCCGTTTTCCACGGCGGCAAGGTTCGTCTTTTTATAAAACACCAGCGCCTCGTCCTCGCCGTCGCCGTCCAGGTCAACTACCGTGAACGCCGACAGATTGACACCGGCTCTGGGATACTGCAGCGTAATGCCGCTGCCCACTGCATCCTGGAGCGCCAGGTAGATCTGCTGCTGTTCTTCGCTCAGACTGGGCGGTTTCAGCAGGGAATCCACCGTTGCGCCCGGCGTACATCCGGAGAACAGCAGGCAGCAGAGTAGGCAAAATGCGGCTGGCAGCCACCGCCGCCGCCGCATCCTCGATTGTGTTATCGGTCGCATAGAGGAACATACTCCTTCGATTTTGCGATCGCCTTGTATGCCGGGCGGATGATCCGCTTTCCGGTGAGTATCTCTTCCATCCGGTGTGCCGCCCAGCCGACCATTCTGGCGGTGGCGAACAGGGGTGTGAACAGCTCGTCCGGGATGCCCAGCATCCGGTATACCAGACCGGAGTACATATCCACGTTGGCGCATACCACCTTGTCGCTGCCCCGGACGGACTTCATCAGTTCCGGCGTCAGCTTTTCGATGGTATCCAGGAGCTTGAACTCCCGTTCGATTTCCTTGCCGGCAGCCAGCGCCATTGCCTTGCGCTTCAGGATGACCGCACGGGGATCGGACAGGGTATAGACGGCGTGTCCCATACCGTAGATCAGACCGGAGCCGTCGTTTGCCTCCTTCCGCAGGATCTTGGTGAGATAGTCGGCTACCTCACCCTCGTTTTCCCAGTGTGCCACGTGCGCCTTGATGTCGTCCAGCATCTGGATGACCTTGATGTTTGCGCCGCCGTGACGGGGTCCCTTGAGGGAGTTGATGGCGGAAGTATATGCCGCAAAGGGATCTGTGCCGGAAGAGGTCGCCACACGGCAGGCAAAGGTGGAGTTGTTTCCGCCGCCGTGGTCTGCGTGGAGCGCCAGCAGGGTATCCAGCAGCTGTGCCTCTGCCTTGGTGTAGGAACGGTCGTTCCGAATCAGAGACAGGATGGATTCTGCGGTGTTTTCCTCCGGGCGGAGCGGGTGCATGATAAGGCTGGCATTGTCGTACTTATGCCGCTTTGCCTGGTATGCGCCGTCCATGAGAATGGGCATCTTTGCGATCAGATCCAGGGCGATGGACATCTCGTCCTCAATGGTGGTATTCTCTGTCACATCGGAATAGGAATAGAGGGACAGGATGCTTCTCGCCAGCTTATTCATAATATTATTGGACGGAGACTGCATGATGGAGTCCACCAGGAATCCCGGCGGCAGCTCACGGCGAACGCCGAGAGAACGTGTCATGCGCTCCAGATCTGCCCCGTTCGGGAGTCTGCCGAACAGCAGCAGGTAAGCAACTTCTTCAAAGACATAGCGGTCTTCCCGCTCTGCGTTTTCGATCAGATCATTGATATCATAGCCACGGTAGATCAGCTGACCGGGGATGGGCTGGCGCTCACCCTCGCTCATTACATAGCCGTGTACCATACAGATCCGGGTAATCCCAGCAATGACGCCCGAACCATCTGCATTTCTCAGACCTCGTTTCACATCGAAGCGTTCATAGTATTTGGGAGCAATATCGGAATACTGTACCAAGTCCTCGCATAGGTTATGAATGTCAGAATCCTCGATGCTGTGGTTGTAAATCAGTTGCGGTGTCATTGGAATTGCCTCCTTTTTAATCGTTACCTTATATTATACACGAAAAGCCGCCGCCTGTCAATCTTTTTCAAACGTTTTTCACGCAAATCCATTTTCCGGAAAATGTCTTTGGAAAAGGGGAATGCCGGGTGTGAAAATGGCAGTACTTTGTAGAGGTGATTCCTTACTCAATGGGTTTGTAGGGGCGATGTCCAGCCCGTCGCCCAGCGGAAATGGCGACGGCAGACTTGCCCAAGGATAGCAAGCCACATCGACCCGTCCCATTTATTGTAGGGGCGAACATTGTTCGCCTAAGACTCCTCAGTCAGCCTACGGCTGCCAGCTCCTCTAGAAGAGGAGCCAATTTAGCCTCCTCTCTTAGAGGAGGTGCCCGAAGGGCGGAGGAGTTTCGGGCGAACCATGTCCGTCCCATTCGCCCCTACGAGATAATTTCCACCGAACTATTACACCACCGCCCGGCTTTAAGAATTCTTTAAGAAACCTGCCTTATACTATGGAATAACAGGAAAGGCAGAAGGTTTCTGTCTGCCGCCGCTTCTCATTTTCCAATTTCTGCCCTGCGGCAAAGCGCCGCTGTTCCGAAGGCAGGGGAAAACACTCCGCAACAGCTCGTAACAAAGGAGAAGTGAACAACATGAAAAAAAACTCGCACCGCTATGTGCGGAAAACCGCAGCCGGCGTGGTCGCTCTGTCCATGCTCTGCGCCGCTGCAATCCCTTCGGTTCTGGCTATGTCTGCCGGCGCAGCCAGCGCATCCGGCGACCTGAACGGTGACGGCTCTGTCACTGCCGCCGATGCGGCAATCCTGCAAACCTCACTCCTGGGCGGCACTGCCCTCACCGCAGAACAGTACGCCAACGCCGATGTCACCGGTGACGGCGCTGTGGATGGTCTGGATCTGACCCGGCTCCGTCAGATGGCTGCGGTCGTTCCCGTAAGCGATGCCATCGCCATCCACCTCAGCGACAGCGGTATTACCGTAGAGGGCGACACCAAGGGCGTGACCGCCGTTTCCGGAAAGACTGTCACCATCTCTGCCTCCGGCAACTACACCGTAGACGGCTCGATCACAGACGGACAGATTCTGGTGAACATCCCGGATACCACAGCGGATTCTGACGCAGTTTCCCTGTATTTGCAGGATGTGACCATGACCTCTTCCAACGGTGTGCCCTGCATTCTGGGACAGAGCGCAAAGAAACTGAAACTGACCTGCTCCGGTGAAAATACGCTGACCGATACTGCCGCCGAGGCAAACGCCGACACCAGCGGCGTGATCTACGGCGACTGTGATATTACTGTTACCAAGAACAGTACCGGCACGCTGAACATCACCAGCAGTATGAATACGGCTATCCGTTCCAAGGACGACATCAAGCTCAACGGCGGCGCTGTCGTGATCAATACCGATGTGGACGACACTTCCGACGCCGATGCCATCCGGGCAAACAATACCCTGGAGGTAGACGGCGCATCGGTTTCCATTACCTCTTCCGCAGACGGTCTGAAATCCTCCAAGGAAGACGTTTCCATCCTCTCTGGCAAGGTGAGCATCAAGGCAGGCAATGACGCAGTACAGGCGGCAACTGCCCTCAATATCTCCGGCGGCACGGTGATCGCCAGCGGCGACCGTGGCTTTACCCTGGATGAAAACGGCACACTCGCCATTACCGGCGGCGATGTGCTGGCGACAGCCACCGACTACGCATTCGGCATGGATTCTTCCGGTGCGGCAGTGACTGTAGACACTTCCGGCTGCACCCAGGGCGTGGTACAGCTGGACTATGCGGCAGAGTGGAAAAAGAGCAACGCTGTGACTTTGAAGAAGGGCAGCGATACTGTCTTTGAAATGACGCCGAATAAGAAGTACACCTATGTGCTGGCAAGCGGCGCAAAGCTCTCCGGCACAGACAGCTATACCCTCTATACCGGCGGCACGCAGATGAACCACAGCGGTTCGGACAACGGCACATTTGCCATGACCGGTACGCTGACCAAGTTCACCGATGTCAAGGAACTGACCGGCGGCAGCGAACTCCCGGATGATGACAGCGTTGTCACTGCCCTGGTCTACAGCGGCAGCAGCGTGACGGCAACCAACGCCTCCGGCGGCGTAGTCTCCAATCCGTCCAATCTGACCATCTCCGGCGCAAATGTCACCATTACGGCATCCAGTGAGATTTCTGTCAGCGGCGAAAGCACCAGCGGACAGCTTGCCGTCAACGTGGACAAAACGGCAGAGCCGGAGGGCAAGGTGGTGCTGAACCTGGAGGGACTGACCCTTTCCAACAGCAGCGCTGCGCCCATCTATGTTGAGGCGATCGGCGATGAGGTGCAGATCTCTGCCAAGAACGGCACGACCAACACCATTTCGGACGGCACATCCCACACGGATACCTATGTGGACAGCGACGGCAATACCAACACCGTAAACGGGGCGATCTTCTCCCGTGACGATCTGAAGCTCAAGGGCAAGGGTACGCTGATCGTCAACGGCAATACCGAGGACGGCATCGTCTGCAAGAACGATCTGAAGATCTGGAACGGCAATATTACTGTCAACGCCGCAGATGACGGCATCCGTGGCAATGATTCGGTACGCATCCTGTCTCTTATACACATCTGACGCTGCCGACGAACTCTAGGGTGTAGAT
>ENA-OYZX01001166-OYZX01001166.1-human-gut-metagenome-genome-assembly--contig:-NODE-1166-length-12030-cov-5.913236_pt1 | contig 12030 bp, 10 predicted proteins | sample MGYA00243296_ERZ653489 | MGnify/ENA primary metagenome ERZ653489 (study PRJEB26926, sample SAMN06165098) | human gut metagenome | biome: ENVO:00009003; feature: ENVO:2100002; material: ENVO:00002003... | reverse complement strand
GAGATCTGCGCATGTCTCGTGGGCTCGGAGATGTGTATAAGAGACAGGTCTTCATGTGTTTTGAAAATCTGATATATCTGCTTCTGGTCATCGGGTGTGAGCTGTGCGTAACCGGATGCGCTTGATAATGTGATATTGTTGTTGATAAATAAGCTTCGCAATTCAGGAATGAGGTTTTCAATAGAGTTGTACTTTGCCACCTGGCGGGGACTGATATTGAGGTTTTCGGCTATTTCACTATTTACGTTAATTTTATCAGAATGGTTGAGTGCTGCATTTTTAGCGTCATACAATTGTTTGAGCCTTGCTATAGCCTGAGCTGTTCTTGCCGGATTTTTTGCTCTTATCTCTTCGTTCGTAATATATAAACGGATTTCGCTGTCTATGACGCTTGTGGGTATAGTTGACAAGTCAGTGTCACCAGATACATCATACTCAATTCCATCTTCTAAATAAATTACCCTACATGGAAATCCTTTTTCATAAGGAGCTACATTCTTCATATATAAGTCATAATCCGGATAATCTGTATTGCCGGAATACTTGTCAATCAGCATATTGAGAGCTGTGGCACGGCGGTGACCGGTCTCAATTATGTATATATCCTCTTCGCTTTCATAAACAACTACGAGGTTTTGCTGCAAGCCGAACTCTAAAATTGACTTTGCAAGAGAGTCTATATCCTCAATAGGATAGCTGTTCTTTTTATTCATGCGAATCCGGCTGCGGGGAACCAGCTTAATCTCAAACGGATTTTTATCATTATTATCAAGACGTTGCACTATGGAGGCAACAGTGCCGGCGTTGGTGCCCTGTTCGCCGGAAACGGCCACAGGTTGAGCTGCTGGATTAGTCAGCTGAAAATTAAACTTTTGTTTTGCCATATTGTTATATCCTTTCTGTAGATGAGGTGAACTGAGTTCACCTGAAATGTTTTCATGTGTGAGTGAGGTGAACTCAGTTCACCTCATACCTTATGCGCCTATTGAGCGGCGGAGCATTGCAGATGTTTTATCATCGAGTATGCCAAGTTCAAGGATTAAATTGCTGTAATCAAAAACGGCATTGGTATTAGGGCAATACTCAAGCAGCGGGGTAAAATTAGTTTCCAGTTCGCTGATGTGAATATCTTTTCTAATTGGTGTTTCATAAAAACGTCCGCCAAGCTCATCGGTATAATTGGACTTGAGTGCTTTATATATATTCGTATTTATTTCCGCCTGGGTAATAAAAGCACCGCCAAATTTAATACTTTCAATATCATGTTCATTTTTTATGTACAGCAATGTATCGATGGTTTCTCGAAGCCCTTTGTAAGAAAATCCTTCAAGCCTTACAGGCACAATGACGAGGTCGGAGATAAAAAGACTGTTGACTGTGAGAATGTCATTTGCAGGGGCATTGTCTATTAGAATAAAATCGTAACTATCACGAATGAGTGAAAGAGCTCTTTTTAAGATAACATTGTTGTTTCCGGTTTCATTTTTAGCAATATTTAGCTGCGTATTTTTGTGTCGTTTACTTGATGGTATGATATCAAGATTAGGCACTGACGTGTGCCTGATAAGTTTAGTAACATTTCCAAGGTCACGATATCTGTACTTAAAAAGCTCCGCTATATTGGGATGTTCAGGAATGACAAGTCCATCTATTACATCCTGGCTATCTTCCTCATATTGACCTAACATCATAGATAGATTTGATTGTGAATCGAGGTCTACAATTAATACATGCTTTCCAAGATAGGCGAGCAGCTGAGCAATTATACCTGTAGAGGTAGTTTTGCCTACCCCTCCCTTATTATTGATGATTGAAATTACTTTACACATTTTATTTATCCTCCAATTAGGTAAGTTATTTAGAGGTAATTACCGGTAATGTGTTCTCTATATTTATATTATATCGTAAGATAGTATCCATGTCTACAAAAATAGTGTCGGCATTTGCTATAAAATTGTCGACATTATTTAAAAGCCTAAAATAATGAATTGTGAATAGGGGGGAGGTGAACTGAGTTCATCTGAGAAGCCGCGGGAAAGTAGAGGTGAACTGAGTTCACCTGAGGAGCTGCGAGAAAGTAGAGGTGAACTGAGTTCACCTGATAAGCATAAATAAGCTCTTGTGTCGAGAATTGTGCTGCTTTTAGTTGGGTAAAGCATATTTTATTTTTTACGCTATGTGAGCATACCCCACGGCATTCATTCATCCCTATCAAAAAGCGATAGGGCTCATGAATGCATCCCCATACCGAAGGGATGGCATGGGGCAGGAATAGGGCGATGAACGCCGCCTATACGGATTGCTGGCAAAGCCAGCAACCAAGGGCATTTCAGAGGTGATGCATTTGCGTATTTCAGGTGTGATATCGTGCATCACTTTATGTCAAAAACTGGTGCAGATAGCGTATTTATTGAATAAAATGTGATGAAATAGCAATAATATTAGCATATAAGATATCGCTATAACCTTGTGAGAGGGTAAAGAGAAGTTTGAATAAGATAAACTAATACAGAGGATATGTGTTATGTTTATAGTGAATGAATATTTTCATAAAAAAAGGGAATACTTGCTTTTGGCTGGTGCATATGCTATAATGGCATTAGCTAAAAAGGATATAGTACCATGAGTACACAAAGCGAAAGCCCCGGAGCGCCATCTCCGGGGCTTTCTTTAGGCTAGTTGTCACTGTCGCTTCCGTCTAACCATTTGCAGAGATAGTAGCTAACTACACCTGCCATGACGGAAACCAAAAAGGATATAATAATTTCCACGAGTACACCCCCTTTCTGTTGCCAGATTGGGTGCGACAACGATAATCATTATATCATAAAAATGTAGAAAGTTACAATACACATAAGCGTGTTGAGATGAACTGAGTTCACCTCAACACGTTTATTAATGCTCAAAATCCGGTGAGGAATGTTCCTTGCTTTTCTTATATGCATCAATACGTGCTTCCTTTGAGGTCGGTTTTGAATGAATGAGCAGCAGATGGTTTTGATTGCGGCGGTCACTTAATGCACTCAGAAAATGATATGCCAGTGAAAATGAAGCTGATATTGCCATAGAGTGCTTCATGTTGTTGTAAAATTCGATGGTTTTCTTTGCATGCTCATTTCCATTGGCTACGGCGTCATTCAGGTATTTTAAGCCAAGTGCTTCGTCTTTATCTACACCATGGCCAAAAAGATAGATTGAGCCAAGCCTTGACATTGAATAGGAGTCGGAATCATTCTTAATACAGTCTTTATAAAGCTGAATGGCTTTTGTAATATTATACCGGCTATGTGTGGAATCGGCATAGAAATCGGCAAGGGTGACTTTAGCAAAGCTATTCCCTCCATCGATTGCATTGTTGAGATAATGCAATCCTAATTCGATATTTTTTTCAACACCGTTACCTTTGATGTATATAGACCCAAGCTTGTACATTGAAAATGGGTCAGGTTCATCCTCATTTTCGGCACAGTCTTTGTAAAGCTGAATGGCTTTTGCAATGTCATACATGTCATGTGTGGAATCGGCATAGAAATTTGCAAGTGTGACTTTGGCAAAGCTATTCCCTCCAGCGATTGCATTGTTGAGATAATGCAATCCTAATTCAATATCTTTTTCAACACCTTTACCTTTAAGGTATATAGCCCCAAGCCTGTACATTGAAAATGGGTCAGGTTCATTCTCATTTTCGGCACAGTCCTTGTAAAGCCGAATAGCTTTTGCCATATCATAAAATTCATTATCCCCATTGGAATAAATACCGGCAAGGGTAATTTTGGCATATTTATTTCCACTTTTGGCTGCATGGTTGAGGTATTGTAGACCTAAGACAGTATTTTTTTCAACACCATTGCCATTGAAATATATGGAACCTAGTCTGAACATGGAGAAAGAGTCGCTATCATTTTCGGCACAGTCTTTATAAAGTTCAATGGCTTTGTCCATGTTATAAAGTTTATTATTCGAATCGGAGTAAATGCCAGCCATGGTAATTTTGACAAATTTATTTCCGGCGGCAATAGCAGCGTTAATATATTTCAATCCCAGTTCAACATTTTCATCAACACCATTACCGTTAAGGTACAAAGAACCTAGTTTAAACATAGCCGTAGAATCGGCATTAGTCTCAATGCATGCTTTATATATATCAATGGCTTTGTCTATGTCATATATTTTATCATTTTCCTGATTGGCATATAAATCTGCCATTGCTATTTTTAAATAGGAAGGGGCATGAGATTCTCCGGTTTCGGAATCGGTATACTCATTGTATGCTTTGATATAATACTGTTCTGCACGCACCGGGTCATAATGTGGGCTTGTTTTGTCAGAACATGTTTTTCCAAGAGCATAGTATGCATTCTTATTTTTGCATTCAGCAGATTTCATAAAATATTTATAGGCCAGCTCAACATCCCTTTCACAACCCTTCCCCTCATAATACAACTTTCCGATTTTATATAATATACTTCCATTAAGATTAGTATCATTGTCCTCTTCGCTTAGAAAGCCATCAAGTGCAGTCCGGTAGTAACTATTTATTTCATTTTGAGTGGATCTATATGGGAATATAGGTCTTTCAAGATGTTGTGCGTATTCATAAGCTGCGTAAGGGTTTTGGTTGCTCGCACTTTTAAGCAGCTCAAGGGATTTTGCATATAGTTCAGGTGTGAGAGGAGTGGTTTTCTCACTCAGGTAAATATTGGCAAGGGCGTATTGGGCATATGCATTATCATTAAGGCAATTTTTATAATATGATATTGCATCATTATAATTGATTTCACAACCAAGACCGCGCTCACTCATTTTGCCAAGGTGGTAGCTTAGAAAGCTTTCCTGTTGTTCCGGTGTAAGCACAGATTTTTCATTATCCCCCTTTTTATGCTCTTTATGATTTGAAATATAAAGTTCCGGATGTTCGAAAATGTTTTTAAAGTTATTATATGACAACGTATAGAGCTTATCGGATATTTCCTTATCATAAATGGGATAGGATTTGCTGTTGTATAATCGTGCAAGTAAATATGTTGCTGGCAGGTATCCTTGATTGTGATACGATATAATGGCATCAAGAATAATGTTAAACTGATTGGCATAATCAGGATTTTCTTTATCAAGAGAGTAAAGCGAGTTGCGTGTTCCCTTAAAAGCAGCAGTCCATTCTAATTTAGGCTGCTTAACATTATCACATATTTTTCCATTGATGAGGTGAACTGAGTTCACCTGAGGAGTGTCCTCATCGTAGAGGTGAACTGAGTTCACCTGAGAGTCATCCTCATCAGAGAGGTAATTAGAGCTCATCCGGAAGAATTCCTCATCAGAGAGGGGAACTGAGTTCATCTGTGGAATATCCTCATTAGAGAGATAACCAGAGCTCATCCGGAAGAATTCCTCATCAGAGAGATGAACTGAGTTCACCTGAGAGCTGTCCTCATCGTAGAGGTGAACTGAGTTCACCTGAGAGCTGTCCTCATCAGAGAGATGAACTGAGTTCATCTGAGAGCTGTCCTCATCGTAGAGGTGAACTGAGTTCACCTGAGGGTTGTCATTATACAGAGGTGAACTCAGTTCACCCGACAAGTTCTTTTTTTGAATAAGTGAAAGAGTGATGGCAGATTTAAGGATTGAATTCGCAAGTCTTTTTCGGATATCTTCATCAGCAACGGTTTGGTTTGTAGCTTGATGGTTAGTGCTTCCTGAATAGGTTGTTGATATATCGGAGACGGATTTCATATATGCGGTATATTCTTTATTAACTGCCGGAATCTGTATAACGTCTTCCACAACCTTATCGACAAGTATTTTGCATTTTGGCGGAAGAAGTTTATATTTTAAACTTCCCCTGCCGGGAAGGGAATTAACCAGTTCAATCAGATCTGAGGACATGTGCTGAAGCTGCTGTTGTGTTATGCGCTCAGGAATATGGTTAAAATCAATGTCAAGACTATTCATAAAGGAACGTGCTGCACCGATGGTTGCGTCACGATACTGATTTTTTTCCGGGAGAAACATTTCGCGTTCGGCTTTAAACATTTGTCCGGAAAGGAATTCACGTATTTCATTCTGTTTTGATACATGAATATATGATGATATGACCTTGCCGTCTGTCCGCCAGAATGTATAGTGACAGTGTGGGTGCCCCTGCTCCATGTGAACTGCGGCACACCATTTAAGCGCAGTTAAGGGAATTCCAAAGCTGTTTCCGACATCATTCATAACAGAGTGCATGTATTTGACCCAGGCGTCTTTTTTGTTATACCCAAGCGCTACAGCATCTTCTTCGGACAATGATACAATGCCTCTATAGACATTTACACCGGCGTCGGTTACATCTCTTACCTCGTGAGCCACTTCGGTGATGTTGTTAAATTCAAAATTGCCAAACAAGCCTTGACTGTTCTGGCGTTTGGCAATGTAATAAATGTATTGGGAGTTGGCAGACGGTTCGTCAGGTGTAATATCTTCTTCGGTAATAGCAGTGAGCTCATCAAGCTTAACGTCTGTGAGGTCTACACCGGGGCGTGTCCCTATATATACAATATAGTTCAGATTTTTGAGCGCTGCGTGTGATTTATTGGGATTGTAGCAGCGGATTTTAGACATTAAAATATTGTGTGGCATTATAAGTCCTTTCTTAGTTATAATTGGGGATTGACAAATTAGGTATAATGTGGTATACAATAGCTAACTGATAGATGCTTCTCCTTTGGGCAATTGGAGCCCTCTAGATCGAAGCATATATCAGTTTTGTTTTATCAAGGTTCAAGGGTAGCAGCAACATCGTCACATCGAACCAGTTCCTGCTCCTTAAGTTCGTTGCCGATAGCGTTTATATAGGGATTTTGGCTGCCGGTAATATATTCTTTGCTTATATCATCAAGGGTTGCATTATGATATTTTTTATAGTACAGCAATTGTTTGTAATTATTTATTAATTTCTCAGTTTGATTAAAGCAGCTGCTTTCTAGATCAGATAAAAAGTGTGACAGAGAATTTTTATATTTATCGGAGTTCAATATCTGTTTGACATTATCAATAGAATATGGTATGCTGTCATCATAGCTGATATATGTTTCTTCTTTGGGCAATTGGAGCCCTCTAGATCGAAGCATAATATCAGCTTTTTCTTTGTTTGCTGCAATGAGATTGTTTTGAGTAAGCTGCGAAGATATATAATTATATATGCGATTCTTACCATATAGGCTGCTTATCCTGTTTACCGTATGCTGGTGATTGATTTGCTCCAGCGCAACAGCAACCATGACACCATGCCCGGAGCTGTCCTGAAGGTCGGTTATACAGATGAGAGAATGTTTCTCAGTATTTTTAAATATCATCACCGGGTTCTCAAGCTGAAATGGAAGCTGCTCAATAATATTTCTATCGAGAAGGTGCCCGTGGTATATATCATCAGGCGAGCCAATACATTTATTAAGGGTTTTTATGTTTATTGTGAGTTCCAGGCTGCTGTCAGCTCCGGAGATTGCAAGAGCATTGGTTGTCATGCCAATGACAATAGGCTGTGTACGGTCGATTGTACCATTATAATATTTTTCAATCTGTTCCATGTAAGCAGTATACCTGCCTTTCAGGATTAGTTCTTGATTATCATTCATATAATTATTCCTCATCCGAAACTCTGCTTTTCGTATATCGAACCCCTTTTTTACGTGCATCTTCATAAACTGCGGCAACATCCTCCTGCAGCTCTACGGGAACAAAGCGTGCGATAGCTTCCGCGGTCAGATATGCCGCGGCTGAGGCCTGTATGCATGTCTTGGCAGACAATGCGGCAAGCCGTTCTATTGACGGCTGCATTACGATTCTTAACTGTTCCCTTATGATGGCGCTTATGTAATTTATATTTGATTCTGATAGACTTCCATTAAGCCCGGCTTCTGTGTACCGGCGCACAGTTTCCGATATTGATATATGATTTTTGTCTGATATATTTTTTAAAAGCTTATATGTTTCAATGTCAAAGGTGACGGTAATGCGCACTCTGTCCATATTCAATGTGTTCTCCCTCCGGTTATGTCTGTAGGTTAGTTTTCTATTCTTCTTTTAGGGCAAGAGCAAGCTTGTCATACATGCTGTCCTGCTGTCTTGTTGTGTATTTCATATATATAGTTGTTGTTCCAATACGTTTATGTCCCAGCCACCACTGGATATCCTTTGTGTCAAATCCATATTCGGCCAGTTCTATTGCCCGTGTATGACGGAGAACATGAAAGTGCTGCTTGCTTGCCGGAATATCGGCGCGCATGCAGTGATACTTCATGATCTTATCAAGACTTTTTCGTGACAATGCAGTGCCTTTCTGGCTTACGAAAAGGTATTCAGATTCCTTATATTGTGTATCACGGATATTCAGATAATCATTGATGGCAGCCAGCACGCGTGGGTCAATGATTCGTATTGTATTGTCATTGCCTTTTTTTAGTCTTGTGCAGTAGATACTTGATTGGAGAGTATCGTAATCATCCATTTTTAAAAGACACACCTCTGTGGCTCTTAATCCGCAATATTCAGCCAGATATATAATTGCGCGGTTCCTTACCGCGTGCCGGCGCTCATCGGTGTCAACTGAACCGAACAGGCGCCCTTTTTCTTCCTGTTTAAGAAATTTAATTGTACTCAATTTATCACCTCGTAAATTTGTAAAAAGTGGACAAAATAAGCATTTTGTCTACTTTCAAAAGGCATAAAAAAAGTACTTTTTGTATCTTATATAATCTCATATTTCCGGTTGTGTCTCCATCATTTCCAGCTGCTGATTTTTAAGTTCATTTCCAATTTCCGATATATATTGATTTATATTTCCACCTTTTGTGTAGGCTTGTGCAATATCCTCAAGCTTCCATATCCTGCCGGTAGACTTGACCAGTTCACTTAAATTATCCAATACAGCTTCAGTTAGACGAAGTCCATTTTCACTAAGAGCCGTCTTGAACTGAGCATATGCCACCTGCACACGCATTTCAGTTAAAACTTCCGGTTCGTCTGCTGAAACACCACTATGCTCATTCCACCTATCCTCAATATATTCTACGACATTATCAAGATAACTGCTTTCCTCTGCCGTAATGTTCCTGTTATGTTCATGCTGCAGCACTGTACCGGGATGTATATCGGGAGTATCAGTCATTCGGTATAAACATTCTGATTTTCTGTTTTGAAGAGAAATATCATCAAACACGCCCGACTTATATACCTTCTCAATACTCTCGACAATAGCATTAACTGTATTGTCATGCTGCAGCTTTGTTGTCATTCTTGGTGTAGTACCAATTTCTTTCATTCTCTCATACCGTTCAATCGTACCAACATATGACAGTATCGGGGGCACAGCCATAACAGCAAGCTCCACATGATATCCTCTGCTCTTTAACAGCTCTGCTGTTCTTATTGGCACAGCAGATGTTCTAAGTGTACCTTCAATGATAAGATTATATTTTTCTCTTGAAAGCTCATCTATCAGTCTTTCTATTACCTGCGACGAAAACTTCTGTGTATAATTCACATAATCATCACCGTATTGAGCATATAGATGGTCGAAATGAGGGTGCAGCTTTCTAAAATCATCCCCAGAAATGACCGCGGTGCCCTTATCAGCTATTAAGCTTTCAAAATGTTTTATCATGCTTGACTTTCCAGCACCTGGCTGTCCACCCAAAATAACAGCTTCCGGCTTTTCTACTGGTTCTTTTTGATCAACTGCAATCTGTTTAATTTTCTGATAACGTCTATTGAACTCATGCATCGTATATTCTGTAAAATCTTCCATACATCTATCCCCTGCATGCTACCAGCTTTTTCAATGTCTCATTTACCATCTGAAGCTTTCCCCTTACAATATATGCCTGTTTTAATGTATCAATTTTATATACGCCATTATACAATTTGCAAACCTCATCTGAAATCGCTTCAGCAAATTTATCATCCGGATTGTTTTCTTTATATCTGATTAAATCTGCACATATCCCGGCAGCAAACTCCCTAAGTACTTCTATCTCTTTTACAACCTCATAATCTGTCATATCTAAACCTCCTAAAAAATATTTGTATTCTTCTGTCATATTTCCCATAAGACTGTTTTGTTAAACTTTTAAATTTTATATAGTGCCTTACTTTTCTTCCCACACATATACATATAATGCTTTTGTCATTTCGTTACCATAATAATTATAACACGGAGTATGTCAATATGAAAGAAAAAACATTACCTTGAATTTATATACGATTCCTCCGTTTAGATTATTTCTTAAGCATGTCACCCATAGCTTCATCTGTCATTTGAGCATATTGATAAACATCATACAATGGCGCATAATTATATCTCCCGAAAGCGCGAAATCTATATTCGCCTACTTTTTTTAGGATACCGTTTTTTCCAGACGTTTTATGTCTTTATGTGTAATATTAAAAGCAGCCTGATATACCTGGCTGCTAACTCCTACTCCAAACATTTCAGCCAATTGCTTATATTCAAAGCCATTATTGATAAGCAGTTCAAACACTTCTTCTTTTTTTCATCACACTCAATACCGGCAGAATTGCATAATAAAACAAGCTGCTCATTAAATGCTAAGCTCTGAGTCCCCGCATTCTTACATATTTCCGCTTTAACATACTCATCCACCGATAAATTCTCACCCCAAAAATTAATGTTTCTCATACAATTCCCCTCTCTTCCCAGCCTCCGCCAAACATATCATACTGAACCTCCTGCTTGTAAAAATGATTTTTTGTGTTTGGCGCAAAATAGAGCGCTGTCAGTAAATAAGCGCGAATATTCTTTATTTTTGTAGTCACATTTTGCATTGAGATTATGACATACTCAAGATGGCTGTCATTAAGCTTCAGGAATTTTGCCTTGACAAGCGCATAAGGGTAATTCTCGCCACCTATTTTTATAGTCTTTCTACTGACACAAACGGTATCACAAATAAGCTCATACAGTTCATCATACAGCTCCCTATCCTGACCTGTATCATGCTGGATATGATAATCATATCTGATATTCTGCTTAATCTGCTCTATGTACGCTTCTACATCATCGATACTATGGACAGAGCTCACTTGAGGTATATTTTTATCGCAGAGGTGAACTGAGTTCACTTGTAATTTGTCATTATGCAGAGGCGAACTGAGTTCACCCGATATGTCAATCCGATTTTTAATTTCCGAAATTCTGTCATTGCTGTTATTATCTGTATTATCTGATAGATGGATAGATGGATTAATATTATTAATATCAGTATAATTAATATTAGTATAACTAGAGTCCAAATTTTGAACCTCCAGAAATCTAGATTTTGGATTTCCAGAAGTCCGATTATTGGATTTGCAGAAGTCTAAATTTTGGATTTCTGGAAGTCTGCCTTTTGGATTTCTGGAAGTTTGATTTTTGGAAATCCTGAAATCCAAATTTTGTACTTCTGTGAAAACATCGGTATTATCAGACTTTCTTTCGTCATCCTCAATAGGGCCAGAAGCACATGCTGTGACAAAATTTTTTACATAAATAATATCAGGTCTTCCTAATCCCTGCCTTTTCTTCTCAATAAGCCCAATGCCTTTTCTATTATCAAGTTCAGACATAATCTTGGTGCAGGTTCCATGAGAGCACCCTAGATCATTCATGATTTCCTCAACTGTATAATAGATGTAAGCTCTGTTATCCTCATCAAACCATCTGTTTTTTACTGATAGCGACATTCTATCCAGCATAAGTCCATACAGGAGCTTAGCATCGCTGCTAAGCCCTTTGAACCGCTTGTCCTTAATTAACAGACGCGGAACACGGTAAAATGAAAACTGTTCCGCTTCAATTCCGTAATAGTAGTCAAAAACAAATCCTTCTCCCATGTTCATCATCCCTCAACATTCATGTTTTCAATTATAACTTCATGTCCACTGTTTTCCTGCTCTTTAATTTCCTGTTCTTTAAATGCCTCAGCCAGTTCCTCTACACACTCTCTTATTTCATCATTTGCATAGCCCTTACTCTGTCTCTTATACACATCTCCG
>ENA-OYZX01001138-OYZX01001138.1-human-gut-metagenome-genome-assembly--contig:-NODE-1138-length-12260-cov-6.820320_pt1 | contig 12260 bp, 7 predicted proteins | sample MGYA00243296_ERZ653489 | MGnify/ENA primary metagenome ERZ653489 (study PRJEB26926, sample SAMN06165098) | human gut metagenome | biome: ENVO:00009003; feature: ENVO:2100002; material: ENVO:00002003... | reverse complement strand
CTTTGTGTATGAATTAGTTGGCTGATTTTGTAATATTTAATGAATGTCCCTTTTTATTATCAGCGTTGAAAAAGATAGTCGCAACGAATTTTGATTCACCCTCTTATGTATTATAAATACAGTTCTCGGTCTTTGCCCTGTTATTAATCCATCGGCTCGTAATCCTTTGCCAGACCGCCTTCACTGGTTTCCTTATATAAGGAAGGAAGGTCATGACCGGTCTGTTTCATTACTTCCACCACTTTGTCAAAGGATACACGGTGATTACCGTCTGTAAAGGCAGAATAGATATTGGCATCAAGAGCTCGGGCCGCTGCATAGGCATTTCTTTCGATACAAGGGATTTGTACCAATCCGCATACCGGATCGCAAGTCATTCCCAAGTGATGCTCCAAGCCCATTTCGGCTGCATACTCTATCTGGGCCGGGCTACCTCCGAATAATTGGCTGGCAGCGGCGGATGCCATTGAACAGGCCACTCCTACTTCTGCCTGGCAACCGGCTTCGGCTCCGGAAATGGAGGCGTTGTGTTTTACTATATTTCCTATCAATCCGGCAGTAGCCAGTGCTCTTAAAATCCGCATATCGCTGAAGTCACGGCTTTTTTGCAAGTGATAAAGTACAGCCGGAACCACTCCGCATGATCCGCAAGTAGGGGCTGTGACGATTTTGCCACCTGAGGCGTTTTCTTCACTGACTGCCAGAGCGTATGAGAATACTAACCCGCGGGAACGCAGATTGTCCTTATAACCTTTTGCCTTAATATAGTAAGTGGAGGCTTTTCTGCGCAGATTGAGTGGCCCGGGTAATACGCCTTCTTGATCCAAACCACGCTCAATGGCTTCTCTCATGGTTTTCCATACTTCTGCCAGATAGTCCCAGATGTCTTCGTCTTCACATTGCTGGACGTATTCCCAGTAATTGCGCCCGGTACGTTCACACCAGTAGAGGATTTCACTCATACGGTTCATATCATAGATTTCCGGAGTTGAGCCTTTGTCGTGCCCTTCTTCGGCTAGAGCACCTCCGCCTACACTGAAAACAGTCCATTCATCTGTCACCTTTCCTTTTTCATTCAAAGATTTGAAAGTCATTCCATTGGGATGAAACGGATAGAAGACATGGGCTTTCCAGATAATTTCTGTAGGCGCATGCGGTTGCAATGTATCTAAAATGGCTACATCGGTCATGTGTCCTTTACCGGTAGCGGCGAGGCTTCCATAAAGAGTAACTTGAAAAGCTTTGGCTTCGGGATGTTTTCCTAAGAAGATTTCAGCAGCCTTGCGCGGTCCCATAGTATGACTGCTGGACGGACCGGTGCCGATGCGGTATAGTTCTCGGATAGATTTCATTTCGTTTTATAAGGTTAGTTATTATGAGGAACAAAGGTATAAAATAAAAGGGGGAAAGTAGCAAAAAAGGAAAAGAAAAACTCTCTTGACAAATAGGAAAGTTGTCAGGAGAGTTTGGAAAACCACCGGTAGGATTTGGTGTATTGTCTTTATTCTAATTGTCTTTGGATACCTTTGTCACCGACGACAAAATACTGATTATTTTCAATCAGCATGGCACGTCCGCGCTTTTTTTCCCGGTTTTCTTTATTGTCCACATTTACTCCGATAACCTTGCCGTTATAGAAAGTGGAAATATCTTTGAAAATGGTATGTCCCACAATAATGTGTTTTGCCTTATAACGGTCCATAATCATTTCTAGGGAGTCTTTTGCCAGCGGATTGTATTTGCCATCGGTGCGTACCAGTCCGCGATACCAGATGGGACCGCTGTTTCCATACAGGAAGGCTGTGAGTGGAGAAAGCGCTTTGCGTTCTTTTTTCGTCATAAATAGTCCTTTACTCATTTCTTCATTGACAGTGGGAATGCTCAAGTTCTTGTCATAGAAGTCTTTGCCCAGTCCGGCATGTACATATAGGTCGTTACCTATCATTTGCATGGTGTTACGGGTTCCCAACCATCTGCCCAGTTCGGTATCGGGACCGAATAGCCGGGGGTACTTCATCTTTAGTTTTTCAGCCAATATTTTATATTTTTCTTTGGTGTATCGGAGGTCATTGGCCAGTACCATCGGTTCATGATTTCCCAGCATGAACGATACGTGTCCTCCGGCTTTGGCTGCTTCCTCTTCCAGTTTGTAGAATAGCCAGAAGATTTGCGGTACATCTTTTCCTCTGTCAAAAATATCACCGATAATCATCAGATGGTTTTTCCCGAAGCTCCATTTGTAGTTTTTATCGATGATATGATTGCCTTGTAACAGGCTGATTACACAGTCCAGCCTTCCATGAGGGTCGGACATGACAAAAACTTTGTCTGCCTGGGGATAATTCCATCCGGGACGTTTTACCGGGTGTAGTTTTACATCAAATGGAAACCTGCCTTTGTGGTCTGTCACATGCAGGGTAAAGTTTTGAGGTAATGTGGTATAAGTGGTATCAATGATATTCCCTTTCTTATCTACATTGATTACTCTGATTTGGCCGTCAGGCTGATACAATACGTATGGACCGTCGGCTGTTAATTCTTCTTTTTTCTCTTTGTCTTTCTTCTTGTCTTTGAAATCAAGAGTTCCGGCACTAAGGCCGGAACTGATGAAGGCGAGGGTAAATGCAAGAAGAAAGTGGTTGATAAAATTAGTCTTGCTTGTCATCGATTTGATTTATAATTCAGTTAGAGTTTATCAATTTGTGTTGACTATTATTTCAGATATTCTGGTGTTTGTACAATATTAGAATTAGCATTAATTTCTTTTTGAGGAATAGGTAATATTGTACGATAATAGTTTCTGTCGAAATCCATAGATGTTTTTTCGTCAGCGAAATGCACTACCTCTTTCATCATATCGTCTGTTTCGTTAATACGAGTTACTCGTAAGTTATTACGTAATAAGTCAAACATGCGGTGCCCTTCACCAATGAGTTCTTTCCTGCGTTCTTCTAGAACATCATCAAGGGTAACCTTTGCGGGCATCGTATAGTCCGGATTTCCTCGGAGTGCAATGGCTTTCAGGTATTTTGCAGCTTTTGTTGCATCTCCGTTTTTCACGGCTGCTTCGGCTGCATTTAAGTAAGTTTCGGAAAGACGTACTATAGGAATATTGGCATCCATAATATTTTCTCCAGGTTGTGGTTGATACTTATTCAAATACATTACTTTTTTGTCTTGATTAACTAATAACTTAATGCGTACATCATTAGGCGTTTCTAACAGATGGTGATAAAAACTGACTGTAATGCACATATCTTGATATCCTTTTGGAGAAGTTAGATATCCCATACTTTCATTGCCGGGGCTTTCGGTAGTAGTATTGACTATTTCGAAGAGAATTTCTCCCGGATTTGCTTCGGAGGCTTCCGTACCCCATACAGTGGGATATTCTTCGGTATTCCATAATTGGTATTTATTGGCTTCCGATCCTTTTATTGCTTCTTCTGCAGCTTGTAAAGCTTCACTGTTCTTCCCCATATACAGATATGCCCGACTTAACAAAGTTAATGTGGCCCATTTACTGATTTTACCTTTCTTATTTAAGGATAAATCTTTTTGATTCAAACTAGTACCTGACCATGAATATGTGGGTATCATTAAACTATCCGCATTCTTTAAGTCTTTGATTATTTGATCATAACATTCAGCTACAGTGTTACGTGAAGGCTTACTGTCGGCAGTGGCTGATGCTGAAGTGATGATAGGTACTCCTAAAGAGGCTCCGTTATCTTTTAAATAAGTATATCCGAAGAAGCGCGTAAGGTCAAAAAGGGCCAGACCACGTATTGCTAATGCTTGTCCTTCCAAATCATTGCGGAAGATATGCTCATCTTCATCGTTTGGAAGAATTTCGATATTGTCAATGCCGTCTAAAATTACATTACAGTTTTGAATGATGGAATAAAGATATGACCAGTGTGTACTTGGTCCATTTGCAGGTAACCAATCCATTTGGTAATAGTGAGCTGTTCTACAAGTTGATTGTACAGCTTGCATGTCATCTCCTGTTACATCTCCGTAGTAGATTAAACGCCCGGAATACGCATAGGCATTACGCATTGTCGCATAAATGGCGTTTAGTGAATAATCAATGTCGGAGAGAGATTTGATACTCGTTTCTGTTGGAATTTGTGTGGACGGTTCTAAATCCAACCAATCGTTTCCACATGAAGTAAACAATCCGATGGATAAGACTATTGATAAAAAATTATGTAATGTTCTCATATTGTTGTTTTTTAGTGGTTAAAAATTGATGTTGAGACCAAAAGTAACGGTTTTTAAAGGCGGTGTGGTTTGAGTTGCACTACCGGCACTAACAGCTTCAGGATCATAATTGTCATAGGCCGCCCATGTCCATAAATTGCTTGCTGATGCATAAAAACGAACATTTCCTATATTGATTTTATTTGTCCATTCTTTAGGTAACGTAATGCCGAATGTGATATTTTTTAAGCGGAAATAATCAGTACTGTGGATACGGCGGCTACTTGTTATTTTATGCATTGATACAGAAGATGATTTACCCGGCATATATACTTCTATATTGGTTTGATCACCTGGCTTTTTCCAGCTATCACGATAATAAGTCGGAATGTTTGCATAGGAATCGTAACCGCCATGTTCTGTCTTTTGTACCCAAGTATCATAAGAATATCCTCCGAATTGATAGGAGAATAAGAAATTTAAATCAAGCCATTTATAACGCAATGAATTAGAGATACCTCCGTTAACAGTTGGTTCTGCATGTTTATAAGGAATGAATTGTGCATTTTTAGAGTTCTCGGTAATTTCTTTTATATAATTTCCGTTCTCATCCAATTCATTGGTATAGAATAGAGGATTTCCTGTTTCAGGATTGATGCCCGCAAATTCTTGTACATAGAATGTACGATAAGAACTTCCTACTTTGTGTATTTGGGTTCCACTGACAATTTGTGTCTGTTCGCCATCTAATTTTACAACTTTATTGGAGTTATGACCTAAATTGAAAGTTGTATTCCAATTAAAGTCTTTTATTTTAATATTAGTGGAATTAATAGTTAATTCAATACCTTTATTTTTCACTTCACCTATATTCATTAAATAACTACTAAATCCTGTTGTCATGGATACAGGACAGTCCATTAATAAGTTTTTAGTTGTACGGGTATAATATTCAATCGTGAAGTTCAGACGATCCCAAAAACCAAAATCCAAGCCAATATTCATATTATAATTGGTTTCCCATTTCAGATTAGGATTTGCAATTTGGGACATTTGAATACCGGGTTGCTCCAAGTAACCACCACTAATGGAGCTTAATCCCATATAGCCGAAATAATCAGAAGGAAGAGTACCGTTTACACCGTATGATGCTCTTATACGCAAGTCTGTTAACCAATCTTTTACAGGTTGCATAAATTCTTCTTCAATAGTACGCCATGCTCCGGATACAGACCAAAATGTTCCCCAACGATTGTCACGGTGCAAACGTGAACTGCCATCAACACGAAAACTAGCTCCTAGATAATATTTATTTTTGTAATCGTAATTCAAACGGCTTAAATAGGATACCAGTCTGTACCTTGAATCACTTCCCCCTACAGATACTGTTTTCATTCCATTACTAATGGCATGTTTGTCGGGAGTTGTAAAATTGTAAGCTTCCCCTGATAAATAGTCATTGTAGGTATCATCAATTTCATATCCGGCAAGAAAGTCCAAATGATGAATGTTGTTGAAAGTAGTTAAATAGCTTAAGGTGTTACTCCATACCATTTTTTTATATTCTCTTATGCGTTTTACTACTTCTCCATTTTCATCTTCACCGTTGGAAGTACGTGGGTCATACCATTTCTCACCTTTTACAGTAGTGTAATCATAACTGAATGTTGTTTTGAATTTCAGATTTTTTATGATTTCGTATTCGGCATAAAGCGTATTGAATGCGCGTAGCATTTTTTCATGTTTATAATCGTATTCAGCTGATAATTTGGGGTTGCGGTCATTGGCTTTACGAATAAATTTACGATTCCAACTGCCATCTTCATTGTAGACCGGATCTGAAGGAGTAGCCCAATTACGTGAGGAATAGAAAGGAGATGTATAAGTGAATCCTTCGTCATAAACACTCTGATTTACATTTGAGAAAAGTATCTTGGCGCCTACAGTCAATTTGTCTGTTGCACTGAAATCTGCGTTCAAACGCCCTGTTACACGTTCCAAACCGGAACCTTGTACAATACCGTTCTGCTTCATATATGATAAAGAAGAGTAATATTTAAATTTATCGCTGCCACCGGCTAGTGATGCTTCATAGGTAGAATGATGTCCCTTTTGGAAAAGCTCTTTATTCCAGTCTGTGAAACCACACCATGGAATTGGAGCATATTTATCGATTTGCCCATCTGCATAAGTTTTACTTTGTGACATTAGCTCTTCCTCTGATATATTAGGATTTTTATCAGCTAGTTTACGTTGTTGATATAATATCAATCCATTGTAAATATATTCACGTCGTTCTTCTCCCCCCATAACTGGGCGATAATCCATTGCGAAATCATTGCTACCCCAGTCTGCTTTTAATGAAATTTGTGCTTTTCCGCTTTTTCCTTTCTTGGTGGAGATTAAAATAACTCCATTTGCAGCACGTGAACCATAAAGGGAGGCTGCTGCAGCATCTTTTATTACTGTAATATTTTCAATATCCGAGTTGTTTAATGTAGACATTATGTCAAATCCGGAGTCGGAGCTGGTAGCAGCAACAGAACCGGATTGGACGGGAACACCATCGATTACGTATAGTGGAGAATTGCTTGCATTGAAAGAACCCATACCACGAATACGGATAGAAGTGGAGGCACCAGGCTGACCTGAACTGGAAGTGACTTGTACTCCGGGAGCATTACCTTCTAGCAAACTGGAGAATGAAACTACGGGTAAATCTTTTAATTCTCCTGTCTTCACAGTAGAAGCAGAACCTGCGTATGCCGATTTCTTGAAAGTACCATAACCGGTAACAACCACTTCTTCCATAACATTATTATCAGGAGCCATGACTACTTTCAGTATCTTTCCGGCAGTGGCTTTTATTTCCTGCTTGCCATAACCTATATAGGAGATAATCAAAGTGGCAGGTATACGGTCTACATCTAATGAGAAGTGCCCGTCCAAATCTGTAGTAGTTCCATTCGTAGTACCTTTGACTAAGATATTCGCTCCAATAATAGGTTCTCCCGTCTCATCCAGTACTGTACCGGTTAATGTTGTTTTCTGTTGAGGAACAGCAGACTCTTTTTCTTCAATTTGCTTGATAGCAATAACGCCGTTGTGAACTGAATAGGTCAAACCGCTATTCATAAGACATTTATCAAGCACATTGGCTATTTTTTCGTTATTTACATTTAGGTTTTGGACTTTTATTTGTTTTACATCATTGGTGCTGTATACAAAAGTAAAGTCGGTTTGTCTTTGGATTTCCCAAAGAATTTCACTCAACGTGGCATTCTTGAATGAGGCTGTGACAGTGGCTTGTGCAAACACTTTGTTGGCAGCCTGCATAAAACCTGTGGTAATGATACAGAAAAATAGGAACGTAATCCACAAACGTTTACTACTTTTACCGTGATTGGTGTAGTTGTGTTTTTTGTCCATAATACATCATTTTTATTAGTTATAGAATGTGATTGTTTTGTTATTGACTTTTACGTGTACTTTTTGAGTCTCTTCCAACAAACGTACAAATGGAGTGATTTCCGAATACCGATCTACATTGCATCCGAAGCGTAGGTCTTTTATTTTCTCATTGGCAAAAATTACTTCCATGTTATACCAGCGTGATAGTATTTTCATGATATCTTCCAATCGCTGGTCTTTGAAATGAATTTTTCCTTTTATCCATGAGGTATAAAATCCGGCATCTACCATGCGTATCTGTATGCTGCTGTTTCCGAGGCTGATGGTAGCTTGCTGGGAAGGCTTTAAAATACAGCTTTCTCCAGTTTCTGTATTTACTTTGACAGAACCGTTTACCAAAGTTGTCTGATACTCTTCCTGTGGATAAGCAGAGATGTTGAATGTGGTTCCCAGCACTTCTACTTGCATGCCTTGAGTGCATACTATAAATGGTTGCCCTGTTTTGCAGACTTCAAAATAGGCCTCGCCTTCCAGTTCCACTTTGCGTGGACCGTTATCAAATGTCACAGGAAAGCGGAGACTGGTCATTGCGTTCAGATGCACTTTTGTTCCATCACTTAACAATAGAGCATATTCTCCACCTCGTGGAGTTTCCACTTTATTATATACAGGCTTGTTTTTTGGGGCTGTTTTTGATGTTACTTGGTAATTCAGCATTGTAGAGTCCATGTGGACTCGGGCTCCGTCTATTTTCTCAAGCAGACTCTCTGTTTCTTTATTTATATGGATTGTCTGGCCGTCCTCCAATGTCAGAATAGCTTGGGATTCCCCAGGTAGAATGGATTGTGCGATGAACTGTTTGTCCGAAAGAGAAACGGGCGAGGTGAATTTCATGGAAATACTTACAAAAAGGACAGGTAACAGAATGATTGCGGCATAACTTACTATTTTGATATATCTGCTTCTGTTATTATTTCTTTTGATTCGCTTTTCCACTTCTTTCCATCCGGATGAAGGATTGAATGCCGTATTTTTCCGGAAATGTTGCTTTTGGTTTTCTTCATCACAAATTTTCTTGAATAAAATCTCGTGCGCTGTAGATTCTTCTCTCCAAGCAGTTAGTTTTATTGTTTCTTCCGGGGTTATTTCTTCCGACAGATACCTTGCTATGAGGTTGGCTATATAGAAATCTTGTTTTATCATATTTTGACCTGTTTTTTATCTCTTTTATAATAAAACAGGTCTGTTTGAAATTTGGGTGAATAATAAAACGACTTTTTTTGAAAAAAAACAAATTAATGTCTTTTTATATAAAGAACAAGAGGAAGTAATAGTAGTCTTTCAAGTTCTCTCTGAGTTTCTTGTAGGCTATTTTCTTTAATGTATGGACTGTTTCTGTAGATATGTTTAGTCTGTCTGCTATTTCTGCGTTTTTTTTCCCTTCCAGAGATAGTTGCATAATGGCTTTCATTTGGTCAGGTAATTTATTTATGGCTTCAGAAACGATACGATAAGTTTCCTCTTCAACGATTGCATCGTGAAAAAAGGAATCCTTTTTCTTTTCGATGACATTTTGAGCGTATTCATATACTACTTTTGAATGCTCCAGTTCATTGAGTGCTTTATTGCGTACAGCTGTATATAAAAATGCTTTTACCTGATGCAGATAAAAAAAATCTTCTCTTATTTGCCATAGTTTGGCAAATGAATCTTGTACAATATCTGCTGAAGTTTCTTGGTTTTCTGTATATTGATTGGCAAATAAGCATAGAGTTACATAATATTTATTGAAAATATCATGAAACCCTTGCTCATTAAGCTTAATACTTATAGTTGTATGAGAAGTTCCCGCTGCCACCTTTGCTTTTAATTTTCTCTAATTTTAGTGCGAATATAGAGAAAATTAATTAAAAACAGCCTCTTATTCTATTAAAATATTATTTTAAGTCTACTACAGTAATACCTGCCCCACCAAATTGTACGTGTTCGTCTTGATAGTGTGCTACTCCTGGAACACTTCCCAAATAGCTGCGAATCAGGGTGCGCAGTATGCCTGTACCTGTTCCGTGAAGGATACGTACACGGTCTATTCCCAATAGTATGGCATCATCGATAAAATAAGTTACTGCCTGTATCGCTTCATCGCCACGCATACCGCGTACATCAATATCTTGTTTGAAATTTAGTTTCTTTTCATATACCCGATCTTGTGTTTCACTGCTGACGAAGGTACTTTTTACCATTGTTTTCTGGGTGGGCTGTATTGGTGTGCTACGTTCCAGCTTATCCAGTTTTACATTGGTTTTTATCATTCCGAACATAACTATTGCATTTTTGCCATTAATTCCTAGTACTTCTCCGACACTGGATTGACCTTTGATCTTTACAGTGCTACCTACAGTGATAGGCTGTTCTTTGGGTATTGACAGTTGGGAAGATTCCGTCTTGGCTTTATCCTTTTTGTTTTTTTTCCGCTCTTGTTTTTCACGGAGTTTTTCCATTTTCCGGATGATTTCATCTTCCTTGTTCTTTTTCTCGAAATCTTCTATCTGATTTTTAAAATCAGTCAGTTCCTGACGTGCCGATTGTGTACGTTCTTTGTCGGCTTGTGCTTCCTTGATGATACGGATGGTATTTTCAATTCGGGCATTTGATTCCTGTATCAATCTTTCCGCATCTTCTTTGGCCTTTCGCAAAATCTCTTTACGACTTTTCTCCAGTTCCTGTAGTTCTTCTTCGTATTTGGCGATGGTTTCTTCCATCTGTTTTTCTCGTTTGCGGATGTTCTGACGCTTGGTTTCCCAATAACGTTTGTCACGTACGATATCTTGTAGATATTTATCAGCATTGATATATTCACTCCCTACAATTTCGGATGCGTCGGCTATTACTTCTTCCGGTAAACCTATTTTCCTAGCTATTTCTACTGCAAATGAACTTCCCGGATTTCCTATTTGTAATTGGAATAAAGCTTGCATTAAATGCCTGTCATATAACATGGCACCATTAACCACTCCTTCGTGATCTTCGGCAAAATGTTTCAAATTTTGATAATGAGTGGTGATAACGCCGAATGTGCCCTTTTCATTGAAACGTTTCAACACAGCTTCAGCTATGGCTCCTCCAATTTGTGGTTCTGTACCTCCGCCGAATTCATCAATGAGGATAAGGCTGCGTTCGTTACAGCTTTTCATCATTGTTTTCATGTTGGTAAGGTGTGAGGAGTAGGTACTCAGATCGTCTTCGATACTTTGTTCGTCACCTATGTCTATAAAGATACTGCCGAATAATCCGGCATGGCTACGTTCATGCATCGGAACCGGCATACCACATTGTAACATATATTGTAGTAATCCCACAGTCTTCAGACAAACGGATTTACCTCCGGCATTCGGTCCGGATATAATTAGAATGCGTTGATTTTTAGTTAGTTCTATATCTAGAGGAACAACCTTTTTATTATGCTTGGCCAGCGAGAGTTGCAATAGTGGGTGTATGGCCATGGTCCAGTCCAAAATCTGTTTGTCTTCCAATGATGGTTTGGTGGCGTTCGTCTGAATGGAAAAATGGGCTTTGGCACGGATGAAATCAATTTCTGCCAAAAATTCGTATGACTGGAGGATGGCGGGGACCTGTGGGCGGATTATGATAGAGAAATCTGTCAGGATACGGATGATTTCCCGGCGTTCTTCTCCTTCCAATTCCCGTATTCTATTGTTTGCTTCCACTACTTCGGCCGGTTCTATGAAAACTGTTTTGCCGGTGGATGATTCATCGTGTACAATTCCCTTGATTTTCCGTTTTAATCCCGGTGCGACAGGGATGACGAGTCTTCCGTCACGCATGGTAGGAGTTACATCTTTATCAACATAACCTTCTGCTTGAGCGTTGCGTAGAATTGCATTCAAACTGCGTGATATGCTTCCGGCTGTCGAGGCCAACTCTCTGCGGATGCGTAATAATTCGGAAGAAGCATTGTCTTTGATTTTTCCGAATTTGTCTAAGATGTTGTTAATACGCGTGATGAGTTGAGGAAACACGATAATATCTCCTGCCAGTTTTTGTAGGGCAGGGTAGGGGGAGTTTTCTTGTTCTTCGTCATTCGGGGTCAGTGTCAGAAAATGGATGATATCACGAATTGTTTCTAAAGAACGACGTAAATCAAACAGTTCTTGCTCATCCAAATACATACCTTCTACGCGGATACGTTTTAGTGATGGGCGTACATCAAAAAAATATTGGTCGGGAAAACTGTCTTCCTCTTGTATGATGCGTATGAATTCCATCACCTGTTCCAGCCATTCATTAATATCCTTAAAGGATTCTGAGAAGTTCATTTCATCTACTCTTTCTTGACCTAATGTGCTGAGACATTTCTCTTTTAGTAAATGACGGATGGAATCGAAACCTATTTTCTGTTCGAAATTCTGAGGGTATATCATGATTTATTTCTTTCGTTTATTATTCGTATGCAAAAATACGATTTGAAAATTTTATAGCAAAAAAACTGGTAAACTATTTGCTTATTTAAAATAAAGTTGTACCTTTGCAGCGCTTTCAACGGAAAGTACTTCTGAAAAGGAGTCTTGGAGAGGTGGCAGAGTGGTCGATTGCGGCGGTCTTGAAAACCGTTGTACTGCGAG
>ENA-OYZX01001134-OYZX01001134.1-human-gut-metagenome-genome-assembly--contig:-NODE-1134-length-12289-cov-5.629230_pt1 | contig 12289 bp, 9 predicted proteins | sample MGYA00243296_ERZ653489 | MGnify/ENA primary metagenome ERZ653489 (study PRJEB26926, sample SAMN06165098) | human gut metagenome | biome: ENVO:00009003; feature: ENVO:2100002; material: ENVO:00002003... | reverse complement strand
AATCGCTATGTTGTGGCTGCAAAATACTTAGTATTCTGACATAATAAGCAATACGCGATCTGGCAGTAGCTTTTGATGTGCGAAGTTTGAGTTATTTAATAAGAAGGAAACTGCTGTTGTGTAGGAAAATGTTGTGGTGACAGTTAAATTGCGGTATCATAGAAAGCGTGGACATGAGCGACAAAGTTTTGAAGGCAGATGACAGGATATTATCTGAATGATGAGAGATAGCAGGATGTTATCTGAAAGCGGTGGATTTTGATCGCAAAATATGATTTTGGAGGCTAAACAATGATTTTTGATACACATGCGCATTATACAGATGCGCGGTTTGATGAAGATAGAGAGGAACTATTGGCGGGGATGAAAGCGCGTGGTGTCGGTGAGATCGTAGAAGTAGGGGCAAGTATTCAGTCTACGAAGGATGCGGTCAATCTGGCAGAAAGTCACGACAATATTTATGCAGCGGTGGGCGTACACCCGGAGGACATCGAGAGACTGACACCGGAAGATATGCAATGGCTGGCAGACTTGACGCACAGGGATAAAGTGGTTGCCATTGGCGAAATCGGTCTTGACTATTATTACGATGAACCGGGGAGAGATTTGCAGAAAAAGTGGTTTGCACGCCAGCTTCAGGTGGCCGCAGAAACACAGATGCCGGTCATCATTCATAGCAGGGATGCTGCAAAGGATACATTAGACATTATGAATGAACATTGCGCCTGGCAAAATGGTGGGGTGATCCATTGCTTTTCCTACAGTCCCGAAATTGCCAAAATATATTTGGATAAGGGGTTTTATCTGGGAATTGGTGGCGTGGTCACCTTTAAGAATAGTAAGAAATTAAAGGAAGTCGTTGAAATGATGCCACTATCGCAAATGGTGTTAGAAACGGATTCGCCGTATTTGACACCGGTACCGCATCGCGGCAAACGAAATGATTCAGGATATTTGACACACGTTGTTGATGAGATTGCGGCATTGAAGTCGTGCGACCGCGAGGAAATTATCCGCATAACAAGGGAAAATGCGCATAAGTTGTATCGCATTGGTCAGTAAAACGGGAGACTGCACATTAATAGAAGGCTGTACTGTATTGGTTAATAAAGCAGGGCACTGCATATCAATAGAAAGAAGAGGATATTGGGATGGCAACATTAGGAATACCACAAAATACAATAGACATATTAAAGAAATATGACTTTCATTTTCAGAAAAAGTTTGGACAAAACTTTTTGATCGACACGCATGTTTTGGAAAAGATCATTGACGCGGCCGGCGTGACAAAGGATGATTTTGTGTTGGAAATCGGTCCGGGAATTGGGACAATGACACAATATCTTTGCGAAAGAGCCAGAGAGGTTATGGCGGTGGAGATTGATGATAAATTAATCCCAATCTTAGCAGATACGCTGTCAGCGTATGATAATGTGACGGTTGTGAATGAGGACATTCTTAAATTGGACATTGATCAGATCGCTAGGGAACATAACGACGGAAAGCCGATTAAAGTAGTGGCAAATTTGCCATATTATATAACAACCCCGATCATTATGGGATTGTTTGAAAGTCATGTGCCGCTTGAGAGTGTGACTGTCATGGTGCAAAAAGAAGTAGCAGATCGTATGCAGGCAGGGCCGGGAACGAAAGACTACGGGGCATTGTCGCTTGCCGTACAATATTATTCAGAGGCGGAAATTGTTGCGAATGTTCCTCCGAATTGTTTTATGCCAAGACCAAATGTGGGGTCTGCCGTGATTCGTTTGACTTGCCATAAGGACTGCCCGGTGAAAGTAACGGATGAGAAGTGGATGTTTCGCATTATCCGTGCGTCGTTTAATCAGCGCAGAAAGACATTGCAGAATGGATTGGGAAATGATGCATCACTTCCGGTGACAAAGGAGCAGGCCAAGGCGGCAATCGAGAGTATGGGGTTATCAGCTACGATCCGTGGAGAAGCATTGTCGTTAGCGCAATTTGCAGAGCTTGCAAACCGCTTGAAGGAGGCCTGATGAGAGATGAAAGTGTGGGAACGTATAGAAAGCCTGCGTAAACGCATGCGCGAGGAAGACATTGATGTGTATTATATTCCGACCAATGATTTTCATGGTTCTGAATATGTCAGCGGATATTTTCAGACAAGAGAATATATTTCTGGTTTTACCGGATCTGCAGGTGTTGTGATCGTGACGTTAGAAGATGCCGGGTTATGGACCGATGGACGATATTTTATTCAAGCAGAAAAACAGTTGCAGGGTAGCGGCATTACATTATACCGCATGGGACTGGATGGCGTTCCGACGGTGAACGCTTATCTCGACAGTGTACTAAAAGATGGACAGGTGCTTGGCTGCGATGGCCGTATGGTGACAACCACATGGCTTATGGCGATGAAACGTAGATGCAAGGTTAAAAGTAATGTTGATCTGGTTGGAGATATTTGGGAAGAGCGACCTGATCGTCCAAAACAGCCGATATGGGAATTGGCGCTAAAGTATGCAGGGGTCAGCAGAGAAGAGAAATTGTCCCGTTTATGGGACTGGATGAAACAAAAGAGTTTGGATTATTTTATACTGACATCTTTGGATGATATTGCGTGGTTGTTTAATTTACGTGGAAATGATATTCCTTGTTGTCCGGTATTTTTATCTTATGCCGTGTTTACGCAAGAGAGCGGTGTGCTGTTTTGTGAGGAAAGCGGTATTAAGGAGACTGCCATTGCTGGGGCATTACAAAGTGCAGGGATTGAAATACAATCATATGAAGAAGTGGAACAATATATCCGCAAAATGGGACAGGGGAAACGCGTAGCACTGGATATGCGTGTGGTAAATGCGCATTTGGCGGCACAGGTACCAAACGAAAATACATTAGTCGATGTTGTGAATCCAACCGGAATGTGGAAGACGGTCAAGAATGAAACGGAAGTGAATAATGAACGCATTGCACATCTGAAAGATGGTATTGCCATTACCAAGATGTTATATTGGCTGCATCATACGGATAAAAAGAAGGAATCTGAAATCTCCGTTTCGGATAAATTGGAGGAGTTTCGAAGATTAGATGAAGATTATTTGGGGCCTAGCTTTGACACAATATCCGGGTATGCAGAGCATGGTGCGATCGTGCATTATAGTGCGACACCGGAAACCAACCGTATGTTAGAGGAAGAGAATTTCTTGCTGTTAGATATGGGTGGACATTATTATCAGGGAACAACAGACATTACACGAACGGTTATGTTGGGCAGAGAAGCAACCGATGAGCAGAAAAAATACTATACGACAGTGCTTCGTGGTAATTTGGCGCTTGGTGCCGCAAAGTTTCGCAGCGGAATTACCGGAGTGAATCTGGATGTGCTGGCAAGACAGCCATTGTGGGAAATAGGATGTGATTTTTTGCATGGAACAGGGCACGGCGTAGGATATCTGTTGAATGTGCATGAGGGACCAAATGCAATACGGTATGTGGCTTCTAAACAGCCGGGAGGCGATCCGGCGCTAGAACCGGGCATGATCACGTCCAATGAGCCGGGTGTTTATTTGGAAAATAAATTTGGTATTCGACTGGAGAATCTGATCCTATGTTGTGAAGCAGAGCAAACGGAGTTTGGTCGTTTTTTGGAATTTGAAACATTGACATTAGTACCGTTTGATCGGAGAGCAATTGATGTAAAGGGGCTCAGTGACAAAGAACGTGGCCTGCTGAATGCATATCATCAACGGGTCTATGAAGAGATTGGTCCGCATTTAACACCGGAAGAAAGAGATTGGCTGCAGGAAGAATGTAGTCCGATTTTGTGATAAATTCTTAAGAATTATTAAGATTGCGCTGATATTGTTGACATGGTACCAAATCTATGGTGTACTAAAGATGTAACTAACGTGAGTTCTGTATAGAGTGAATTATTTTTTGTATCTAAAGTATCTATTTTTACATGTGAAAAGCGACATGGGTAAGGAGGAGCAAATGAAAAAGAAACGAGTAAGGAAAGGGATCGTGGTCAGCATATTGGCGGCATCTATGGTCCTTGGCGGGGCACAAGAGACATTTACAGTTCGTGCGGCAGCGCACAAAGAAACAGCAAAAGATTACATTGTGAACGTGGCAGACCAGCATAAGCTTGACAAGCTGGCAAAAGAGTATGACACTGTGGACCATAATGAAAGTACGGCAGAATTATTGGAAAGTTCCGGCTGTGTGAGCTTGGAACTAACCGATTCACAAGCACAGCAATTGGAACAGGAGTCCGGAGTGGTATCCGTAGAACGTGACGAAATAGTAAGCGGCTGTGAATCGGATGAAGCAGACCAGATCATTCAGTTTGCTAGGGAAGCATGGAATATCGATGCGGTTAATGTAGAGCATGGAGTATCCGACAAACCGAAGACGGCAGAAAACAGCAAAAAGAAGATCGCTGTGATCGATTCCGGGGTAGACATTACAGAGGATATTGATGTGGCTGACCGTGTGGATCTTCTGTACGCCGGGGAAGAATCCTCTGTTCTATGCTGTGATATGACCGGCCATGGAACGGCAGTTGCCAGTATCATCTGTGCGAAAGATGATGACAATGGTGTGACGGGAATCGATGATGATCTGGAAGTCTATTCCGTGCGGATCTTGGATGAAAACAACGAAGCCCCGATCAGCAGAGTGGTTGCGGCGCTGCAGTGGTGTGAAGAAAATGGTATTGATATTATCAACATGAGTTTTGGCACGAATTATGATTCCGATATTTTAAGAGAAGAGATCAAATCTGTTGCAGACAAAGGCATTCTGATGATAGCAGCAGCGGGAAATGATAAAGAAGCAGATCAAATATTATATCCGGCAGCATATGAGGAAGTCATGGCTGTTGGCGGTGTCAGTGCAGATATGTCGCCGGCAGACTGTTCGGTACAGGGAGCGGGCGTTGAACTGTCAGCACCGGGAGAGTATATTCCGGTACTTGCCCAGTTGGGAGGATTGACTGTAGAATCCGGTACCAGTATGGCAGCACCGCATATTGCTGCGATAGCGGCGAAACTGTGGGAGAACCATACAGACTGGACCGCCGATAAGATACGACAATGTATGGATGTCAGTGCCAAACAGCTTGCTGATGGGAATGGAAAGATCGTCGACTATAAAGCTGCATCGGAGCTGGCGAAAGATTTTGATGCTGTTTATCAGCCTAATTGCAGCACAAGTGATCTGCCGGAGTGTGGGAGCCATGTTACTGCAGAAGACCGGTATGAGATACCGGGAGTGGTGGCGAAGTGGATGAAAGATGGACACGATAAAATTATAGATGGCATTCTGAAAAACGGTACTGCAACTTGGCAGACCTCGTATTCTACAGCGAAAAAAAGTGTATTAAAAGCAGTTAGTCTGGCAGTGGATACCTGCAGTGGAACAAGCGGGGGAACCACAGTGAATCTGGCAAAGGATGTACCGAATCTGCATGCGCATGGGTATACCAATTATATCACAACAGTTTATTACCTGTATAAGATCGCATATTTACAGAAAAAGAATCCGAGTAAGAGCATAATGGAGATCATGAACAGTGATTCTGCCAAAGGTGCAGTCATTGATCTGGCAAATCTGTCATATATCAATAAGGCGATCAATATTATCTGCACCAAAGAACTTAAAAAAGGCGGTAAGGCTTATAACATCCCAAATGCCTATACCGGGACCAATGCGGCTGCCAATAACAGAGCACTGCGGGTGCTTGGAATGGCACTGCATGTAGCAGGGGATGCATTTTCTCACAAATCGATTGTGCCAAATAGTGACGACATGAAAAGTAAACTTAAGGTCAATGTGATCGGAGAAGGAGGAAAGAATATATTTACTAAAGATGAGTATAAGAAAATTATAGATAAATTAGATGCTTATACATCAACGACAGGAATGACATATTCGGCTTTGGATGATAACGTGGCGGATTCCGGAAGAAAAAAGAAATCACATGAAAATTATGCGTATAGTCCTGGCTCAAGTGGAAGAAGATATACTCATGGTGCCAAGGTTGTGGTTACAGGATTGTTGAAAGATTATTATTACAGTCATAATAAGTTTGACCATAAAGTATTTAATAATTTCGGCAGTGTTTCGGATGGCAAGAATAATATATGCATGTTTAGGATTTATACATATGCAAGAAAAATAGACACCTCAATTGTCATGAATTCGACAACAACGTGGCGTTTGTTTTCAAGATGCGACTGATCATACTTAGGATACAGAAATAAAATCAGTTATTATAATGCACAGAGTGACTGTGCAGGAAAGGATGGGTGATCACCATGAAAATCAGATATTGTGTGAGTTTGTTGTTGCTGTGTGCCGCAACAATATTTTCGAAGTCGACAACAGTAAAAGCAGAGGATAAGTATTATAAGTTTTTGGAAAAATATTTTACCATTGAAGAGAAGTATAAATCAAAATGGGGACAACAGGATGGATTTACGTATCTTTGTGAAAAAAAAGATAATACCGTCACCATTGTTGGAATACCTATGGATAAAAAGAAGGTAGTTGTACCCGCCAAAATCAATGGGAAAAAGGTGGTAAAGATTTCTATTATGCCGGCGTTTGATTGGGCAGCGAATGAGGAATACCGCAACGAATTTTACGGAGAACATGAGGATGTCCCGATCCCAAAGGTGGAATACTTGAGTATTCCAAAGACAGTTAAGGTTATAGACTGTTATGAAGGGGGATGGCTGAACGAGGGGTATTGTAAGGGAATGCAGTCATTTCTACAGAATCTGAAGAAATTTAATGTGGCATCCGGTAACAAGTGGTATAGGTCATACAAGGGAGTATTGTATACGAAAAATGGAAAGAAATTAATTACTGTACCAAGAAAGTATACGGCAAAAACGGTCAAAGTAAAAAAGGGGACAACAAAGATAGCAGATTCCGCTTTTTCCTTCTGCACCAACATTAAAAAGGTGATCCTGCCGGATACGGTAAAGGTGATTGAACAGAATGCGTTTGTGCGCTGTTCGTTGAATTATATTAGGATGCCTAGAAGACTGAAGATATTGGAGGTGACAGCATTTCGTAGCTCTGCGTTGAAGAAGATAACCGTATATGGAAAAGTGGAACTGAATGAAACATTTACAGGTTGCAAAAAGTTAAAGACAGTAGTGCTAAAGGAAGGTGTTAAGAAACTTGGGGAATATGTGTTTACTAATTGCCCGAAACTGAGAAGTGTGACGGTTCCTAAAGGCATAAAAAATCTTTGGTTGTACATTGACAGCATATTTTATTATCGTGGATTAAAGTGTAACCTTTCCAACATTACCATAAAAACACCAAAGAACTCAGAAATGTATAAGGAACGTAAATTTTTGAAGAAACGATACAAAATAAAAGTGAAAGTCATCAAGTAGCATTTGCACTGTTGCTTGAAACATGAGTTGACAACTAAAAAGTGTATAACTACTGGCAGAGGATGTGACTAAAAGTACATCCTCTGCTTTTATTACGGAATAGGAAATTACTCGTGCTGTTACGTTATACCACCAAAAATTGCTTTAGCAATTCTTACAAAGCAAAGCGCTGGCTTTGTTCTTATTAATGGAATTTATGAAATAAGGCTTAAAAAAGATGTCATACGAGATCATGACTGAATCTTACAATTTTGTGAAATGCTATGGAAAGGATGAAATTTTTATAGAAATATGCTATTATAATGCCGTAAAAAGTACGAAATATCATATAATGAGCCTCTTGGAGAAGCGAGCAGATCAGCGTGCGAGACGAGCTGGAAAGCTCTAGAAGAGTGGATTTGTGAGTTGTTAAGGGGAAATTGCTAAATGTGATACAGAAAATAAGGGGCGCAAAAAGTTGATATAAGACTGCGCAGAAAGAGGAGGATATGAGTGGATTTAGAGTAGCGGGGGACAAAAGTTCCCACCGCAAAAAAGAGCGAAAGCATCCGAAGCTTCGGTTGGCGATGAAAATTGCACTGCTTGTTATATTATTGATCATCATGGCAGTAATGATTGTTTTTTACGTTAAATTTGGAGATGATCTGTTGCGTTGGCGCAATCAGGCAAAGCAGGATGTGCAGTCATCGACGACGGAAACGTTCCGTTCTTCGGAGACCAGTTTTATTTATTCGGCAGATAAAAAAGTGATCGCCAAGTTGCGGGGAGACAAAGATTCCTATTATTTGGCGTTTGATCAAATTCCGCAATCGGTGAAAGATTGTTTTATCGTGACGGAAGATCGAGATTTTTATGAACATGACGGGGTGAATATTCTCTCCACTATGAAAGCGGCAGTGCTGCTTGTAAAGAGTCGTTTGTTCCATGAAAAGATTTCTCGAGGCGGAAGTACGATCACGCAGCAGCTTGCCCGTAAGATCTATTTGACGGATGATAAAACGTATGAGCGAAAAGTGCGCGAAATTTTTTACGCAATGGAGCTGGAGAAGAAATATACCAAAGACCAGATCTTGGAATTTTACATTAATAACGTATGTTTTGCAAATGCGAAGTACGGTATCGAGTCAGCCAGCAGAGCTTACTTTAGCAAGGGAACTTCGGAGCTGAATCTTGCAGAGGTGGCATTTTTGTGTTCGATCCCGAACCGACCGGAAACGTATAATCCGTTGGAACATTATGACAATGCGATCAAGCGTAAAGACCGTATTTTGAAACAGCTTTTGCAGGAAAAGAAAATTACGGAGGCAGAGTACAGCGATGCTTCTTATACGGAGATTGTCCTGGATCCGGCAGAGGCGATCAAGAGTCAGGACTATATGGCTACGTATGCGATCAGTTGTGCGACAAAAGCGTTGATGCAGCAACATGGATTTGAGTTCCGCTATGAATTTGCCAATGACGCGGATCGCAAAAATTATCAAAAAGAGTACGATACGCTGTACGACGAGTGTAGAACACAGTTGAATACCGGAGGCTATCATATTTATACATCACTCAGTCGTTCCAGACAGAAAAAACTGCAGACGAGTGTGAATGATGCCCTGAAGGGATTTAAGGAAAAAACAAAGGATGGTACTTACAAGTTACAGGGCGCGGCTACTTGCATTGACAATGAGACGGGATTCGTAGTTGCAATTGTCGGTGGACGTAAGCAGAAATCAACGACGGGTTATACGTTGAATCGAGCTTTCCAGAGTTATCGTCAGCCGGGTAGCTGCTTTAAGCCGGTCGCGGTATATACGCCTGCATTGGAACGCGGCTATACACCGAATTCGATCGTAGATGATTCAAGGTTTAAGGGTGGCCCTAGCAACTCGGGCAACAGCTATCTTGGAAAGATCACGTTGCGCCGTGCCGTAGAGAAGTCCAAGAACGTTGTCGCTTGGAAGATCTTTAAGGAAATTACGCCGAAGGTTGGTCTTAGTTATCCGCTCAAAATGCATTTTGCCAATATTGTAGACAATGACTATTATCTATCTGCATCGCTTGGTGGACTGACGAACGGCGTGACAACGGTCGAGATGGCTTCTGCGTATGCGACGATCGCAAATGATGGCGTTTACCGTGAGCCGACCTGCATTAAGAAGATTACAGATTCCGAGGGAAATGTTATTTTGAAGAATAACGGAACCAAGCGGAAGGGAACGAAAGTCTATGAGAAAAATGCAGCACGTTCCATGACAGATATTTTGACCGGTGTATTGACAAGTGGTACAGCAGCAGGACATGAATTGAACAATATGTCTTGCGCCGGTAAGACGGGAACGACGAACGACAAAAAAGATGGATGGTTCTGTGGATTTACTCCATATTATACAACGACGGTATGGGTGGGATATGATTCGCCAAGAACATTAGAGGACCTGTACGGAAGTACGTATCCGCTTACAATTTGGGAAAACTTTATGAATGAGATTCATATCGGCCTGGAGAATAAGGATTTTGTGGAATCGGAATCATCAAGCAGCAAGTCAGACAAGAAAGATGGAAGTTACTCGACAAAACCACGTGAAACGATCGATCCTGAGGCGCGTGAGACAGAAACACCGGAGGAGACGGCAAAGCCAAAAGCAACCAAAAAGCCGGTTGTTACGGCAACACCAAAGGCAGAGCCGGAGATAACGGAACCACCAACGACTATTGATGATGACCCAAGTGATGTGCCGAGCGATAATACACAGCCGGATGATGTCGGAGTCGATACCGGGGACGACACAGAATAAGATGTATCAGGATGTGGCATGAGACACGCTGCGGTAGTGTGTGCATTGGAACAGGGTATGAGACACGCTGCGGTAGTGTGTGCATTGGAACAGGGCGTGAGACACGCTGCGGTAGTGTGTGCATTGGAACAGGGCGTGAGACACTGCAGAATAAGTTGTGTCAGAATGAAGCGCGAGACACTGCAGTAGTGTGTGCCAGGAGGAGAAGTGCATGAAATTTAGCCTTTGTATGATTGTGAAAAATGAAGAGGCAGTTTTGAATCGGTGCTTGGAGTCCATGGCATCAGCGATGGATGAGATCATTATAGTGGATACCGGATCTACCGATGCAACCAAAAAGATCGCCGCAGCGTATACCGATCAGATCTATGATTTTGCGTGGACAGGAAACTTTGCAGAGGCAAGGAACTATGCAGCTTCCAAGGCAACCGGTGATTACATTTATACGGCAGATGCCGATGAATATTTGGAGCCGGAAGAGCTGCAAAAATTATTGCAGCTCAAAAAGGTATTGCTGCCTGAGGTTGAGATCGTGCAAATGCTGTATTGCACACCGCCGGAACTTAGTACCGTATATAATTTTGCGGAGGAGTACCGCCCTAAATTATATAAGAGACTGCGTTCGTTTACTTGGATCGATCCGATTCATGAGACGTTACGTTTGGAGCCGGTTGTGTTTGACAGTGAGATACGTATTCAGCACAGACCATCGTCCGGACATGCCAAAAGAGACCTAGAGGCACTGGCAGCCGCAGCGGATCGTGAGAAACTGTTGTCCGACAAATTGCGCCACATGTACGCAATGGAATTGTATCGCTGTGGAGACGTCAACGATTTTAACAGAGCGAAGGGATTTTTCCAAAGAGTAATGGAGGATCCGGACAGTGGACAGGATGCGCTTCGAGAGGCAATCTGTGTGCTGACACGAGGTTATCATTTGGAGGGAGATGTTTCGCATTTTTTGGCATATGCATTGCGGGATGCAGTGACGGCACCTACTTCTGAGCTATGCTGTGAACTTGGAGCTTATTTTGAAGAGTGTGGGGATCTGGCGGAAGCAGCAATGTGGTATCAGAATGCACTGAGCGAAACAGAGAGCATATTAGATGCCCGCACCGGCAATGAAATTCCGACACGGGCATTAGAACGTTTTTGACAAAATCAAAGAGATTGTTCGATCGTATCCAATTCTTTCATCCAAAGAGCAGCGGAGGCATCACTAGGCATACGCCAGTCGCCGCGCGGTGACAATGCAACGCTGCCGACCTTTGGCCCATCCGGCAGACAGGAACGCTTAAATTGCTGGGCGAAGAAACGCCAATAAAATGTTCTCAACCATTTATAGATGGTTTTATCATCGTATTCTCCCGCAAATGTATATTTTGCCAAACGAAAGATTTTCGTCGGTGCATATCCAAAACGCATTAGATAATACAAGAAGAAATCATGCAGTTCATAAGGACCTACAATATTTTCTGTTTTCTGAGCAATCTTGCCGTCCTTTGGAGGCAGGAGTTCCGGACTTACCGGGGTATCTAAGACATCTAATAACACAGCTTTTAGCGAAGGATCTTCCGTTGTTTCCGCATAATAGGATACCAAATAACGAACCAACGTCTTTGGAACGGACGCGTTGACGCCATACATGGACATATGGTCGCCGTTGTAAGTTGCCCAGCCGAGTGCCAGCTCTGACATGTCACCGGTACCGATCACCATACCATTTGACTGGTTGGCAAGATCCATTAAGATCAGTGTGCGCTGTCTGGCCTGTGAGTTTTCATACGTAACATCATGGCTGCTCGGATCGTGTCCGATGTCCCGAAAATGAAGTTCAACTGCTTCGTGGATCGGGACTTCTTTTAGTGTTGCGCCGAGCTGCTTTGTGAGTGTGCAGGCGTTTTGGTAAGTGCGGTCGGTCGTGCCAAAACAAGGCATCGTGACGGCAACGATTCCACTTCGGTCAAGTCCAAGCAGATCAAAGGCTTTCGCAGTAACTAACAGAGCCAGCGTTGAGTCCAATCCGCCGGATATGCCGATCACAGCGCTGGTGCAATGGGTATGCGCCAATCTTTTTTTGCTGTCTCTTATACACATCTCCGAGCCCACGAG
>ENA-OYZX01001133-OYZX01001133.1-human-gut-metagenome-genome-assembly--contig:-NODE-1133-length-12304-cov-4.917218_pt1 | contig 12304 bp, 10 predicted proteins | sample MGYA00243296_ERZ653489 | MGnify/ENA primary metagenome ERZ653489 (study PRJEB26926, sample SAMN06165098) | human gut metagenome | biome: ENVO:00009003; feature: ENVO:2100002; material: ENVO:00002003... | reverse complement strand
CTCTACCAACGCACCCAGGATAAAGTTGGGCGCCATCCGGTCCTTGCGTCCGGCGTTGATGTGTACCCGAACGGTTTTCGCTCCGGCACGCTTGCCCTTGCGGATCGGCTTTGGCACATCGAATGTGGGCAGGTTCTTGGTGGCTGCGTCCAGCTGTTTCTGCACCAGCGCCGCCAGCAGCTGTTCCGGAGACGATGCCTGTGCCAGCAGTTCCTGCGCCAGCGCCAGTGCCTCTTCCGATGACGGCTGTGCCGCCAGTTCCAGCAGCTGGGTGCGTGTCTCTTCCGTTGCCGATGCCCGGAGTTCCTTGGAGGTCGGCACAGGAATCTCGGTGATGTCCGCCTTGGTATACCGGGAGATGTCACGCATCTCCATTTCCTGCTTTCTGCCGCTGAGGATATTGTACGCCGTACCGGTCTTTCCGGCACGTCCGGTTCTGCCGATGCGGTGGATATAGTACTCATGATCCTGGGGCAGGTCGTAGTTAAACACGGCATCCACGCCCTTGACATCAATGCCACGGGCAGCCACATCGGTGGCGATGAGAATGGTATTTCTGCCGCTCTTGAACCCGTTCATGACCTGGGTGCGCTGGAGCTGTTTCATATCGCCGTGGAGACCTGCGGCAGAAAAGCCACGGAGACACAGCGCCTCAGTCAGCTCGTCTACCATCTTCTTGGTGTTGCAGAAGATCATGGCAGACTTGGGCTGTTTCGACAGCAGGAGCAGCTGGAGCGCATCGGTCTTGCGTCCCATGGGAACGCTGACGGAAAACTGAGCGATGGCATCCACCGTCCGGTGTGCGCTCTGGATCTGCACCAGCACCGGGTCGTTCTGATACTGCTTGGTGATCGCCAGGATTGCCGGCGGCATGGTAGCGGAGAACAGCACGGTCTGACGTTCTTCCGGAATCTGCGCCAGGACAGACTCGATGTCCTCCCGGAATCCCATGTTCAGCATTTCGTCCGCCTCGTCCAGGACGATGGTTTTCAGATTGTCCAGTTTCAGCGTCCGGCGGCGGAGATGGTCGAGGACACGTCCCGGCGTGCCGACTACCAGATTGGCGCCGTTTTTCAGCTGGTAGATCTGGCGCTCCATGCTGGCGCCGCCGTAGACAGCCACGGGCTTTATCTGTCTCTGGAACCGGGAAAACTTCCGGATCTCGTCACAAGCCTGCATCGCCAGTTCCCGTGTGGGGCAAAGGATCAGAGCGCACACATTGCGGCGCTCCTCCTGGGGCATCTGTCCCATCTGTTCCAGGATCGGGATGCTGAATGCAGCAGTTTTTCCCGTGCCGGTATTGGACTTTCCGATCACGTCTTTGCCCTCCAGCAGCAGCGGAATCGCCTTTTCCTGGATCTCTGTCATCTCGGTGAAGTCCAGCTGTGCAATCGCCTCCAGCAGCGGTGCGGATAGATTCAGTTCTTCAAATCGCATTCTTTTTCCTTTCTGTGCTGTTCCTGCTAGTACTGTCGGGCATGGGATACCCAGTCCTCTCTGCGATCTCACAATAGCCGTCTTTTCACCGCCGGGCGAACCACGTTTCGCCCCGCCGTCAAAGCTGCATTTCCACACGATGTCTGTCATACCATGAACAGCAGTTTCTCTTCTCTTTTTCTCTTTTCACAAAAAAACGCATCCGGCGCCGCCGAGGCGAAACCGGATACGCCAATTTTCTGTTTGAGCCTGCCGGCTCTTCGACTACGCCTGTACCTGCGCCGTGCTTATTCCTCTTCCGGCATATTCCAGTTGTGGAATACGTTCTGCACGTCGTCATCCTCTTCCAGATTCTCCAGCAGCAGGTTCATCTTCTTGACTGCTTCTTCGTCGTCCAGCGTGGTATAGGTGGACGGGATCTGCATGACCTCTGCGGACAGCACGTGATAGCCCTTTTCGGTCAGCCCCTCACGCAGACCACGCAGGGCTGCCGGAGCGCAGGAGACCTCGATGACCTCTTCGTCATCCATGGAGAAATCGTCTGCATCGAACTCAAAGCAGTCCTCCATGACCTGGTCCTCGTCCAGACCGTCATTTTCCAGCACCAGCACGCCTTTTTCACTGAACATAAAGGATACACAGCCGGATGTTCCCAGATTGCCGCCGAACTTGTCGAAATAGTGGCGTACATTTCCTGCAGTACGGTTCTTGTTGTCGGTCAGACACTCTACGATAACCGCCACGCCGTTGGGACCATAGCCCTCGTATACGATGGATTCGTAGTTGTTCTTGTCACCCTCGCCAGCAGCCTTCTTGATGACACGGTCGATGTTGTCGTTCGGCACGTTGTTGGACTTTGCCTTTGCGATCAGATCACGCAGCTTGGCGTTGCTGTTGGGGTCGGGACCGCCTTCCTTGACGCAAACGGTGATCTCTCTGCCGATCTTGGTGAAGATCTTGCCCTTGATGGCATCGGTTGCTTCCTTTTTCCGCTTGATATTATTCCACTTCGAATGTCCTGACATTGGTAAACACTCCTTATTCTTCCGCAGACGCACCGTCTGCATTCATCACAATTTGAAATAATTCTTCCAGCCGCTCCTGCGCACCCATCAGATGAAGATAGCCGAACAGGCTTTCCAGCCCGGTCGCCTTATGATAATCCTGTGCGGAGGTATGGCGTGGAACGGTATTGTTGGCGTTTCTGCCACGTTTATAGACGCCGGTCTCGTTCTCGGTCAGAACGGGCAGCAGACGGTCTGCCGCCGCCGCTTGAAAGCCTGCACAGACCAGTTGTACCTTTTGGTCATGCAGCTTTGCCGCCGGCTGATTTGCCGCACGAAGGAGATATTCCCGCACCATCACTTCATAGACGCTGTCGCCCAGAAATGCCAGTGCCATGGGACTATACTGTCTCGCCTCTGCTTGTGTCAACGGTTTCATACCCTCACCTCATTACGGCACGAAGTCAAATTCAAAGCCCAGGATATCGACGGTGTCGCCCTCCTGGATGCCCTTTTCTTCCAGTGCATCAATGATGCCGCTGCTGCGCAGAACACGCTGGAAGTACTGCAGCGAGGAATAGTCCTCCATATTGACTGTGCGGAGAATCGGCTCCAGCCACATGGCGTTGACATAATACACGCCGTCCTCTACTTCGATCTCGAAACCGCCGTGGGCATTTTCTGCCAGTTCCTCCGGCGAAGGCGCCTCTGCCTCATACTGGAGAATCGGCGGCAGGGTCTGTAACATGGCTGCGGTCGCCTGTACCAGTTCCGCCGTTCCCTGGGTGGTAGCTGCGGAGATCTCATAGAACGGCAGTCCCTTTTCTTCGATATACTGCCGGAACCGTGCGATCTGTTCCGGGTCAGCCATATCACACTTATTGGCGACCACGATCTGCGGCCGCTCTGCCAGATCTTCCCGGAAACGCTCCAGCTCGCCCTGGATGGTATCATAATCCTCGATGGGGTCTCTGCCCTCACTGCCGGAAACGTCCACCACGTGGAGAATCAGACGGCAGCGCTCCACATGACGCAGGAAGTCGTGACCCAGTCCCACGCCGTCACTTGCGCCCTCGATCAGTCCGGGGATATCTGCCATGACAAAGGACTGTTCCTCTGCCACACGCACCATGCCCAGCACCGGGGTCAAGGTGGTGAAGTGATAGTTGGCGATCTTGGGCTTTGCGGCGCTGACCACGGAGATCAGCGTGGATTTTCCCACGTTGGGGAATCCTACCAGTCCCACGTCTGCCAGCAGTTTCAGCTCCAGTGTGACATCGAACGCCTCACCGGGAAAGCCCGGCTTTGCGAAACGAGGAATCTGCCGGGTAGAGGTGGCGAAGTGGATATTGCCCTTGCCGCCTCTGCCGCCCTTTGCCAGGATCTGCGGCTCGTCCGTGGAGAGGTCTGCCATGATCCGGCCGGTCTTTGTCTCCCGGACGACCGTACCACGTGGCACACGGATCACCAGATCCGGTGCGCTCTTTCCGGTGCAGTTTCTCGCACCGCCGTTTTCGCCCCGCTGGGCGGTGTACTTTCGCTTATAGCGGAAGTCGATCAATGTGGAAAAGTTATCATCCACCTGAAAGACCACATCGCCGCCTTTTCCGCCGTCGCCGCCGTCCGGGCCGCCTGCCGCCACATACTTTTCCCGATGGAATGAAACCGCTCCATCGCCGCCGTCGCCGGCTTTGATCGAAATTCGTGCCTGATCGACAAACATCTCTCACATCTCCTCTCATTTCACGGTGTATCTTTCACACGTCACAGCTATACTTCACACGATTGCAAAAGACACATTTCTGCCCTGCATCTTTTGCAATCACGTGAAGTATAATAAGAAAATCCCAAGCACACAAACGCTGCTCGGGATTTCCTGTCGTTCTTCACGCAATCCGACAAATTATGTCGTTTTCGTTACTGTGCAGCGTATACGCTGACCTTCTTGCGGTCACGGCCAACACGCTCAAACTTTACAGTACCATCAACGGTAGCAAACAGGGTATCATCAGAACCGATGCCTACGCCTGCGCCCGGATGAATGTGAGTACCTCTCTGGCGAACCAGGATGTTGCCAGCCTTAACGAACTGACCGTCTGCACGCTTTACGCCCAGACGCTTGGACTCAGAATCACGGCCGTTCTTGGTAGAACCAGAACCCTTCTTATGTGCAAAAAACTGTACATTAATCTTCAGCATGACTTACACCTCCATGTGTGTGACTTGAATATTCGCAGGAAACGCTTTCGACAGCTCTCCCAGCTGTAACGCCAGCCCCGCAAATAAACGGTGGGCGTTGCCGGAATCATCTTTTTCCGAAAGCCGGAGCGATACCCTCGCCGGTTCTTCGGTCTCCTCCGCCGAAACGGGAAGCCGGAAGATCTCCGTCATGAGATTTGCCACGGTCTGCACCGCAGCCGACACATAGGCACAGATCACATCTGTCCCCTCTTCCGAATAATCGGCGTGTCCGGTGATCTCACAGCCGGTATACTGCTCTCCTGCAAGAAAAAAACGTGCGGAAATCATTTATGCCTCAATGGCTTCGATCTGCACCTGGGTATACGGCTGTCTGTGACCCTGCTTCTTCTTTTCGCCCTTCTTCGGCTTATAGGTCATAACCGTAATCTTCTTTGCCTTGCCATTCTTGATGACCTTGGCACGTACAGAAGCACCGTCAACATACGGAGTGCCGATCTTCAGACCGTCCTCGCCGCCAACTGCTACAACCTTGTCAAAAACAATGCTGTCCTCTGCTTCAACGTTCAGCTTTTCGATAAAGAGTGTGTCGTTAGCCTTTACCTGATACTGCTTTCCGCCGGTTTCAATTACTGCGTACATAATTCTTGGCACCTGCCTTTTACAAAAACTCGCTGCCGAAGGCACACCGGAGTGTTTTGAGACCTCCACGCAAGCGGCTTTTTTATTATAGCATACTTTTCACGGCTTGTCAACCGTTTTTTGAAAAAAATCTGCCGGCAGAACCCGTCCGCCGGCAGCGTTTTTCTGGCGTTCCAGAGGTGATTCGAACACCCGGCCTACCGCTTAGGAGGCGGTCGCTCTATCCAGCTGAGCTACTGGAACATCACAGAGACGGGGTCATGAAACCGCCCGTCTCCTTTTGTATGCCTTTGTTGGTCTGGCTTATGCCTTTACGCCGTACTGTTCCCGATAAGCCAGCATTGCGTCCAGGTGTTCCTTGCCCGGGATGACCTCATCCCGGATGCCCTGGATGATATCTTCCATGTTGACGATGGAATATACCGGAACGCCGTACTTTTCATAGACAGACTGCACAGCGGACTTTTCGCCCTCCAGCGCACGCTCCATCCGGTCTACGGTGATGACCATGCCGGTGATGTCTACATCTGCTGCGCCTTTCAGCTTGGGATATACCTCAGCCATTGCCTTGCCGGAAGTCATAACGTCCTCGATGATGACCACCTTTTCGCCGTCTGTCAGCTTTTTGCCGACGAACATACCGCCTTCGCCGTGGTCCTTGACTTCCTTGCGGTCAAAGCAGAAGTTTACGTCCTTCTGGTACTTGTCCGCCAGAGCCACAGCTGCTGCGGCTGCCAGCGGAATACCCTTGTACGCCGGACCGAAAACGGTCTCTACCGGGATGTTATGCTCTGCGATGCAAGCAGCGTAATAGCGTCCCAGCTCCATCAGCTGTGCGCCGCTGTGATAGTTGCCGGCGTTGATGAAATACGGTGCTTTTCTGCCGCTTTTCAGCGTAAACTCGCCGAATGTCAGCACGCCGCAGTCTACCATAAAGCGCAGGAATGATTCTTTGTATGTCATAGGTCTGTTCTTCCTTTCTGTTTTTCCGTCGGTACAGCACTGCTGCTGTCTGTACTATTATTATAGCGAAAACCGGAATCCTTGTCAAGAAAATTTGGTGTGAATCAGCCTCCCCTGAAAGGGGAGGTGGGCGGCAAAGCCGCTCGGAGGGGTTCAAATCACGACTCCTCTGCCCTGTCGGGCATCTCCTCTAAAAGAGGAGACATTTTAAGAGGAAACTCTTTCGAGGTATCCCTCTGCACAAGCAAACCTTACTTCTGCAATGTACCGCTGGACAGGGCTTTCAGATAGGCGTTGATAAAGCCGTCCAGGTCGCCGTCCATAACTGCCTGGATGTTGCCGTTTTCAAAACCGGTACGGTGATCCTTGACCAGGGTATACGGCATGAATACATAGGAACGGATCTGTGCGCCCCAGGCGATCTCTTTCTGCACGCCCTTGATGTCTGCGATCTTGTCCAGGTGTTCCCGTTCCTTGATCTCCACCAGCTTTGCACGGAGCATCTTCATCGCATAGTCCTTGTTCTGGTACTGGCTGCGCTGGGTCTGGCAGGATACCACGATGCCGGTGGGCAGGTGGGTCAGACGAACGGCGGAGCTGGTCTTGTTGATGTGCTGTCCGCCGGCGCCGCTGGCACGGAAGACATCCATCTTGATATCTTCCGGACGGATGTCCACTTCCATGGAGTCGTCGATTTCCGGCATAACTTCCAGCGCCGCAAAAGAGGTGTGACGGCGTCCGGAGGAGTCAAACGGAGACACACGTACCAGACGATGCACGCCGGACTCGGACTTCAAAAAGCCGTAGGCGTTGTCGCCGGAGATCATGATGGACGCACTCTTCAAGCCAGCCTCGTCGCCGTCCAGATAGTCCAGCAGTTCTGCCTTGAAGTTGTGGCGCTCTGCCCAGCGGTTGTACATCCGGTAGAGCATTTCTGCCCAGTCCTGCGCCTCTGTGCCGCCTGCGCCGGCGTGGAATGTCAGAATGGCATTGGAGCTGTCATATTCGCCGGTCAGCAGGGATGCCAGTTTCAGCGATTCCAGTTCCTTGACGAAACTGTCTGCCTCTTCGTTCAGCTCGGCGTTGGACTCTTCTTCGCCCTCTTCCATGGTCAGTTCAATGAGGGTGAGGATGTCATCCAGCGTCTCTTCCATCTTCTTATACTTGTTGATGCGGTTTTCCAGGGACTTTACTTCCTGGAGTACCTTCTGGGAATTCTCCAGATCGCTGTAAAAATCCGGGTCTGCCACCTGCTTTTGCAGTTCGTCATAACGTGCCTGTGCCTTTTCAATGCCCAGCACCTCGTACAGTTCTTTCAGGTCTTTGCGGTAGTCACTCATTGTGACACGCAGTTCATCTAATAATACCATAATTGTTTCTCCTTGTTCGAAAGACAAAATCACTATCTCTTTTATTATACTACAAAATCGGAGAAGATGCAAATATTTTCTTTGGATATTGAAAAAAATTTTCTCCTGTGTTATAATATAGGGAGCAAAAAAGGCGATGCTCCGCATTCTGCCTTAGAAAAGAGGGATACCCTATGGGAATACACACGGGAGAAAAGTGCTTTGTCTGCGGACAGGTATTCACCGACAACGATGACGTCGTCGTCTGCCCGGACTGCGGTACGCCGTATCACCGTGCCTGCTGGCAGAAAAACGGCGCCTGCGTCAACCTGCCGCTGCACGAATCCGGAAAGAGCTGGCAACCGGAGAAAAAAGCAGAGGAAGAGGCGCAGATGATACGCATTTGCCCGGACTGCGGCACCAGCTGTCCAAAGGATGCCACCCACTGTCCGCACTGCGGCAAGCCGTTTTTACGGCCGGAAGAGGAATCCGACACGCCGCCGGCAACCTTTCGGGAACAGCTCCGGGAAACCGCACAGCGCATGGGCGCACAGGATGCGACCTGCGGACTGGACCCGGCGGAAGACCTGGACGGCGAACGGCTGGAAGATGTGGCGAACTTCGTAGCGCAGAACAACCTGTACTATCTGCCAAAGTTCCTGCGGTTCAGTAAGGGACACCGCATTTCGCTGAACTTTCCCTGCCTGCTCTTCCCCCAGTATTACCTGGCGTACCGGAAGATGTGGGGCATTTCGCTGGTGCTGATCGGCGTGCTGTCTCTGCTCCATGTTCCCCAGTCCATCGTCCAGCTGGAACTGATGTTTCAGCAGTATCTGCCCATGCTGCGTGAGGCGAATGCCCAGCCGGAAGTGATCCAGTTCCTCCAGAACATGATCGGAAAGCTGGACGCTCACGAGACCCTGCTGAACAACATCGCCATGATAAGCAGCTACTTTGAGATCGTGCTGAGTATTCTCCTGGGACTCTTCGGAAACCGCATCTATTACCGTTTCGTGCTGCGCCGGGTACACAAGCTGGTGCAGGAGGACGTCTCCCCGGAAATGCGGCGCATCCGGCTGCGGCAGGAAGGCGGCACAAACGGCTGGTTCATCCTGGGCGCTTTCGGCATCCAGATGGGCTTTGCCATGATCCTGTCGCTCATCATCCTGCTGTGCCTGTTTGCCCTGTGAGCCGCATCGCCATGATTGCCGCATACGACCGGCGCCGTGCCATCGGGAAAAACGGAAGGATTCCCTGGCGCATTCCCGGAGAGCAGCAGCGTTTCCGGTCGCTGACCCTGGGACAGACGGTGATCTTCGGGCGGCGCACCTATGAAGAAATCGGCGTACCTCTTCCCGGACGGGAAAACTTTATCGTCTCCCGCACAAGGCAGTTCACCGGAGCGCACCTGCGGACGTTTCCCACCCTGGCGGACGCTGTCGCTGCCGCAGAAACGGAACAGGTCTTTCTGGGCGGCGGCGCAGGCATTTATGCGGAGGGCATGGCGCTGGCGGAGACGCTGTACCTCACGGAGATCGCCGGGGACTTTCACGGAGACACGTTTTTTCCGCCGCTGCCGGCAGGACAGTTTGCACGAACCGCAGAGGAGCGCCACGGCGGTGGGATTCCGTATGTGTATGTGACGTACCGGCGAAAATGGTGAGGTTTGACAAGTAAGGCTCCCCTGAAAGGGGAGCTGGCAGTGCGTAGCACTGACTGAAGGGTCTCCACTTATACTGAAAAAAATTTTTATGAAAGAACCTCTCCACCGCCTAACGGCGGTCCCCCTCGTACTGAGCGGTCCCCTCTGCCCTATGGGCATCTCCCCACCCCGTGGGGAGTCACCCCTTTCAGGGGAGACTATCATGAAAATTGTTCCGCATGGGCGCAAAAATTAACTATGGACAAATACTGAAAAATATGCTATACTAGAAGTAACAAATCATCACATGAAAAAGGAGTCGGGTGAAACCCATGCAGCATGAAAAGTCCTGCGGTGCTATCGTCTACCGCAAATCCCACGGGAACACGGAGATCCTGCTGATAAAGCACATCAACAGCGGTCACTGGTCGTTTCCCAAGGGACACATGGAAAACGGCGAAACAGAGATCGAGACTGCCATCCGGGAGATCCGGGAAGAGACCTCGGTGGAGGTCATGATCGACCCCACATTCCGGGAGACGGTGTCTTATTTCCCGAAACGTGACACGCAGAAAACGGTGGTGTATTTCATCGCTCGTGCCAAAAACTATGACTTCGTGCCACAGGAGGAAGAGATCGCCGAGATCCGCTGGGTGGACATCGGCTATGCGTCCACCATCCTCACCTATGAAAACGACAAGAACATCGTGAACAAGGCGAAAGCCGCCATCAAGGAGTTCTGAGCCGAACATACAAAAGCGCATCTGACTTTCGCCGGATGCGCTTTTTTGCGGTATTTGATTTTTGCCGGTTACGAAATCACGTAATCCCAGCTGACCTTCTGCCCTGCGCCGTGCAGTGCCACATAGTAGAGCATATAGTAGATGTCGGTGGAGTCTACCTTTCCGTCTCCGTCGATGTCTGCGGCGGCGATCTGTTCGGGCGTTGTGCCGCTGTCCAGACCTGCGCCCTTATATGCCACGTAGACCATTGCGGCGAAGATGTCGCTGGTGTCGATCTTGCCGTCGTTGTCCAGGTCACCCTTGGGGTATGACGGAGTCTCCGGTTCGGTGGTCGTCGTGGTGGTCGTAGTCACTGTGACGGTGGTGACCGTGGTTTCTGTAGAGGTTTCGGTGGTTGTCTCGGTGGCGGTAGTTTCTGTTGTGGTTTCGGCTGTGGTGGTTTCAGTCGTGGTGGTTGTTTCAGTGGTAGTTGTTGTCGTCTCGGCAGTAGTGGTCGTCGTGGTTGCCGGGTCTTCGTATACGCTGTTATAGTGCATTGCCGCATCCTCTACAGCGTCGTTATAGGACTCGATATCCACGCTGTTCCACGCCTCTTCCGAACCGCCGAAGTAAACGTCCGTGATGCCAACACAGTTGTTGAAAGCGGCATCCCGAATGGCAGTCAGTCCCTTGGGCAGTCCCACGTTTTCCAGCGCCATACAGTTCTGGAATGCGTACATATCCACCTGGGTGAGATTTTCCGGAAGAGCGATGGCTTTCAGACTGGTGCAGCCCTCGAAAAATCCCTTTGTGTTTGCCTGGCTATTGCTGTCAATGTAAGAATAATAGGGCAGTGCCGCCAGGTTGTCCGAAAGCTTGATGCTGACCAGACCGGCGCAGTCATAGAACACGCCGCCGCCCACTTCTGCAACCGACTCGGGCATGGTGAAATTCGTCAGAATCCGGCATCCGGCAAACGCCGCATCGTCAATTTGCGTGACGGTCTCCGGGATGGCGATGTTGGCAAGCGAAGAGCAGTTTTCAAAGGCTCTTTTGCCGATGCGGGTGGTGGTGTCGGACAGGATGATTTTGTCTAAGCTGGTGCAGCCGGAGAATGTATCATCCGGTATTTCCGAAAATTCCATGCTGCGGAATTTCACAGTTTTCAATCCGGAACAGTTCTGAAATACACCATTCCCCATAGAAACAATGCTTTTCGGCAGAGTGACTTCTTTCAGCGATTCACAATCATAAAACGCCTCTGCACCAATGTATTTCAAGGAACTTACCATTGTGATACTGCTTACACTCACTGAATAACTGCCATTATTAAATGCTCTATCTGCGATGCCAACAGTACCTTCTTTTAACTTATTTTCTCCATAAGTACCTAGTACCAGCCAGTTTCCCACATACTTCATATCTGTGCTTTGATTTGACAGCAATGCTGTATCAAGGAACGCATATTTTCCAATGCTTGTAATAGAATCGGGGATTTTTGCATCTAATAATGAATTGCATTTATAAAAGGCATAATCCGGTATTGATGTTATGCCATCTGGAATAATGATAGATGCTAATTTAGATTTTTGAAAAGCGCCTTCTCCAATGCTAATTAATGAATTAGGCAGTGTAATACTAGTTATAGAACAGTCACTAAAAGTATATGCCCCAATATACTTAATCCCTTCTGGAATTGTTACTGAATTTACATACCACCTTGTACTATTTCCTGCATAATCTGCAATGCCAATTGTACCATCTGCAAATGTAAAATTTTCACCTCTTACAGAATCTTTGAAACCAACAAGCCATTTTCCAACGTAAACTTCTGCTGTACTGCAATTCTGCCACAATTCTGACCCATAAAATGCACTATAACCTATACTTGTAATAGAATCTGGAATTGTAATGGTTTCAACCGTGCTATCATAAAATGCTTGATTACCAATACGTGTTACTTCCATACCTTCGACTGTATCGGGAACTTTAACAGCTTTGCTTGTGCCAAGGTACTCTAAAATCTCAATCGTCCCATCCTCCTGGACACGATACGAAAAGTCTCCCTCGACCTTTGTTTCCCCATCATCCTGCACCATAACGGTACTTTCTGCAGCATCCGACACCGCCGGGAACTCCTGCGCCGTTACATATGCGCCTGCCGTCATTGCGGCACACATTACCCCAGCCGTCAAAACTGCCAAAAGTTTCTTCATCTTCTTCATTCCAATAGACTCCCTTCACAAAATTGTCATTGCACAAAAGTACAATTTTCCATGATAGATTGTAACAGTATCTATTATAACGCAAAAAAAAAAAAAAAAAAAAAAAATTTTTCGGAATTTT
>ENA-OYZX01001124-OYZX01001124.1-human-gut-metagenome-genome-assembly--contig:-NODE-1124-length-12385-cov-9.376967_pt1 | contig 12385 bp, 8 predicted proteins | sample MGYA00243296_ERZ653489 | MGnify/ENA primary metagenome ERZ653489 (study PRJEB26926, sample SAMN06165098) | human gut metagenome | biome: ENVO:00009003; feature: ENVO:2100002; material: ENVO:00002003... | reverse complement strand
TTTTCGTTTCTTATCGAACTTGGAGCGTTCTCAGTTTCTCGGCGCTGACCGGAGCTTTCGGACGTCTATTGGTTCTTTTCGCTTTACTTCTAGCTGGGACTCAGAAGTCATTCTTTTGTCTCAGCACTTGGCGTTCAAGTATAATACCATACGCCGGGCCGGATGTCAACACTTTTTTGCAAGTTTTTTCAGGTTTTTTCGCGCTGACTCAAATCGGCTTCATCCTCTTGGATTCTTCTGGCAAAGTCTTTTGTCTTTTATAATGTATTATATAAGGGGGTACAGTATAGACAATGGCCTTTATTACCCCGCGGAAAGCACTACTTCCTTTGCGCAGATTGTCAAGAGGTTTCGTCTCAAATTTTGTTCCGGAAATTTTCCTCTATTTTTGGCGAAAGCTACAAAACACAAAATGTAGTGGTTCTTCCATTGACATATCACTAAATAGTGATATGATAGTATCAACGACCAATGAGAGTTGCGGGTGCCTCTTGTATCAGGAGACACCCGTTCACACTGTATACGCGAAACAGGAGGAGCGCTATGAAGATCATCAAACGCAACGGTGCGGAAGTGCCTTTTGATATTACCAAGATCATCACCGCTGTTACCAAGGCCAGCGATTCGGTAGGCGGCAAGGCCCGTCTCTCCCGGGAGCAGATCACTGACATCGCCGCAGCTGTGACCGACCAGTGTCAGGCACTCAACCGCGCTGTCAGCGTGGAAGAGGTACAGGATATGGTGGAAAACCAGCTCATGGACATCAAGGCCCATGACATCGCCCGCCACTATATCACCTACCGCTATATCCAGAGCCTCAAGCGCCAGACCAACACCACCGACGAGCGCATCCTGAGCCTCATCGAGTGCCAGAACGAAGAAGTCAAGCAGGAGAACGCCAACAAGAACCCCACCGTCAACAGCGTCCAGCGCGACTATATGGCCGGTGAGATCTCCAAAGACCTGACTGCCCGCCTGCTGCTGGACCCGGAGATCGTTAAGGCGCATCAGGAAGGTCTTATCCACTTCCACGACTCCGACTATTTTGCCCAGCACATGCACAACTGTGACCTCGTCAATCTGGACGATATGCTCCAGAACGGCACCGTCATCTCCGGCACCTATATTGAGAAGCCCCACAGCTTCTCCACCGCCTGCAACATCGCCACCCAGATCATTGCACAGGTGGCTTCCAACCAGTATGGCGGCCAGAGCATCAGCCTGACCCATCTTGCCCCCTTCGTGGACGTCTCCCGCAAGAAGATCGCCGCCGAGGTCGAGGCCGAGATGGAGGGTCTGGATGTCTCCGCCGAGCGCAAGCGTGAGATCGTGGAACGCCGCCTGCGCAGCGAGATCAACCGCGGCGTCCAGACCATCCAGTATCAGGTCGTCACCCTCATGACCACCAATGGCCAGGCCCCTTTCATCACCGTGTTCATGTATCTGGGCGAAGCCCGCAATGCGCAGGAGAAAGCCGACCTCGCCATCATCATCGAGGAGACCATCCGTCAGCGCTATCAGGGCGTGAAGAACGAGGCCGGTGTCTGGATCACCCCCGCCTTCCCCAAACTCATCTATGTGCTGGAAGAGGACAACATCCACCCCGGTGACCCCTACTACTACCTGACCGAGCTGGCTGCCAAGTGTACCGCCAAGCGGATGGTCCCCGACTACATCTCCGAGAAGAAGATGCTCGAGCTGAAGGTAGACAAAAACGGTGAGGGCCACTGCTACACCTGCATGGGCTGCCGCAGCTTCCTGACCCCCTATATTGACCCTGAGACCGGCAAGCCCAAATATTATGGCCGCTTCAATCAGGGCGTCGTGACCATCAACCTGGTGGACGTGGCCCTCAGCTCCGGCGGCAACTTTGATAAGTTCTGGAAGATCTTTGACGAGCGTCTGGCCCTCTGCCACCGCGCTCTGCAGGCCCGCCACAAGCGCCTGCTGGGTACCCCCAGCGACGCCGCCCCCATCCTGTGGCAATACGGCGCACTGGCCCGCCTCAAGAAGGGCGAGAAGATCGACAAGCTGCTCTTCGGCGGCTACTCCACCATCAGCCTCGGCTACGCCGGCCTGTATGAGTGCGTAAAGTATATGACCGGCAAGAGCCACACCGACGCCGGTGCAAAGCCCTTCGCCCTCAGCGTGATGCAGCACATGAACGACAAGTGTAACGAGTGGAAGAAGGCCGAGAACATGGACTACTCCCTCTATGGCACCCCGCTGGAATCCACCACCTACAAGTTCGCCAAGTGCCTGCAGAAGCGGTTCGGCATCGTACCCGGCATCACCGACAAGAACTATATCACCAACAGCTACCATGTCCATGTCTCCGAGCACATCGACGCCTTCACCAAGCTGAAGTTTGAGAGCGAGTTCCAGAAGCTGTCTCCGGGCGGTGCCATCAGCTATGTGGAAGTCCCCAATATGCAGGACAACCTCGAGGCGGTCATGAGCGTGCTGCAGTTCATCTACGACAACATCATGTACGCCGAGTTGAACACCAAGTCCGACTACTGCCAGTGCTGCGGCTACGACGGCGAGATCAAGATCGTCGAGGACGACGGCAAGCTGGTGTGGGAATGCCCCAAGTGCGGCAACCGTGACCAGAACAAGCTGAATGTTGCCCGCCGCACCTGCGGCTATATCGGCACCCAGTTCTGGAACCAGGGCCGGACGCAGGAGATCAAGGATCGGGTGTTACACTTGTGACCCTCTCAGGCGCTTCGCGCCATCTCTCCCAAGGGGAGAGCCATTGGCAAGCTACCCAAGCACAAAAAAATTGCAAGGCAAAGCAGCGTGCTCTGCTTTCAGGTCTGATTTATGAACTACGCGACTATTAAATATTACGACATCGCCAACGGGCCGGGCGTCCGCACCAGCGTCTTCGTTTCCGGCTGCCGCCACCACTGCCCCGGCTGCTTCAACGAGGTGGCATGGGATTTCGGCTATGGCCAGCCCTTCGACAAGCCCGTCCGCAACGAGGTATTCGCCTCCTGCAAGCCGGACTATATCACGGGCCTCTCCCTGCTGGGCGGCGAGCCGATGGAGCCGGAGAACCAGCGGGAGCTGGTGACCTTCGTGCAAAATTTCAAAGCCCTTTACCCGAAGAAAACGGTCTGGTGCTACTCCGGCTACACCTGGGAGCAGCTGACCGGCAAAGTCCCCTGCCACGCGCGGTGCGAAGTCACCGACGAGCTGCTGAGTCTGCTGGATGTGCTGGTGGATGGCCGCTTCGTGGAGGCTGAGCACGACATCTCCCTCCGCTTCCGGGGCAGCCGGAACCAGCGTCTGCTGGATGTTCCCAAGTCCCTCGCCGCCGGGCAGCCGGTGTGGTGGCAGGACGAAAAAGTGTTCTCCACCCATACGATGGAATGATAAAACATAGCAATTCAACTTTTTAATGCAACAGCAACAGCGTTGAATTGCATATCGCAAATATGCTGTTATCCTGTTGCGTTATTTTCTTGACTTGCGATAAAAAGCGCAGATTTTCCACAACGAGCCTCTCCGCTCGTGGAAGATCTGCGCCTTTTCTTATTCTCTGCTTCCCACCATATCCTCAATGGCCCGCAGGAACGCCATACCATAGCGGGCGGCTTTCTTTTCGCCGACGCCGGTGATGTTCAAAAACTCATCCATGCTCAGGGGCTTGCTCTGGACCATTTCGCGGAGGGTAGCGTCGCTGAACACCATGTAGGCCGGAACATTCTGCTTCGCTGCAAGACGCTTGCGGAGGGCGTAGAGCGCGGCCAGCAGCTTCTCGTCTGCCTCGCTGAGGTCGCCGCCGGCAGCAGCACGGCGGGCCGACAGCCGCCGGGAGTTGGCCGCGGCCCTCTGCTTTGCGGCGGCAGCGCGCTGTTCCACCTCCTGCGCATTCTGCTCGGCAAAGAGGCAGCAGGAACAGTTGCCGCACTTTTCAGGTGCGGCCTCGCCGAAATAGTTCAGCATGAACCGCCGCAGGCACTTCTGAGTGGTGGAGTAGAAGGTCATATACTTGAGCCGCTCTTCCGCCTTGCGGGCCGCCTCGGCCTTGACGTCGGCGGGCAGGCCGTTGTCCGCCTCCATCTCCTTGTCGATGAAGAAGCGGATGGTTCGCACATCCGTACCGGAATAGAGCAGGATGCAGCGGGACGGCAGACCGTCGCGGCCCGCGCGGCCCGCCTCCTGATAGTAGCTTTCCAGATCCTTGGGCATATTGTAATGGATGACGAACCGGACGTTGGGCTTGTCGATGCCCATGCCGAAGGCGTTGGTCGCCACCATGATTTGAACGCGGTCGTAGAGGAAGTCGTCCTGATTCTTCCGGCGCACCTCGGCGTCCAGCTTGGCGTGGTAGGCCGCTGCCCGGATGCCCCGGCTCTGGAGCAGGCGGGCCGTCTCGTCCACCTGCTTTGTGGTGCTGCAATAGACGATGCCCGCGTTGTCGCCCTCCCGGAGCACAAGGTCCAGCAGCTCCTTCGGCTTCTGGCTGGGCAGGGCGCGGCGCGTCTCGAAGTAGAGGTTGGGCCGGTCAAAGCCGGTCGTCACCTCATAGGGCTGATGGAGCTCGAGGTGGCTGCGGATGTCGTCCCGCACCCGGGCCGTCGCCGTGGCCGTGAACGCGCCCACTACCGGGCGATTCGGCAGGCTGTCCACGAACTCCTTGATACGGAGATAGCTGGGGCGGAAGTCCTGCCCCCACTGGCTGATGCAGTGGGCCTCGTCCACCGTCACCATGCTGATGAGCTTTTCCTGCGCGAAGCGCTGGAAGCCCGGCATTTCCAGCCGCTCCGGGGCCACATAGATGATCTTATACCAGCCCTCCCGGGCGCGGCGGAGCATGAGGGCCTTCTGGTTGTCGGTGAGGCTGTTGTTGAGGAAAGCCGCCGCCACACCGGCCTGCACCAGCGCCCCCACCTGGTCTTTCATCAGGCTGACCAGCGGCGACACCACGATGGTGATGCCCGGCAGAAGCAGCGCCGGCACCTGATAGCAGATGGATTTGCCCGCACCGGTGGGCATCACCGCCAGCACATCCTGCCCGTCCAGCAGCCGCCGGACGATGTCCTCCTGTCCGGGGCGGAAACTGTCGTAGCCAAAAACTTTTTTCAAGATAGAATGCGGGTCTGCCATGGGTGCCTCCTGCGTTTTTCAAATCTGTATCCGTATTATTATAGCACAGCCCGGCCCGAAATGGTATCAGATCGCTCTTCTGTCGTCGTTTTTTGGCAGGTATTTGCTGGTGTTCCTAGCTTTTTGTGCGCGAAAATGCTATAATAAGAATACATATCTCCATCTCCGGCCCATTTTGTTCTGAACATGGCCGGGCAAGCACGATAAGGAGCTTATTTTTATGCAACAGAAACTCATTACTTTTGCCGTCCCGTGCTACAACTCGGCGGCATATATGCGCCACTGCATCGAAACGCTGCTCTCCGCCGGAGAGCAGGCTGAGATCATCCTCGTGGACGACGGTTCCGTGAAGGACGAGACCCCGGCCATCTGCGACGAGTATGCTGCCAAGTACCCCACCATCGTCAAGGCCATCCATCAGGAGAACGGCGGCCACGGCGAGGGCGTCAACCAGGGCATCCGCAACGCCACCGGCCTCTACTACAAGGTCGTGGACAGCGACGACTGGCTGGACACCGACGCCCTTCAGAAGGTGCTGGCCCGCCTGCACACCCTCGTGACCCGCGGCACCGCCCCCGACCTCATGATCTGCAACTATGTCTATGAGCACACCGAGGACGGCACCAGCCACACTGTGCGGTACACCAACATCTTCCCGCAGGAGCGTCTGTTCACCTGGATGCACGTCGGCCACTTCCGCCCCGACCAGAACCTGCTGATGCACTCGGTCATGTACCGCACTGAGGTGCTGCGCAAGTGCGGCATGGTGCTGCCCAAGCATACCTTCTACGTGGACAACATCTTCGTCTACCAGCCTCTGCCTTTCGTCAAGACCATGTATTATATGGACCTCGACCTCTACCGCTACTTCATCGGCCGTGCCGACCAGAGTGTCAACGAGAGCATCATGGTCAAGCGCGTGGACCAGCAGCTCCGCGTCACCAAGCATATGATCGACTGTCAGGACCTCGACGCCCTCAAGGACGAGAAGAAACTGCGAACCTATATGCTCCACTACCTCTCCATGATGATGGCCGTCAGCGACATCTTCCTGCTGCTGGACGGCAGCGCCGAGGCCAAAGAAAAGCAGAAGGGCCTGTGGCAGTATCTGCGCGAGCACACCAGCGCCGCAGTCTACCGCTCCATCCGCTTCGGCTTCGGCGGCGTGACCAATCTGCCCTTCCCCAAGGGCGACGCCATCGTGGTGGGCGGCTACCGCATCGCACGGAAGATCTTCAAGTTCAACTAAATTCACGATTGTTGCATACAACAGGGCCACTGCGCAGGCGGCGGCCCTGTTTTTTTGCCCTTTTCGGCCATTTGTTAAGGGATCTTCAATTTTGCTGCCTGAAAATGGGTCTGGGCGTCGTGGCGGGCTTCGCGCTCAACCAGTTGGAAATTTATTTTCACTCCCGCTCCAAGCGCATGAGCCTTTCCGTGGCCTTCGTGCTGCTGACGGTGGGCCTGTCCATGGTCACCTTCGACATCGGGCCGATACACTGCGGCTTCTCGCTGCTGCTGGTCTGCATGATGACCGGTACGGTGTTCTGCAACATCTGCCCCACTTCCGATGAGCTGATGGACCGCCTCGACCGCTGGGTGTCGCCGGCGAACATCCTCTTCTTCGTACTCAGCGGTGCAGAGCTGGATCTGAACATCCTCTCCGACCCGCTGGTGCTCCTCATCGGCGTGGTGTACATCGCCTTCCGCTCTCTGGGCAAAATTTCCGGCGCCTTCGTCAGCGGCCGGGCCACCCACTGCAGCCACAACATCCAGAAGTACCTCGGCATCACCCTGCTGCCGCAGGCTGGCGTGGCGCTGGGCATGGCAGCCGAGGCCGCTGAGCTTTCCGACGGCCACATAGTGCGCAACGTCGTGCTCTTCTCGGTGCTGGTGTATGAGCTGGTAGGCCCCACCCTCACCAAGCTGGCGCTGACCGCCGCCGGCGAGATCATCCCCGAGGGCCGCACCAATGCCCGTATGGCCAACAAGCCCGAGTTCCCTGTCTCCCTCGACTAAGTCTGCCTATGACAAACGGCACTCCGAACTGCTTCGGAGTGCCGTTTCTGTTTGCTTTACTTTAAGATGACTTCACCATTTTCGGCATCCACCGTCAGGCTGCTGCCCGCTTTCAGGGTGCCGTCGATGATGCGCTCGGCGGCGGGGTCCTCCACGGCCTTGCGGATGACGCGGCGCAGGTCGCGGGCGCCGAATTTGCCGCCCTGACTCTTGGCCACGAGGGCAGAGAGAGCCGCCTGGGTGTAGCTGTAGGCGATGCCCTTGGCCTCCATGCTGGGCTTGTACTCATCCAGCATGAGAGCCGCGATGCCTTCCAGCGTCTGTTGGCTCAGCGGCTTGAAGGCGATGACCTCATCCACACGGCCAAGGAACTCAGGCCGCAGGAACTGGCTCAGAGCCTTGCGGGTCTTTTCCTCACTCAGCTGTTCCTCGCTCTTGTTGAAGCCGAGGCCGGAGGTCGTCTTGTCGCTGCTGCCGGCGTTGGAGGTCATGCAGATGACCGTATTGGAGAAGTCCACCGTCCGGCCCTGTGCATCGTTGATCTTGCCCTCGTCGAGGATCTGGAGCAGGATGTTCATAACGTCGGGGTGGGCCTTTTCGATCTCATCGAACAGCACCACGCTGTAGGGGCGGCGGCGCACCTTTTCGGTGAGCTGGCCGGCCTCTTCGTAGCCCACATAGCCCGGAGGCGAACCGATCATGCGGGACACCGCATATTTCTCCATATACTCGCTCATGTCGAGACGGATAAGCGGGTCGGGGCCGTCGAAGAGCTGGTTTGCCAGCTGCTTGACCAGCTCCGTCTTGCCGACGCCGGTGGGGCCGACGAAGATGAAGCTTGCGGGACGGCGGCGGCCCGACAGGTCGGCGCGGCTCCGCTTGACGGCCTGTGCCACCAGATGGACGGCCTCGTCCTGACCGATGATCTTCTTTTTCAGCTCGGCTTCCAGCCCGGCCAGTTTGACGAACTCCGTCTCCTGGATCTTCACCGCCGGGATACCCGTCCACAGCTCAATGACCTTTGCCACATCGTCCATGGTCACTTTTATCTCGCTGGCAGCAGCCTGCTTTGCGGGCAGCTCTGCCTCGAGCTTGGCGATGCGGGTCTTCCGCTCGGCCACCTGCTCATAGTCGATGGCCTCATTGACGTCGGAGGACTCCATGTCTGCCTCTTCCTGTCTGAGGCCGTCCAGCTCCTTCTGCATCTCGAGATACTCCGAGATGACCGGGTGGGCGAGATTGCAGCAGGCGCAGGCTTCGTCCAGCAGGTCGATGGCCTTATCGGGCAGGTAGCGGTCCGTGATATACCGCTCACTGAGGGTGACGATGGCGCTCAGCACATCGGCATCCACCTGCACATGGTGGTGCTCCTCGTAATACTTCTTGATGCCGTTCATGACGGCCAGCGTGTCGGCCACGCTGGGCTCTTCCACGCGGACAGGCTGGAAGCGGCGCTCAAGGGCCTGGTCCTTCTCGATATACTTGCGGTACTCGTTGAAGGTAGTGGCGCCGATGACCTGTATCTCACCGCGGGAGAGGGCAGGCTTGAGGATGTTGCCCGCGTTCATGGCACCCTCGCTCTCACCGGCGGAGGTGATGGTGTGGATCTCGTCAATGAACAGGATGATGTTGCCAGCGGCCTTGACCTCGCTCAGCAGGCCCTTGACCCGCTGCTCGAACTGGCCCCGGAACTGGGTGCCGGCCACGAGGCTGGTCAGATCCAGCAGGAAGATCTCCTTATCCTTCAGACCCACAGGGACATTGCCCTTGGCGATGCGCTCTGCGATGCCCTCGGCGATGGCCGTCTTGCCGACGCCCGCCTCACCGATGAGGCAGGGGTTGTTCTTCTGGCGGCGGCTCAAAATCTGGATGGTGCGGTAAATCTCGCGGTCGCGGCCCACGATGTCGTCGAGCTTGCCCTCCCGGGCTTTGCGGGTCAGGTTCTCGCAGTAGGTGTCGAGGAATTTGCGGCGGGGCGGCTTTTTGCCGTTCTTCTGGGCCTTTTTGCTGTTTCCGGCATCGCCCTCCGCCTTGACGCCCAGCGGGAAGGTAGCGCTGGAGCCGGGGACAAGGTCGTCGTCCCCTTCGTTTTCCTCGCCGCCCATGGGCTGGCCCATATTCATCATGAGGGAGAGGGGGTTCGCGTCCCCCATCTCATCCATCATGCTCTCCATCCGGTTTTCCATGTTATCCATGTCCTCGTCGGACATACCGAACTGCTTCATCAGGTCTTCCACCGGCTTGATGTGCAGCTCACGCGCACAGTGCAGGCAAAAGCCCTCATTTTTCATCTGGCCGTTCTCCATCCGCTGGACGAAGATGATGGCCGGACGTTTCTGACAGCGATTGCAGACCATATAGGTTCCTCCTAAAGCTTCCTTTTACAGGAAGGGGTTCAACAGATTGAATGCTTTATAGTAAAGGCTGCTGTTCATGACCGTATCGTTCAGGACGGTCAGATTGCCGCCGGTGATGACGATGACGGCCCACACCACACAGAGCACCAGATAGATGTCCATGGTGCTGGCGACACAGCCGGTGACCCAGCCCAGCCAGCGGTTGACGGTGCCGATGACCGGCAGCCGGTTGACGAGGCCCAGCACGGTGACCAGCATACTCACCAGCATCCGCAGCAGGGCAAAGGCCACGAAAAAGAGCACGACCGAGATGACCGGCGTGAGCAGCGGAGCCAGCACCTTCTGGACGATGGCGTCCGCCAGCACCACGGCGTTGTCGCTGAGCACAGCCGAGATGGAGCGCTCGCAGGTCTCCACGATGGAGGCGCGGAAGCTCTCGGGCAGAAAGCCCGCGTACTTGTCCGCGATGCCGGTCAGGTCCACGACCCCTCCGGCCGAGATGCTCTCCGCGATCTGGGTACGGAAGCTCCCGGCCAGAAAGCGCTGGAACACCTCGGCAGCAGCCCAGCCCGAAAAGACCCGGGCGCCCACGAGGCTGAAGACATTCCCGCCCAGCTGGACACTGGCTGCGAGAAAGCCCTTGCGGGCATAGCGCACAGCCAGAAGCAGCCAGACCACGGTACATACTATATCAAAAAGAAATGACGGATTCTTGAACATACCTTGTTTTCCTTATTATGTATTGCTTTGAGCGTTGTTTTCCGCCGCAGGCGGGGTCAATACCTGCACCGTATTGCCGCAGAAGACCAGCAGCTGCCTGCGGTCGGCCAGCAGACCCTGTGGGCGGGCCGAAAGGCTCTGGGTCCACTGGGAGGTGCCGTCGGTGGAAAGGCACTCCACCCCTGTATCGGTGAGCAGATAGAACTGCGCACCGGAGCGGACGATGCGGTTGGACGCCTGCACCTGCGTGGTGTTCTCGACGCCGAGGTCACGGCCCAGCATCACGGCCTGACAGAGCTGGCCGGAGGCCAGCAGAAGGGCAGTATTGCCCGAAGCGTCCACCGAGATGTCGCGGAGGGTCTGCCCGGTAAAGTCATAGGCTGCCCGCTCGCCGCCCGATGCGTTGTAGAGGACAGCGCGGCTGTCGCAGACGGCCAGGATGCTCTGGGAACCGGTCCAGCTCAGCCACTGAGCCGCGCCGCTTCCGCTGCCCACCAGCATGGGGTCGCCCTGCGCCAGGGTGACGACATAGAAATTCGTGACCATCTGGCCGCCGTTTACCGTCACCGCCGCCACTGCCAGCCGCCGCCCATCCGGCGAAAAGGCCAGCCGCAGCGGGGTGCCGTCGGCGATGGTGAGACTCCAGCTCAGCAGCTGCTCCATTGAGGACGAGTAGACCCGAAGCCGGGCCGCGCTGCCGGGGTCCTCTGTGACGACGGCCAGTGTGCCGTTGTCGGCCATGGCACAGAGGGTGATGCTGCTCTCCATCGTCTTGGTGTAGAGGTTCTGGGTTCGGCTCTCCACCCGCAGCTCATTGCCCGAGCGGTTGTAGAGCACAAAGCGGTTCTTGCCCACAGCCAGCGCAGGGCGGGCGTAGCCGCTCTGGATGGAGTTGAGCCGGGTGCCGGTGCGGGACCAGACCACGCACCCTTCCTCGCCCAGCTCCACAAAGCTGCTGTTCATGGCGGCAAGCTGTTTCACCTCCATGACGCCGGTCTGCTGGGGCCAGCCCGTGCCGGGGAAGAGCAGGATGCGGGCGGTATCGGCCCAGTCCTTGGCCATGGCAACAGAGCTGCCCACGATGCCGGTGGTGAACAGCACCACCAGCGTCAGCGCCACGACGATGAGCGCCGTGCGGCGGATGCGCCGGTTCCGCACCCGCTCGCGGGCCTGCTCGAGGTATTCGACCCGTCCCGCCGAAAGCGGCTCGTCCGCCACAGGCCGGGTGCCGCGCTGTCTTTTTCTCATACTCTCCTGTCCCCTTTGTGCAATGACAGTGCTCCCAAAGGGGCGTTTCCCCTCCGGGAGCATCGGTCATGTTTGCGTTATTCTATGGGCGTGTCGTAATCCACGCTCTTGAGGAAAAGTCCCTTCGCCGCCAGCGTCGGCCCAGCGTTTTTGCGGTCGCGGCTGGCGAGGATGCCCGGCACGGCCTCAGGCGCAAGACGCCCCGCACCTGCCTCACAGAGGGTGCCTGCAAGGATGCGCACCATGTTGTAGAGGTAGCCGTCCGCCGTCACCGTGATGTCGATGTCGTCGCCCCGGCGCTGAACGTCACAGGCCGTGATGGTGCGCACGGTGTCGCCGTGAGCCGCAGCCGAGCTGCCCGAGGCGCAGAGGGCGAGGAAATCGTGCTTTCCCACAAAATACTGCGCCGCCTGCTGCATCTTGTCCGCGTCCAGCCGCCCCGGCACTTTGGTGTAATACCGCGCTGCAAAGGGTGAGTCGATCTGGCTGTTGTGGATGCGGTAGAGATAGGTCTTGGTATGGGCCGCATAGCGGGCGTGGAAATCGTCCGGCACCACCCGTGCTTCCAGCGCCCGGATGTCCGGGGGCAGATGCTGGTTCAGCGCCAGCGGCAGCTTTGCCGCCGGGATGCGGGTGTCGGCGTGGAAGTTGAGCATGAAGCCCAGCGCATGGACGCCGGCGTCGGTGCGGCTGCAGCCCTTGATGTCGGGCCGACAGCCCAGCACCGCCTCCAGGGCGTCCTGAAACGCAGCAGCTACGCTCCGCCCGTTGGGCTGCACCTGAAACCCGCAGTAGTTCGTGCCGTCGTATGCTAAAGTAAGAAGATAATTCATCAATGAAATTACAACTTTCCCGTCCGTATCATTCAAAATCGGAGAAACGAGAAAAAAGCGTTTAGCGAAGCGGCTAGCTTTTTTCCGTTT
>ENA-OYZX01001102-OYZX01001102.1-human-gut-metagenome-genome-assembly--contig:-NODE-1102-length-12501-cov-7.240157_pt1 | contig 12501 bp, 10 predicted proteins | sample MGYA00243296_ERZ653489 | MGnify/ENA primary metagenome ERZ653489 (study PRJEB26926, sample SAMN06165098) | human gut metagenome | biome: ENVO:00009003; feature: ENVO:2100002; material: ENVO:00002003... | reverse complement strand
GGTTCTTACTTTCCTTACCTTCAAATTTAATCTTTCCTATACCGGGAAGAGTATTTTCCCGGTATAGGAAAGATTAAATTTGAAGGTAAGGAAAGTAAGAACCCGATGGCGTTCCGTTATTATGATGCTGAAAAGGTAATTAACGGAAAGAAGATGAAAGACTGGTTGAAGTTTGCTATGGCATGGTGGCATACGTTGTGTGCCGAGGGCGGTGACCAGTTTGGCGGCGGAACAAAGAAATTCCCTTGGAACGGTGATGCCGATAAGGTGCAGGCTGCCAAGAATAAGATGGATGCCGGCTTTGAATTCATGCAGAAAATGGGAATCGAATATTATTGTTTCCATGATGTGGACTTGTGTGAGGAAGCCGATACAATCGAGGAATATGAAGCGAATCTGAAAGAGATAGTTGCTTATACCAAACAGAAACAGGCTGAAACCGGAATCAAATTGTTATGGGGTACGGCAAATGTTTTTGGTCATGCACGCTATATGAACGGGGCTGCTACAAACCCCGAATTTGATGTGGTTGCCCGCGCTGCTGTCCAGATAAAGAACGCTATTGACGCTACCATCGAACTGGGTGGCTCCAATTACGTGTTCTGGGGTGGACGTGAAGGGTATATGTCTTTATTGAATACAGATCAGAAGCGTGAGAAAGAACATCTGGCTCAGATGTTGACCATCGCCCGCGATTATGCCCGGAGCAAAGGGTTTACAGGTACCTTCCTGATTGAACCCAAACCGATGGAGCCGACTAAGCATCAATATGATGTGGATACCGAAACTGTGGTAGGGTTCTTGAAAACTCACGGGCTGGACAAGGATTTCAAGGTGAACATTGAAGTGAATCATGCTACGTTGGCTGGTCATACATTTGAACATGAACTGGCTGTTGCGGTAGATAACGGAATGTTGGGATCTATTGACGCTAACCGTGGCGATTATCAGAACGGATGGGATACAGACCAGTTCCCTATCGACAATTACGAACTGACCCAGGCCATGATGCAGATTATCCGCAACGGCGGTTTGGGTAATGGCGGTACCAACTTCGATGCCAAGACACGTCGCAACTCTACTGATCTGGAAGATATCTTTATCGCTCATATTGCAGGTATGGATGCTATGGCGCGTGCATTGGAAAGTGCTGCTGCTTTGCTTAATGAATCTCCTTACTGCAAGATGTTGTCAGACCGCTATGCTTCATTCGACAGTGGCAAAGGCAAAGAATTTGAAGAAGGCAAGCTGACATTGGAAGACGTAGTGGCTTATGCTAAGCAGAATGGTGAGCCCAAGCAAGTAAGCGGTAAACAGGAATTGTACGAAGCCATCGTAAATATGTATTGTTGATCCGGCCGGAATGGTATTGCACAAGTTTTACCCTTGCAGACCTTTTTTAAGAAGGAGGGCTGTGCAATGAAGTCTGAATGAATTCTGCTAACGGATTATTAAAGAATAAACGGCTGTACACCGTCAGGTGGCAGCCGTTTTTATATTTGTTAGAGGGATATTTATGAAATAATACTCGCCTATATCGAAAATAATATCTACCTTTGCGGCTGCTAAATTACTAAGTTTATTGAATTTATATGATAAAAAAACTATTATCCGTACTGGTCTTAGTTTTTGCCCTCTCGGGTTCTGTGCTTGCACAGCAATCTATGAGTGACCAACAGGTGTTGGAATATGTGAAGACGGGCATGCAACAAGGAAAAGACCAACGTCAGATTGCTACAGAGTTAGCCCGTAGAGGAGTGACACAAGAACAGGCTAAGCGTGTAAAGAAACTTTATGAACAGCAAAATGGGTCTGCTGATAAAGACGCAAATGCAACGATGCAAAATCGGAACCGTTTGCGTGAAAAGACAAAGACGCAGGAAGATATCTATGTAACAGAGAATTTTACTTTCGACCAACGTCCGGTTGCGGGCAGAGTGGTAGGGAAGAACTTGTCGGACAGTGTTTCTGCCAATCGCTATTACGAGGGGATGGGCATGGGCGATATGGAAGAAATGCAGAAGGATAAGGTGTACGGACGGGACATTTTTGAAACCAGAAACCTTACATTCGAGCCGAGTGTGAATCTGGCTACTCCTCCTAATTACCGTCTGGGGCCGGGTGATGAGGTAATCATTGACATCTGGGGTACAAACCAGGCCACCATCCGCGATAATGTATCTCCGGACGGATCTATCACGATCCCCGATTTGGGATTGATTTATCTGAACGGCATGACTATTGCCGAAGCCAACCAATATTTGCGTAAAGAACTGAATAAGATTTATGCAGGGCTTGATAATGAACAGAACCCGTCCTCACAAATCAAGGTTACTTTGGGAAACAGCCGGACGATCCAGGTGAACGTGATGGGGGAAGTGTTCCAACCGGGAACTTATGCATTGTCTTCTTTCTCTACCGTGTTTCATGCACTGTACCGTGCCGGTGGCGTGAGCGATATCGGTAGCTTGCGCAATATACAAGTAGTGCGCGGAGGACAGAAAATCGCTACCGTAGATGTGTACGATTTTATTATGAAAGGTAAAATCAATGATGATATCCGCTTGCAGGAAGGCGATGTGATCATCGTTCCTCCATACGAGGCGTTGGTTAGCATAGAGGGTAATGTGAAACGCCCCATGAAATACGAGATGAAAAACAACGAAAGTGTTGCCACGTTGTTGAAGTATGCCGGTGGATTTTCGGGGGATGCCTATACCCGTTCTCTCCGCATGATTCGTCAAAACGGAAAGGAGCATCAGATTTATACGATTGATGATATTGATTATTCCGTATTCCAGGTAAAAGATGGTGATGCGCTGACTGCTGAAGCTATTCTGGACCGTTTTGAGAACAAGCTTGAAATCAAGGGGGCTGTCTATCGTCCGGGCATTTATCAGTTCGGAGGAACCTTGAATACAGTCCGCCAACTGGTGGAAAAGGCTGAAGGCCTTATGGGTGATGCCTTTACAGGACGTGCGGTGTTGCATCGCGAGCGCGAGAATCTGAAGAAAGAGGTTATTCAAGTAGATATAAAAGGCATCATGGACGGTACTGCACCCGATGTACCTTTGCAGCGTAATGATGTGCTTTATATTCCCAGTATTCATGACTTGGAGGATGTGGGAAGCATCATGGTGTATGGTGAGGTTGCCCGTCCGGGTGAGTTCGCTTTTGCCGACAATACTACTTTGGAGGATATTATAATCCAGGCTGGCGGATTGATGGAGTCGGCTTCTACCGTCCGTGTGGATGTTTCCCGCCGTATCAAGGATAGCAAAGGTACGGAAGCGGTTTCCACCATAGGGCAAATGTACTCGTTTTCTCTGAAAGACGGTTTTGTGATAGACGGAGAACCGGGCTTTGTGTTGCAGCCATACGATCAGGTATATGTGCGTAAGAGCCCTGCTTATCAGAAACAGGTGAATGTGCAGGTGACCGGTGAGGTTTTGTATGAAGGTGATTATGCGCTGACAGAGAAGAGCGAACGTCTTTCCGATTTGATCAAGAAGGCAGGTGGAGTGACTCCGTTTGCTTATATCAAAGGGGCCCGTTTAAGCCGTCGTATCAATGCCGATGAACGCAAACGTATGGAAACGGTTCTGGACATGGCCAAGACTGGAAAGGACTCCATTGATGTCAACCGGCTGGATTTGGGAGATATCTATTATGTGGGTATCGATTTGGAAAAAGCGATGCTTAAACCCGGCTCCAGTGCGGATATCGTATTGCGTGAGGGGGATGTGATTGAAATTCCCGAATACAACAACACGGTACGTATCAGCGGGGCTGTGATGTATCCCAATACCGTTTCATTTGAAGATGGCAAGACGTTGAAATATTATATCGAGCAGGCCGGAGGTTACGGTTTCCGTGCGAAGAAGAGCAAGGCGTATATTGTATATATGAACGGTCAGGTGAAGAGAGCGAAGAAGGGTAGCCGTGAGCTGATCCAGCCGGGCTGTGAGGTGATTGTTCCGGTGAAGGAAAAGAGCAACTGGTCTTTGCAGAACACCTTGTCCATAGCAACCACCAGTGCGTCGTTGGCTACTATGATTGCATCTATTGCTAATATCTTAAAATAGAAACAGTATGGCGGAAGATAAGAATTATACGAATAATACGGAAAGACCACGGGAAGACGAGGAGTTGGAAATTGATTTGATGGAGTATGTCCGTAAGTTGTGGGCTGCCCGAAAGATGCTGCTGAAGGTTGCCGGAATAGGTGCTATTGTAGGGGTGATTATCGCTCTGAGTATTCCCAAGCAATATACGGTGGAAGTGACATTGTCTCCCGAATCCGGTAAAAGCGGAGGGGGGAGTTTGTCGGGAATGGCTGCCATGCTGGGGATCGGAGGCATGAGTCTGGGCAGTGAGGCGGATGCGTTGAACGTATCTCTTTTCCCGGATATAGTAGCGTCTACTCCTTTCATTCTGGAACTGTTTAATGCACATGTCACCACGTTGGACGGTGAGGTGGATACTACTTTTGTAGCTTATCTCGATGAGCAGAAAGCTCCGTGGTGGGGTGCTGTTATGGGATTGCCCGGGGCGGCTATAGGCGGGGTGAAATCTCTCTTCTCCGATAAGGAAGAGGAAGAAGGGAACAGGCTGGATCCTTTCCACCTGACAGAAGATCAGGCGAAGAAAGTGGAAGCCATGCGTAAGGCGATTACTGCTGATGTGGATAAGAAAACCGGCATCACCACAGTGACGGTGACTTTGCAGGACCCGATGGTTACGGCCGCCATTACAGACACGGTAGTGGTGAAGCTTCAGGAGTATATCACAGCGTACAGGGTCTCCAAAGCCCAGCAGGATTGTGCTTATCTGGAACAATTGTATAAGGAACGCCAGCAGGAGTATTATGTAGCCCAGCAGAATTATGCCAATTACATGGATGCCAACAAGGGGGTTGTCCTTCAAAGTGCTTTGACGGAGAGAGAACGGTTGCAGAATGATATGAATCTGGCATATCAGGTGTATAGCCAGGTGGCTACCCAATTGCAGGTGGCACGGGCCAAAGTACAGGAGGCCAAACCTGTATTTGCCGTTGTGGAACCTGCCAGTGTGCCGTTGCTGCCTTCGGGAACCAGCAAGAAGGTGATTCTTGTCGGATTTATTTTCCTGGCAGTGGCGGGCGCTTCCGCATGGATCTTGTTCGGACGTGAATTCTTTGAAAATCTGAAGGCAGGACTTAATGCTCCTCAGGAGGGGATGGAGAAGAAGTGATATAAAGATATTGACCTATAAAAACAGGGTGCATCTCTTTCGTAGGAGGTGCACCCTGTTTTTATAGGTCAATCTTCGGAAATGTTGCCCTGAACGTTACGATAGTCCGGTGTGCAGTTTTCGGCTTCTTTAATTTCACTGGCAAAACCGGACAAACGCAGAATCAAAACTGCCTTTAATATAAACTTTGATTAAAGTCGAAATCCGTTTGATAGTCTTTCAATCTCGGATGTTTCTTGTCCTTGTCGGACAAAATAACCTTGTCGGCCGGAAGTCGCCAGTCTATGCCTAGATCGGGGTCGTCCCATGCGATTCCTCCTTCGCTTTGCGGAGCATAATAATGGTCACACTTGTATTGGAACAACACCTCGTCACTTAGTACCGCAAAGCCGTGTGCGAATCCGCGGGGGATAAAAAACTGCCGGTGATTCTCTCCGGTCAATTCTACAGCCACATGCTTTCCGAAAGTAGGAGAACCTTTCCGGATATCTACAGCCACATCCAGTACCGCTCCCTTGATCACACGCACCAGCTTGCTTTGTGTGAAAGGAGGTTTCTGGAAATGCAGGCCGCGTAATACACCGTAAGTAGAGAAACTCTCATTATCCTGTACAAATGTAGTCCTGCATACTTTTTCTTCAAATTCACGTCCTGAGAAGCTTTCAAAGAAATACCCTCTTGCATCATTAAAAATACGGGGTTCCAAAATGAAAACCCCGTCTATTGCTGTTTTTATAACTTCCATTATTCTAATCCCAGTTCTTTTATAACTTTCAGTAAATATTGTCCGTATTGGTTTTTAAGCATCGGCTGGGCCAGTTCCTGCATCTTTTCCGGAGTAATCCAGCCTTTTCTCAAAGCTATGCCCTCAAGGCACGCCACTTTCAGCCCCTGGCGCTTTTCAATGACTTCGATGTAGGTACTTGCCTCGGCCAGCGAGTCGTGAGTACCGGTATCCAGCCATGCGAAACCTCTGCCCAATGTCTGTACTTTCAATTCCTTGTCCTGAAGAAATTGCTGGTTTACGGTGGTGATTTCCAGTTCTCCCCGTGCCGAAGGCTTGATATTCTTGGCTACTTCCACCACCTTGTTGGGATAGAAATAGAGTCCCACCACGGCATAGTTGGACTTAGGTTGGGCAGGTTTTTCTTCAATAGAGAGGCAGTTGCCTTCCTTGTCGAATTCCGCTACGCCATATCTTTCGGGGTCACTGACCCAATAACCGAATACCGTTGCTTTCTTGTCCTCTTCGGCAGCACGTACGGATTCTCTCAACATGGCGGACAGGCCGTTGCCGTGGAATATGTTATCACCCAGTACAAGGCAGACGGAATCATTTCCGATGAATTTCTCGCCGATGATGAAAGCCTGAGCCAGTCCGTCGGGCGAAGGCTGTTCCGCATATTCAAAGCGTACTCCGAAATCGCTTCCGTCTCCTAACAGTCTTTTGAAGCTCGGTAAGTCGTATGGGGTGGAGATAATGAGTATTTCCCGTATGCCGGCCAGCATAAGTACCGATATAGGATAATAAATCATGGGTTTGTCGAAGACAGGGAGCAACTGTTTGGATACTCCTTTGGTAATAGGATAGAGGCGCGTGCCCGAACCTCCGGCTAGTACAATACCTTTCATATCTTTTTATTTTTTATATGTCCCTACGATTTGGATTAATAGGCGTTTTTCTCGCCCCGGAACATGTTGGTTACTGTTTTTATCATGATGCGGATGTCGAGCAGGAAAGTCCAGTTCTCAATATACCACAGGTCTCTTCTTACCCTGCCTTCCATTTGGGAAAGTTCTTTGGTTTCTCCCCGGTAGCCGGTGACTTGCGCCCATCCGGTAATTCCGGGTTTGACAAGGTGGCGCATCATGTATTTGTTAATCAGTTGGGAATATTCCTCTGTATGTTTCAGCATATGGGGTCTGGGACCTACAATGGACATCTCTCCTTTGAATACATTAATGAATTGCGGCAGTTCGTCCAGATTGCTTTTGCGCAGGAAGTTGCCGAACTTGGTCTTGCGGGGATCATTCTTGGTAGCCTGCAATGAATCGGACAATGCGTTCACTTTCATGGAACGGAACTTATAGCATTTAAAGATTTTCCCGTTTTCCCCGTTTCTCTCCTGTTTGAAGAATATGGGACCAGGTGAGGTAATTTTAATAATAAGACCTACAATCAGGTACATAAATGGAAAAATTGTAAGTAAAAACAGAGAGGAAAATGTCAAATCAAATAACCGTTTTGCCAGTCTGTTTACCGGGTTCTGCAACGGCTCGGTACGGATGGACAATACAGGAACTTCACCCAATAATTCCAGTTGCAGCTGACGCTTTATGTAATTACGTACATGAGGTGCGCTATAGAAGCGGATCAGATTGTTCTCGCAATAGTTCATGATGGCCAGAATATCATCCTTTCTGCTGGATGGCAGACCACAGTACAGTTCGTGCACGGTGTTATGGGATAACCATTCAAATAATTGGTTTACAGGACCTTTAAAGGGAATTCCTTCGGGGTAATTAGAGTCCTTCTCATCATAGAAAATGCCTAAAACCCTGTATCCGTAAGTCAAATCGTTCAACGTATGGTACAGCTCCACCATATTGTCCCCGTCGCCTATCAGTACAGTGGTGTGCAGGTTCCTGCCACTGCGGCGGAACATTTTCACAAAGAACCGCAATGTCAGTCGCCATCCTATAGCTAAAGGTATGAAAGACAGATAGAAAGCAAGCAGATAGATGCGTGAGAAGTTATCTACCTTAATAATGGCCAGCACCGTGAGGAAGATGACTACATGCAAGCTGATTGTTCCTAACAGGCGGCCTACAATCTGTTCCGGACGCACTATGCGGTTGTACAGTATGACCCCAAAGATGGATATGCAGGGAATATAGCACAGGTTGGAAGTCAGCAGGTAGGTTTTCAATGAAATATGGGCTATGGCCTGTGAATCTATTCCTTTCAGAATAAAAAACACAAGTATCATAGAAAGGTTCAACAAGGCAAAATCACCTAATATCGCTACTAGTTTAATTATATCAGAGTTTTCAGTTGTCGGTTGTTTCATGACAAAAAAAATGTTAGTCGTATGCAAATATAGGACATATAAATTAAAACGCAATACTTTTTTTAAAAAATAATACTTATCTTTGCGGTCATACAACGTAAAAAATGAATGATATGAACATCAAGAATAATCACCTCGTTATAATGGCCGGAGGTGTTGGAAGCCGTTTCTGGCCGATGAGTACTCCTGATTATCCTAAGCAATTTATTGATGTACTGGGTTGCGGCCGTACATTGATCCAACTTACGGCTGACCGTTTTCAGGGGATCTGTCCTCCGGAAAATATTTGGGTGGTGACATCAGAGAAGTATGCGGATACTGTAAAGGAGCAGTTGCCCGATATTGCTGATGATCATATCCTGCGTGAGCCTTGCCGTCGCAATACGGCTCCTTGTATAGCATACGTCAGTTGGAAAATAAAGGCACGTAATCCTAAGGCAAATATGGTGGTGACCCCCAGCGACCACATTGTGATGAATATCGCGGAGTTTCAGCGGGTGATTAATTCGGCGATGAATTTTACGGCCGATTCGGACGCTATCCTTACCCTGGGCATGAAACCTACCCGTCCTGAGACGGGCTACGGTTACATTGAAGCTGATCTCAGTGTACCTTCTACCGCCAATAAGGAGGTATTCCGGGTGTACTCTTTTAAAGAGAAACCCGATCTGGAAACAGCCCGGCGCTATATTCAAAAAAATAATTTCTTCTGGAATGCCGGTATTTTTGTGTGGAATGTAAATACGGTGGTGAACGCCCTGCGCGTATATCAGCCTGCCATTTCGAAGGTGTTCGAGCGTTTGCTTCCTTATTATTATACGGACAAGGAGCAGGAAATGATTGACCGGAATTTTCCTTTGTGCGAGAACATTTCGGTGGATTATGCCATTATGGAGAAGGCGGATGAGATTTTTGTCCTTCCTGCCAGCTTTGGGTGGAGTGATCTGGGTACTTGGGGATCATTGCACGAGAATTTGCCGAAAGATGCCCATAATAATACGCAGATAGGTGAGAATATAAAGTTGTATGAAACCCGTAACTGTGTGATTCACACTACACAGGAAAAGAGGGTGGTGGTACAGGGACTGGACGGATATATTGTTGCTGAGAAGAATAACACATTGCTGATCTGTCGGTTGAGCGAGGAACAGCGCATCAAAGAATTTTCGGCGGAGTAAATATTCTTTCTTGTATATATTTTATTTCTGCATACATGGAGTGTATGCTGTCTGTCATCTGCCGTTCTGTTTGGTCATTCCGCCCTTTGCCATGCCGAAAGGCAGATAGCAGTAGATAGCTATGTGATATGAAATAACCAAGAGGGCTTGCATAAGGCCATTTACAATAAACGAAATGAAAAAAGTAGCTTTAATTTCAGGTATTACAGGTCAGGACGGTTCATTCCTGGCAGAGTTTTTGATTGAAAAGGGATATGAGGTTCACGGTATTCTGCGCCGTTCTTCTTCATTCAATACCGGTCGTATAGAACATCTTTATCTGGACGAGTGGGTTCGTGATATGCAAAAGACCCGTCTGGTGAATCTGCATTGGGGGGATATGACCGACAGTAGTTCGCTGATACGTATCATTCAGGCTGTACAGCCCGATGAAATCTATAATCTGGCTGCTCAGAGCCATGTGAAAGTAAGTTTCGATGTACCCGAGTACACTGCGGAAGCGGATGCGGTAGGCACGCTGCGTATGTTGGAAGCGGTCCGTATTCTGGGCCTGGAAAAGAAGACCAAGATTTATCAGGCATCGACTTCCGAATTGTTCGGACTGGTACAGGAAGTGCCTCAGAAGGAAACGACTCCCTTCTATCCCCGTTCTCCGTATGGGGTGGCCAAGCAGTATGGTTTCTGGATTACCAAGAACTATCGTGAAAGTTACGGTATGTTTGCCGTGAACGGCATCCTGTTCAACCATGAGAGTGAACGCCGTGGTGAAAATTTCGTAACACGCAAGATTACTTTGGCTGCCGCACGTATAGCCCAGGGATATCAGGACAAGCTGTATCTGGGAAATCTGGATTCTTTGCGCGACTGGGGCTATGCCAAGGATTATGTGGAGTGTATGTGGATGATTCTTCAGCATGATACTCCCGAAGATTTTGTCATTGCGACCGGCGAATACCATACGGTGCGCGAGTTCTGTACCTTGGCCTTCAAGGAAGTGGGCATTGAATTGCGCTGGGAAGGCAAAGGGGTGGATGAAAGAGGTATCGATGTGGCGACGGGCAAGGAACTGGTTGCCGTCGATCCTAAGTATTTCCGTCCCGCCGAAGTGGAGCAGTTGTTGGGTGATCCCACTAAAGCCAAAACGTTGCTGGGCTGGAATCCCCGTAAGACTTCTTTCCCCGAACTGGTGAAAATCATGGTGAAGCATGATATGAAGTTCGTGAAGAAACTGTATTTAAAGGCTCAAATAGCAGAATAATGGAAAAAACAGCCAAGATATATGTAGCAGGCCACCACGGACTGGTGGGGTCTGCTATATGGAATAATTTGCAGCAAAAGGGATATACCAATCTGGTAGGCCGTTCTCACAAAGAACTGGATTTGCTGGACGGGCAGGCTGTGAAGAAGTTTTTTGATGAAGAGCAGCCCCAGTATGTCATTCTGGCAGCGGCACATGTGGGAGGCATCATGGCGAACAGTCTTTACCGTGCCGATTTTATTTATCAGAACTTGCAGATTCAGCAGAATGTGATAGGGGAGAGTTTCCGCCATGATGTAAAGAAACTCTTGTTTTTGGGAAGCACTTGCATTTATCCTCGTGATGCCGTACAACCCATGAAGGAAGATGTGTTACTGACTTCTCCCTTGGAATATACCAACGAACCGTATGCTATTGCGAAGATTGCCGGGTTGAAGATGTGCGAAAGCTTTAACTTGCAATATGGAACCAATTACATAGCCGTGATGCCTACGAACCTTTACGGTCCCAATGATAATTTCCATTTGGAGAACAGCCATGTGCTGCCTGCCATGATTCGTAAGATTCATTTGGGAAAATGCCTGAATGAAGGGGACTGGGACGCGGTGCGTAAAGATATGAATCTTCGTCCCGTAGAGGGGATAGACGGTTCGCATACGGATGAGGAGATTCTCTCCATTCTGAAAAAGTATGGCATAACCGGGCAGGAAGTAACTTTGTGGGGAACAGGCAAGCCGTTGCGTGAGTTCTTATGGAGTGAGGAGATGGCTGATGCCAGTGTCTATATCATGGAGCATGTGGATTTTAAGGATACATACACACCCGGCTCCAAGGATATCCGCAACTGTCATATCAATATCGGTACGGGGAAAGAAATCACCATTGCCCAACTGGCGGACAAGATTGTCAAGGAGGTGGGCTATCAGGGCAAACTGACTTTTGACGCTACGAAACCGGACGGCACTATGCGTAAGCTGACGGATGTAAGCAAATTGCACCGGCTGGGCTGGCAGCATAAGATTGATATAGAAGAAGGGGTACACAGAATGTACCAATGGTACTTGTCTAAAGGATGAAGATGTAAGATTATAGATCTTTCAAGCATGACATATAAAAATTTCCGGCATAACTTTCAAGAAGCTATGCCGGAAACTGCCCTAAAAACTATGTGGATAGATTGTAAAAATCTTCTGCCGTTTTCTTTATTCTTTCGGGAAGCACTTTTTATTTTACCGCTTTCAGTGCGGCCTCATAATTCGGTTCCTGGGTTATTTCGGGAACAAGTTCGGTATAAACCACTTTTCCTTCCGGGTCAATCACTACAACCGAGCGTGCCAATAATCCAGCCAAAGGACCATCAGTCATCAATACACCATACTTTTCAGCGAAATCGGAAGTATAGCGATAATCAGACAAAGGAATAACGTTGGTGATGCCTTCAGTAGTGCAGAAGCGTCCCTGGGCGAATGGCAGGTCTTTAGAGATTGCCAACACCACCGTATTGGGCTGGTTTGCAGCCAGCTGGTTGAACTTGCGTACGGAAGTAGCGCACACGCCGGTATCCATACTGGGGAAAATGTTCAGAATCAGATATTTGCCCTTCCCGTCTTTTAATGTATAATTGCTCAAATCTCCTTTTACCAATGTAAATTCCGGAGCTGAGGTTCCTGCTTTCACAAATTCTCCGGCTAGTGTTACCGGTGTTCCTTTAAATGCTGTTTTTGCCATAATTTTATTATATTTTAGTTCGATACTGTAATGA
>ENA-OYZX01001086-OYZX01001086.1-human-gut-metagenome-genome-assembly--contig:-NODE-1086-length-12655-cov-6.284365_pt1 | contig 12655 bp, 9 predicted proteins | sample MGYA00243296_ERZ653489 | MGnify/ENA primary metagenome ERZ653489 (study PRJEB26926, sample SAMN06165098) | human gut metagenome | biome: ENVO:00009003; feature: ENVO:2100002; material: ENVO:00002003... | reverse complement strand
GCGCATGTCTCGTGGGCTCGGAGATGTGTATAAGAGACAGGTGCAATACAGTCTATTGAAGTTTTGAAGGATGCCGCTTCTACAGCTATCTATGGTTCAAGAGGTGCAAACGGTATCATAATGATTACTACTAAAAGTGGCAAGACCAGTAAACCTAATGTTGCTCTTTCAGCTACTTTCAGTTTACAACAACGATATGATAAATTGGAACTTGTAGATGCTTATGATATGGCTCAGTATATGCTTGAAGCACGTAATACCGGATATGTGAATAAGAATCCCTCTATCCGTAAAGAAACTGATGATACTGCTGTCAGGAAGGCTAATGGAGCTTCTAAGCGTGAATTGATTCCTGATTATCTTTATCCATATTTGAATGGAGAGAAAGGCCTGACAAATACTAATTGGCTGGATGAAGTATTTCAATTGGCACCTATGCAGGATTACAATATATCTGTCAGTGGTGGTTCTGAAAAAGCATTTTATTCATTGTCAGCGGGATACATGAAACAGGAAGGGATTGTCGTTGGTACTGATTTTGATAAATTCTCTGCTAATGTTAACCTAAAGTTGATGCCAACCAATACTATAACTTTAGGGTTTTCCTTTTCTCCAAGCTATTCTAAGAAAAACACCTTTGATGAAGATGCTTTGAGTAGTAATTTTCTTAATATAGCTACTGGCATTTATCCTTTTTTTGCTCCGTACAATGAAGATGGAACATTGTCAATATCAGAGCAGATTAAGGCAAATACCAGTACGGATGGAGCATTATATGAGAATCCTGTTGCCATTTCTAAAAAGGTGCAACGTAAAACAGATAGGCTCAGACTTTTTGGCAATATGTATGCTGAAGTCAGGTTGTTCAAAGATTTCAAGTTCAAAACAAATGTAGGTGCCGATTATGATGCATCAATTTATAAATTCTATACCCCTTCGGATATTGGAAAATATCGTGCGGCGGCTCCTCAACCGATTAGTGCCTCTCAAAGTAATACCAATAGAAAGAATTATTTGATTGAGAATACATTGACCTACAATAAATTGATAAAAGAACATTCTATACAGGTTCTATTGGGACAATCTTATCAAAGAGAAGATCAGGAATTACTGAAAGTCACTGCTACAGGCTTTGGCGATAGTTCCATAAAAAATATAGCTGGCGGAAGTTCTTTTAAGGTAGAACCTTCACAATATTCCTGGGCTATGATTTCATATTTTGCACGTTTGAATTATAGCTGGCAGGATAGATACATATTTAGTGCTTCTATGCGAAGAGACGGTTCATCCCGATTCGGTGATAATACAAAATGGGGGATGTTTCCGGCTTTATCGGCTGCTTGGCTGATTTCGAATGAAAAGTTTATGAATAGTTGTTCAGCAATTGATTATGCAAAATTGAGAGTTAGTTGGGGTAAATCCGGTAACAATCAGATTGCAAATTATGGTGCCCAGGCATTGATGTCGGATAATGATTATTTATTTGGCGGCACTTTGGCATCTGGTACAGTCATAAATGCATCTCCCAATCCCGATTTGTCTTGGGAAATGACATCAACCTGGAATATTGGTTTGGATGTTACCTTATTCAAATATTTAGGTATTAGTGCAGACTTTTATTTGGCGAATACCAATGACTTGTTATTGAGTGTGCCTGTACCTCATCAATCTGGATATACTACTTCTTTGCAGAATATTGGTAAAGTAAGAAATACTGGTTTTGAGATACGTTTTTCTACGGCAAAAGATGTTAATATGGGACCTGTTTCATGGAACTCATCATTAAATCTATCTACAAATAAAAATAAAGTCTTGGCACTTGCACCCGGACAAACCCAGATAATCGGCAGCAAAGGCTTTTCAATAACAGAAGTAGGAAAATCCATATCTGAATTGTATGGATATGAAATCATTGGAATTTATAAGTCTGACGAAGATTTCAAGAAATACCCTGCTATGGCAGGAACACAAATAGGTGATTATATTATCAAGAATCAAAATGATGATAACGTTATTAATACAAAAGATAAGAAAAGTTTTGGTTCTCCACTTCCTAAAGTTGTGCTTGGCTGGAATAACACATTCCGTTATAAGAGTTTTGAATTGACATTGGATTTATATAGTGAATTAGGTAAGAAATTATATAGTACAGCATTGGCTACGTATATGGATACCGGAGAAGGTTTTGCGGTCACAACGAAAGAATATTTTAATAATCGCTATCATCCGGTTAATAATCCTAATGGAACTTATGCGACTCCTAATATGGGAAATTTCTCCAGTGCACGTAAAGAAGCACGTATTTCAAATAAGTTCTTCTACAACGCTTCGAACTTTAATATTCGTAGTCTGAAATTTTCTTATGAGTTACCTTCTTCCTTTATTAACCGCTTAGGACTCCAGAGAACTCAGGTTTATTTCTTGGCGAACAATTTATTACTGTTGACTCCGTATAAAGGAATGAGTTTGAATGGAAATTCTACAGATGCATTGAATCAAGGACTGGAGAGTTATAACTATCCTGTACCTCGTACTTTCTCTTTGGGATTGAATATAAACTTTTAATGTAAAATGAATATGAAAGCACTAAGAATATATAGTATAGCATTGGGAATAGCGGCAATTCTGTTTGCTGGATGTTCCGGAAGTCTTCTTGATTTGACACCTGAAATGCAGAATGTATTGAATAATTATTATAAAGATGCTGAGCAGCTAAGAAAAGGAGTAAATTCTGCATACGGGATATTGCAAGCTGAAGGTGTGTATGAATTGGCAAATTTAGTTTTGGGCGAACTTCCGTCTGATAACACATGGGATGAAGTTCCGGCTAATGATAACGGTAATTATGGACAGTTGGATTTATTCTCGATGACTTCAGCCAATACCATAATTGATAAAGCTTGGAGCCATCATTATAAAGGTATTCAGCAATGTAATGTGGTCTTGAACCGTGTTGATGGTATTGCTGATATGGCTGAGACTGAAAAGACGAATATTAAAGGTGAAATGCGTTTTTTGCGTGGATTGATGTACTTTAATTTAGTTCGTATTTTTGGCGATGTTCAGTTGGTGGTGAAAGAAACAACCAATCCTAATGATTTCTTTGGTCAGGTGAGGACTCCTAAAGAAGAAGTGTACAAACAGATTGTGCAAGATTTGACTGAAGCATATGCAATGCTTCCTGATTCACCTACTGAAAAAGGGAGAGTTGCTAAAGGTGCTGCTGCGGCGTTGCTGGGTAAAGTTTATCTAACTCTAAAGGATTATGATAACAGTTTGAAATATTTGCAGGAAGTGGAAAAGTTTGGATATGCTTTGTTAGACGAACCTGCTGATATATTTGACGTGAATAATGAAGGGAACAAAGAGGTTATTTTCGATGTCCAATTTGAATCGGGCGTGAATGGTAATTCGGAAGGTAGCCGTGCATTCCAGAAGTTCAGTCCTTCAGGCACTGTCAGTGGTGCTGTAGGTCACAACTTGCCTACAAAAGAAGTTTATGGGTTGTTTGCAGATAATGATAAGCGTAAATCAGCTTATTTTATTGTTACTAAAAATGGAGTTATAGGAACAGGAAAGTTGAAGCAAACTTCTGTTACTGTTGCTGATGGCGGTAGCAATATCATTGTATTGCGTTATGCTGATGTTCTCCTGATGCTTGCTGAATGCTATGCGGAAAAGAACAATATGCCAAAATCAAACGAATATCTGAACTATATCAAGAAACGTGCAGGTATTGATGAAGTATCATTAGGAGACGCTACGTTGATAAAAGAGGAAATCGCACTTGAAAGACGTAAAGAATTGGTTAATGAAGGTCATCGTTGGTTCGATTTGGTAAGAACAGGTAAAGCTGTTGAGGTGATGAATGCATATTTTGTAAGAACTCCCGGATATAATGGCATAACAATAAGTGAATTAAACTATGTACAGCCTATTCCTCAGGGACAAATTGACACGGACTCTGCGACAAAACAGAATGAAGGGTATAATTAATTTATGAACTGAAAAAATTACAATTATAAGGTGGTTTGTCAAAATAGGACAAACCACCTAAATACTCGCAATCTACTAAGGAATCTTATTTGTTGAACTTAAAAAGTATTATTATGAAAAAACTATTATTGCTACTTTTGTTTTTGGGGGGAGTAGGTTTACAGTTCTGCTATTCTCAATCGCAGCGTCTTCCTATAGAAAAACTAATTGATGTTTTTAATAATCCTGCTAATTATCCGAATTATATTATGATATCTGCTCATAGAGGATATTGGAAGGATTATCCGGAAAATTCGCTTCCAGCTATACAGGCTGCAATAGACTTGGGAGCAGATATGATAGAGTTTGATATTACAAAATCAGATGATGATGTTCTTTATTTATTACACGATTACGGTTTAGATCGCCTTACTACAGGACATGGGATTGTTAGGAAAGGTGAAGGAGCAACCTTTGAGTATTATAAATCTTGGGATGAACTTAAGAATTTGAAACTAAAGGAAGTTACAGGTGAGGTTAGTGAATATAAACTGGCAACTTTACGTGAGGCTCTTTTGAAATGTAAAAATAAAGCTTTAGTAAGTATTGATAAAGCTGAGAACGTTATTCCTCAAATGTATTATTTAGTGAAGGAACTTGGAATGGTGAATCAAGTAACATTTAAAACTAAAATACAGTTTTTCCCTACTCCGGAATCTATTAAAAATTTAGTAGCGAATAAAGAGGATAAAGAACAATTGGTAAAAATGTTCACTCCCACTGTTTATTCGGAATTATTAGATAAAGATCCTGATTTGATTAATAAAATGAAAGCATTTATAAATGCGGGATGCGAGGGCTTTGAAATGATTTATTTTCAAGATTCAGATCCAATGTTAACGCGTCAGGTTACTGTTGAGGGTAGAACTTATACTAATATTTTGAACTGGTTGAGAGCTAAAAACACGCGTGTTATTCAATTTCCAATGTGGCCGGAGACCGAGAAGGGATGTTGGGTTCCTAGAAAATTTAAATATAGTATCATTAATTTGAAAGGAACAGATCGTCGATGTGATTGGGATTGGTTATTAAAGACAGCTCATGCACCGGATGTCGTTATTTCCGACCGTTTGGAAGTTCTTTTTGACTATTTAAAGACTATAGGAAAACGCTCATTATAAATAAAGCATTATGAAAACTAAATTCAACAAGAATAGGAATATGATAATATTTGCTATTTGTTTGTTATTTGTGTGTATTGGGAAAGTTACTTCACAGGTAATTGTACTCCCACCTAGTATTCATTTAGCTTTTGATACAAGTAATCCTGCTTATGAAACAATTTCTGGTAACTCCGGGACATTGACCGGAACATTTTCTATGTCAAAGGACCGATTTGGAAATGAGGCGAGAAGTGTATGGTTTCTTCAACAGGGATCGGGAATACGATTGGCGGGTTTTAATATAAATACTGTTCATACAGTCTCTGTGTGGTATTATAATACTCATCCTTTTGTAATTCCTTCAGGACCGGATCCTTTTGAACCTACTGATGTCAATACAGAATTTTATAACTGGACTGATAGGCAGAATCGTGTTTTGAAGGGATTAGGACGCAAAAGGGCAACTATAGGATTCAATAGATTTATTCCAAAGCCAGGTGGGGAAACAGTTCCTTGGTATTTATGGGCGTATAAACCAGCTCAGTTTGATCAAGTTGGTTGGTATCATATTTTTGTTGTTCATGGTATGTATTATACAAGATTAGTGATGTATAAACCGGATTCTACAAAAGCTTATTCTTATATCTGGATGGGAGATCAAGGTTTTCCAACTAATAAGTACTTATATGTAGGTGGATTTGATAATTATTATCCGGTAAATGGTGCTTTGGATGACTTTAAAGTGTATAATGCTGAATTTACAGATGCTCAGATTGATTTTCAACATACGGCTGAATATCCTAAAGATACTTATGTGAGAATACTAAATAAAAATTCCGGAAAATGTGCATTAGTTAATAATGCCGAATTAGGCAACCTATCGCTTATAGTTCAGGGCTCTACAGGAATAGGTAATGATGAATGGAAATTATCTTTTTCTGGAGCTAATGAGTGTAAGATACAAAATCTTCATTCTGGAAGATTTATAGTTGTTAAAGATGCGTCTACAGAAGTTGGAGCGGATATTGTACAGTATGATGAGAAAGGCACTGATAATGAATTTTGGATTTTGGATTATTCGGATGATGATACGAAATATTTTAGGTTGAAAAACAGGAAGAGTGGAAAGTATTTAGGAGTTTTCCAAAATTCAAAATTGGATAATTATAAATTAGTCCAAGTGAATGGTGAAGAAAATAGCGTATATTGGACTTTTTTGCAATCCTATCCTAATGAAAAGTCAATGTTGGAAACAGGTATATATCGTGTAAAAAATAAAAAAAGTGGATTATATTTGACGATTCTGAATAGAAGTTCTGAAACTGGTGCGCCTCTTGTTCAGCATAGCAGATTTGACTCGGACGATAGTAACGTCGGAGCCGATACTTGGTTTCTAGAACCTGCTAAGAATGATCGGAATGCATATAGCCTTCAGAATCCGATTTCAGGATATTATATGTCGAGTGGTTTGTATGAGATTGACGGTTCAGATATTTGGCAGAGACTAGCTTGGTATTCTGGGGAAAATGACTGGCAATTTATTTCTACTGGAGTACCGGGTGAATATCGTCTGAGGAATGCAGCAAGCTATTATTATGCAGTTGTAAAGAATGCCTCAACTGAAGAGGATGCCCATGTCATAAAATATCATTCTGGTTCTGGTGACAATGAAATTTGGACTCTTGAAAGAGTCTATTATTCAGACCCACCATTATCTCAAAGTAATTATACGGTGAGAAATCTTAATAGTCTTAAATTGATGGTTGTGAAAGATGCATCAACTGCAGACAATGCTAAAGTTGTTCAATATAGTACGGGAACGAAAAATTCAGAATGGGAAATATTGCCTGCGCCATTTGGATTAGTACAATTGAGAAATAAAAATAGTCAAAAGTATCTTGTTGTAAAGAATGCAAGTTTGGAATTAGGTGAAGAACTTGTTCAGCATGAAGCAAGTTCTTTCAATAGTTATTGGAAAATTACGAAAGAATTTTACACAGATTCTGGTGTTAAAGATGTTGTTTATACATTAAAGAATTTGCGCTCAGGGTTATATGCGGTGGTGAAAGATGCCTCTACTATTGATGGTGCTTCTGTAATACAATATGATAGTGGTGAAAAAAACATGTTGTGGGTTTTTTCTGATCAATTATCTGGACCATCACACCGAACTTCGGATTTAAAGCAAACGCGGATAGCAGCGGACTTAAACCAACCAACAGTTATGGTGGATTGCAAAAACGATATAATTTTGTTAGATTATCCTTTTGAGTCTTCTACAGAATTAATTGTGAGGATCATGGACTTAACGGGTGGGTTAGTATATGAAGGTAAAAGAAATGCGGATGGTGGCAATAATGTCGTAACAATCAGTCAATTTAATAGTGCGTTGAATGCTAATCAATTTTATGTGGTATCCATACACTCCACGGATGGAAAGGTCAATTGCTCCGTTAAAACAATAATGAGTAAATAATATATAAAAACAAAAAGAATAAACCATGAAAAAAAGTATCTTATTTTTTATTACAATTTTATGTTGTGTCCTAGGGAGTGCACAGGTTCAACTCCCAAAGTGGGAAAAAGGTTATCTGGATATTCACCATATTAATACAGGTCGTGGAAGTTGTGCTTTTTTGATTCTTCCGGACGGGACAAATATGATGATTGATGCCGGTGATTTTGATAATGAATCATTTGATGCAAAGTATGCTCCGATGTTTGCTCCGCAGGTATTTCCTAACAGTAGTTATACCGCAGGTTCTTCTATTGTAAACTATGTTACTAATCTTTTGGGAAAAGAAAAACCGGAAATAGATTATTTTCTTCTGACTCATTTCCACTCCGACCATTACGGTAGTGTGCGTGACGCTTCCGGTACTTCTGAAAACGGATATCGATTGACCGGGCTGACAGAACTCGGTGATGTGGTTCCCATAAAGACTTACGTAGATAGAGATTATCCGGATTATAACTTTCCGATTGATTTGCGGACAAATGAGTCTGGAAATGGGGGTGTTGAACCACTGACATTTCAGAACTTACTGAAATTTTTAGATTACCAGAAAGAACATAATGGAATGAAACTGGAAAAGTTTGATATCGGTTCAAACAAGCAATTTGTGCTGAAAAAAGACCCGAAATCTTATCCCGGCTTTGAAATCAGGAATATAAAGTCTAACAATCTGTTATGGACGGGTAAAGGTAAAAATACAACACCTTTGTTTACAGTGGAAGAATTGTTGGCTAAGAATGGGAAGTTTAATGATAATCAGATGTCAACAGCCCTTGTTGTTACTTACGGTAAATTTAAGTATTATGCCGGTGGAGATAATTCCGGTTTGGTAGATCAGGATCATGCAGAATGGTATGATATTGAAACCCCGATGGCACCGATAGTAGGAAAAGTTTCGGCAATGTCGCTAAACCATCATAGCAACCGGGATGCTACCAATCGGAATTTTCTGGACGTTCTCGATCCTAAGGTTGTGGTGGCTCAATCGTGGAGTACGGATCATCCGGGGTCCGAAGTTGGTCAACGGTTATTGTCGGCAAATGTCGGTACTCAAAAAAGAGATATTTTTATGACCTATTATCATGAAGAGACGGGTATAGGTATTGGTCCCTGGTTCTCTCGGGGTGTAAAAGCGAAGGAAGGGCATATTGTGATCAGAGTATACCCTGACGGGAAATATGAAGTATATGTATTGGATGCAAGGAAGTCAAATCTAACTGTGCAGAAAAAGTTTGGTCCTTATGTTAGTGAATAATCTGTTGAAATGAAAACAATGAAACGTTTTATTTTATTGACCATTCTTTGTTGTCTGGCACTCGGAGTGAGTGCCCAGACAGCCAAAGAAGAAATATTCGAGAATATCTATCGTTCGGCAGCTAATCATTATGCCTATCCCGAACCCCATTTCACAATGACTGCTCCCCCTAAAGGATATAAGCCATTTTATTTGAGCCACTATGCCCGTCACGGTTCCCGTTATCGTGTGAATCCTGATGACTACACGAAGCCGTTGGTGATTCTTCGCGAAGCAGAGAAAGACGGAACGCTGACCGAACTGGGAGAAAAGACACTTTGCCTTGTTGATAGCCTTGCACGAATGGCGAAAGGCAGATATGGTGACCTGACTCCGTTGGGGACACGCCAACACAGAGGTATTGCCCAGAGAATGTTCAATAACTTCCCTGAAGTTTTTCAAGGTACGGCGGCAGTGGATGCTCGCTCTACGGTCGTTATTCGTTGCATTCTCTCCATGATGGCTGAATGTCTGCAACTGCAATCCGCTAATCCGAAGTTGCAGATAAAGAATGATGCAAGCTATCACGATATGTATTATATGAATGGCAAGGACGATTATTTCAAGATACAGCGTCAAAAGGAGGAAGTGCTTGCTGTAAAAATGGCTTTCCGCAAAGAACATCTGCACCCCGAACGCCTGATGAAATCTCTTTTCAAGAGTGAGGACTATGTGAAGTGGAAAGTGGATGCGGGCAAGTTGATGAGTTACCTGTTTGAACTGGCGGTTATACTGCAAAATAATGATACGGATTTGGAGCTTTACTCCCTTTTCACAAAAGAGGAGTGCTATGACCTGTGGCTAATTGGTAATTTGGAATGGTATATAGACTACGGACCGTCTCCGCTTACTCAGGGAAAGATGCCTTATGTAGAAGCCAATCTACTTGAAAATATCTTGAATACGGCAGATACTTGTATCGTGAAGAAAGAGAATAGCGCCACCTTACGTTTCGGTCACGAGACTTGTGTGCTTCCTTTGGCCTGTCTTTTGGAACTGGGCGATTGTGCCTATCATACCACTGATGTGAATAGTTTGGCTGATGTGTGGCGTAATTATCGTATTTTTCCGAAAGCCTGCAACATTCAGTTCGTCTTCTATCGCAAAAAAGCAAATGACGACATTCTGGTAAAAGTTTTGCTCAATGAACAGGAAATGAAACTTCCGGTTGAAAGCGATCTTGCTCCCTACTACCATTGGAAAGATGTAGAGGCGTATTACAGGAATAAGCTGGCAACTTTCAGAAAATGAAAATTTAAAAGCAAGTTTTACTTTTATGAATAATACAAAGAAAAGCTCTATCCTCAGTAAGAATGGAGTAAGTTACCTTATGCCCTTCATTTTAATCACCAGTTGCTTTGCCCTCTGGGGATTTGCCAATGATATCACGAATCCGATGGTGAAAGCTTTTTCCAAGATATTCCGTATGAGCGTGACTGATGGGGCATTAGTACAGGTTGCTTTCTATGGCGGCTATTTTGCGATGGCCTTTCCGGCAGCCATGTTCATACGTAAGTTTTCTTATAAAGCCGGGGTACTTTTAGGATTGGGTATGTATGCTTTCGGAGCATTCTTGTTTTTCCCCGCCATGCTTTCGGGAAGCTATTATCCGTTTCTTATAGCCTACTTCATCCTGACGTGCGGGCTTTCGTTTCTTGAAACCAGCAGTAATCCTTATATCCTCTCGATGGGGACGGAGGAAACAGCTACCCGTCGTTTGAATCTGGCTCAGTCGTTCAATCCGATGGGATCGTTGCTGGGAATGTATGTAGCGATGAATTTTATACAGAATCGTTTGAACCCAATGGATACGATGGAACGCAGTCAGCTTTCTGCTACTGATTTCGAAGCGGTTCGTGATTCTGATTTGGGTGTATTGATTGCTCCCTATCTGATTATCGGCATTGTGATTCTGGTGATGTTGATACTGATTCGTATGGTGAAAATGCCAAAGAATGCCGACCAGTCTCACGACATCAATTTCTTTCCGACATTGAAACGTATCTTTTCTATCAGTTATTACAGGGAAGGGGTGATTGCCCAGTTCTTTTATGTCGGTGCCCAGATTATGTGCTGGACGTTTGTCATACAATATGGCACACGTTTATTCATGTCTCAGGGGATGGGAGAAAAGGCGGCGGAAGTGTTGTCTCAGCAATATAATATTGTGGCGATGATCATTTTTGTGCAAGTAGGTTTATATGTACTTTCATCTTGCGCTATCTCAGTCCGGGGTTGCTGTTGAAGGTTCTGGCTATTGCGGCTTGTGGATTTACAATTGGGGTTATCTTTATTCAGGATATCGGGGGAATGTATTGTCTGGTGGGTGTATCTGCCTGTATGTCATTGATGTTCCCTACGATTTACGGAATAGCTTTACAGGGATTGGGTGATGACGCTAAGTTTGGTGCTGCGGGTTTGATAATGGCGATTCTGGGCGGTTCGGTGCTGCCACCGCTTCAGGCGAGTATTATTGACATGCAAATCTTGTTCGGTATGCCTGCTGTGAATATTTCATTTGTACTTCCTTTTATTTGTTTTGTGGTGATTATAATTTATGGACATCGTTCTTATGTAAGAGAGAGAAGACGGTGATGGTTGACTTAATACATTATTTTTAAATACTTTATTAATTATGGAAATTGAAGAATTGCGCGATGCGCTGAAAATGGCCAGTGATCGCGAGTATGCGCTTATTGAAGAGTTGCTGGTATGTGTTGATAAAAAAAGGTTTGATTAAGCAAATCCGGCAAACAGAGAAAAATGACACGCCCGCGAGGGTGGAGTATTACGGTAACCCGAAAGTCGTTGTCCGGGTTCTTGTGAAGTTGATAGAGCAAGGGAAGCTACGCTATAATGGTGAGGAAAATTACTCACGCATCATCCGTACGCTGACTGCGGTGGTGGATGTGGTGAATGAATCGACGGGAAAGATTATGAGCGGGGAGTCGCTGGTATCGTATGCGAAGTGGATACGGTCGGGGGAGTTGCCGGAGGATTAAGGAATAAGAGGGTGTCTCAAAATATTCTTGAACTGCACCCTCTTATTCCGAACTTGCATGTGTTTGTATTACAATATTTCCGTTTTATATACCTCCTGTATATATTGTAGTATATAATTTTTGCTTTGTATCTCCTTTATATGTATATTTGTTGGAACAATCATAACGCAAAAAATGGAAAATAAAGGATTAAGGCATTATCAACAGGAAGCTATACAGAAAGTTATTCCACTTATTCATCAGGAGAGTAGAATTTTAATTTCGATGCCGACCGGGACGGGGAAGAGCTTCACAATAATAAATATAGTGTATGAGTATTATCAACGCAGGGGCGGCGTTAAAGAAGAAAAAATACTTTTCCTTGTTGATAGGTCTGTAGTAGCGGATAGTATAAAAAGGCTGGCATTGGAAAAATTTGATAGTGTACAGGTCTTGAAATCTATTACTGATGCACAACCGACTATATCAATATGTAATATACGTACTCCTACATTGACAAATGGCTTTGAAAAACTACCATCAACCTATTATGATATTATTGTTTTTTTTAATTGTGAAAGGTTTCCTTTTAGTTCTTCCAATTTTATAAATTTATTGCATCATTTTGATGTGAGTTGCAAAATTGGCGTAACATCGGTTATAAATGATTCTATTGTATATTATTTAATCGTTATATTTTTGCATAAAGCTTCAACATCAGAGTGTG
>ENA-OYZX01001073-OYZX01001073.1-human-gut-metagenome-genome-assembly--contig:-NODE-1073-length-12843-cov-18.488192_pt1 | contig 12843 bp, 12 predicted proteins | sample MGYA00243296_ERZ653489 | MGnify/ENA primary metagenome ERZ653489 (study PRJEB26926, sample SAMN06165098) | human gut metagenome | biome: ENVO:00009003; feature: ENVO:2100002; material: ENVO:00002003... | reverse complement strand
CTTTGAAATTTTCCACTTTTCGTTTGAAAGATGTATATGATACTATACTATTTTACCTGTTAGTTTTGCAAAATTAAGCTATTTATTGCTTATTTCCAAACTTAAACACTTAAACTACACTTAATAACACAGTTCCATAGGAGAAGCGTCCGCTTTCAGGAACAAGCAACAGGATTTTTTCACCGGACTTCAGTTCGTGTGTTTTCCAGAATTCATCCAATATGGCGAAGATGGCGGCAGAAGCTATATTGCCTACTCTGGATAGGTTGGTAAACCACTTGCTTTCGTCAATTCCGATTCCAATCCCTTTTAATTCATTTATTATCTTATCATAAAAAAACATGGAGGAAACATGGGGCAGTACATAAGAAATGGATTCCGGTGCCACATTGTGTTTCTCAAGACAATATTTTATGTGTTTCGCCCAATATGGGACGGCATTCTTTTCCAGTAATTTAATATCTTGCTTTACAGTAAAAAGTGAGCGGTCTGTTAGTTCCTGACTACTGAAACTTTTCCAACTTTTCAATTCTCCGTTTTTTTCTTTTTCCGCTCCCATAAACATGCATGTCGGCAATTCATTGGCATACGAAGTCATTTCCACCCATTCGATATGTAGAGCTTTTCCTTTGCCCGGATTATCCTGTAATAATACCGCACTGGCACCATCACTCAGCATAAAGCGTAGAAAATCTTTTTCCAATGCCATGTATGGTTGTATTCCAAGATTAGCGCATTTTTCGTATTCAACATCAAAATTTTTGGAAAGCAACCCCGCTGATGCCAACTCGGAACAACTACAAACAGCATTACGCTTATCACCCGCTAAAATGCTTAGATATGCAATCTTGAATGCTTGAACGCATGACAAACAGATGCCGGATGCTGAAAATATTTCCATAGGAGCATTTTTTAGCAAACCATGTACCATGGAGGCATGTGAAGGCAGCACTTGGTCCGGGCTGGCAGTTGCACATGCTAAAAGTTCTAATTCTTGCAGAGGTAATAAAGCTTCTGTCAAAAGTTTCTGTATCGACAGTTGTGCCAGTTCCGCATTCGTATGCGTCATTTCCTGCTTTGTGTTGACGGCATAAAAACGTTGTTTTATTCCATTTTGTCTGAGTACAATATTTTTGACACGAGAATGTACTCCAGAGATTAACCCTAAATAATCTTCCATAGAATTATTATCTATCGGAGAGTTTGGGAAGTAAGAGGTTACTGTTGTTATAAAAACTTCCTTTGACATTTTAAATCATATTTTAATTAAACTATATATAAACATAAACTGTTCCTTTAACAGGGGAATATTCAATCCATTTACCAATGCATCATTATAAGATTGTCCAAAATATACGTATTTGAACTGCTTGGCGATATTTTTGCAATTGTATTGAGTTCCAATTTCTCCTTTCTCTTGTGCATGTTTCAATATCCTTTCCCATAGTAATAGCTCTTTTTGGGTAACTATCGTTGTTTCCTTTGTAAAGTTTGGATAAAATTTTTCCGCCTGTAATATCAGACTCATATAAGCCCTTGTTCCGTTGGTATTAGCGTTCGGCAATATGAACTGGTATAGATAGTCCATTGTACGTTTTACATTGTCAATGTAATAGTTGATAAAATCATGCAGTGATAGACTTTCGGAATTTTGCATTTTATTATCTACATCTTGTTTTCTCAAGATATATTGATCAATCACATCCATAAACAATTCTTGTTTGGTCGGATAATGATAGGACATACAACCTCTTGACAGGTTGAGACTTTGTTCAATATCTTTCAAGGGGACCATATTATACTCCTTTGTCAGAAACAACTTGAATGCGGTCTCCCTTATTAACGCTTTTGTTTCTGTTCCTTTTGTTCCTTTCATAAATATGTATTTTAAAAACAAAAATAGAACATTTGGCTGAATATTCAATCTTTTTTGCATACTTAGTTTAAAGCGAATAAGAGTTAAACTACATACGTTAACAGTATGATACTTAAATCAATTCCATTATTTTAGACAGTTTTGCTTCAGGCAATATGGGGGTCTTATTTTTTTTTGTTACATTTGCTTTTAATAAAAACCGACTAATCGGATTTTATTCAGGCGTAGAGAAGAACTCAAACGAAAAGTGGAATTTATTGTATGAGATGATTCTCTATGCCTTTTTCAACTTACTACTCCCCCAAATTATGACTCTTCCGCGTAATCTTGTTTTCATCTAAAATTTGAAAACCGAATCATGCCTGTTGTCAATCCGTTGAATGAACATCAACGAACATAACTGCGACAATTTCAGGTATTGCTGCAATCAGCGGTATGACCAATTCCTTAGCACAAGTTTTGTATATCATAATTTTTTTCATATAAACCGTCCAGTCGGTATTTATTGCAAAAATATAAACATTCGGAATAAAAACAAAGGGAAAGATGAAACTCTATGTTAATAAACATTTCATCCTTCCCTTTTGACAAGTGCTGATTTATCAAATTTATCTTGGAGTCATTTTAACTTTAACCTGTACTCCCATGGAGTTTAAGACACGAACCGGTGCTTTTTCACTGGCTTTCAAATAAAAAAGAAGGTAGTCTTTTGCCCGTTGGGATTCGAAATAACCTTTTTCGTGGTATTCGGCAATCCACTTTTGAATTACCGGAACCTGCCAGCGGTTCATTAATACATAGTAACCGAATTTATACTCCAAGTCACTCAAAAAAATATTGAGTTTCAGGTAATCCCACCAAAACTGTTGCTTCTTTTTGCTTTTGGCGTTGAGTATGACCACCTGATGGTCAAAGGTGTCACGGGGATTTTCCCAATCTTGGCGGGAGATAAATACATCAGGAAGCGCATTGTCCGCGTTGTCCTTTGCCGGAATGAAAGGGGATAACGCCTCAATGGAACCTTTCATCTTTTCATATAATGCCGGCTCATATTCTTTGTTATACAATATGACGTCTCTCAAGCGGGTGGACGTAAGATGGGTTACTACCGGGCGTCCGCTTATACAATGTTCAGGGACAGTCATCCTTGAGGCCAGTTTTTTCATAAACTTGACTTCCGCCGTTATCTGTTCTTCCTTATCCGCTTTTTTGAAAGGGTAGTCCGTGCAGGCTATTTTCCGCATACCCCGATGCAGTTCCGTAAGCTGTAAGGCTCCATAAGCGCAGAAGATGGAAGCACGGATAATCTTGAAGATAGGGGTACGGTCGCCCTCGTGTGCCACATACGGCAGGTCTGTCACACCAAAAAGCATTTCATTTTCCACTATCAAGTCGGCGGAGATTGTCTTGCCCTCTTCCAGGCGACCCTTGATTTTGAATTTACGTTTTTGCCATCCCCAAGTGTGAATGGGTTGCGTAGCCAGCAGTGTCACACAATAATTGCCATTGTGCGGGGTGAAATCTACATTTTGCGGGGTTGCCTTGGACATCAGCTCATTCAGCAACTTGATTTTTTGGATATTGTCCATAAATAAATTGGTATTAAGTGAAACATCTTGTTAACAGTGCAAATGTAGGCATCGGCTTTCGTACCCGAGTTCCGTTTTTCGCCGAAAATCACTGCAAGGTCAACCAATTATTCGATATTTATTCTATTTTCGATTCTCAATATATAGTTTGTTTCCAAGAAAAAGCGTTCCATTCATCCGTCCATTGCGGAGGCCGTTTCCTTGAGCGGACCGAAATACCTAATCTTGATTCTACTCATATCGTTGTTATATAGACCATGTGCAAAGATAGTGTTTCTAAATGAGATGACCTAACGAAGGTCGTACCTCATTTGCCTTGGACATAAATACCTTTCCAGTTGTCCGGAAAATGCTTTTCCTCCCACATGCAATTGAATCTTTGGGGTGAACAAAAGGAACCTACTGCATAAAAGACAGAATAGAAGACAGAATATGAAGGATTTCCTTTATAACCTTCGACATCAGCTAAAATCTCATCCATGGTCCTGTTGAGTTCTTTTTCATCCTTTACATATTTAAATTCGATTGCGCATTCCAATGAAGGTATTAATATATCCGGATTATAGCATTTGGCTGTTTTCTGAAATTTGAAGCTGCAAAATTTATTATCAGGAAATGCTGTTTTGCAGATATTAATCATAGGTTTGTATACCTCCGGTTCGGATTTTGGTTGTATGTCAAAGTCTGCAAGTAACGTAGCCGTACTGTTTAAAATATTCTCCAGGATTTCAAATTCTTTATGAGCACCTGTAATGCTGAAATCATCGAACGCGTTCAAATATTTTCTATAAGCAAATATCAGTTCGCTATCCATGTCTTCTGTACCACGTAGCATTCTTTCTTTTTCGTAGAAGTGTAATTTCTGTTAGAAAAGAATTATAATAATCCGGAAGGTGCTTCGCTTCAATATACGCTTGTACTAAAGGACGCAATTTTTTTGCCATGTATATTAGGGAATCCTTTCTTTCTTGTTCGTCCATTTCATAATCAAGACGTTCTTCTTCGGACAATTTAGAAAAATCGGGCATTCCGTATTCTTCAAACATCATATACTCGTAGTGATTACGGCTGAATGCAGCCATTAATTCTTTTATTTTTTCCGCTAAATGTTTCATATCTATATTTTTATAAACAAAATAGACCAAACGGTCTGTCTGCAAATATATTCTTTTTAATCTATGAAAAGAAATAGAAGTACCATTTTTTGAGGTGAAAATATGAATTTAGCAAAACAGAGCACAACTAAGAATGAGGCTTGGACGGGAAGACACTGAGGCTTATGTATTGAGTACATCCGACAGGGGTGGGAATGTTTTTTAGATTGATTTGGATTATGTGTCGGAAAAACATTGTATCTTTGCACTAATAAGAAGAAAGAAAGGAATTTATGGACTTTGAAGGAGAATATACCATGCGGACGGCTTCCAACCAGCAGAGTTATGAGCCGGATACCGTATATCCGGACGCCGTGCTGAATATAGCCCGTGATTCGGCTTCCGTGTTTCAGCTGAAGCGGAAATGGGAAAAAACTCCTCCGATGTTGAATCTGACTCCCGATTTCCAGCGAGGGATGGTATGGAAACCCAAACAGAAAAGCGAACTGATAGAATCCATACTGATGGGTATTCCCCTGCCTCTGATTTACGTGAAGGAGGATGAAAAGGGAGTGTATGTCATTGTAGACGGCAAACAGCGCCTGAGTACATTGTTCAGTTTTATCAATAATGAATTTGCTCTGGAGAAACTCACCATCCTGAAGAACAAGAATGGTTTCCGGTTTGACAAACTGACTCCATTGGAGCAAAATAAGATAGAGGACTGCTCCCTGACCTTGCATGTGATTAAGGCTCCCACCAGCGACCGGGTCACTTTTGATTTGTTCGACCGGGTGAACCGGGGCGGGACGCGGCTAAACAACCAGGAAATGCGTAACGCGCTTTATCAGGGCAATGCCACAAAACTGATTAACCGGCTGGCTGAAAAGGAGGCCTTTGTTGAAGCCACGGAGCATTCCATTCCTGCCAATCATATGAAAGACAGGTATCTGGTACTCCGGTTTGTGGCTTTTTATCTGTGGCAGCAGCATGTCACCATAGACCCTGACACTGACGGGCCTTTGGACTATCGAAGTAATGTGGAGGATTTTTTAGGGAAAACGATGCGTTTTCTCAACCGATTGGAGCCGGAAAACGGTTTGTTCAAAGAGCTGGATACCCGATTTACCCGTGCCATGGAATTTGCCATACGGTTGCTTCCGTCAGGTGGCTTCCGGCTGCCTTCGTCACCTGGTAAGAAACGACCGATAAACATGGCTTTTTTTGAGAGTTTCAGCTATCTCCTGTCCAGGCTGAATGGAGAAGGGGAGCAGCTCCATTATCAGATTCAGGAAGTTTATATGCAATTAATATGTGACGCTGCCTATTTGGATTCCCTTACCCGTTCTGTGGATAGCGGCAAGCAGACCGAAAAGCGTTATAAAATTATCAACCGACTTATTCATGAATTGAATTTATGCTAAACAATTTGACCATAAACAATTATAAATGTCTAACAGATTGTTTGTTGGAGTTAAAACCTCTGAACTTGTTCGCCGGTCCGAATTCATCGGGAAAATCTACCGTATTGCAAGCCCTGCTGACCGCTTCGGATAACGTGACGGAGAAAAAAGGGAAACACGGTTTGAAGAACCGGAGGACAGAAGCGTCGAACTTCAATGACGTAAGGAACTTTGTAACCAACGCCAAGTCATACGAAATCGGTATTTCGTATAATGGTGAAGAACCGACCGTGCTTTGTTTTACTCCAGGAGATGACTCTTACCAAACCACTCTTGTGGAACAATCGGCTGACGCGTCTTCGGATTTATTGAGAATCCTCGGAAGTGATAACCTGCTGTATCTGCCTGCCACACGTCCCGGTGGCGCATACGCGCAACCCATCAATCCCGATTCGGAAAACAAACTGGGACGTAACGGAGAATTTGTGATTGACTATTATGCCAAGCACCGTCTGGAGCCACTGGATGCCGCTTTGATTCTGGCTCCCGGTACTCAAACCTTGGAAGGGCAGGTAAATCACCAACTGGATAAACTGACCGGCTATCGGTTGGTGGTGGAAACAGTAGGAAACAATCACTATGTGAAGTATGAAACGCGTAGCGGCAAACAGCTTTTCCCTTATCATGTCGGTACCGGAGTGAGTTTTATTACGGAGGTCATCATTGCCTGTTTTGCCACTCCGAGAGGCGGTATGGTGATTACGGAAAATCCGGAAATCCATCTGCACCCCAAAGCGCAAGCCGACTTGATTGATTTTATGGCGAAAGTGGCGCAAGCCGGTGTGCAAATTATCATAGAAAGCCATAGCGACCACCTCTTCAACGGTATCCGGCGTCTGATTAGCCAGGAAAAGTTGGCTTTGTCCGATGTCTCCGTATATAATTTCAGGCAGGACGGGAACGGACTGACACGTGCCGAACGTGTGGAATTTACTCCCCAAGGAGGAATCCGGTCGTATATCCCCGGGATGTTCGAGCAGTTTGATATTGACCTGGATGCTATTTTGAAGCTATAAGATTATGGACGGTATCATTATCAACGAATTGTCATTGAGCGGACAGTTTCATGACAGCCAGGATTTCTGGAAGAACGGAATGCCTCCTTTTTACAAAGCATTGCAGGATGCCCGTTCGTTCGGAGTGGGGTATCTGTTCAAACAAGGAAGTTTTTACGGGGCACAAGCCACTCCCGACAAGACTCTTCATGATTTGCTGACAGCACCGGAAGCCCGTATCATAGACGAAGCGAAACGGTACAAGAGTACATTGGCACGTGCCATCTGTAATCCGTTTTGGGACGATGCACCCCAGCAGGATTCGAATGCACATTATCTGGCAGATGAAGCAGATGTATCCGGTAGTTCCGTTGCCGAAGCTACCGCCCGTGCGGTCTGCCTTCTGTCGTTTATACGCTCCTTGTATGAGAAGCATCCAGTTGTTGTAGCCAAAGACGGAGTTGCTATTCCGGTGGGGAATATATGGAAGGAGCAGCAGTTGTATGCCATCTTGTTTGAAAGGGGAGAATTGCCTCTCGAGAAGTATATCACGACTCGTTTCAGTGGCGGGAAACTTGATTTCAGCCTTGTTGATGACACTCATGGATTTTCCCTTATTGACAATGAGAACCAAAACGAGTTTATTGATTCATTCCGCAAATTTGAAGAATTGGGTTGGAATACCATAGCAACGGACAAAGGATTGGATTACAAAACGTATAATAAGAATAAGAAAAGCAAGCGTTATTTTTCAGATGGCCTATGGAAGAAAGGCATTAAGAAGTTCAGGATCACTCAGCGGAACAGATGTTTTGGTTATGTGGAAAATGGCGTTTTTTTATGTGTTGAGGTTTGATTTGGACCATGAGTTGAGTGATGTGGGGTAATGTTTTTATAGTCTTGGTATTCTTTTTATATATAGAAAACTGTCCAAAAGCTCATATCCTGTTTATACATACTATACTATGTGTTCGATAAGAGTTCTTGGACAGTTTGAAGTATATTCTATCCCTTTCCTATTTAAAGTTTACTAAAAAAGCAAGCAATTGCAAATTTATAAAGATTTGAATCCTGTTTATCTCCATATACTTTCAAATCAAATGTGTAATTCAAAAAAGCTTCTTCTAATCTTTCTATTTCATCAACAGACAAAAAAGGTTCTTTGAAAAATAGAAACTCTACAGATTTTACTTTTCCGTACGAATCACAAATAAATGTAGTGGCTATCTTTTCAGATTTCAATTCTTCCAATCTTGCCGGTGATAATACTTCTATGTATAAGTTATTGACTGGTGTCGTTTGTTTGGCTACAAAATTGTCCAGTATTTTATCTTGCTGAAAACTTCTATTCAAAGTTTGACGATAAATCTTCTGGTTCTTATAATCATATACATAAGATTTGCCATTGGAAACTTTAACTTCGTTTTGTGCACAAATATTATTTGTAAAAACAAATAATGCGACAATTACTGAAATGAAAAAACTTAATGTCTTCATAATATCTTTTTTAAATACCGTAATTATTACTTATATAATCAAGTAGCGAAGGTTGCATACTATAAATGATACCTTTATTATAGCCAGGATCTTTAACTTTAAAAAACTCCATATAGTTGTAATAACCATATCCAGCATATTTAGTAGATAACACTTCTGATAGAGAAGGAAATTTTTCATCAAGAAAACCATCTTCACATAACAACATAATCCATCTTGTATAATCATCGGCATGTGTCGGTCCTGCTCCTAAGCCACCAAATCCATATCCATTAGCGCAATATATAAGTTCTTGAATAATCTTTGCTTCAAATTCTATGTTTGGAGTTCCTTCTTTACCTGCATATTGAAGAATTCCATTGAAATATACTCTATCTTGTGCGGCATGTATAAACTCCTCCTGTATTGAATTCGTTGCGATTGTTGAGCCTGTTTTCAACAATACCTCATTCGTTTTTGCATTGTACGAAGCTGGTGCTGTGCCTGTATCGCCTCGGGATATTTTTGATACCTTTTTAGTTGTCAGTTTCTTGAAAACACATCTGTATCCTTTGCCTAAAGGATTACTTTGTAATTCCTCAAGAATGGAATTGACAGAACCTTGGTCTGTTAAACTCAACGCCACATTACTAATAAAGCTACTCATAGGATAAGTCAATGAAGCTCTACCCGAAAGTCCCCTTGTGGTAACATCATCTTCATAGGAGAAAAGTAAATCATCTCCAGAGCATGAAACCATAAATAAAATGGTTATGCATGAAATAAATTTGAACATCTTTTTCTTCATAATGCTTTTCAATTAAAGATTAATATTTAATTAGAGTTTACACTTTCTTAAAGTCGTTGATATACTGGCGAATTGGACTGCATTTTGTTTAATGTCGTTGAATTTAACGACATTAACTATATGAACTAACGTATCTAATATAAATTCCATTCTTGCTTAAAACCGATTAGTCGGTTTGTTTTTGCAAATATATAAGTTAAAATCAAAAAATGAAAACCTATCCTTGGTTATTTTCAAAAAAATATCAAAGGGTACTAACGGAAGCTGATTGATGTAGAATATCTCTTAGAAAAACATTGTATCTTTATGTTAAGAAGAAAAAAGGAATTATGGATCTTGAAGGAGAATGTACCACGCGGACGGCTTCCGTATTCCAGTTGAAGCGGAAAAGGGGAAAAGATTCCTTCAATGCAGAATCTAACTCCCGTTTTTTCTAGAGGTTTAGTATGGAAGCCCAAACAGAAAAGCGAATAGATAATCCCCGATTTATTTACCCGTATTATGGACTTGCCATACGGTTACTTCTGTTAGGAGGTAAAAAAAACGGCTGATAAACATGGCTCTTTTGAGAGTTTACAATGGCTCTGCCTATTGGCACATAGGCAGAGCCATCGTGGAAGGGGAGCAGAACGGAAAAGAACGGGCAGAATACGGGAAAGAACTTATTAAACAGCTATCCCAAAAACTGACTCAAAAACACGGCAAAGGTTTTACGGAAACCAACCTGAAATATATGCGCCAGTTTTACCGCTTCTTCGATAAAAGTCACTCACTGCGTGACGAATTGAGTTGGACACATTACCGCCTGCTTTTAAAGGTCGAGGACGAACAGGCACGCCTGTTTTATATGCAGGAAACGGTAGATTGTAATTGGAGTACAAGGACACTTGAACGGCAAATCGGCAATCTCTATTACGAACGGATACTTATGAGCCATAACAGGCAGTTAGTCAAGAACGAAGCTACGGAAAAACAAGTCTCCCAAGAACCGAAAGATATAATCAAAGACCCTTATGTGTTGGACGGTGAAAAGCCCCCCTTGTTCCTGCGGAGCATGAAAGAAAAGCCCCCGATTATTAAGCTATAAAGCAAGGAGAAAAACGTACAAAGAAACGCATGATAAACCCAGTGCAACCACCCCTTAAAAACAACCATAAGACAATAGTGATAACTGCCCAAATACCTGTTGATAACTTTTTTGAGAGATACGATTTACTTTAGTTGGGAAACCTCCAAATGATTGCTCCCCACCAATCGATAATGATTTCTTTGCCGGAATTTGTTACCGAGTGGGGATATTGAGTACTACTTGCGTAGTGTGTCCGATTAATATTGATGTATCAGGATGTCAAAGAACGAGGTTGATTATCTGCTATATTTCAAGTAGAATTATAATTTACCCTATCTAATAGTTGTGGAGAGATGGAATGTTACCATATTACCGATTTTCAAACCATTTTCTCACAGGGGCTATTATCTCTTTTTCTGCATTACTTACTTTTTTAAAGTCTTTTGCAAACCGTTCTTTTGAATCATCGCCATTGATAGCTTTATATTTTTCAGTAAGAGGTAATAATATATCATAAATCCATTTTTCCCTATTGCAGAGAAAAGCCATTATAACTCCCGTGATGAAGGGTTCGTGAAATCCTAATAATAAGTCAGCATTATCAAAATTATCCAATATAAAATTATAATCGATAGTTAAACCTTTGGCAATCGGAAAATAGTATTGATTAATCAGATTTGAAACTATATTAACCTGTTCTTCATCTCCATCAGTATCTCTAAACCATAATCTGTCTATATATTCATTAGGATATAAGATAGAACTTCCCGAAAAAATTACAGGAAATTTCACAGAAGATACTACTCCTGATTTGTTTTTTATATCGAATATTTCATCATTACTTACAATCAAAGACAAATGTAAACTATATATTCCTTTTGTTCCGTGAGTTGGTGTATCGGACAATAATTTGAATCCTTTGTCATCTTGAACTTTGTAATCACTTATACCTGCTTTTTGACTTATAATCGTACCCCAATTTGGTTGATTTGCTTTCAGCCATTTACTTAGCTCTTTTATAAACGCTCTTTTGTCCATTATTATACGTTTTATTATAATTCATACCATAAGGTGTTAAATTCAACAGAACCAACACTATCACCTTTTCCTAAATTAGGGTTGCCAACTTGAGATGTATTCCCAACTTGTCCAAGCTTAGTTGTATTACCTGTTTCGATAGTTGGTGTCGCTGTTTTGCCTGAGCCAACAGTAATTGTCCCATTTCCAGACACAGAAGAGTTAGCTTTACTACTTTTCCCTCCGAAAAGTCCTGACTGAGATTGATGGTCAGTATATTGACTTTTACCATTTTTAACTTCAAAGCCATACAATTTACCATTTTTCTCTGCTAAAATATCTATTCTAATATTTTTTCCATTTCCAGGGTCTAATGTCACTTCTTTTGCAACAATATTAAACCCTTGATTTTTCAAATCTTTTTCTGCTTGTGAAACACCTTTAGCTCCACTACAACTCTGTTTTGAAAGTCCAAATGGGTCTAACCAGGAATTTACATTATGCACATAAGCATACAAATTATCTCCTCCTGCTAGCCCTATCGGATCTTGCGAAATATACATCCCCTCCTCAGCCGAATAGTACCTGAACCTATTATAATACAGTCCAGTCTCCCTATCCTCATACTGCCCCTGATACCTGAACGGACACTCATTCAAAGAACTCCCTTCAAAGTTAGTCACTTTTCCATAAATATCCAAGGTGCAGTCCCAAGTTTTGTTTCCCAATTCATCGTACATTTGTATGGGGGTACCCAAATAATCGGACACAATGGAATATTGCTTACCATCCTGTATCTTCGCTGTAGGTACAAACGTGCCTGCCTCAAACACCCACGTGGTAATATCTTCTGTCAGTTCTTTGGATGGAGTATTTTCCTTTTCATTCGGTTGCCTATCGGTGACTTTGTAGCCCCATTCATGAATAGGTACATTACCGTCCCATACCCAACGTGTGACCTTTCCGAAATACAGCTTAGCCGTGCGTCGTCCCAACGCATCGTATCGGAACTCCACCGGTCTTCCGTCCGGACGTATGACCTTCTTCAGCATCCCGTTGGAACTCCACTCGTACAGCCATCCCGTTCCTGTTGCCAGAAAATGGATACCCCGTTCCTTCTCCATGCGCTTGCGGTCGAACTTTACGCCTGTTTCCTGCAACTGCTTGAACTCACGGAAAATGAGGTTCCCCTCGTCATCGTAGTGATAGAAACAATCCGAGTCTTCCAAAAGTTTTCCCCCAGGACCGTATTTGCGGTCTTTCTTATCCGGTGTTTCAAAAAGGTTACCCACGAAATCCGGTGTACGGTAAATCACATCCGTTTCCGAACCTTGCATGGTTTCCTGCCGGATAAGGAAGTCGAAACGGTCATAGTCGTAACGTGTGACGGTACCCGTCAGTTCGTTCTCCTTGGAGAGCAGGCGGTTGGCGATGCCCCATTGGTAGCGGTAGGCAC
>ENA-OYZX01001067-OYZX01001067.1-human-gut-metagenome-genome-assembly--contig:-NODE-1067-length-12876-cov-5.122455_pt1 | contig 12876 bp, 8 predicted proteins | sample MGYA00243296_ERZ653489 | MGnify/ENA primary metagenome ERZ653489 (study PRJEB26926, sample SAMN06165098) | human gut metagenome | biome: ENVO:00009003; feature: ENVO:2100002; material: ENVO:00002003... | reverse complement strand
GTCGGCAGCGTCAGATGTGTATAAGAGACAGGCACTGTATCATAGCCCTGCCGAAGTCTCTTTATAAAACTGTGCGCATGCGAGGCCTTGGCTGCCGCAATCATCTCTTCATCTGTGGCATCCGGCTTACCCATCTTAAGATTCTCCCTGATGGTCCCGTTCTTAAGCCATGTGTCCTGAAGCACCATTCCATAGGATTTTCTAAGACTTCCTCTTGTGACATCTCTTATGTCATCACCGGCAACCTTAATGCTTCCTGAATTCACATCATAGAAACGCATGAGAAGATTGATAAGTGTTGTCTTACCACAGCCTGTAGGTCCGACAATGGCGATACGCTGTCCCGGCTTAACAGAAAGGTTGAAATCCTCAATAAGCTTCTGCTCAGGAACGTACGAAAAATATACCTTCTCAAGCTCGACATGTCCGTCTGCATTCACTGTCCCGGCATTTTCAGGCTCCGGAGCCTGAGGCTCCTCCTCTATAAGCTCCATAACTCGTCCCGCACAGGTGAGCGCATTCTGAAGCTCTGTAACAACGCCTGATATCTCATTGAAGGGCTTGGTATACTGGTTAGCATAGCTGAGCATACAGGAGAGCTTACCGACACTGATTCTGCCATGTACCGCGAATATTGCTCCCACAAGTGCAACAAGCATGTACACAACACTATTTACGAATCTTGTTGAAGGGTTGGTTATGGATGAGAAAAAAATTGCCTTCAGGGAGCACTTCTCAAGTCTGTCATTCACCTCGTCGAACTTTTCCTTGACCTCAGCCTCCTGACTGTACGCCTTTACAACCTTTAGATTTCCTACCATCTCATCTATGATTGCTGTCTGCTCACCCCGCGTTTCAGACTGCTTCTTAAACATTGTGTATGTGTTTTTTGCAATATATGCCGCAACGAAAAGCGAGAGCGGAGTCACACACACAACAACAAGTGTGATAGGAATACTGACTGTGAGCATAAAGCCCAATGTACCAAGTATCGTTATGACACCTGTAAAAAGCTGCGTAAATCCCATCAGAAGTCCATCTGCGAACTGGTCTACATCCGCAATTACACGGCTTACAACATCACCGTAAGGATGTCCGTCAATATACTTGAGCGGAAGTATCTCAAGCTTTCTTATCGCCTCGGTACGGATATCCCTTATTACATTGTAGGTAATCTTGTTGTTGCACACATTCATAAGCCACTGTGCAAGTGCACCGATAAGGATTACCGCTATCATTGTCTTAATTATTGCAGTTATTCCTGTAAAATCAACAAGTCCCTTGTCGATTATGAGGTCAATGGCATTACCTGTAAGTATAGGCACATACAGCGTACATGCTACTGTCACTGCTGCAAGCAGTATTGAAAAAATAAGAAAAACATAGTATTTCCTGATATATCTGAGCACCTTTCCAAGCGTGCTCTTGTCCTCGTTGGTTAATTTTCTTACCTTAGCCATGTTCTTAAGCCTCCTCGTTGTTCTATATTCCACATAAACGGGTTGTTCGCAATCCGCTCCGCTTCTTGCTCATAAAACAACATCTACTGCGTAGATGTTTCGGGTAATTCGCAATCCGCTTCGCTTCTTGCTCATAAAACAACATCTACTGCGTAGATGTTGTTTTAAACTGCGAGTTATAAATCTCTTTATATACCTCACAATTCTCAAGAAGCTCCTCCTGCGTTCCCATTCCGACTATCTTTCCGTCGTCGAGAACGATAATCTTGTCAGCGTGCATTATGGAAGCGGTACGCTGAGATACTATGAACACCGTCATGTTTCCCGGAAGTGCAGCTATAGCCGCGCGGAGCTTGGCATCGGTAGCATAATCGAGAGCTGATGCACTGTCGTCGAGTATGAGTATATCCGGCTTTCTTACAAGCGCTCTCGCTATTGTAAGACGCTGCTTCTGTCCGCCGGAAAGATTCTTTCCGCCCTGGGCTATCTCGAAGTCGAGACCGCCGTCCTTGGTCTCAACGAATTCTCGCGCCTGCGCCGCGTCGATTGCAGCCCACAGCTCCTCGTCAGTGGCATCATTTTTGCCCCATTTAAGGTTCTCACGTATTGTTCCCTTAAAGAGAACCGCCTTCTGCATTACAATTCCAACATGCTCTCTGAGCTCATCAAAGCTGTACTCATTTACATTGACACCATCGACAAGCACCTGTCCCTGTGTCGCATCGTAGAATCTGGAGATAAGTCCTACAAGTGAGCTTTTTCCTGAACCTGTACCTCCGATAATGCCGACTGTCTCACCTTTCCTGACTGAGAAATCAATTCCGGTAAGTGAATTATCAGCACCCTCATTGTAGCAGAGATTTACATTCTTAAACTCAACTGAATAGCCGTCCTCTGAGGAAGCGCTGTACCTTCTGCTTCCCTCCTCCATGGAAGACTTAATCTCGAATACGGACTGGATTCGGTTACCGCACGCAACAGCCTTGGTAACTGTTATTATAAGGTTTGCAAGCTTGACAAGCTCGACAAGTATCTGTGACATATAGTTTACAAGGGCGACAACCTGTCCCTGTGAAAGAATACCAGCATCAACGCGGAGTGCTCCAACCCAGATGAGTGCAGCTATCGCACCATTTACAATGATAAAGGTCACTGGATTCATAAGCGCTGAGATCTTTCCTACGAACTTCTGAAGTCCGGTGAGAACTGCATTTTTCTCGTCAAAATTCTCTATCTCGCTCTGTTCCTTGTTAAATGCCCTTATTACACGCACACCTGTAAGGTTCTGTCTGGTTATTCCAAGGATGCTGTCAAGCGCACCCTGAACCTTCTTAAATAACGGAATGCTCACAAGCATAATGCCAAACACTACAATTGCAAGAAGAGGAATAGCCACAACGAATATAAGTGCAGCCTTCACATCTATCGTAAAAGCCATAATCATCGCACCGAACACTATAAACGGTGAACGCAGGAATAGTCTGAGCACAAGGTTCACTCCCGACTGCACCTGATTGATGTCGCTTGTCATTCTTGTTATAAGCGTCGAAGTTCCTAAGGTATCAATCTCCTTAAACGAAAGGCTCTCGATATGTGCAAACAATGCCGACTTCAGCTTTGCCGCAAATCCGACAGCTGCCTTTGCCGAAAAATATTGTGCGGTGAGTGAACAGGTAAGTCCTACAATGGCAAGAGCCACAAGAACAATTGCCATTCTCACGATATACGGTACATCCTTATTCTCGATACCTGTATCAATAATGGCCGCAATTACAAGCGGTACAAAAAGCTCAAATAAAGCCTCAAGCATCTTAAAAAGAGGAGCTAAAATAGTCTCTTTTTTGTACATTTTTAAATACACAAGTAATTTTTTCATACTCTTTTTCTCCCGAATATTATCGTTTTAGTTCCCGTTATCTATATAATCAGATTTGTACAAGCTCTGTACCAGCCTAAAACAGTGGTTCATTCAAAAAGCGTGGTTACATATTTTTTCTGCCCGCCCGTCATACGGATGATGTCAACCGTCTTTTCTATATTTCCGTACGCACCTATGACATAATCACCAAGCGGTGTACTTCCTTCAAGAAACGGAAGCTTGAGTGCAATCGATGCAGCCGTCGCAAGATAGCCCTTCTCAATGGCATCCCTGATAAAATATACCGAATCATACGCGGGTCTTACCCCATCCGAAACAACAGCTCCGAACTTTTTTATAAAAGCTCCCACCATATCCGTATCCCTGTCCGCTGCCATGTTCATAGCGATATATACATCATACCCATGCGTGTCCGAATCGCATCCATACCACTCCGGCAGCCCTAAAAAGCTTCCGCTATAGCCGCATTGTTTTGCCGCAGACAGTATTTTTTCAATATCATCGACTCCCGCCGGTATGAACACATAGCCTGCCTGCGAACTTACAATACCGTCGAACAGCTCGATAAGCTTCTCATCTGTGTAATCTGAAAGCTCATGTGCATATACCGTGCTTATATTCCTGCTGCTTATCGCCGCTGCCATGTCCTCATATAGTGCCGTGCAGCGTTCATTTTCCGCCGGGCACACAAGCGCAACACTTAAATTATCATTTGAAGCCGCCAACCCGCTTTCCAAAAACGAAGCCATGGCTTCCGTCATATATTTGTCCGAAAAACACGATTGGTATCTAAAATCCGCCGCCGCAACAATCGAATCATCCGTCACAGATGGTGTGATTACCGGGACGTTAGCTGAGGCACTTGCCTTTACAAGCTCCTCCATTCCCTTTGAATTGTTGGTTCCTATCACCGCACACGCGCCCTCCTGTGCAAGCTGATAATAGCCCGCAACAGAATTCATATAGTCCCCGGCATCATCCTTTTTTATCAGCTCGATACTATAACCCTCAGTGAGTACTCCACCCGAAGCATTTATCTCATCGACAGCCAGTGAAACAGCCCTGTACATCTCCTCGGACTCTTCCTTTTTATCGCCGCTGAAATCTAGGAGTACTCCCAATTTCACGGTAAACGGCTCCTGTGCCGTGTCATTATCCTTCTTGCTGCACGCAGCAGCTCCCACACAGACTATGATAAGCAGGGCAAGCAGTCTCAATAACCTCAGCTTCCAGCCCTTCATCATATAACCAGCATGCGCGTGTTCACCGCTATGCGCATTCTTTTTTACTGACATAAATATTCCTTTCCTGCCATCATCCATTGAACATGTACTTCCTGCTTATACCCTTAAGCTCCACTCCGAACAGTCGACAACCCTCGTTGCAAGACCGTCATAGAAATCCGGCTCATGACAGATGAGAAGTATGCTTCCCTTGTATTCCCCCAGCGCCCTCTTAAGCTCTTCCTTCGCGTCGACATCCAGATGGTTCGTAGGCTCGTCAAGAAGCAGAACATTTGACGCGCGGTTGATAAGCTTGCAGAGTCTCACCTTCGCCTGCTCACCTCCGCTTAGAACCTGCACCTGACTCTCGATATGCTTCGTCGTGAGTCCGCACTTTGCAAGCGCCGAACGCACCTGATACTGGGTATATCCCGGAAATTCCTTCCAGATTTCCTCAATGCAGGTATTTCTGTTGCCCGGAGCCATCTCCTGCTCAAAGTATCCAAGCTCAAGATAAACTCCAAGCTCGACCTCACCCGAAAGCGCCGGTACAAGACCAAGTATACTCTTTAAAAGAGTCGTCTTGCCGATACCGTTGGCACCGAAAAGAACGACCTTCTCGCCTCGCTCCATCGTAAAATCAAGAGGTCTTGAAAGCGGCTCATCATACCCGATAACAAGCCCCTTTGTCTGGATAATATATCTTCCCGGAGTTCTCGCCTCCTGAAAATTAAATTCCGGCTTCGGCTTCTCCACTGCCTTCTCAATTATATCCATCTTGTCAAGCTTCTTCTGGCGCGACATAGCCATATTTCTTGTGGCAACTCTCGCCTTGTTTCTGGCTACAAAATCCTCAAGCTCCGCGATTTCCTTCTGCTGTCTGTTATATGCCGCCTCGCGCTGTGCCTTCTTCATCTCGTAAACTTCCATGAACTTATCATAGTCACCCACATATCTGTTAAGCTCCTGATTCTCCATGTGATAAATAAGATTGACCACACTGTTGAGAAAAGGAATGTCATGTGATATGAGGATAAATGCATTCTCATATTCAAGAAGGTATCTCTTAAGCCATTCAATGTGCACGGCATCAAGATAGTTCGTAGGCTCATCAAGCAGGAGAATATCCGGCTTTGCAAGAAGAAGCTTCGCAAGGAGCACCTTGGTTCTCTGTCCGCCTGAAAGCTCCGTAACATCCTTGTCCATGCCGATGTCCTCAAGCCCCAACGCCCTTCCGACCTCATCAACCTTGGAATCTATAATATAGAAATCATGTGCCATAAGAAGCTCCTGGATAACTCCGAGCTCCTCCATCATCTCATCCATGTTCTCTGCCGTTCCCGCAGCCATGGCATCACATATCGTGTTCATCTTCTCTTCCATCGCAAACAGATCCGCAAAGGCACTCTTAAGGACATCCCTTATCGTCATCCCCTTTGTAAGAACCGCATGCTGGTCAAGATATCCCACCTTCACATTCTTAGCCCACTCAACTTTTCCTTCATCCGGCATTAGCTTTCCTGTTATTATGCTCATAAAAGTAGATTTTCCCTCACCGTTGGCACCGATAAGTCCTATGTGCTCTCCCTTTAAAAGTCTGAAGGACACATCCTTAAAAATCGCCCTGTCACCAAAACCATGGCTTAAGTGTTCAACATTCAGTATACTCATATTTTTCCCTTTTCCATTTTTCTATTATTCTTCTCTGATTCTTCACTGTAAATCGACCTTATGTAGTATACACAATTTTTTTCTGTTCGTCTACATGCTAAATGTCCATTTTACGTTATTATGGGCTGCGATTGTTAACCTTGTTCAAGTTTTAGGTTGACATTTTGTTTTTATAGGCTTATACTCTGAAACATGCATGAATTTTTCAATTATTAAAACTACATGGAGGACATCATGAAAAAATCAATTTACACCACCAAAGAAATTGCTCTTATCGCCCTTTTCGTGGCACTCACAGCAGTATGCGCATGGATTACAATTCCTATGCCTACACCATTCGCACCATTCACCCTTCAGACCTTCGCAGTATTCACCGCACTAGGCATACTTGGTCTTAAAAACGGACTCACAGCAATCATCGTATATTGTCTCCTCGGCATTGTCGGACTTCCTGTATTCGCAGGAATGAAGGGCGGTGTCGGAGTCCTTCTCGGAACAACGGGCGGCTACATAATCGGTTTTATCTTCACCGCACTTTCCGTTGGTCTTATAACAAAGAAGTTCGGAAAGAGTATTCCCGTTCTTGCCATCTCGATGGTAATCGGACTTATCCTCTGCTACGCATTCGGAACCGCATGGTTTATAGTTGTATACACTAATACCAAGAGTGCCGTTGGAATCTCAAGCGCACTTGCATGGTGTGTTACACCTTACATCCTTCCTGACCTTGTAAAGATTGCCGTTGCAATCACTATTGTGAAGGCTGTTGAAAAGTCTAAGGTTATGAGAACAGTCACCGCTTAATTATTTGACATGAACATCTGCGAATATCTGATTGGCAGTACACCGGTAATCGATAGCTTAGTTACTAAAAACAGCATAAGCCGGTATAAAAATCATTAAGCAGTTAATTGCATTTATATTCAGCATAAAAACATAATAAATGGCGTGTGAATTATGGATTTACCATTTTTCACACGCCATTTTTCTTTATATATCATACAGAATATTTCGACTATATTTTTATTTCATTAGAATAATATATTAGAACGATATAATTCCAAGGTGCTCTAACAATATCTTCGTTCCTATAAGTATAAGAATGATTCCTCCGGCAAGCTCCGCCTTCGACTTATACTTGACACCGAACACGCTTCCGACCTTCACACCTATAGCTGAAAGTGTAAAAGTAATACTTCCTATAAAAATGATAGCCCACCAGATGTTAACATCAAGAAATGCAAATGTAACACCTACAGCAAGCGCATCAATGCTCGTTGCTATCGCAAGCATGAGCATAATCTTAAATCCAAGTGACGCGTTCGCGCTCTCCTCGCTCTTGTCAAATGACTCCTTAATCATGTTCGCGCCGATGATCAACAGAAGCACAAATGCAATCCAGTGGTCAATAGCTGTGATATATGACTTGAACCGGCTTCCAAGCAGCCATCCGATAAGAGGCATAAGTGCCTGAAATCCACCGAACCATGCTCCAACAATTGCCGCATTCTTAAAGGTAATCTGCTTCATAGCAAGTCCCTTACACACGGACACCGCAAATGCGTCCATCGACAATCCCACCGCCAAAATAAATAACTCCAGTAAACCCATACATAACTCTCCATTCTTCACATATGTAATATATTGTTACCTGTAAGCAGCTTTCCATACCCGGGCAGATATGACTTACCTTGTAAATACATGCTTTAGCGAAACATCTGCAAAACATTCCTTCCTGTTATCGAAAAAGGCTGTTTAGGCTATATAATTTTATATACTTACGCAAAAAACGAGACTCATGTATGACAATCAAGCCATACATAAGTCTCGTTATTTAAGATAAGCCAGATGTTACCGCGCAGGTTGTTATTATAATTCAATACATCCCCTGCACACCACATCAGTCTGTTGACTTACCACGTATTCACGCTAACTACTCCCTTACAGGTTCGTTTATTATAACACAAATCCTTGCAAATTGCAATACCTATTTGCCGGGACACGGTGTCAGACCCCTGTCCCACCAGTGGGACAGGGGTCTGATCCTATGTCTCAATTATTCGTAATCTACAACGCTTGCCCACTTGAGAAGAAGCTCTCTCTCCTCAGGCTTGCCCTTAACGGACTGCGAAGCTGCTACGATTGGAAGCCACTTCTGTACATACTGCTTGCCGATACCGCTCTTCTCGCAGAATAAGTTGAGATACTTCTCAGCTAACTTCTGCTGTCCTGCAAGTGCGAATACAAGATATGTTCTCGCAGCATCTGCCGAAGCATTACCCTGTGTCGCATGTGCCCAGTCGATGATGTATGCCTTGCCATCGTCTGTTATGATAATATTACTTGGGTTGAAATCACCGTGACATACCTTGTCATGCTTATGCATTCCTTCAAGGCTTGTGTGAAGGTCATAACGTGTTGATGGATCGATATCTGCTTCTGCAATCTTACGCATCATCTTATCTGTAAGCTTGGTAAGAAGCGGAGCCTTCTTAGAGTGAACCTCTCTCTGAAGATTTACGAATAACTCAAGGTACTCATCTTCCTTCTCAGGATTCTTCTTCATGAGTTCCTCTAAGGTTGTTCCCTCTATGTACTCACTGATGATAGCCCACTTGCCATCAATCTTGGTAACCTCAAGAATCTTCGGAATGAGTAATCCTGTCTCCTCAACCCTTGCCTGGTTGAGTGCCTCATTGAGGATGTCTGACTTTAAATAGTCCTCATTAAAAAGCTTAATAACTGTGTCCCCATCGCGATAAATAGTCTTAGTCGGACGCTTTGCAATAACATTGTCAAGTTTCATTGTATATACCTCCATGCATTAATTTTAGTAACACCTTAGAAATAAAATATTAAACAAAACCTTCTTGCTTATTGTTTGCACTCATTATATCACATTGTTGTAATTATTACAACAACTTAATTTTATTTTTAGAATTGTATGGACAAATTTTTAACAAAAAAGCTTCCGGACCCGGTTATCGAATCCGGAAGCCATATCAAATACTACTGCTTTAGCATCAGTATCAGCATTGATTACTTTCCGTAGTATGCCTTAAGGTACATAGCCTTAATTTCTTTCATAAGTGGGTATCTTGGGTTAGCACCTGTACACTGGTCATCGAATGCCTGCTCAACCATGTTATCAAGTGTGTCAAGGAAGTACTTCTCATCTACGCCGTAATCCTTGATTGTCTTCTTGATACCAACTCTCTCCTTGAGAGCCTCAATCTTATCGATAAGACCTTCTAACTTCTCCTGATCATTCTTGCCCTTAACTCCGAGATAATCAGCAACCTCAGCGTATCTTGCAAGTGTATGAGGGTGGTCATACTGAGGGAATGTACCCATCTTAGATGGAACCTCAGCAGCGTTGAATCTCATAACATCTGTGATAAGGAGAGCGTTAGCAACGCCGTGTGGAAGGTGATGGAAAGCACCAAGCTTATGTGCCATTGAGTGACATACGCCAAGGAATGCATTTGCGAATGCCATACCTGCCATAGTAGCTGCGTTACCCATCTTCTCTCTTGCGACAGGATCGTTAGGACCATTGTCGTAAGCTCTTGGAAGATACTCAAATATCATCTTAAGAGAACGGAGTGCAAGACCATCTGTGAAGTCTGTAGCCATCATTGAAGCATAAGCCTCAAGAGCATGTGTTACAGCATCGATACCGGAAGCAGATGTAAGTCCCTTAGGAGCATCCATCATCATGTCGGCATCAACGATTGCCATCTTAGGAAGGAGCTCGTAATCTGCAAGTGGGTACTTAACTCCTGTTCTCTGGTCTGTGATAACTGCGAAAGGTGTAACCTCCGAACCTGTACCTGCTGATGTAGGAACAGCGATGAAGTATGCCTTCTCACCCATCTTAGGGAATGTATAAATACGCTTACGGATATCGCAGAAACGCATTGCCATATCAAGGAAGTTAACCTCCGGGTGCTCATACATAACCCACATAATCTTACCTGCGTCCATTGCTGAACCACCGCCGACTGCTATAATACAATCCGGCTCGAAGGATCTCATAGCCTCCGCACCCTCTGTAGCGGAAGCAAGTGATGGATCCGGTGCTACATCATAGAAGGTTGTGTGCTTGATTCCAAGCTCGTCAAGCTTATCTGTGATATGCTTGGTGTATCCGTTAGAATAGAGGAACTTATCTGTTACGATAAATACCTTCTTCTTATTCATTACAGTCTTAAGCTCCTGAAGTGCAACAGGAAGACAGCCCTTCTTAATATATACCTTCTCAGGTGCTCTGAACCAAAGCATGTTCTCTCTCCTCTCAGCAACAGTCTTTATGTTGATTAAATGCTTAACTCCTACGTTCTCAGATACGGAGTTGCCGCCCCATGAACCACATCCAAGTGTGAGAGATGGTGTAAGCTTGAAGTTGTAAAGGTCACCGATACCACCCTGTGATGAAGGTGTATTGATGAGGATACGGCAGGTCTTCATTCTCTCAGAGAACTCATCTATCTTAGCCTGCTCTGTACCGACATTGACATAGAGTGAAGATGTATGACCGTAACCACCATCTGCAATCAGGTGCTCTGCCTTAGATACAGCGTCCTCAAAATCCTTAGCCTTGTACATTGCAAGTACAGGTGAAAGCTTCTCGTGTGCGAACTCCTCTGAAAGCTCTACGCTCTCAACCTCGCCGATGATAATCTTGGTAGTCTCAGGAACTGTGACACCTGCAAGCTCAGCAATCTTATAAGCCGGCTGGCCGACAATCTTAGCGTTGAGTGCGCCGTTGATGATGATTGTCTTTCTAACCTTCTCTGTCTCAGCAGCATTTAAGAAGTAGCAGCCTCTGTCTGCGAACTCCTTCTTAACCTGCTTATATACCTTATCAAGAACGATAACTGACTGCTCGGAAGCACAGATCATACCGTTATCGAATGTCTTAGAATGAATGATTGAGTTAACTGCAAGTGTGATATCAGCAGTATCGTCAATGATTGCAGGTGTGTTACCTGCACCAACACCGAGTGCCGGCTTACCGCTTGAATAAGCAGCCTTAACCATTCCCGGACCACCTGTTGCAAGAATGATATCAGCTTCCTTCATAAGAAGGTTGGTAAGCTCAAGGCTTGGAACATCAATCCATCCGATGATTCCCTCAGGAGCACCTGCCTTGACTGCAGCCTCAAGTACAACCTTAGCTGCTGCTATTGTGCTGCCCTTAGCTCTTGGATGTGGGCTAATGATGATACCATTTCTTGTCTTTAATGAGATGAGTGTCTTAAAGATAGCTGTTGATGTAGGGTTAGTTGTTGGAATAACTGCCGCAACTACACCGATTGGCTCAGCAATCTTCTTAGTACCGAATGCCTTGTCCTCTTCGAGAACTCCGCATGTCTTAGTCTCTCTATATGCATTGTAAATGTACTCAGATGCAAAATGATTCTTTATAACCTTATCTTCTACTACACCCATGCCGGTCTCTTCAACTGCCATCTTAGCAAGAGGAATTCTTGCCTGGTTAGCTGCCATAGCTGCCTCAAAGAAAATCTTATCTACCTGTTCCTGTGTGTAAGTAGCGAAAATCTTCTGTGCCTCTCTTACACTTGCAAGCTTCTTCTCAAAGCTTTCAACACTATCAACTATCTCATACGTTTTCTCCATCACTAGAGCCTCCCTGAATGAATAAGTGGTGCGACATGTAATTCATCGCCTTGTTAATTATTTAACATTAACTCTGTTAATAAATTAACATGGTTTTTATAATATGTCAACACTTATTATCAAAAAAATAAAATATTTTTTCAAAGGTTTTAAAAAATGAACGGTTTAGGAATATACTTCCAACGAAAGGAGGGAATTGCCGTGAGAGATAAATTATGTGTGAGTGAACGTAGAGCGAGAATGCTTGATTTTCTTGTAAAAAGAAAGGAGTCAACACGATTTGAATTGGCTTTAGAATTTGGCGTTTCAATATCGACGATACATAGGGATATAATTTATCTCAGCGGCATTGCGCCTGTTTACACTAAACAAGGTAATCAAGGTGGGATTTACATATTGCCAGAATTCAGGAGCTATAAAAATTATCTCACAGAAGCAGAGGAAAACTGTCTTTATGCTTTAATAGAAAATTCCAACGTAGAAGAAAGAAGGATACTTTGCGGGATTATAACCAAGTTTACGAGAAATCCTGTTGTGAATAAATGACAGACCTTTCAGTTACAAAGAAAGCATTTGAAGACAATGCATATGCAGTATAAAGAGTGAACGAATACATTCCTATATAAAGGAGCTAAACGTCAGATACGCCATAATATATGTTTTATAACATATATTTTATAACATATATTGCGATAAATATCCTTGCCGAAAAACAGAATTTGCAAGCTGTAAGTGATAATCTTATATAGGTATAATGATACTTCTGTCAAGTCACAGTCGGAGCGTTAAAAGCGTCGCAGGCAATGATGACAGTCCGGGCGGAGCCGGGAAGGTGAAATTCCTATGGAGCAGCTTTGCAAACTGCCGTTCGTGTTGCTTAGATTTATATATTAAAATTTTGTTTGTATTATTAGAAAAAGTAAAAAAAGAAATAGGTCGAGGTGCATTAATTCAAAGATATAAAGGGTTAGGAGAAATGAATCCAGAACAACTATGGGAA
>ENA-OYZX01001059-OYZX01001059.1-human-gut-metagenome-genome-assembly--contig:-NODE-1059-length-12996-cov-4.496175_pt1 | contig 12996 bp, 7 predicted proteins | sample MGYA00243296_ERZ653489 | MGnify/ENA primary metagenome ERZ653489 (study PRJEB26926, sample SAMN06165098) | human gut metagenome | biome: ENVO:00009003; feature: ENVO:2100002; material: ENVO:00002003... | reverse complement strand
TTAGCACAACATGAACATAATACCAAAAATCAAACAGAAATGCAAGAACAAAATTTAATTTTTTGCTTTTTGCGCTTTTTCCTTTTTGGAAGGAACATATTTGTCCAAAAGATCAGGAACCATATCCAATACTTTTGTAATGCTATCCTGATTTTTTACATTGACAAGCTTCGTCTCACCATTGCGGATCACTAAGATCGCACTCGGCTGGATCTTTCCGCCCATACCTCCGGCACTGTTTTCTTTCTTGCCCGGCTCTGCGAAAGCACCTGCAGCCACACCAAAGCTAACGTCCACCAGTGGCAAAATGATCGTTCCATCATCAAATTTCACGGCATCACCCACAACAGTCTTTCCGGTAATAAATCCTTCCATCCCCTGAAATAAGGATCCTACATTTGCGTTAAAAGAATTGTCTGCCATTTACTTTTCCTCCTTCCACTTCTCCCATTCGTGTAGAAGCTTTCTGCCATCTTTATTTTTTATTATGCGCCACGCAATACAAATTAATGTAATCATGCGGATTCTTCCACGAAATGAAACATTCCCCTCTATGCGTTTCTGCTCAAAATCCGGAACGATCTGTACTCCGTTCCCATACCATGCATAAAAAAGTGCGAACACTCCCAGCAGCTCACCGGTAGAACACGGATCTCCGGTTCCAAATATTACTTTACCGCGCATACGCCGCGGATGTATTTGTTTCCATAAATGTATCACATTCTCTTTGACGATGCAAATAAATGCTTTTCCCGCATCACTGCGCAAAATATCAACCAGATCCTGCACAGAATGTACTTTTTTCTTCATCTTTCGCACAATCTTTATTACATTTTGAAGCCAAAGAAACAACTGTCGGATTCCCCGCGGCTTTTTCTCTCTTTCATCAGCCTGCCTAAAAGCCGATCGCTCTTCTCTTTGATCAGTCGTCTGCTTAGAAGCAATCTGCTCTTCTGTCTTGTCAGACTGCTTCTTAGGAACATTTTGCTCTTCTGTCTTATCAGTCGCCTGCTTAGGTGCTATCTGCTTCTCTTGTTCAGGTGCTGTCGGACTCTTCTCCAAGTTCACAGAGAGCGCTTTCTTCTCCTGTTTCGAGGATTCCTGTGTTTTTTGAACTGTTTCGGCTGCCTTCTCAGCTTTTCGCTTCTGTGCTTTTGGGGCAGAAGACTTTTTAGAACGGCGTTTTTTATGTGCGCCGTCACTGCGCAGGATCGGCACGCCAAAAACACGGACTTTCCACTGCAGATCCTTTTCAGTGATCAGGATTGGCACACAAAGCACAACACCTAACCATCGAATACTGATCTGTGCTTTTTTATCATCGAACGAGATCTTTCCGCAGTAACGCACTGCCGCAAACAATATCGCCAGTGCCACGATAACAAGTACCGCCAAAAGGATCCCTATCACTTTTGCTATGGTAACCAAAACCAATAATATGATCTTTTCCATCGCCCGGTCTGTCACCTCCCCGTAAAATAAGCACGGATCGCATCGGAATCAACGCTCCCTCGATCACGATAGACATCCGTGATCATTTGCTGCAACAGCTCCACAGCACTGTCATAAGAGGCCGCCAACCCCACTACTTGTACACCGCATTCCTTTTCATAGCGGAACCATAGCGTTCTCGACGCATAGATTTCCAGGCTGTTCGCAGGATTACGCCCCAGCACTACACAAAAGCATCCACGCAGCCCCTTTTTCTCGACCCGTTTCCGGTATCGAGCCGGATGTCTGGCCACCTTATCATCGGTATACAACTTCTCATCCCACCAGATCATAACACCTCCGCCTTTCCGCACTGCTACTTATCATACTTCCTCCAACTTTACATACCTATAGTCGCTATCGAACCACATATTGCTTATTATATCAGCAATATGTGAGCCTAAAGCAATAGTGGGTATGCAAAGTTGGGTGTGATTACCGGATCATTTCGAGGATCAGTTGTTTGGATGCATACTTTTCTGCTTCATCGTCACATTGGTTCAGTGCGTTCATCATGTAGTCTGCGATCTCCTGTGCACTCTTGAAAAAGGTTGGTAATTTTTCCACAGTGGCGGCCATGATGGCACGGCGAAACATACGGCTGCGTCCTTGAAATAACTCTTTCAGTTCACTAAGCAGTTTTTCTGTTTCCTGCTCTGCGATCTCTGCCGTAACGATCCCTGCTGATTCCTGACTCTCCAATGGTGCAAAGACACTGCTCGAATTAAGCTGTGACAAATGATGCAGTTTGATAAAAGCATCACTAAGCCCTGCTGCCTCAATTTCCTCTGCTCGTCCTTCCAAGAGTTCATCCAGTGCCGCTTCCGCTACATTAACAGACTGATATAACTTTTCCTGTTGGCCTTCAACCGCAGGAAGCTTCTCGGCAAGCCAATTTAAGCGATCCTCTTCTGTCAAAAGATCCTCCCTCTGCCACAGATCAATCTCTTTTTCCAAAAAGAGTGCATTGATGCCTCGGATCACATCATCTACTACCGTCATTTTCTCTTCATCAACACAATAAGGTTCTGTCACCACTAACGTATACACACCATTGATAATCTGTCCAATCTGCATATACAGATCAGATAGATCATTGAGCTTTGAAGCACTGACTCGTACTTTTTCTGCGTACAATTCATATAATGTGCGATCCATATGCTCGTAGTCTGCTTCCATCAATTTCTGAAGCACACCGGCAAATTCCGTAAAATACTGTTCCTGTGCAGGATGCTTATACAACATGGCACTGGTACGGAACATATACAAAAATCCCTCCAATGATTCTATCTCACTGCCCTTATAAACAGAAATGCAGTTTTTGATCAGATCAAAATAATGAGAACGGGTCATTCGCATCGGAAGCTGTCCCAGTACCACGCGTAAATTATCATTGATCGTCACATTATCATTTGAACCAAAGATAAAATTCATAACCTCCTGTGCAAATGCAGTGTCTTCCGGCAAAACTTCTTTCTCATCAAACCGATATTGAATACGGTTTAAAATATATTCATATACGACAAAGCAGTCCACATATCCAGTTAACACCTGCATACGGTCGATCACTTCCGTACGCATTGCTAAAATATGATCGACCAACTGTTTTCTCTGTGTATCATCCAATGTATCAGACATCGCCTGTCCCACTGTCTCATTCAAAGAAGTGATCATTTCCTTTGCCATCGCAATATATGGGTTGATATCTTCTGTGACCACCTCGTAAAACATGTAATATTCCATCATCAATTTGATCCTTGTATATCCATCATGAAGGATCATGCTCTGCTTCAGATATTCTGGTAACAGATCCCCAACTTCTTTATTACTATGTAATTTATTGACACACTCTCGTAACTTATTGCTCATATTTTTACCTTTCTATTCCGTGATGACCTGACATCCATATTCTGTCAGATCATCAAATTTATGACATTTTTACCACCCTGTTCCTGATCAAATTACCAAGTCTGTAACAATACCCAACTATCAAACCATTTCAAATACTTGGTTGCAAATGCCGGATCGATCGCAAGCCCGGACAACACCGGATAAAATAGGATAAATAACCCGATCGCACAGGCAACATAGACATAGATCGCCGGTTTGATCTTTGGTTTCCATTGTGCCAGCTTAAAGAAACTGTATCCCACCATAGCGGCAACGAAAGGTACGCTTGGAAAATAATGATAAATAAATACCACACGGCTTACCAAGAACCAAGGTGCATACTGCGACAGATACCCGATCAGCAAAAATCCAGCCTTGCGGTCTTTCTCTTTCCACAGCAGATACAGCATATAAAACGCTGCCGGAATGCCGGCCCACCAAACAAGCGGATTACCAAAGGCACTGATACCCTCACGCAGATTGCCAATCGTTCCGGAATAATACCAGATCGGTCTTGTCATGATCGGCCACTCATACCATTTGGAAGAATACGGATGATCCGCTTTCAAAGCAGAATGATAATCAAACATCGTTTTCTGTGCATTGATCACGCGCGTCAATAAGTTATGGTCTGTTCCATCATTAAATGGAATATAAGACAATATATAAATGATCGCCGGAACTGCCACAAAAAAGACGCAACAGAATCCAATCGTCTTCCAAAAATAACTGCTAAAATTATCAATAATATACGCATGTGAAATACCATTCGTCTGACCGCGTGGTGTCTTGCAGGCAACGACATATTCACGGTATCTGCGGTACATATGCAGGAAGAACAATATACACAGACCTACCGAGGAATAAATTCCGGTCCACTTACTTGCCCAGCTAAGCCCCATTGCAACACCGCAAAGTCCAAGCGGTATGAATGTCTTTTGCAGCTTTGTGTCGTAAAAACTCTTCTGCAGATAGCAGTACATGAAGTAATACGACAACATAATAAACAGTGTAACAAACACATCAATCGTCGCTATTCTTGTCTGCACGAAATGCATAAAGTCAAACGCAAACAATAACGTTGTCACAATGCTGATCCATTCCTTGTTGAAGAAACGTTTGGCAAACAAATAAATGATCGGAACCATAAATACTCCGAATAAGGTTCCCATAAAACGCCATCCGAATGGATTCATTCCAAACATGAGTACACCGCAGGCGATGAATATTTTACCAAGTGGCGGATGCGTGTTTTCATAACAGTACAGCTTATGTATCATCTCGTATGCCGTACGTCCATGATAGATCTCATCAAAGTACGTACCGTTCATTGCACTGGCACGTCCCTCAAATTCATCCTGCTCATCAAACAAATTCTTATACTCATCTCGATTCACAGGCTCCAATTTTTTGCCATTGCTATCCAAGAACACAAGCTCTAACAGACTATCCTCGTAATTATCCTCCGTCGGAGAAATTTTGACATATCTTGCCTGAACATTCAAGGTAAGACTGTTCCAGCAAAATACAGAACCTGCATCCCAATAGCTCTGCGTATTACCATTGTCATCTGTAACACCGGTCGAAAATGTTGTATAACCGGAATCCTTATTGTTACTGTATTCAATGTTATAGTGCGGATTATTTTCATACCCCAGATAATCCCATAACTGTGAAATGTTGGTAGTTTCACCGAAATCAAGAACGATCGCTCCTTCTTTCACAGCAGAATATGCTGTTTCCGGTGCCGACATATTCCCCAGACGCGCAAATGCTACCACTGCGTAGATCAATGTGATCACTGCCATTGCGATCCAGTCAACTTTCGTCATCTTGCTGAGCGTTACAGAACGGGCGATCTTTCCCTCTGATTCCTTTTTGCTTACATTGTTACGTGCATTATTCGCACGCGTATTCTTACGTCCTGCCTGTGCAGTCCGTCCGGTCGAAGTACGCGCGATCTCACCCTCTGACAAATAACCGTTAAAGCATGTCAACGCTACATATACCATGTAGCCAAATACGATCACCATACCGGCTGCAATTGCTAAGGTCACCGGTTCCTTGGCGTTAAAATTATTCAGATCATACACAAACTCAACATGTGCCATATTGAAAAATGCCATTCCTGACAACCCGGTAAATAAATAGGCAATCTCACGTTTCGGACGCATCGCAAATGCAAACAACAGCATAATGATCGCCGGATACACATAACGCTCATGCATGCGAACTGACAGCAAAAACATTCCTGTTACGATAAATGCCCCGACAAAATAGTAACGTGCCGGATTATTTTTTGCACGGAAATGAAGCCAGGTAGCTGCTGCCACGATCAAAATAATAAAAATAGTTCCCCAAGTCTGATACGTGATACCCATAAAGTGTTTCGTCTGTTCGGCCCAGTTTTGTCCAAACAATGTCCAAATATTATAAGCATTTACACTGGCAAATTTGTAAGATGCCAATGTCTCCGTATACTGTGATAACGCATCCTTAAATCCGAACGGGAGCATCAGCAGGGCGATCATCGCAATCGCAGCCAGACCAAGCCCCAGATTCTTCCAAAAATTCTTCCAGTCAAAGCCGTCTAAAAACACCTGATCGATAATGCCATAGATCAATACCGGTGTAAAAATAAGAGACTGCGGTTTTACCAATACTGCAACCGCAAATACAAAATACGACGGGATCAGCTTACGCTCTGTCACCAAATAGATCATTAATACAACGAAAAAGGTAAATACTGCATCTGTCTGTCCCCAGATTGCTCCATCGAGCAGTACCGCCGGTGCAAACAGATAGATTGCTGTTAAGATTCCCGCACCCTTCTGCGTCCAACGCTTTCCGGCAATGCGAAACAGCAGGTAAGCCGTGGCAAGATCGGCAATGATTGCCGGTGTCTTAGTAAGCATCACGCTAAGCGTAGAATTCCAAGCCACCCCAAGTACATGACGGATCGCACCGACCATATACAGAATATACATATATCCAGGTGGATAGTCTGTAAAAGAATCTGAAGAATAAAAATTACCAATCCCGTCCTTAAAGATCATGTCCCCCCAAGCGATAAAACAGTTCATATCCGTTTCATTGCCAAAATATTTTGCTGCCGCAATATAGCGAACGATCAATGCGACCGCCATGATCACCATAAAAAGAATACCCGTCTCCGGAACCTCCTGTACCTGGTATTTCTTCTTCTTTCCTTTTGGTGCTACTTTAATGCGCTCACACGAATCCATTGCAACAAAGCCATAGATCGTTGCGGCCGCAGCCAAAATAGCAATAACTGTAATTGCTGTCATTTCAACCTTCCTCCTAAATAATTACATGTATTTTTTGACATGCTGATGTGTAAATAAATGATCCGCACAATATTCATAATTGCCCTCACATTTGGAGCAGTAACGAAATTCCAGATCCGGAAATTCCTCCTGAGTCCTGCCACAAATTGCACAGCGATGCACAATACGCTGTCCGGCACCCGCTGCTTTCATCTTCTTCTTAAAACCTCTTCGTCTCCTCTGCTCTCCATATGACATCCGCTTGTAATCCCGCGTCATGAAGAAGAACAGTAAGAAGTTCCCCATTGCTACGATAACCGCAAACGCCTGACTAATATGCATCCAGCCATACGCCTGTGCCTGTGCTCCATACACGGCTGTCATTCCCATCATGCGAAAACCTGCCACAAAATTGCCCACTATCAAATAGCACATATAAATCGCATCCAATAGCGCAAGCCATTTTACTTTGATCGGAAGCACAAAATACAAAAGTAACTCCGTGTCCGGCTGGATCAGTGCAAAAGCAAAGAACATCGCCCAGTAAACATACTGAAAACCGGAATCATAAATTGCAATATGAAACGGACATAAATACAGGATCAGTGCTGCAATAATATTTAACAGATAACCACTAAAGAAATACATGTTAAATCGAAACGTTCCCCAGGCCCGTTCCAAAGATCGTCCAAACAAGAAAAACAGATTAACCTGGATCACCAAAAACAACACGCTGAGTACAAAGGACGTGCTGCCGCTAAAGCCGTACGGTTCCAGCAAATACGTAAACAATCTCCAGACTTGTCCATGCGCCACCTTGCTCATATCCAGACAAAGCCAGTTATAATAAATATCAAACGGTATTATCCCAAAATTTGTCAGCATCTCTAACAAAGCACCGAGACAATATGCACCAACTACGTAACGTGTCAAGTCAGGGATCGCATACTTTCCAAATTTGCGTTCCATCTTATTTAACCATTGTATCATATACTTGTCCTTTCTATGCCTGATATTTTCCCTGCAAAAACCCATCTGTTCACAGGATATTTTACATGCAATTCAAAAATGTACTACAGCGTATTTTTACAGCAATCGAAAAGAACGCCATAGTACATTTTATTATAGTGTGACGCGTATTCTTTGTCAATTGGATTCCCCGTCCGCAAGCGGGTGTATCCTGCGACAAAATATGCTATTTACAACAGGCTGCATCTCTGCTATTTACGATATGCAATACCTGGCAGCAGCATGACGTCCTCTGGCTCATTCTGCTCCAAAAAATCATTCAGCGAAACGTTCATTCTCTGTAAGAAAGACTGTAGGGAATCTCCCTGCTCGGTCACATACCTGTCATCATAGGGAACTGTCGTGTCAAACTCCCGCGTCATTTCATGGGATTGTCTCTCCTGATCTTCTTCGGAACGGTCAGCATCAACGGAAGTCTCTGCGATATTTTCCTGCACGTCCGGTGTCATCTCCTCCTGTCCGTTACCCATCCGCGGCATGATCAGATCTATATTGCATCCATCTGCTTTTTTTCCCGGAATGCAAACGGTATCACCCGGCTGTAGATTATATACATCTACATAAGGATTGGCACGTAACATCACTTCCAGCGGGACATGATATCTTCGGCTCAAAGCGTACAGTGTATCTCCTTTCTTTATCATATGCATATGTCCATTACAATACTCATGATTCATGGTGTATTCACCTTATGCCTTTATTTGCTACAGTATATTCTGCTTTCCGTGAAATGGTGACTCTACTCGCAGCCGCGGATCCGGATCTCACTCCACAAAAGCAAAAAATGTTTATTGCATTCCTCTCATAATAGCATTATAATAGGAAAATGCGACGAATTTTTGTGCCTCGCAAATCAAGCACAAACTCATAATTTATCGTTGCTGACATACCATTAGAAACTAAGAGTAATACAAGATACTAGATGGAGGGTATTTATGAAATTACACATGAATACATTGGGAATCGATATCGGTTCCACAACCGTAAAAATTGCGCTGTTAAATAAAGATGGCGAAATTATTTTTTCCGATTATCAACGGCACTATGCCAACATCCAGGAAACTCTTGCTGCTATTATTGAAAAAGCCTATGATGAATTTGGTGATCTGCCGGTTGCTCCGGTCATTACCGGATCCGGTGGACTGACGCTGTCCAAATATCTGAACGTTCCTTTCGTACAGGAGGTAGTAGCAGTTGCAACATCACTCAAAGATTACGCCCCTCACACCGATGTCGCCATCGAATTAGGCGGGGAAGACGCTAAAATCATATATTTTACCGGTGGTATCGACCAGCGTATGAACGGAATCTGCGCCGGTGGTACCGGGTCCTTTATTGACCAAATGGCTACCTTATTGAAGACGGATGCCAGCGGATTAAATGAATATGCTAAAAATTATAAAGCAATTTACCCAATCGCAGCTCGATGCGGCGTATTTGCCAAAACGGATATTCAACCTCTGATCAACGAAGGTGCAACCAAAGAAGATCTCTCAGCCTCTATTTTTCAGGCAGTGGTCAATCAGACGATCAGCGGTCTTGCCTGTGGTAAACCAATTCGCGGTAATGTTGCATTCTTAGGCGGTCCGCTTCATTTCCTGACCGAATTAAAGCAGGCATTTATCCGTACTCTTGGTCTGGAAGGCGACCAGATCATCGCTCCGGAACATTCTCATCTGTTTGCAGCCTCCGGTGCAGCAATGAACGCCAAGGAAGAAGATATGTCAAGCCTTGGCAAATTACACACCGATCTTTCCCAAGAGATCAAGATGGAATTTGAAGTAACCCGTATGGAGCCTCTTTTTAAGGATCAGGCAGAATACGATGATTTCTTGCAAAAGCATTCGCAAAATGATGTAAAGAAAGGCGATTTTGCAAGTTATAAAGGCAATTTATTCTTAGGGATCGATGCCGGTTCTACGACAACAAAGGTAGCTGTGATCGGCGAAGACGGTTCCCTGCTGTACTCATTTTACAGCAACAACAACGGAAGCCCGCTGAAAACAGCGATCAAGGCGATCAAAGATATTTACAGTAAAATGCCGGCTGGAGCACAGATCGTTCGATCCTGCTCTACCGGATATGGTGAAGCACTGTTAAAGGCTGCGCTCCTTTTGGACGAGGGTGAAGTAGAAACGGTAGCACACTACAATGCTGCTGCGTTCTTTGAACCGGAAGTAGACTGTATCTTGGATATCGGTGGTCAGGATATGAAATGCATCAAGATCAAAAACCACTCCGTTGATAAAGTTCAGTTAAACGAGGCTTGTTCCTCCGGCTGTGGTTCCTTTATCGAAACCTTTGCAAAATCTCTCAATTACGAGGTCGCTGATTTTGCGAAAGTTGCGTTGTTTGCCGAGAATCCGATCGATCTTGGATCCCGCTGTACCGTATTTATGAATTCCAAAGTAAAGCAGGCTCAGAAGGAAGGTGCTAGCGTTGCAGATATTTCTGCCGGACTTGCTTATTCCGTTATCAAAAATGCTTTGTTAAAAGTGATCAAGCTGACGGATCCAAAAGATCTTGGTGAAAAAGTCGTTGTTCAAGGTGGTACTTTCTATAACGATGCGGTACTGCGAAGCTTTGAGCGCATTTCCGGCTGCAAAGCCGTACGTCCGGATATCGCCGGTATCATGGGTGCGTTTGGTGCCGCACTCATTGCCAGAGATCATTATACCGGACAGGAAAGCACGATGCTCACGATCGACCAGATCAACGAGCTTCGTTTCGAAACGTCCATGTCTCGCTGCAAGGGCTGTACCAACCACTGCCTTCTCACGATCAATCGTTTTACCGGCGGCAGACAGTTTATTTCCGGCAACCGTTGTGAACGTGGTATTGGCGGTCAGAAAAACAAGAAGAATATTCCAAACCTTTTTGAATACAAGAACAAACGACTCTTCGCTCACTATAAACCATTAGATGAAGAGCACGCCGTGCGCGGTACAGTCGGTATTCCACGTGTACTGAATATGTACGAAAATTATCCGTTTTGGTTTACCTTCTTTACCGAACTTGGCTATCGTGTGGTACTCTCTCCGGAGTCCAGCCGCAAAATCTATGAACTGGGTATTGAGTCCATTCCAAGCGAATCCGAATGTTATCCGGCAAAACTTGCGCATGGGCATGTATCTTGGCTGATCAAGCAGGGACTCGATTACATTTTCTATCCTTGCGTGCCATATGAACGCTGTGAGGTAGAGGGTGCCGGCAACCATTACAACTGCCCGATCGTCACCTCTTATGGTGAAAACATCAAAAATAATGTCGAAGAACTGCAGGATGGCAAGATCAAATATCAAAACCCGTTCCTGTCGTTTGAAAGTGAAAAAATATTAACAAAACGTCTGGTAGAATACTTCACGGAAGAAAACGGCATTTCCAAAGAGGAAATCCGCCGTGCGGCTGCTGCAGGATGGAAAGAAATGCAGCATGTACGTGATGATATGTCCGCCAAAGGACGAGAAGTACTCGCTTATATGGAAGAAAACGGCTGCCACGGTATCGTGCTCGCCGGTAGACCATATCACACCGATCCGGAGATCAATCACGGTATTCCGGAACTGATCACCTCTTTCGGTGTTGCCGTATTGACTGAAGACAGTGTATCCGAACTCGGCAACGTAGATCGTCCTACGATCGTTATGGATCAGTGGATGTATCATTCCCGTCTGTACAAAGCGGCCTCTTATGTAGCAACCCGTTCCGACTTAGATCTGATCCAGCTCAACTCATTCGGCTGCGGACTGGATGCGGTAACAACCGATCAGGTCAGCGATATACTGACGCTGCAGAATAAGATCTATACGGTATTAAAGATTGACGAAGTTAATAACTTAGGTGCTGCACGTATTCGTATCCGCTCTCTGCTCGCCGCTGTTCGTGAACGCGAGCGCAAGCAGATCAAACCGGTCAAAAAAGATACTGCACACCACCGCGTAGTCTTTACAGAACAAATGCGTAAAGATTATACGATCCTTGTTCCACAGATGTCTCCGATCCATTTCGATATTCTCGAACCGGCACTGGCATCCTGCGGATACAATTTGGAAGTATTACCTAGCACCGGCGAGTGCCTGGATTACGGATTAAAGTATGTAAACAACGATGCATGTTATCCATCCCTGCTCGTTGTCGGACAGTTTATGCAGGCATTGCTTTCCGGCAAATATGATCTTAACAAAGTAGCGTTGATCATTACGCAGACCGGTGGTGGATGTCGTGCAACCAACTATATTGGATTTATCCGTCGTGCTTTGGAAAAAGCAGGCATGGAGCAGATTCCTGTCATTTCCATGAGCGCCGGCATTGAAAAGAATCCGGGATTAGACATCAACTACAAGATGGCTGACCGTGCATTACAGGCATTGATCTACGGCGATGTATTTATGCGTGTCCTCTACAAAACACGTCCTTATGAGGCAGTTCCGGGATCTGCCAATGCATTGCATGAAAAATGGTTGAAGATTGCACAAAAATCCGTTCAAAACGGAAAACACAGCGAATTTAAGAAAAATATCCGCGGCATTGTGAAAGAATTTGATGAACTTCCATTGCTGGATGTAAAGAAACCGCGTGTTGGTATTGTCGGCGAGATTTTAGTTAAATTCCTTCCACTTGCCAATAACTTCTTAGTCGAATTATTGGAGTCTGAAGGTGCCGAGGCAGTATGTCCGGATCTGATCGATTTCTTTATGTACAGTCTTTACAATGCAAACTTTAAGGCGGATTATTTAGGCAAAAAGAAATCCAGTGCTTTGATCAACAACGCTGCGATCCGTTTTATTGAACATTATCGCAAGACGATGCACGATGCCCTGACAGAGAGTAAACGCTTTGACCCACCGGTTCCAATCGCCAAACTTGCAGAATATGCTTCACCGATCGTTTCCTGTGGTAACCAGACCGGTGAGGGCTGGTTCTTAACCGGTGAGATGATCGAATTGATCCATTCCGGTGTTCCAAATATTGTTTGTACACAGCCTTTTGGCTGTCTGCCAAACCACGTTGTCGGCAAGGGTGTTATCAAAGAATTACGTCACTGCTATCCGGATTCCAATATTGTTGCTGTTGATTACGATCCGGGTGCCAGCGAAGTGAACCAGTTAAACCGAATCAAATTGATGCTCTCAACAGCCGCAAAAAACTTGAAACAACCTGAGAAAGAGTAGTTTCCTATAAAGTATCAAAAGAGGCATGTACGAATACCATTCATACATGCCTCTTATTTCACTTAATAGGAAATTGCTGTTATATAGTGTGATGTTACCAAGAATTGCTTTAGCAATTCTTGCAAAGC